>Ga0315298_1001738_pt1 | contig 38958 bp, 44 predicted proteins | sample WHS_1_MG_FD_203077 | JGI IMG/M metagenome (GOLD analysis project Ga0315298, IMG submission 203077) | Extremophilic microbial mat communities from Washburn Hot Springs, YNP, Wyoming, USA - WHS_1_MG | ecosystem: Environmental > Aquatic > Thermal springs > Hot (42-90C) | place: USA: Wyoming... | reverse complement strand
CGACTCTTGGGTGAGGCGTGGTCTTGTTGGCTGCGTCGAACCCAAGTTTCGTGAGGGGGGAAAAGTCGTAACAAGGTGGCCGTAGGGGAACCTGCGGCCGGATCACCTCCTATGTAAAAAGCCTGAAGGCCAACTGGAGGAGAAAGAGGATAACCGCAAAACGCCAAAGCCCATTAAAATTATGGACTGTTTAGTTTCATTTTTTAGTGTGTTATGATTAATTTTGTTGGAATTGAATTAGGCTTTACGGGGATTTGTAGGTTGTATGGAGTTTCTCGTATATGGATGTTTGAGGCTGTGTGTTATTCATTGGGGGTTTGATCACGAGCGGACGTTTTTGTATGTGCTTGTAACCGCATTCACATTCGAAGCCGACAATCTTGTTGTCTCGCTTTATTTTGCGCCATTTTCTTGCGTTGCATTGGGTGTTCTGTTTATGGATTTTCCATAGGATTTTGGCTTCGTTAGGGGTTATTGGGGAGTGATGTTTTGCTGATGTGAAGTACCATATAAGGTATAACGTAAAAAGACCCCATAAAATTATGGCAATTGTTTCGAACATATTTTTCCACCATTTGTATTTTTGTTCTACACCTATACGATATGTCTATTATAAGACATATCTACTACTGAATGGCGAATATTACGATATAAACATTATCCCATGTTCTAATTCCGAACATTACACAAATTATCTAAAACTGCTGAAGCACATCATTTTTCTCCAAAATATGACCACAATAATGGCACTTAAGCAGCAAAGGCTCTTCACTTTCAACATAGAATTTGGGTTGAACAGGCTCATTACTATTGCTTATACAAGCTGGATTCGCGCATTTAATGATGTCTTCAATGACTGGTGGGAGTTTAACCCTTTGTTTTTCCACAACCTTATAATCGCGAATAATGTTAATGGTCGCGTGGGGAGCCAACAACGCAATCTTATGAACTTCTTGCGGGTTTAGCTCTCGTCCCTCAACCTTAACTATATCCTTGACCTTGAAGCGTTTACTCGGCACATTAATTGCAATGGTTATCACCCTCTTCTCTCTACCTGTAATCCCTAAAATCTTAACAACATCTAAAGCGTGTCCCCCCGTAATATGGTCGATAACCGTGCCGTCTTTAATCTTTGAAACACGCAGTTCAGTCTCACTCATGTTAAATATCACTCAAAAAATGTATACACCAAACAAGGATAAAAGATTTTAACACTCGCTGGCAAGCGTTTCAAACAAAAGTTATTTAGGAGCTGCACAAGTGTTGTTTTAGGGATGCAAATTTGGAGTTTGAAGGAAGAGACATAATATCAATAAAAGATTTTTCACGCGAAGAAATCAGCTACATTTTTGATGTCGCCAGAAAAATGGAGCCAATAGCCACAAAAGGCTCAGACATGCTGAAGGGAAAAATTCTGGCAACACTGTTTTTTGAACCAAGTACACGTACACGTTTAAGTTTTGAGGCAGCTATGCACAAGTTAGGAGGCTCAACCATAGGTTTTGCTGAAGCAGAAATCGCTTCAGTCAAGAAAGGTGAAAATCTTGCAGATACTGTGCGGACTGTGGAGAACTATGCAGACGTAATAGCTCTAAGACACCCTCTTGAAGGTGCAGCAAAACTTGCCGCTGAATTATCCAGGGTTCCCATTATTAATGGGGGCAGCGGTGCTGAGGAACATCCGACACAAGCCCTTCTAGACTTATATACGATAGAGAAAGAACGTGGTAAAATTGACGGTTTGAAAGTAGCCTTGGTGGGAGATTTGAGATATGGGAGAGCAGTTCACTCCCTTGCCTACGCGCTTTCACTGTTTAATGTTGAATTATACCTTGTTTCGCCGGAATCTCTTAAAATGCGGCGCGAAATTTTGCAAACAATAAAAAATAGAGTATCCGTAACTGAGAGTACAAGCCTTGAAAAAATAGTTTGTGTAATTGATGTTTTGTATGTTACGCGGATACAGAAAGAGCGTTTTCCAGACCCAGCTGAATACGCTAAAGTTAAGGGTTCGTACAGGATAGATTTGAAAACTCTCAACGGTGTGAAAGATGATTTAATTATTCTTCATCCTCTTCCACGTGTTGATGAGATAAGTGCTGAGGTTGATAAAACTCCTTATGCGCGTTATTTCCAGCAGGTTTGGAATGGCATAGTGGTTAGAATGGCACTTTTAGCCCTCACGTTGGGGGCAATCAAATGAAGTTTGCCGCTTTTCCTGACATTTCTTTTAAGTCGTTGAGAAACGATTAAAAAAGACTAAAGTGTTAACTGATCCGCATGATGGACATTTATGTAGTAGGCCTAACCAGCTTTTTTTGCAGTTTGTACAGTAAGTGAGTTTGCGGTTGTATGAGAAGAATTCCACAATGTTTTCTGCGAGTAGTCGATTTGTTAACGTCAATAGTTCGTCTGGCGCATACGGTTTTTCTTCAAGTTCTATTAAGATTAGGCTTCCGCCTAAAGTCAAACCAGTTAACTTACGCTGTATAGCTAGAAGTTCTTTGGGATAATCTCCGTCTTTTAAATTCAACACTTCAACATGGGAATAAAATGGTTTTTCTCTTGTGCCTGAAAATTTGACTTTTCCAACACCATATCTTTCAATGTCTAGTTGTGCAAATCTTTCAGAAGCTTCCATGCACGGCACTTCTGCTGGAAAAAGTCTTTTCCCGCGTCTTGCGCCTATTTTGCGTGTAAACGCTGAAATGCTCTGAACTATTAAATCTATGAACTCCAATGATTGCTCGTCCGTGATGTTTTTCATGCAAACTATTTCCACCGCTTCCTTTAACCCAACAAGATTTATTATGCGAGAGCAGTTTTCAAGCCTGAAATACTGGTCTCCATTTGCACTTTGCATGATGAATGGAAGCAAACCCTTACCGTATTGCTTAAGTACCCTATACTTAATTTCTAAGGCGCGCATTGCCATCTCAAGTCTCTCTTTGAGGATTTCAAAGAACTTGTTTTTGTCACCTTCGCATTCATAAGCAATCCTCGGCATGTTGACAGCCACAGAGCCTAAGCAACCAGCTCGCAAAGTGTCTATTTCCCAGTCTCCGTTTAGGTCTGCCGCAAGTTTACATCCTGAAGCCGAAAAAACAGAGTGTTTCCGACTTTTTTCGGAAAGATTTGCAAAATACGGGACCCCTCTTTCCGAGGCTAATTGAAGCGCTTCGAGAAGAATTGTTTTTGCACGCTCATTCGTTAACACTTCTTGGCGTATTTTTACGATTAGCTTTGGATTAAAAACTGGTTTATTTGAACTTTCTTGAGCGAAGATGTCGAGGATAATAGAAGCCAGAAGCTGGCATTCTTCCAAAAAATCCCCGTAGCAGCCGACGTTTTCTCCATTAAAAACATATGCTCGCTTATCTGAAATGAAATCTGGAATTGTAAGCTCCAGGCTTAATGAAGCGTTTACGTGTTGGCTTAAGTTCATTACGAATAGGTGTAAAGCCTCTTTAACCTTCATTGGATCTAAACCTCTTATATAAGGGGCTAGGAAAACGTTGAAATATTCAAACGTTTGTTCCTCATCTGTTTCTTTGGCGGAGTGCACGGCGACGTTAAGAATTATTGATAATGCTGATTCCAAGTTTTGAGGTGGTGGATAAGAGGGGTAAAACACATCTATTTTCTCTAGGTCTAAGCCTCTTTGAAGGAAAAATCGCAAATCATGCATTACGTGGCTTGGCTTCAAAATCCAACCGCTTAAACCGCCAACATGAAGACTTCCAGACAAGTGGGCATCTGCAATATCTCTTGGAAGGACATTTAAAAGAGTGTATTCTCTAAGAACTGTTTCCCCAGCCATTTCATTTATTGAAGCTGCACCTAGAGAAGACTTCGCTTTCAACTCTATCAAAGTGGTTACGTCATGAACCGGCAAGCCCAAACGCGTGAGTTTATGACGGTAATCTTCCAAACCCTTCTCAATTAAAATTGCATTTACAACCTCCCTGACAAGAGGAGCGGTCAAATATCTTGTTTTCGCTTTAAACAGCCTCTTTTCTGCCTCCTTAGCTACTTTATGCGCCAGTTCCGCCGGCATTTTCGTCTCTTTCACCAAAGAACTTGCAATCTTGTTTACGTCAAACTCTTCTAAGGAGAATTTTGAGGTGCGAACAAGCATGCTTTTCTGTTTATAAGCTCTTTTCTCTATTTTATCTGCAACGTCGATAACCATTTTACCAAGCTCGGTCAAGCAATACTTTTTTGTTTCAACATCCGCCTCAACCAAGTCTGCCTTAAGCAAAAACTTCAAATGATAAGCGAACCTTCCAGCATCCCTGCTTGGATTCATCTTCAACAAACTCAGCAACTCAGTATACGAAAGAGAACCCCTATCAAAAAGCAAGTTTAAAATCTGCAATCTGACAGGCGAAGAAACAGCCTTAAGGATCTTGACCCCCCTAACACGATGCTGAACAGACAATTTCTTTCACAACTCCTCTCAAAGTGCAATAAAGTATTATTTGAGAATAAGAGTTTAAAGGTTAAGGGACACTTTGCCTTTATAGCTGTATGGGTTAGATCATTAAAATGGGGCTGTCGGCTAGCTTGGTCTAGGCTCTGAGCCTCGGGCGCTCGGGACCCCGGTTCAAATCCGGGCAGCCCCATCATTCTAGAACTGAATAAGCACTGTTTTTCTCAACCTCCCTTCGTTACAATTTAGAAACGCAAGCTAAGGAGGGTTCTAAGCCTATAGATTTCACATTTATGGGAGCAAAATTCCAGTTGAAGTCATATCAAGAGCTTATTTAAATATTTTTACTTGGATGACTGGGTTGATGGTTTTCCACAATCTTGACATGCAGGGTTTCTCTCGACTTCTATGATGTGGAATTCCATAAAAAATCCATCATAGATTAAGAGCCTATTCTTTAATAGGTTGCCTAATCCTGTAAGATGCTTAATTACTTCCGTTGCTTGAATAGTCCCTATGGTTCCGGGCACAGGACCTAAGATGGGGAAAGTTTCCCTTGGAGGAGCTGATGGAATTATGCACCTTAGGCAAGCTGTTTCGTTAGGAATTATCGTGGTCGCCTGACCTGTGAAGCTGTGAACCGCCCCATGGAAGAATGGGATTTTCTTTGCCAAACAAGCCTTGTTAAGGGCGTACCTAGCGGAGTAATTATCTAAAGCGTCGACAACGGCGTCAACGCCCTCCACTAAATTTAAAGCGTTATCCTCGCAGATAACTTCATCACAAACTTCAACCTTCACACATGGATTTATCTGCTGAAGCTTTTCAAGAGCTGAATCAACTTTCCTCCGCCCAATATCCTTATCCCAGTGCAGAATTTGCCGGTTAAGGTTGCTAAGTTCCACATTGTCACAGTCCACGATTCTCAAAGTGCCAACACCAGCTGCAGCCAAATAAACTGAAATTGGAAAACCAAGCCCTCCAGCGCCCGCTACAAGAACCTTGGCATTTTTTAACTTTTTTTGTCCAGTCTCACCAAAACCGTATATACGAATCTGTCTATCATACCTTTCTAATTCATATTCGGTTAAATCAACCATCAAGCATTTCCTTCCTTCACACAGGCTCTTCTGTCTGTCTAACGTTCGCAGGAACCAAAATCACTATTAACTTATTAAGCAATGACTTTGTAAAGTTTTCTCTCACGCTTATAGGCTCAAACTTGACGTAGGCGTGAATTGCCACTTTATAAATAAAATTGTTACTCCGGCCAAACGAAGACTCCAATCTAATTCAAGAACTCTCAGAACTCTCAGCAAGCCCAAAAACACTAAAATGAGGGCAGCCCCATTCTAAGTTTGCCATTATGCTGGTGGAGGTCTTGTTCCCAAAATCACAGGGATACTAAGTTGCTGCCAGTTTCCTTTCAAAGCTCTAAGAACTGTTGCTATAGTGGTTTCTCCCGGTAGAGTATTTTCTTCTAAATAACAAGCTAAGTCATCTGTGTTCCTAATTTTTGTTCCATTTAGGGCAATTATTATATCGTTTTTAAGGATGCCGCAGTCTTTCGCTGGGCTTGGAGACAAGTAATCATACACACGAACTCCATATGTTATGTTAACTCCAATTTGCTGTGCAGATTCGTAATTCATGTCCAATAATCTTAAACCCAGATAAGAATGCCCATCATAGGAACCATTGAATATTAGGGAGGCTATCTCCCTGAGTATAGTGTTGGATGGAACGGCGAAACCCAGGCCTTGCGAGTCTGAGACTATTGCTGTTGTTATTCCCACAACTTTACCATCGTAATTCAATAGTGGTCCGCCGGAGTTTCCCGGATTTATCGGCGCGCTTGTCTGTATGATGTTTGCGATGGCAAAGCCTCCAGTGTACTCCTCAGTAATAGTTCTTCCGAGGGCGCTTACTACACCAGTGGTCATTGAGCCCACCAAGCCATATGGGTTTCCTATGGCTATTACTGGGTCACCGACTTTCAATGTTGAGGAACTCACAATTTCTATTGGTTTGAATTCATACTGCGGAGCATCAACTGTGAGGAGGGCTAAATCTGCGTAGGGGTCTGTTCCATTTACTGTCGCAGCGTATCCATTTCCATTAGAGAAGGTTACGCTTATGCTTCCGGCTGTCGCTCCGTGAATAACGTGATAGTTAGTAATTACGACCATTAACCCTGAAAAGTTATAGACGAACCCTGAGCCTTGAACTACTTCAGCTCCAACTCTTGCCCGAACTAGAACAACTGAATCCTTCACTTTTTCATATATTTGCGATAGTACCGTATCATTGCAGTATACCGTTATGTTTTGGTAGGTAATGTTTGAAAAGCCTGTGAGTCTTGATAGTTGATTTTGGAGGTTTGAAACTTTGCGGTTTAGATTGTCAACCTCTTGATAGGCAATGTAATAGGTTACTATACCTCCAGCTATTATTCCTGCTAGAAAAACAAGTATGAGGATGAGTGAGGATGATTTGGTGTAAGTTCCATTTTGCCCATTCATTACGTTCACCTATCTTAATCGAGAATCGAGCAACATTCCCAGAAATAAAAGTTCTGGAAAACTATATGTACTCAAACGTCATTCAAAAGTTCTCGAAGCCAACAACAACGAAAGGGAAGCTGTTGCCACTATCGCCACGAGAAATGGGTAGTATGGTGAAAACTTATAGTAGAGGACCCCGCCAACATAGGGGGCTATTGTTGAACTAAGCACACTAACGGTCTGGGGTATAGATACCCACCTAGCCCTAAAAGATTCTGGGGCAACCGATCCAATAATGGCACTCATTAAAGACCATTCTAGGTATGAGCTCCCAGCCAGGAAGAAGGTAGGTGTCAGGACGTAGAAGTTGCCAAAGGCCAGCAATAGACAGAGTGAGAGGCTGCATAAGCCCATAGCGGCAGCGAGAGCATAGGATTTTTTCCATTTGTCTCCTAATCTTCCCAAAAGAATGCCTAAGACCGCTGAACCGAAAAATGCAACAGAACCCAAAACACCTATTTCGAATTCGCTGTAGTGGTAGACATCTGCGAGGAACTGCGGTATGAAAGGTCTAAAGAGCAGCAAAATAAACATTACAGTGGCAAAGAGAATCGAGAACTTGAGCATTGGAGAGTAACTTTTTTTCTCTGGTTGCTGCGTACTGGTGACAGCTCTTTGACTATTTACTGATAGCAGCGCTAAACACGCAAAAGCATAAAAAAATGAAGATAGATAAAAAACAATTTGCATACCAATTTTTTCCGCGATATAACCACCCAGAGCTGGAGAGAAAATGTATCCAAAAGACCATGCTGAAGAAAGAACCGTAAAAGTTAAGGTTAGATTTTTCCTGTCTGCAGCCGTCACAATATACGCTGTACTTGTAGGGCCACCAAGCCAAAACCCCCAAAGAATCATTCCGGGCAACATTTGAAGCCAGTTTCCAGCAAAAGAAAAAATTAAGGGGGCGGGCACCCACACGGCCCAACCGGCAATCATAATTTTTTTGCGGTCATATTTATCCGCGAATAAGCCAGCAAAAAACAGTGTTACAGCCGCTACTATGCCTACGACCGCATAAAGTATTCCAACCTCCACTGTGCTGGCTCCAAGATTTTTTGTTATGTAATAGGGCAGGATAAAAGCGTAAAGTCCATCTCCAAAGGAACCGACCAAATTTGAGGCGAAAACCAGTTTAAGATCTTTGTTAAGTACGTTGAATGGGTAAGTGACTTCTAGAATCTTGTGTTGATTAGATTTTGCCGACATCGAAATTCCTTCGTATTTGACAATTTTATCCTTTTCGTTTAGAAAACCTTATTGTTAAGCGAGTTCTCGCTTAACAGAAGGGTGTTCACCTTCTTCTATCAATTATGTCTAAAGCTTCTGGACCTGTGCCAATAAGCACGATGGGTATACCCGTTTGTTTTTCGATTTCTGTTATAAAGTGCTTCGCCTCGTTCGGAAGTTCCTCATAATTTCTGGCGCCTCGACTCTGCGGAAAAACGCTGTCAAGCTTTGTCAAAGCCGCTTGCGTCGCACCGTTGATTTTAACGGCTCTCTTCGCAATTTCAAAGTTGAACGGGGCAGAGCGCCTATCACGACCAGTTCCAGCGGCTGTTTCAAACCAACCCCTTTTTATAGCTTCTTCCTTTGTCAATTCTCCCGGCATCGGTCCAGCGCCAACACGGGTCATGAAGGATTTGAAGACTAGTAGGACTTCGTCAACCCTTGTTGGGCCTACGCCAGCCTCGGAGCATATTGCGGATGCGCTTGTGTCTCTTCCTGTTACATAAGGGTAGGTTCCGTGGAAAAGCGAAAGCATGAAGCCTTGTGTACCTTCTAATATGACGCTTTTACCAGAGTCTAGTCCGTCATTGACTTCTGATGCTACATCTGTTAGGTAAGGTTTTAATTCTGGAATGTCTTTTGCGAGTTTTGCTGTTCTACGTACGCGCTCCTCGATTGCTGGTCCCACACCCCATCCCGTCGTGCCTATTCCCTTTAAATGGGCGCTTGTTTTGTCTTGGATGGAATGTTTCTCTTCAATTATGGAGGCTTGCTGGTCTACGCCTATACGATTTTTAACGTTTGTAGCCTCGACTTCTTCCAAGAATTTTGCGACATGAACGTTTGCTCCAGCACCAATCAGTAAGCGGCATTTATCATAAACGAAGGCTGCTGGAACCATGTGTAAAGCGTAACGTTTACCCTCAAGCCAAACAGTGTGGGCTGCGTTAACAGAACCCGTTCTCACACAAAAGTCGGGTTTATCTTTTAAGGCTAGGTAGGAGATTATTTTTCCTTTGCCCTCGTCTCCCCAGAAGGCTCCAACTATAACTGTGCATGGCATTTTGTCACCGTTGAGAAAGTTTGCTGCGCATTATTTAAGATTGTTTGACAATTTCATGTGAAGCCTACGTTCCGCGGCTTCTTCATCTATTTTATGCAGCAACTTCATTAATTCTACACTTTTCTTTTTCAATTCTCTCTTCGAAACAGTGTTTTTCATTGGACAAAGGTTGTCGACAACTGTTCCCTCTCCTTCCTTGTATATTACCGGGTAGATTCGGCATCCTAAAGGCCTATACTTGTAAACTTTACAGCACCCTTTTTGCTGGTCATAGAAAACGCAGTATTCACGATTGTTTCGAAGTTTGGCGAAACCTTTCTTATCATAACACACAAACTCTTCTCTATTATAACCATAGTTTTCTAGGCGCTCGATGTCCTCTTCAGAGAGAAGCATTTCGGTTTCTCTGCAACATATTCCACAACGTGAACAACGCATAATTTCAAATCTAATCTGTTCTCGGTTATTAGGTTATATGTTTGAACGCTAATCGCTAGCTTGGATAAAATTCAAGTTTATCAGTTCGGCCCAAGCTATGCTTTTCAGCGGTATCCGTAAAGTTCTCTGGTTTTCCCCGTATGGAACGCACTCAACAAGCCTTCTTCTTCCAAAATCATCTTCGCAAATTCCAGTTAATTGAACATTTACTATCACTGAACCATCTTTTAAATGAAGGTTCACATTTCTTTTCAAGAGGGACTTAGCCATGTTTAAACTAAATTTTTCCAAGTATTTCACCATTCAATGTCTTTATCAGCTATTTTGCTCCAGCATCGCCTGCAAATTGGCAGTTTCTCTCCCTTGTAAAGAATGTAAACTTCAATATCATCATTCTTACATTTGTTGTCCCAAGGATTTCTACAATGCTCCAACAGCCTGAACCTCCACTATCGTATGCAATAATGCGCTTCGTCATTTTTGCTTTTAAAGTTCTCTGTGGAAAGACATTTCCGCATAGCTGAGAGAGATGAGTTAAAGTGAAAAATTTAGCGCTTATTAAATGTGAACTACTTCAGGAATTATTTTTTCTTTGGTTATTTTCAGCAAAGCCACTGATGGTTTTGTTACAAAGGGCGGTAAAGGATTCGTTGGGCTTCCAGGGTTTATATAGAGTATGTTTTCTTCCCATTTTATATTTGAGTTATGCGTATGCCCATAAACAAACACGTTAAAGCCATTTTGTTTGGCAAGTTCATGCATCTTGCTCATTCCGAAAAGTGTTCCCGGGTCATGCATAACCCCAATTTTCCATTCAAAAACTTTTAAAGTGTTGATTTTCGGCACTTTCCCACGGATTTCTGGGCCGTCCATGTTCCCGTAGACAGCCAAAACTGGTGCAAGCTGCTCTAACTCATCTATGACCGACAACTGCACCAAATCCCCGGCGTGCACTATGTAGTCTACTTTCTCAAAGATTTCAAAAACTCTTTTCGGAATGTTTTTAGCTCTTGAAGGCACATGTGTGTCAGAAATTAAGCCGATTATTTTTGTTGGGTACTCTTCTTGTATACGAGTTTGTGACTGTTGACTCATCATCGGGAGTCCTCGGTATCTTTTAGGAGTTACTGAAATATAATGTTAAGCGTGACATATCAAGAAACGAACTTGTTTCCATAGATGAAGAACCTTAATTCCTGCGGCAAATCTGCTTTGACGCCGATTCTGTGAGAGGAACGAACCTTCAAGTTTTCCCTTTCCCCATCTATTATGATTAATATACTGTCTTCTTTTGCTACATCAATTCCATTTAAATCCTTTGTTATGGCGAAAGCCTTAGTCAATTTTCCAGGACCGCTTGTCAAATCCCTCAGGTTACTTACGTTTCTTCTTTTCTTCATGATTTCTATCCCCTGAATGGGTTCAACAGACCTTATCAAAACAGCCCCAACGCCGCCTTTCACATGTGCAACTATGTTTAGAAGCCAGTTTCCATGAACCATGTAAATGAAAGTTTTTCCCACATCCAAAAACATTAGTTCGTTGAAGGTTTTCTCCCCTCTGTAAGCTTTGGAGGCTGGGTCGTTTTCTCCATAATAGGCTTCTGTTTCAACTATCTTACCAGACAAAACTTCAGAATCAAGTTTCCTCACTAAAATTTTTCCAAGCATTTCCTTAGCGACTACGGCTGGGTCTCTTTCATAAAATTCTTTTGGAAGCAGCCCCAACAATATCGCCTCACATTCAGTTTTGATTGTGATAACTTGGTTGTAAAAGTTTTAGATATTAACTGTTTTAAATTCCGAAATGGCAATGATAGAGTAGTGAAGGCTCTAAGATGATAGATTCTTACGAATTCGGCGTCATAGTAATTAATGGAAGGAAATACGCAAGGGACATCATAGTCTTCCCGGAAAAGGTTGTTGACGGCTGGTGGAGAAGGGATGGTCATGAACTTTGCCTTGAAGACCTTCAAGAAATCCTCAGATATGAACCAAAGCCCGAAGTGCTTGTCGTTGGAACTGGCTACTATGGGCTTGTGAAAATTTCGCTTGAGGTGAAAAGTGCTTTGCAATCTCAAGGTATTGAACTTAAGGCCCAACCAACCAAGGAAGCATGTCAAACATTCAATAAGTTTCTAAAATCGAATAAGCGGGTCGTCGGGGCTTTTCATCTCTCATGCTAAGGAAATCTTAAGAGAACTAACCACTATTTCTAAGCATTAGGAGAGCCGTAAATGCCCGTCAAACTGTTCAAGGAAGTAGAGGAAGAAGTCACAAACTTGTTGGCTGATTTAATCCGCATAAACACAACAAACCCTCCTGGAAACGAAATTGAAGCAGCAAAATACTTGGCGAAAAATCTAGAGCAAGAAGGCTTTAAGTGTGAGCTTTTCGAGTCTGCGCCCTCAAGGGGAAACGTCGTCACTAGAATCCGAGGGACAGGCGAAAAACCAAGCTTGCTTTTATTGTCACACTTGGATGTTGTGGCTGCCAACCCGAAGGAGTGGAGTGTAGACCCGTTCAGCGGAGTTGTTAAGGACGGTTTTGTTTGGGGGCGCGGTGCGCTTGACATGAAGAGTATGACAGCAATTGAAGTTATGGCTTTTAAACTATTGAAAAGAAACAACGTGAAACTGAAGGGTGACGTGATACTGGCGGCAACGGCTGACGAGGAAAAAGGCGGAGAAGCAGGCGCAGGATGGCTTGTTGCTAACTATCCGGAAAAAGTCCGTGCAGACTATGTAATAAATGAGGGCGGAGGATTAGCCATCCCAATCGGCAACAAAAACTTGTACACAATAAACACGGCTGAAAAGGGAATTTTCTGGTTTAAGGTTAAGGCTAAGGGCACACCCGGACACGGTTCAGTGCCCGGAGCAGCAGACAACGCTATAATGCGAATGAATAAAGTTGTTGAGAAACTGGGAAATTATAGGGCGAAGATAACTCTTGTTCCGACTGTGAGGTATTTTTTAAGCGAGGTCGCAAAGGAAAATAGGAATTTGCAAGATGGGATTTCTCTTTTGCTCAGCAACCCCGAAATGGGAGACCAAATACTGGATGCGTTAGCTCAAAGAGATAAGTACATGGCTGAGGAGCTTAGGGCAAGGCTTGGAATGACAATAACGCCAACAATGATTAAAGGCGGAGTTAAAGAAAACATAATTCCCTCAGAATGCGAAGCTGTTTTTGACTGCAGAGTCCTCCCGGGACAAACTCCAACACAAGCAATGGAAGAGATAAAAAATTTGTTGAAGGATGTTGGCTTGGAAAAACTTGAATTCGAAACCATCCAAGCTAACGACCCTTCAGAATCACCTATAAACACGCCGCTTTACGAGGCTATCGTGAATGTCCTTAAAGAGTTTGAGCCCAGTTGCGGTGTAGCACCTATATTACTTACTGGTGGAACAGACTCTCGATTCTTTAGAAAAATGGGCGCCGTATGTTACGGTTTTCAGCCCATGCGGGCGGATATGCCTTACGGCGAAATCTTGAAGACGGTGCACGGCATAGACGAGAGAATTTCTATAGAAAACCTTGTGTTTGGAACAAGTGTTCTCTATAATGTTATTGAACGTTTAATGAGTTAACGTCTGATGACAAAAGGCGTGTTATGGCTTAATTACCAATTATAGCGAATTTCCGATGAATTTATAAATACCTTCTTTTAGCCACATATACAACCATCATTAAGGAGAAGGCTTGGAATGCCAGCAATAGAAGTTGGCAGAGTCTGCGTGAAGCTCGCTGGGAGAGAAGCTGGAAAAAAATGTGTGATAGTTGACGTTATTGACAAAAACTTCGTGTTAGTAACAGGCCCCAAGGCTGTTACGGGGGTAAAACGAAGAAGGGTGAATATCAACCATGTTGAACCTCTCTCAGAAAAAATCGAAATTAAACGAGGAGCATCCGACGAAGAAATAATAGAAGCCCTAAAAAGTGCAGGTAAATTGGAGGAGATGGCGCAGCCAGTTAAACCATCTCTAGCTAGAGTTTAAAGTTTATACTCTTGACCCCCTTCTCTAAAAGTTAGAGAGCGTTACAAAAATGACTAGAAGCGTTGCTCCTTGGGAAATAAAACGTCAATTAATAGTAAAGGCTGAAGACAGAACAAACCCGCGGTTCGGATGTAAACCAGAAGAAAGACAAGCAAAAGACTACATACGCTATGGCGTAATAAACCTCGATAAACCTGCTGGTCCAACAAGCCACGAGGTAGCCGCTTGGGTTAAGCGCATTCTAAAACTGGAGCATGTCGGTCACGGCGGGACTCTAGAGGCTAACGCGCAGCCGGAGAAACCCAAACGTGACCGGCGTTTTGCCAATAACCCTAGAGGAATCTAGAAAAATAGTTCAAGCACTCCTCTATAGCGGCAAAGAATACGTATGCGTAATGAAGCTTCACGGAGACGTAAGCCAAGGCAAGGTCGAGGCTGTACTCAGAGAGTTCGAGGACACAATTTACCAGAGACCGCCTTTGAGAGCCTCAGTCAAGCGGCAGCTAAGGACGAGGAGAATCTATTACCTAGATTTCCTTGAAATGGATGAACGAAATGTTTTGTTTAAAGTTGGATGCGAAGGCGGCACATACATACGTAAACTCTGTTACGATATTGGCGAAGTTTTAGGCTGCGGAGCGCACATGCAAGAACTGCGGAGAACAAGGGCTGGGCCCTTCGTTGAAAATAGCGGAGACTTTGTGACTTTGCATGATGTGGCTTACTGGTTTGCAGAATGGCAGGAGCAAAATAATGACGAGTTTTTGAAAAAGATTATCCAGCCCGTGGAAAAAGCTTTGGCTCTTATTCCGAAAATTTACATTAGAGACTCAGCTGTGGACGCGGTATGCCACGGAGCTAATTTAACTGCTCCCGGAGTGTTGTCTCTAGAAACTGGAATAGAAAAGGGTTCGATGGTGGCAATTTTAACTTTGAAAGGCGAGGCGGTAGCCCTAGCCAAAGCTTTAGCGTCTACAAAAGAAATTTTGGAAATGGAGCATGGCATGGTGGCAGAAACAAAAAGGGTGCTTATGCCTAGAGGCACATATCCAAAATGTTGGAAAAGCGGCGAAACCTAAATGCATGGAAAAAGGGAGAGTGTAAACCACTATTTTGCGGAGCATCCCAGATCTAAACCTAAAACGAGAGTTGTAGAGGCAATTCTCCGTGGGAAACCCTTTAAATTCATCACGGCCTCTGGTGTTTTCTCTAAAAAACGCATAGATTTGGGTACACGGGTGTTAATAGATTCCATGCTTCTCCCAGACGAAGGTCTTGTTTTGGATTTAGGATGTGGCTATGGAGCTGTTGGCATTGTAGCAGCTGCCCTTAATCCTAAACTGCGCGTGATAATGGTTGATGTGAACGAGCGGGCTGTTCAGCTTGCAAAACGAAACATCCAATTAAACAACATACGCAATGTGGAAGTTAGAAAAGGCAACCTTTACGAACCCGTAAAAGGGTTTGCCTTTGACACGATCCTTTCTAATCCGCCTGTAAGTGCTGGAATGGAAAACGTGAAGGCTATAATAGCTGAGGCGCCAAAGCACATGGCGAATAAAGCCAATTTGCAGATGGTTGTAAGGTCGAAAATTTGTGGAAAGCGTCTTCGCGCATTTTTCGAGGAAAGTTTTGGGAATGTGAGGGTTCTGGCTATAAAAAGTGGTTATCGAGTTTTGATTGTGGAAAAGCATTAAATTTCTAATCAGTTGTCAGCTTATTCACTATTTTTTTGACAATGGGAATTATAAACAGTGATGTGGGGAGACTTACAGTAAATCCCACGGCGAAAGCTGCAGCCCACTTTTTCGGAAATTCTGGGGTAATACCTAGATTCACTAAGGTTAAAACTAGAGACATGAAAAATGACATTCCAAGAGAGACTAAAATGGCGAAAAGCACTGTTGAATACTTCTTATTTATCTTCAAGCTAACTACCTTCAACAATTATTTAGATGTCTAAGTTTCTGATATAGCTGTTTAATGTGATTTACGGCTGTTTAAAGGTCTGCATGGAACTTATTTCCCCAATTGTCATGTTTAACGTAAGCTCTGCAACATCATGAGTGTAATCCATGATCCGTCTAGAACTGTCAAGTATCAACCTGAAGATTGCTGAAACATTTGGGTCCAACTTTTTACTAGACATCAACATGAGAAGGTCGTTTTCTCGAGTTATAAGCGATTCTACATGGGAAATTATCTCGTCGGCGTGCTTGTAATCTCTTTTAAACATAGCTTTCAAAGACTCTTCAAACAACTGGTGGGTTAAAGAATTAAAATTAGACACTTGAGAGTATAATTCTTCGTCTATGGGCTCTTTTAGGAAAAGTGTCTGATCTTGAATTAGCTTCTCGATTGTAATAATGTTGTTGACAATGTTCAGGGCGTTTTCCGCTATGCTTTTTATGTCGTTGACAACAATTCTGTAAGCCAAAAATTCCTTGGGAGTTTTAAGTCCAAGTTCTTTAAACGTGTTTCGCTCTATTCCAAACTTAAGTTGTCGTATCACATATAAATTCAGCCGGTTCACGTCGTTGTAGGCGTTTACCACGCTTTGAAGCAGTTCTGGATTCCTATTCTTAAGTGCCATTATGGCTTCTTTGTTTGCGGAAAGGGCTATAACAGCCATTCTTCTAACAGCTTTTTCAAGTGGGAATTCTATGTGGCTTATCAAAATTTGAAGAGTTACCATATTAGGTGTTTCATCAACAATTTCTGAACCTAAAAGTATGTCTTTGGCGAGGTTGTTTATAGCCATTTTATACTTTGAAGCACTTTCTGCGCCTTTAAAGTGGACATGTATAAGGTCTGCTCCTATAACGTATAGAGATTTTATTTTTCGGCAGATGGATTGGATTTCTTCTTTTGGTTCCGCAGAGATGCAATATTCTTTTAGTTTTGGCTTTTCAAGTTCTTGTCTTTCCATAATTTTCCTAGGAATCAGAATAATTGATGAGTCATCTCGTACTTTAAAGGCTACTTCGCTTCCCTTTTTTAAACCTATGTTTTGCACCCATCCCTTGGGTAGAGATATGATGTATGCGCCTCTTCCGGTACACTGAATTTTTCTATATCCCAAATCTTTTTCCATCGTGAAGTCTCCCGAAGTACATATTTCATTTATATTCTATGTGGAATCAAAGTGCCTTATATAAATCATACATTGTTAAATTCGCAATGCAACGAATAAATGGGCGGGTGGGGCGAACTAAACCAATTATAAATATGCATATGCGATACTTACATATGTGAGCGAAGAAAATAGCATATTAAAAGACGTGCATAGCCGGGGTCTCCTAGTCAGGTAGGGAGCAGGCCTGGAGACAAAGTGTTACAAAAAGCCTAACAGCCTGTGACCCTTCGGGGTCGCGTGGGTTCAAATCCCACCCCCGGCGCTTTCAACATCGCTATTAGGACCAGCGTCTTCTATTTTTGTGTTGCTGCAGCACCAGAAAATTCCAACAACATCTTAGGTGTTGGCGCGGATTATGTGTTTAGTAGTTCTTCGTAAACTTTTTCAGCTATACTACTCAAATCTCCATGCAAGTTATTCACTCCTATGATTATGACTTTCTTATTTTCAAAATAACCAGAAAGTATTCCTGACGAAATTTCTCTCCATTCAGTACCCCATACAGGTGTTTCAACAGATTTGTTTAGAAACACGAAATTGTTGGCGAAAGTTGAGCGATTAATAATAGATTCTTGGGCAATGTTGTCATATATAGAAACTATTATTGATGCATTTCCTACCTCATTGAAGTCAGAAACTATAGTATAGTTTGTTGGCCAAAGTGACGGCAGAGCCATATTCAAAAAAATGATTTGGCTTTCTGTGAAGGTGTTGTTTTCACCCATTAACCCTAATAATTCTCTGTTAACTACCGCAACTGTGTATTCAGATGAAGGGGGGAGCATTCTGGGAACCTCAAAGACTTTAACATTTCCGGATTGAAATACAAGTTTTAAATATAAAATAAGGCATTTTAGGAAGAAATTTTGTTCAGTTCCGGTTTCTGTTGTTACCAAATACATTATGTTATTTGAATAAAATGTTTGCGTCGTGTTTATGAAAGATGCACTATCTATTGTTCGGGGAAGATTTATGGTTTCATAGACTCGACGGTCGCTTATTGTATAGACTCCCTTACTTATTGTATAGACTTTTGGTACTAGAATCGTAGAGTTTGGAAGTGTATTTTGAGATATCCATAAAAGAACACGGATTGTATCATTATCAACGGCTTTTTCAATGAAAGCATAGTAGCTTGCACCATATATTACTGATGTAGAAGACAGTATCAGAATAGTGGCAATCAAAATTGCCGTAACGGGTCTAAGCCTTATTTTAAAGCTATGCAGTAATTTTTCTGCAGAAACTGTACAAACGTTCACAATCATATCCTTAGTCTTTATCCAAATCTGATCGATACCAACAGCAGCTAGAATAGCAAGCATTGGAAACAGATAGGCGTTTGTTCTTTCGCCCCACCATATACTTCCTGAGGCTATTGGAATTATGCTCCATAGAAGCACTATGTGAAACCATTTTTCCCTCCATGAAGTTGCCGCTAGTCCTAGAAGAGCCAGACCTCCTACAAATCCGTACCTCGTTACATAGCGATACCAAGGAAAACCTACGGAAAGTTCAGATACTGAAATAGACGGCCAAACAAATAATCCACTAATATATGCTATAAACAACGAAAGGACAATGACCCATTTAATACTTTTTGAGTGCTTTCCAAATAAATATTTTTTTTCCATTCGCGTGAAGAGAAAACGTTTCGCTAAGGCTATTGCAAATAGAGCATTTATCAGAATGAAAGCAAATCCGTAAACTCTTTCGATATGCACTGTGGAAAGAAGTACCTGCATCTTGATAAGTGTTAAAGATAAATAAAAACCATACATTAAGAAGTCTATGGTAAGTAATGCGGAAGTAAGTATCACTATAAATATTCCTAGAGAGAAATAACGGTTTTGTCCTTTCTGGTAAAAGTACGCTACTGCTACCACTATTGGTGCTAGAAATACAACATCGATCATATGAATCATGAACGAAGATACCATTAAAAGAGAACTGATGGCGAGCAAAATTATCTTCTTTGTTGGCATTGTGAGCTTTATGCTAACAACAAATGTAATTATTGATGCGTAAGCAAGAGTAATTGCTAGAGACTTATATGAAAATTGGATACTGCTCCAGAAGAATACGGAAAAGTACATATCTTGACTAATTAGACTTAAGGTCCAGAAATCTTTGGTTCCGTTATAAATTAACATTTGAATTAGCCAGCCTAAGCCCCCTCCTAAACCGTATAAAATAGAAGATAACACGCAGATTTTGTCGCTCATGCTGAAGACCGTTTTAACTAATGTATAGAAGCAGAGGATGTTTAGGGCGGTTAATGGGAAGAGGAAAACATAGGTATTCACCACTGGGAAACCGCTGCATAAGGCTAGACCGGAGAGGATAAAGCCAAAAAATATAGGGTATGTACTGAAGACTTCGTAAACGTTTCTTTGAGAGATTAACGAGACTGCTGGTTTGAGTGAAAGCCAATTATCTCCTGGTATAAGATATCGTTTATTGAATTGAACCAGAAAGGCTAGAAATACCATAACTAAAACTTCGGCTAACAGCAGAATGTGCCACTTAGTTATTGTTGTAGTAGAAGTTATACCCCTGTCTTTACGCCTAATCCAATAGAGTGAGCTAAAGATTAACAGAATGCCTATGAATATCCAAGGAAATTGGACAGCACTTACTTGGGCATAATAGAAGATTAGAGTAATTATGCCAACGAGGACGAGTGAGAGGTTAATTTCAATAACAATTTTTTCCATTTTTGATAGGTAATCCGAAACTTTGGCTAGCCTAATGATGTACAAGCCGGGTAATATTGACAAACCAAAAAGCCATACAACTGCTCGTATATAAGACAAAATTGAGAGCTCTTCCCACACCATCACTGCGGTAACATGTAATGGAATAAAAAGTGTGACTATCATGCTGAACAGTAAAGCAATTTCAAAATAAAATTGGAATGGAAACCTAATTAAAATTGATTTACTTAAGTACACCATATAAATTCCCTTGATGTTTAGCTCGGTGTGAAGTATGTGTGTGGTTGGTTGAAGAGGTAGTTGTCGTTGTAGATTAGCCTATATCCACATCTCTCCATAAATGAAACAACATCATTAACCCAAACTCCACGTTTAATATGAACTTCAATAATAAGCAATTTGACAGCTTTTTTCAACAATAAGCGACGCATACCCCTAAGAGCAGATAACTCATGTCCTTGAACATCAATCTTCAAAACATCAACATTCTCAATTCCATGCAATTCAGCTATAACATCCAACGGCAACCCTTTAACAGATTCCCCTTCGTCGCCTTCAACCACATACATGTCCGAAGCATTACCTTGAAGAAATAAAACCCCCTCCCTTTCAGTTGCTGCCGCATTCACCAAAACAACATTACCAAGATTATTCGCTCGAACATTTGCCTTTAACATTTGAAAATTCCATTTTGCTGGTTCAACCGCAACAATTTTCTCCGCCGCATTTGCTAAACCAAGAGTAAAGTCACCAATGTTTGCACCAACATCAACAACAACAGAAAAACACGACTTACCCATCAGAGTCTCCAAGTCTTTCAAATAAAAGAAATACGTTTTAAAAAATCCATAAACAAAAGACCGCAAAGTCTCTCTGTTCGCAGCATACACAAAACCCAGCGGACTTCTAACCCTCTTAACGCCCAAAATATACAAGAAAGGCGAATAAAACATAAATAGTAACCCAGACAAATCCTTACGAGTAAAACTAAACTTTCTAATCACCGCCAAAAAAATCGTAACGTAAGATTTTAGTAAATAACCGGGAGTAAGACCTGAACTCAAATATTCATTTGGCAAACTCTGCCGCAACACCACAATATACACCCTCCAATTTTTGAATAACTTTATCCCAACTATATTTATCAAGTATAACACGTCTCGCATTCATACTCATAACCATCCTAAGCTTATCATCATTTAACAAAGTCAAAACAGCCTTAGCCAACAACCTTGAATCCTTAGAGGGCACCAGCAAACCATTATAGCCATGCTTAACAACGCTATTAACACCCGGAATATCCGATCCTACAACTGGCACACCACAAGCCATCGCCTCCAAAACAGAAAGCGGCAGACCCTCCATCAGAGAAGGAAAAGCGAAAATACTGGACATGGACAAAAATCGAGCCACTTCCGCTCTACTCACCGACCCAACAAAACGAACATTACCCCTTAACCCAAGCCCATCCGCCAACTTAACCAACCTAGCCTCCAATGGACCGCCCCCAATAATAACAAGCTTCACATCAGGATGCACCCTAACAATCTCCCGCATGGCATACAAAAGATAAACCAAACCCTTCTCAGGAACAAGCCTCCCAACCCAAGTAATCAAATTCGGATCTTTAGAAGAAGGCTTAAAAAAATCAGAATCAACACCATTGGGAATCATAAAAATCTTCCCATAACCCCCAACAATTCTTCCAACACTCGCCGCATCATGCTCAGTCAAACAAATAACAGCAGAAGCTTTTTTAAAAAGCGACCTCGCCACAGTCCACAAATAAAATCCTTGCGCCACATCCCAAACAAAACTCCGCTCAACCATAAAACCATGAACGGTCACAACACAAGGAACTCTCAACAAACGTGAAGCTTTTACAACTTGATAGTTACAGAAAAACAAATGCGAATTAACATGCACAACATCAGGATCCACAGTCCTAATCAAATCAAAAACATTCCTAAAAACAGGATACGGACTACCTATAACCCAGGAAAGAAAATCCCACCGAGGAACTGAATAAAAATCAATACCGCCATCAAAACTTTTCCTTCCGTCACCTAGCAAAACACTTACTTTATGCCCTCTCCCACGCACCCTCTCCAAAAACTCCATTGCGACCATAGGATACTCCCAATAGGGCCAAACAAAAAGAATACGCATAAGCCAGTCACTAACCTTTACCAGTCAAACCCCTATAGATCCCCAAGAGCACTCTTGCAGACTCATCCCAATTATACTTTTTCTTTATCAACTCTAAACAGTTAGTTACGTAACTTTGCATAGCTTTCGAATCACTTAGGACATCCATTAAGGCTTCACCAAATTCTTTTGGATCGTCAGAAGTAACTATCCCAACATGCTCTTCCTTTATAATTCCTGTCCATCCACCAATGTCATTAGCAACCACCGGCAAACCAACAGACAAGTAACTAAACAACTTCACAGGAGTCCCCATCCTCCTAGCCAAATCATTCGAAGACGGCAAAACACCCACATGACACTTAGAAAGAAAACCGTTAACCATCCCATAATCATCAAACCAGAAAAATCTCGGACAAACCCCCAACCTACCAGCCAACCTCTTAATCTCTTTAAGCGCCTCACCCTTATTAGTAATAAAAAACTGCACCTTGCCATCACCAAAACCCTTAACAAAAGGCATACTCCTCACAAACAAATCAACATGCTCCCGATAAGCCACCAAACCAGCATAAACAACCTTAAAAGGCTTAACACGCATCTTTACAATCCCCTCATCAACCAAAACCCTACCACCCGGCGGAACAACCACAACACAAGCCCTAGACAAACCATAATTACCAACAACATAACTTTTCATCAGTTCACTAACCACAACAACCCGATCAGCCCCATCAAGAAACTCTGCAGTTCTACACTGCAAATCCAAAAAACCACCGCTATCCCTCTCCAAAATCCCAGCAGCCACCAGCTCCTCAGACGAAAGATTATGTAAATCAACAACAAGGGGAAGCCCAGTAACCTTCTTCAAAAAAACACCAACCGGAAGCGCCACATCTTGCTCAACCTGAACTACATCCACCCCACTCTCAGACAAAAACTTAGCCACCTTCCGCAAAAAACCACTCAAAACCCTCCTCGACCGCAAACCACCTTTAGAAAACAAGGTCGGAAACATCCTATTATAATAGAAAAACCTCGACAGCTTATAAAAACCCCTAGAAAAACCAAAAAAATTACCCACCGAGACAACATGCACGTTAGCCGACAAATCAAAAGACCGCTCAAACGGCGTAAAAATAAACACTTCAACCCCCAATTTCCCCAAACTTAAAGAAAGCTCCCTCACCCTAACAACAGAACCCATAGACTCAGAAAAAGGATGCAAAAAAATAAAAGCTACTTTCATCTATGCTCGTTTCTATTGTTTATTTTTGCTGTTATTCTTGTTATTGCGTATAGTGTTATTGCTGTGAACACTGCGAAAAGCCCGATTAACGTAAAAGCCAAAGCAGCCAAAGCAATATTCGTCACAATATGATGCTCTAAGGCGTATATCTGCAACAACCAAACCCCGAAAAACAAACCCACCAAAAGGCACAGTATTCCAGGCAATCCAAGATAAACTAAAGGACGCTCTTCCACAACACGCCTTACAACAGCCATAACAACATCCACTCCATGCCTAACAGGATTAAACGTGGAGGGGTCAAGCTCCTTGTCATAACGGCATGAAGCAGCAACCTCCTTAACCATTAAACCACGCTTCTGCGCCTCAAACAGTATTTCAACACTGACGCCCATCCCATTCTCTGTAAGATCCAAACTTTCTAAAGCTCGGCGGCTGTAAGCTCTAAAACCACTTTGAGCATCCCTAACCCTACTCTTAGCCGAACCGTTCGCAAGCCTAGTGATAAGCATCACACCTAACCGCCTATACCAAGGCATCCCCCGCGCTAAACCCCCATCAACAAACCTACTGCCAATCGCAATGTCCACGCCCTCTTCAACAACCGTTCTCACAACACTTGGAATTTCGCTGGGATCATGCTGCCCATCCCCGTCCAAAGTAACAAAAACGTCAGCCCCAAACTCCCGAGCACGCCTAAACAAGCTACGAACAGCAGCGCCGTAACCCAAATTACGTTCATGACGAATAACCTCAGCACCAAGATGCTCAGCAATCTCAGCCGTCAAATCCGTAGAGCCATCATCACAAACTATGACCACATCTGCATAACGCTGCGCCTCCAAAACAACTTTTGCAATATTGCGCTCTTCATTATAGGCTGGAACGCCCACAATAACAAAAGGCTTAACCCTAGCAACCTCAATTAACCCACTACGTTCCTCAACCTCAACCAAACCATTTACCACCAACAAAACCAAACCTTGAAGAAAGCATCTGGAAAAACAAACGTGCGTCGCACAAAGAAAAGACATATTTCTTCAACCCTACACGCTCCTTTAATTCAAAATCCGAATCCACACCAGCACACACCAAAAACATTCTGTGTATACAATCCATACATAAATTTTTACCCAACAAACTCGTAAACGGATATTCTGTCAAAATCCTCCAGCCTAACAAAACCTTCAGGAACACTAATTCCATACCATCCAATAGGCGTGTTCCACCAGACAAAAAACACTCGACCAAAACTACGCTCCAAAGCAAAATCAACAGCCAAACCTACATCGTTCTCAAAATGCACAATAACATGCTGCTTATCCAAATACAACCGCCCCCAAGAAAGAAAAGCATGCTGCAACAAAACACAGTCCCCCGCCCCCATGTTTTTATTCAACCAACCCATCGCCTCAACAACGCTACCCACATCCTCGTAAGGAACAGTAGGCGCAAAAGAAAAATACCTATTAACAGAATTAAACGCGAAAACTCCCACATTAACCGTGCCCATTAAAATAGGTGTAGCCAAATAAACACTCCCTAACAAAACAGTCAAGAAAAACATTCCCTTCGCTTTCCTCTCTGAAACATTCACACCCAAACGAAAGACCCCGCCATCATAATTGGCCGTAAAACCCCTTAACCCATTAACTGCATAAAAAGTGAAGGGATAAACCAACATAAACATCCAACGATACCAATATTCCAAAGCACAGAATGGAAAGACCAAACATCCAAACCCGCCTACCAAAAGCGGAGCAGTCCATAGGCTCAAGACTCTATTTTTAAAGAAACCCTTCAACACGAGAAAAATATAGGGCAAATACAACAAGGAAAATAGCAAAACCACACTTAAGGCTAAATCAAAGTAGGAGGCATACCAATCAACAGAAGTTTTCACACTTAAATAATTCGTTAAAAAGAAAAAGCCTCCAACACTGGCGTAATCAGCGTCACCAGCCCTCAACACATTAGTTTCAACCATGTAATGCACAGGGAAAAACCTCAAAAAAATTCCAACAGCAAAAACAACTAATGCTGGAGAACATGCAAAAAGCAAATGCTTGCTTTTTGCCAATCCTTCCTTTTTTAGCCCAGACCACAAAACCAAGCCAAAAACCACAAAAAGCAAAGTTACAGCTGCATACTCGTGAGCGAAAACTGAAAGAAGCGAAAGCAAAACAAAACATGCGAAACCCCGTTTAGAATTAACACTCTTAATGAAGGGCAAAGTGAAAAGCAAAAGGCCTAAACCAAGAGTGTTCCTAAGCAAATCCCAACTGATCCTCAAAGAAGCCAGTTGAAAAGCAAAAAACAACCCCGCAAACAAGCTTGTACGAACGCTCCAGCCCAACATTTTTCTAGCAAACCAAAATATTCCAGCGACATTTAACCCAAAAAGCAAGGGAGCCAAAACCTTCAGTAAAGTAAAAGGGTCGCCGCCGAAAACGCTGTAAAGAGAAACCGAAATGGCTGGGAAAAGCCATGAAGAGGTGAAGAGTGCAGTCCAATGAGGCCAAACAACACCGCCTTTCATAACGGCAGCATAATAGATGGTATCAAAACCTATTGGATGTGGGAAGGCTAAAAGTTCAGGAACCATCCTAACAGTAAACCCCATCAGAAAGCATGTTAACAAGCCGCTAATTTCCGTCAAACGAGATCTAATCAGCAGATACACTTGTTAACGCTCCTTTCCTCTCAGTTTTAACCCATGTTCGCGGTCCGCGGAAAAGCTAAGTACCACTGCACAACACTATGAAAGTTTGTAGGCTCCAGTAAAGGTATATGAACAGAAGCGCACACCATAGGCACATGCGTCTGACAATTTACGCTCTTAGTCCTTCAGCTTTACAAAGTTCTTGTTCCTTTAATTCTGGAAGATTCATGATTGTTAAGTATTTAATAAAACCTTCATCCTTAGACCATTTGTTGGCAGATCTATTCCCCAAAGCTTGGGCGATTCTGGCCAATTTTTCAGCTAGAGCCTGCCCTGCTTCCCTTATCAAATAATTAACTTCGCCTAATACATGAATCATCAGTTTACGTGTAGCTTGGAAAGCTTTGAATAGTTTTTTTATTATTGGTGCAAGAGCTTTAGCCAGTCTAAAGCTGCGAACACCATCTGTCAGCCTAACGACAAGCTTCACGAACATGTATTCTGCCGCATTCAAAGATCTAAGTAGAATCCCGCTGCGCTGCGCCAGCCTCATTAACCTAAGTAACGGCTTCTTTTTCAGGGGAACCCCGCAAACCTCAAAGGAACCGTCTTCAGCTCTTCTCAAAAATCCGAAATCACTTATCCCAGCTTTCATAATCAATTTGCCCATTGCCATCTTAAAGCACCGTCATACTAAATAAGATTCTAACTCCAACTCCTATTAGTATTTATAATTTGCGCGATACTCTATTACATTAAGCAAAAATCACCAGAAAAAGCCTATTGGAAATCGGGGAGAGAAATCTCCGTGAGTTGAATTTGGAACTGACTGAACACGTTAAAGGCAAAGTTATAAGTTTTCCGAGAAGGATCGATTAGCTGTAGTGGACGTGGTGAAAGAAGCGTCAAAAAGATAGTAGGAAAACTTGGAATGAAAAACTGTCTTTAGGATATGTTTCTAGGATTATAAATTATATTTTAGTATTTTTGGCTTGAAAATGTCGGTGCTAAAAATCATGCTAAAAGTCTTATATACCACACAGGGAAGAAGTCTGCAAGGGTTAATATTATGGTTCCTGTGAAGTACAAAATTGTGTTTTTTATCATAATTTTCTCGTTTGCTATTGCAAGCTTAGTTAATGCAACTGTTGTTAATAGGGTAAAATGCGATAAAATCTCTCTTCCAATAAATTCTAGAAACTTTCTTGTTGGTGTTACTCCAACGTTCAAGTTGAATGGAACCCTTGAAGAGATATACGGCACAGCTGGTTCAGTTGCGGATGTCATGAACCTTTGGTTTGCAAATGTGCCATGGTACAACACAACCGAACACTTGAAAAAGCCTCAGACGCAAGGGCTGTTGCGTCTGATAAATTCGAGTGGTTTAACTCCGATTTTTCAAATGAACTTTTGGGATATAGAAGGGGGAAAAGTGATTTTGCAAATTCCCCCACACATGAACTCTACCACCACGAATCTTGGAACGCTTGCACTTCGCCAGTTGTGGATTGAACAAGCCGTTAACATTTCGCGAGATTACCGCCCAAAATATTTTTGCATTGGAAATGAAGTTGACACTTACTATTGGAATTGCAGCCAAGAAGACTTCGACAACTATGTCAGCCTAGTAAGCGAAACATATGATGAAATAAAGGCAATGTCTCCAGACACGAAGGTATTTGTGGTTTTTAGGCTTGACACAATCGATTCCTATAACGGTTGGTTTTTGATAGAGAAGTTCAACAAAGACAAAATTGACCTCTTCGGCTTCACATCCTATCCTTACATGCTTGGTTATCCCGGCGCCGCATGGTATGAAAGACCAAGCGATATGCCACCAGACTATTACACGCGAATAACGAATTATACGGGAGACAAACCGATTGTTTTCAGCGAAATAGGATGGACAAGCTCCGTGCTGTTAAGAGGCGGGTCTGAACAGGAACAGGTGGAGTTTCTACTTTGGTTTTTAGAGCACACAAATGATATGCCTCTGGAAATTGTAAGTTGGCTATGTCTATACGACCTTCGCACGGTTGAAGAGGAGACAAATCCAAACGCCAAACCCAACGATTTTGTTGGATTAAGATATAAGAATGGTACAGAAAAGGCAATTTGGAGCTATTGGCAAACACTTTACGCAATCTCTAATCCAATTCCAGAGTTTCCACCAGCGCCGCTTATTTTCCTCTATTTAACGCTCGCTACGCTTGTTATGGTTTTACTCCTTAAAATGCCAGTAAACTGTTCTAGAACGTCATCCAACAAAGAAAAGCGCGCTCAAAATTTGTTTCAACGAATTTACATGCCATTCCGAGCCAAAGTAAACTTATAAGCCGAACTTGTAATTTCCAAATTCGCTAAACTGGAAAATAGGTTGTATGCACGTAGTCGAGCAGGTTCATGCAATGTAGTAGCGGATGACTTTTTCCATTCTCCTCGGCAAAGCTTGTCCGGTTGCGAGTCTCTCAGCGTACTTGGCTATCACTGGCTGAAAACGCGCTATATCCGTGAAGGTTACCAATCCCACAAGCTTATCCTCCTTCACACTACTAGCGGCTTTGACATGACATCTCTTACAAGAGTCTCCTCCGGTTTTCTTCCTTCAGCTACAACTCTTTTCAAGATGTCTCGCTCAGTCAGTATTCCAAAAACTTTTTCGCCGGACATAACATGTAGACAGCCTATTTCAAAATCATTCATCCTTTCAACCGCTTCTTTAACGCTTACATCCTCGTCAACCACAACCAAATCTGTAACCATCGCATCTTTAACCTTCAGCAAGGCTTGTCCCAAATACGCTAACCACCTAACAATAAAAGCACTCCGCTCCCTTAATTTTCAGAGTGCTCCTGTAGAGGATTTTATTATATGTTGCATTGGGCTAAGGTTACGCTGTATATGCATTCGCTGCATGCTGGTGTATTTGCGTAACAGTCCAGCTTATTTGTTTCTGTAAAGAAGCATTTTAAAGTCGAGTAGGGGCAGTCTCCACACCAAGGTATGTTTTTTGTAAAGTTTTTTCTGACATCTCGAAACTTTGCATATTCCTCTTTACTCCAGACATCTTCCACTTTCTCCCTCTTCAAGTCTCCAAATGAAATGTCATAAATTTTCTTTAAGTGCGTATTTACATAAAGAGGATGTGGATACATAAACTCCAAACATGGGACGGCTATTCCATCGGATCTAACAACCAATGTGTTTTTGTCAACGTAAGGGCAACTGCGATCTTTGGCATCTGGGAATAATCTTGGGAGTTTAAGATCGATCTGATATTCTTGCGCTATTTTTGCGCTTTCAAGGAAGGCTTTCTCAACTTGATCGATCATTTCAACTTTATCCTTAGAGTCGAAAAGAAGGGGCAAATTGATCCAGTATCCGGCTTCTTCACCTTTTTTCCAAAAGTTCATGACTATTTCAGCTGATTTTTGGCTAATGTTTACTCCGTATGCTCTTCCCAGAATTTCTTTGGTTGCCTCATTTATGAGGCTCCATCCGTATTTTAACGAAGGCTTGATTATGTCAAAGGAAGGTTTGCTTAACGTCATATAAACAGAGTTTCTGAAAATATCCTCCGTATATGGAACAACATGGGAGACAATGATGTAGTCTACGTTTCTCTCCGCCAAGCTTCTAACAAGTTGAGGTAGATCCATAAAATTATCTTTCATCACAACAGCTTCAACGCCCAGCTTGAAGTTGCCTTCAACTCTTCTTTTTATTTCTGTCAAATACTGAAAGTTTTTCATTATGGCTGATGGTTGTGAACCCTCTCGGATGCGACTGAGCTTTACTACATCCATGGTGTCAATTGAAAATGATATAGAGTCCGCCGTGGCTTTTTTCAAGATTTTGTTGGCAATAGTTGGCGTTAGCAGAGAACCGTTAGTGCTTACAGTGATTGTGCTGTTCTTTGGCAGATGTTTCCTTGCGATCTGTAACATTTTTGGAAAATTCGGGTTAACGAATGGTTCTCCAAGCCCGTAGAGTATAAGCCTTTCCAAACGTGAAAAACTGGATTCCGCGATTTTCTTGTATAAGTCAAAATTTAAATCCTGAAGTTCAGCTTTCCACACGCGTCGGATACACATTTGACAATTAAAGTTACACCTATTTGTAACCTCTATTTGTAAAGCTTCTGGGAAATCCTCACTCATCACATAGCGTTCCTTTAAAGGTTCAGCCTCCAGCTATAGGCGGAAATATTGCAATGACATCTTTATCCTTTATCTTTATTGTTCCCTCAAGATCTTTTATGTTCCTACCATTTATCATAAAAATTATGTTGCCCCTAACCTTTCCTTGTTTTTTGTCATAAACTTCATCCAGGAAGGATTCGCCGAGAATTTTTGAGGCTTTTTCAATTAAATCGTAAAGCGTTCCATCACATTCTACATTTAAATCCTTAACTCTATACTTCTCACGTAAAGTTGCAAAAAGCGTTATTTTAACAGAAACTCCATCCACAAGTGATCCCATAAGAAAGGGGGAGGGGGGAGATTTTAGCACTTTTGCTATAGTTCTATCTCTAATTCTTTTAGCTTCTCTGGCGATGGTTTTCCGTTTATCCATCCACGGAGTTTATAGTATTCCTCCTTCATTTTTTCAAGTTCAACAACTTGTTCCTTGGCTGGGCCCTCTGGCATTGGTTCCTTGATTAGGCGTTGGGGCAAGGTGTCATCTTTTCCATCAAAACCGTACTTGTTTATGATAACCCTTTCCAAGTTGTATATTCTTTCGCCAATTTTTAGTATGTCCCCTTCTGTTAGATTCCAGCCTGTAACCGCTGATAGCAGTTCCGCATAGTCTTTTATTCCCAATACAAATGTCGTGAATAGGCAGTTTACGGTTGAATTGACAACGCATGTGAAGTCTTGAAATATCTTAACCCAATTTGCTTTGCCCTCTGGTTTTAAGGGATCTATTTTTTCAGGTATTCCCAATATCTCTGGAGAAACAGTATACCCTGTTACATGGCATCCGCCTCTGTTCGCTGTGGCATAATTTAATCCTATGCCTTTTATGGCTCTTGGATCGTAGGCGGGCATTTCAAGGCCTTTAACGCTCATGGAAAGCTCTGGGTGCTATGCAAGGAGCTACGCCAGATGGCAGAAAAGCTGGACAACCAGTAGCAGATGGCATTTCACCAGTTCACACTGATTTGGGCGCACACGACATCAAAGGACCAACAGCAATTGTTCTTTCAGCATCTAAACTTGACCATGCAATCGCATCAAACGGAACACTGCTCAACCAGTTGTTCCACCCATCAGCCTTAGCCGGAGAAGTAGGTGACCAAAACTTCCTGACCTTAATTAGAGTTTTCTTCGATCGCAAAGGACTACATGATCAGTTTAACGTCGTTAGCAGGGAAATGCTAGAAGATGCCATGAAACATCCAGAGAAGTACTCAGGACTTGTTGTAAGGGTAGCTGGATACAGCGTATTCTTCACAGGTTTAGATCCATCTCTACAGAGAGACATCATAGAAAGAACTGAACTAACCTTCTAAACATTTTCCCATCCCCCATTTTTTTGAAAAAACTTAAATTCTATAGAGCACCTCCTTTATAACAAGAGGGTGCTTTGTGGAAGAGATAAAGGGAATAGTGTTTAACATCCAGAGATTTACTGTTCATGATGGCCCTGGAATAAGAACTGAAGTATTCCTTAAAGGATGCCCTTTAAGATGTTTATGGTGCGATAATCCTGAAAGTTTTCACTTTTATCAGGAAGTTGGAGTTTTTTCGCAAAGATGTATTGGAATTGATAAGTGTGGGCGATGCCTCGATGCATGCTCAATATCAAAGGAAGGAAAGAGCATATTTATCATTAAAGAAAATAAAATAGCTGGAATAAATAGAGAGATCTGCACAAATTGCCTAAAATGCGCTGGAGTGTGCCCTGCAAATGCGCTTATTATTTGGGGTAAATCAATGACAATTAATGAAGTAATGTCTGAAATAATGAGAGACCTTCCGTTTTATGAAAAATCTAACGGCGGTGTAACTATTTCAGGAGGAGATCCTCTTGTTCAATGGAAGTTCACTCTTGAATTATTAAAGGAATGTAAAAAGAGAGGATTACACACATGTGTAGAATCCGAATTGCACACTAACTGGGAAATTATAGAAAAAATATTACCGTATACGGATCTATTTTTAACCGATATAAAACATATGGACCCGGTAAAACATAAAGAATATACCGGTGTATCTAACTGGTTGATATTAGAGAATATAAAGAAACTTGCCAAGCTGGGCAAACCTATCGTGATACGAATTCCCGTTATACCGGGACTTAACGATTCCATTGAAAATATAAGAAAGACCAGCGAATTCATAGTTCAAGAGTTGGGAGCAACTGTTAAACAAGTTCAACTCTTACCCTACCATACGCTTGGGCACCCAAAATACGAATCTTTAGATTTGAAGTATCCCCTAGAAAACTTAAATGTTCCACCTAAACAACAATTTAAAGAACATATTGATTATCTAGCCGAAATATTACAGTCCTATGGTATTCGAGCTGTCGTCGGAGCCTACTCAAAAATAGAACTTGACGAAAAAGCATAGTTATAGATACTGTAACCTTGAGAGTAGCTCTACAACACCCACGGCTTTACAGAGTGGCTCCTAAACCAACACATAAAACGATACAGGCTACTTATAAACAAACTAATAGAGCTCTTCGAACAAATACAACACGAAGAAAAAGAAAAAATAGCAGACGCAATAACAAACCTACTATTAAAGAAAAGCAAAAATAACACGCAAATCATTTAATGAGTAAAAAAACCGAAAACGGCAAAAATTGAGCTAGAGTTACCTTTGCGGGGTTGCCCTAGCCTGGTAGGGGGCAGGCCTGCTAAGCCTGTGGTCCGTTTGGGCCGCGCGGGTTCAAATCCCGCACCCCGCGCCAGTTTTTGGGCGTTTTTACCGAAAGTGTTAATTTTGTTTGTTTCCTTAGGCATGGATTGGAGGTTAGTTTGTGAAGACTTATTTGACTATTTGGTTTTACAGTGAAGGTGCAAGTCCTTCAGAGGTTGTTGCAAAGCTTCGTTCTATGGGTTTTGAGCCTTTGAGGGGTTATCATGACCATGTTTATGATTGGGGGCGGAAGGTTGAGCTTGTGGATGTGCTTCAACTCGCCAACAAGGTTCATGAGACTTTGAGGGGTTTGAAGGTGTTTTACAAGCTGGAAACAGAATAGGCATTGCGCCATGCCTTTTTAGGTGTTTTATAAGTTTGCTTTTCCTTTGGAAATTGCTTATTAGCCTAAGCCTTTCAAAATTTTTGTGGAGATGTTGAAAGGTGGAAGTGTTTGAGGCAGTTAAAAGGCGAAGGTCTATTCGGGCTTATGAGCCGACGCCTGTTCCAGGTGAAAAGTTAGTGAAGGTTCTTGAGGCTGGTAGGCTGGCGCCTTCAGCCAGCAATGTTCAACCGTGGCATTTTGTTGTTGTCACTGACGGCGAAAAGAGAAAAAGATTGGCTAAGACTGGAGTTTTTGCAAGATTTTTAGCTGAAGCGCCGGTTGTGATTGTTGGTTGCGGTGATGAAAGGGCTTCGCCTAAATGGTATGTTGTTGATGTTGCCATAGCTTTGCAGAATATGGTTTTAACTGCAACTGGTGAGGGGTTAGGTACTTGTTGGGTTGGAAGTTTTGATGAGGCTAAGGTTAAGGAACTGCTTAAGATTCCTGAAAACTTTAGGGTTGTAGCCCTTTTAGCTATGGGCTATCCGCGGGAGAAATTTGATTTGGCTGGTAAAGTTTTGCATTTTGTTAGGCGGCGAAAACCGCTGAAAAAGATTGTGAGTATGGATGAGTATGGAATTTTTAAGCCGTTTTCTTAGCGTTTTCGTCTATGCGGCGAACATAGTTTGGTGGTAAGTATTTGCATAGGTAAACTTTGTCTGTTGCCTTGTAAAAACGTATTCCATCCTTTCTGGCGGCTTCAGCGTCTATTTCCAAAATAACGGGTTTTCTGGTTCTTCTTAATCCCACTTCCAAGGCTGTTTCCATTCCTGGCGAAAGATAAGCCCATCTGCGTTTCATAGGCTTTAAGCCAGTTTTGAGGATTTCTGAGGCTGCTTCTGCTGTTGTTCCATGATAAAACTTTTTTATTGTTTTATCTTCTTCGAATTGTATTTCTACTGGTATTGTATGACCGTAAATAGCCCTTATTTTATCTCCAACTATTTCGAATCTTTTCTTGTCGCTTTTTTCGACTATTTCGCAGATGAGGTTCTCGTCAACTTGAAAGCGTTCGTTAAGTTTTTCTAGAAGTCCTTTTAGGCTAACGAAGCCATTCTTGTCCATATTCAAGTTTTCAGGGTTATGTCTAAGAAGGTAACTCATATATTTGCTGATTTTAGTCTTTGAATGCGTTTCGTGCTTGTGTGGCATACAATCTGGTTGTTATGTGTTTGGGTTTATTAGATTTGTAATATAGCTTCCAAGTCCATTTTGTCGTTCTGTATTTAGGCTTCACAATCGTTATGGTCTTGGAAGGGGGCAGAACTTTTTGATGTTTCAATTTAAAAAAATCATTAGTGTGCACTCTCTCCTTCGTTATCCATTCTTTGTTATTATACAGTCTGTTGAGGCTATGGCATTAAGCTTTACTGTGGAAGGCGGAGAAGAAGAAACCAAAACATTGGACCTAGCGTTGAAGACCGTGTTCTAATAAGATTCACCGTTGTTGGCGCGTCAGGGGACAGTTCTTTGCGTTTCTCTCTTGTCTGTCCAAACGGAACAGTTAGAGACTTTGGTATACAGAGTGACTTCCGTTACAGTTTGTTAGTGATTTGGATGGGGAATATCTTCTGCGTTTTTCTAATGCGGGCTCATTTGTGGATAAGCTTGTAACCTTAGAATGCAAGGTTGAGCATTACATTTTCAGGGTTCCTTAAATGCTTTTTCTAACGATAATCATTGCTTTGGTTTGTGCTGTTGCTGTTGCCACGTTTGTTCTAATGAGGGAAACGCGTTAACTTTTAATCAAAGGCAAATTCAAAATACTTATTTAGCCCATTAATAACGTTCTTAAATTGAAACCATGTAAATCCTTTATACTTATCCAGAATTAATATCATAGAAAAGGGAAGAAAACATGCTTGTAACAAACCGTGAACTACTTTTCTCCGCGAGAAAAAATGGTTATGCAGTCGGCGCCTTCAACATTCAAAACCTTGAAAGCCTATTAGCCGTTACGGAAGCCGCTGTTGAGGAAAAGTCTCCAGTAATAGTTGCAGTCACACCAAGCGCCATCAAATACGCTGGCTTAGCTTACTTATCAAAAATTGTTAGGACAGCAGCCGAAAACACACCCATGCCCATGTCCCTGCATCTTGACCATGGCGAAGACTTTGAAACAGTTTACAAATGCATAGAGGCTGGTTTTACCTCAGTGATGATTGACGGTTCTTTCTTAAGTTTTGAGGAAAATGTTGCTTTGACAAAACGTGTTGTTGATTTTGCCCATTCTAAAGGAGTTTCTGTTGAAGCTGAGCTTGGAAAGCTTGCTGGCGTGGAAGAGAAAACTGTTGAGGAGATGGAAGCCGTTTTAACAGACCCTGAAGCCGCAGAAAAGTTTGTTAAACGAACTGGTGTCGACGCCTTGGCTGTCGCCATCGGCACTTCCCACGGTGCCTACAAGTTTAAGGGCGAAGCTAAACTTGACTTTGAAAGGTTAAATCTCATCGCCAAAAAAGTTGACATTCCATTGGTTTTGCACGGGGCTTCCAGCGTGCCAGGGTGGATAATTGAAAAAGCCACAAAATACGGCGCTGAACTTTCTGGAGCTAAGGGCATACCTGAAGAGCATATAAAAAAGGCGATTTCCCTGGGAATCTCAAAAATCAACATTGACACCGACTTGCGGCTTGCCTTCACAGCAACCATCCGCGAAGTTCTTGCTAACTCGCCGAAAGAGTTTGACCCGAGAAAAATTTTGGGTCCAGCGAAAGACGCTATGAAAGAAGTTATTAAGGGTAAAATGCGCTTGTTTGGGAGTTCAGGGAAAGCTTGAGGGGAAGAGTAAAATGAAAGTTGGAGTTTTAAGCGGAGGCGGAGACGCGCCTGGAATCAACGCGGTTATACGCGCCGTTGTGAGGAAGGGAATTCAATGCTACAATGATGAGGTTGTCGGCATAAGGGATGGATGGCGTGGACTACTTGAAAATAAATTTCAGAAATTAGATTTAGACGCTGTTTCAGGCATCCTTCCCCGCGGAGGCTCCATACTTGGAACTTCGAGAACGAATCCCTTCAAACGTGAAAAGGGGCCGGAAACCCTTGTTGAAAACGCCAAAGCTGTTGGGATAGAGGCTATTATCGCCATAGGAGGCGATGACACGTTAAGCGTAGCCCATAAAATGGGGGATTTTGGACTGAAATGCGTTGGTGTCCCAAAAACCATTGATAATGATTTAGTTGGCACAGACTACACTTTTGGTTTCAACACGGCTGTTACCATAGCTACTGAAGCTCTTGACAAGCTTCACTCCACAGCAGAAGCCCACAACAGAGTTATAATCCTAGAGGTTATGGGAAGATACACGGGCCACATTGCCTTGGAAGCTGGACTTGCCGGTGGCGCAGACGTAATATTGATTCCAGAGAAGCCCTTTGACATAGAAGAGGTCTGTGAGTATATTAGGAGTAGGCAGAAACGTGGCAGAAACTTCAGCTTAATCGTTGTGGCTGAAGGCGCCAAGCCAAAAGGCGGGAAGGAAATAGTTTACAGTGAGAGCATAGACGAGTTTGGACACATAAGCCTCGGCGGAGTCGGCTACTATCTTGGGAGGGAAATTGAAAAATACACTGGCATAGAGACGCGAGTCGTTGTTTTGGGACATCTGCAACGCGGCGGTTCTCCAACGCCTTTTGACAGGATTTTGGCTACAAGATTCGGGGTAGCAGCCATAGACCTTGTCCACGAAGGAAAGTTCGGGTTTATGGTTGCGCTTCAAGGAAACAAGATAGTTTCGGTTCCTTTAAAGGATGTTGTTGGAAAACGCAAAACTGTGGATTTGGAGCTTTACAAAATAGCAAGCGTGTTCTTCGGCTGAAGCAGAATGCTTGTCGATGATGTCAGAAATATTTTTACTACAATGCCAACGTGATGGAGCCGATTTTGGTTCAGACCATTACAATTCATTTTCACCCACGTCAGTTAATTGGTTCGTTGTGCAGATATTTATGTCGCTAATACCTTTGCCAGCTTTAGTACGCCCAAATCTAAGGGCTTTTGAGTTTTGCAAGATTCCTCAAGTTCTATGCAAGTTATTCTGCCATTTTGTAATTCGACTATTCTGTTTCCTTCACGTTTTGTCAGTAATTGAACGGCTTCGTTTGCGAATAAGCTGGCTAAAAGTCTGTTTCTGTCTGTTGGGCTACCGCCTCTTTGAGCGTAACCTAAAACGCTGAGCTTAACCTCCACGCCCGTATTTTCTTCTATTTCTTTTGCAAGTCTCCGTGTGTCTCCTATTCCTTCAGCAGCCACAATTATGCCAGACTTTTACCCTTTGCCGTGTTCTCTTTTTATTGTTTGAAAAATTTCCTCTTTCCTATATTCCACTTCCGGAACCAAAATTGTTTCAGTGTCCACCATCAAGCCACAGCAGCCGCTAAAAAGCCTCTTCTTTTGCCCATAACCTCAACTATGAAGACTTTCATGGAAACAGCGGTGCCGCGAATCTTGTCTATTTCCGTAACCGCCGCGTTTACTGCCATGTCAAAGCCCAATGTTTCACCCATGCCGTAAACGTCATTGCCAAGGACACAAAAACGTTGTTTATCAAACCTTCCAAGCCTCTCTCGAAACCCAAAATCGAAAACCCTCAGCGCTGGCGACACGTGTTGCTGCACGATAGCAGCTTTCATGCTTGGTACATCTTCGACACTTGTGATTACGCCTAAAGTTTTCACAAATATCCCTATCACTTTAGTAAAGTTTAAACACATTTTCTCGCTAATTCAGATAAGTTTGACTGTTGTATATGTTTACTTGGAGAGTGCTAATGCTTGACAAAAGATCACGTAGTCGTTTTGGTGACAACCTCAAGTAAGGAAGAAGCCGAAAAAATCGCCAATAGTCTACTAAATGAAAGGTTGATTGCATGCGCCAACATAATAGGCCCTATGCACTCGCTTTTTTGGTGGGCTGGAAAAATTGAGGGGGCTGTAGAATACGTTCTTTTAATGAAATCTTGTGAAAGCTTGTTTGACAAATTGTCTGAAAGGGTTAAGGCTTTACACAGTTACGATGTTCCAGAAATCATTGCTTTGCCAGTTGTGAGAGGCTATAAGCCTTATGTAGAATGGCTTGACAGCTGCCTCAAGTAAAAACCAAATCGTTTATTTATAGACTAAAATAACTTCATGCGTGCACCTAAACCTTTATAGTTTTAAATATGCTCATGAATGTTTTGGCGGTGGGTCTTAGGCGGGGGGCTAGGGGTCCCCTGAACCGTAAACCCTCTATATGACGGGCCGAAAGCTGAGGCTGAGGCGTCCGTGGCTGCTTAAACCCCTTACTCCCGAAGCAAAGACTACCTGTCCCTTGGGGTCGGCGGTCGTTGAGCGGCTTCCGTAGGGAAGCTGTCTTCAACGTTTGCCAGGCGAAACTGGCTAGGCCCGGGAGGGAGCAACCTAAGCTTGGACGTTCGGCGCTCAAGGGGGCGCAGGTACGAGTGTAGGGCTTTGGGGTTTTGCAGATTCTGGGCGCTGAACCTCAGTGACCCACCGCCTTTTTAACGCCTTTCCAAAGAAACGTAGCTCATGCCTTTTTATAAAGCGCAGACATATATAAAAGGTGGATAGAAGATACTGCAGTTAACCACAAAACCAAAATTTACATTTTAACTTACAAAACGGTTTATGCTGAAAAATCTAGAGAGGTAGTATCCGGTATTGGTTGTGTAGCAAACCAAAAAATGTTGGAAAACTCTAAATCTTCTTTAAAATATATTCTATGCCTGTTGGAATTCAAAATGTCCTACAACGAGCTTCGTAAGGATTATTTACTTGACCGTTGGGTCGTGATGGCCATAGAACGCAGCCGCAGACCAACAGACTTCGCCAAAAAAGAAAACGCGCAAGCTAAAACTGGCGTTTGTCCCTTTTGCCCAGGAAATGAGCACATGACTCCTCCGGCAGTTCTTGTTTATCTTGAATCTGGCGGGAAAATTGAAAAAACGAAAGATGAAAACAATTTTCGACATAAGAACTGGGTCATTCGTTGTTTTCCAAATCTTTTTCCGGCTTTCGCGCCGCCGAAAGAAAAGTTGGGTAAAGAGCAAAGTGTGAAA
>Ga0315298_1001737_pt1 | contig 38963 bp, 24 predicted proteins | sample WHS_1_MG_FD_203077 | JGI IMG/M metagenome (GOLD analysis project Ga0315298, IMG submission 203077) | Extremophilic microbial mat communities from Washburn Hot Springs, YNP, Wyoming, USA - WHS_1_MG | ecosystem: Environmental > Aquatic > Thermal springs > Hot (42-90C) | place: USA: Wyoming... | reverse complement strand
CACCTCGTGTTGCCACGACGCAGTAGCCTTCGGTTACAGGCCGGTGAACGCTCGGCCTGGCGGGGACTTCCACCCCGCTGTGTGGGCGCCTTCGCAGGCGCACTAGTGCAGGCTTCAGCCTGCGTCCCCACCGGGAATCATCTGCAGCACTCACACCATAAGCCTGGCACGAGACGCATCACGCATCGTTCTGGGCGGTCGGACGGTAGCTTTTGATCACCCAGTCGTTCAACGCTTTGTCCGGGTGCTCGACCGTCTCGAGGTCGATGGTGAATTCTGATCGGCCGGTGTTTTGGAAAATGAGTTTCAGGCCGAACTGATAGTCCTTGAATCTCTCGGCACACAAGTTTCGCAATGGCTGATGCGATTCGGCAGCCAGCTCGATCAGTTTGTCAATCGCAGGTGCAGTGAACACAAGCTTGAGGCCGTGTTCCTTCTGGAAGCGATCGGCGAATTCATTGACGATGCCCCGGAGAATTGCGCGTTCCTCGGCTTCGTTTTCGGCCAGCAGCCGTTCCAGAGCAGAACGTGGGTTATCGACAACTTCACGTGTGACGACGAAACGTTTTACGTGAGTTGATGGCAACTCGAACTTGAAATCGCGAAACACCCGCTCGCAAACAGTCATCAAACCCCGGGCGCCGGTTTGTTCTTCCGAGGCCAGTTCCGCAATTCGTTGGAGGCCGTCGTCCGCGAACAACACCTCGATGCCGTAGGCTGCAAACGTCTGTTCGTACTGGCGGATAATGCTGCCCTCGGACGATTTGAGAATGTTGAAAAGGTCGTCGGTCGAGAGCGGATGGCAATACACACGCACCGGAAGACGGCCTATGAATTCGGGTTCGAAGCCGTACTCGATGAAATCACGCGTGCTCGCGCTCGCGACGACTTCGTGATCGTGCGTCGGTGTTCCGGGGCGGGCGGCGAATCCGATCGTTGCCTCACGCAAACGTCGGCGCACGATGTTCTCCAGTCCGGTGAAAGCACCGCTGACGATGAACAGAATGTGCTTTGTGTTGATTACTTCGGGCGGTTTGCGTCCGCGTTGCGTGAATTCCATGAGCGCCTGAAGCTGGCCGGCTATGTCGTTCGGTGACCGTGCCGAAACGTCGGTTTCCTCCATCAGTTTGAGCAGGTTGGTCTGAACGCCGCGACCGCTCACGTCCCGTCCCTGCATGTTTGGTGCCGCGGCGATTTTGTCTATTTCGTCGATATAAATGATCCCGTACTGGGCGCGCTTGACATCGCCGTTTGCACGCCGCAGCAGTTCGCGCACAAGGTCTTCAACATCGCCCCCGACGTATCCGGTCTCAGAAAACTTGGTGGCATCAGCCTTCACGAATGGGACGCCGATCAAATCCGCCAGACTTCGCACGAGATAGGTTTTGCCTACGCCGGTGGGGCCAACCAACAGTATGTTTTGCTTGGCATAATTCGGCTGTGCTTTTCCCGCCAACGCAAGTCGAACATGATGGTAATGATCGCACAGGGCGACGCTGAGCACCTTTTTTGCCTCTTCTTGTTTGATGACGAACCGGTCCAAATAGGCCTTTACCTCCTTGGGCGTGCGATTGAAATCGAAAGACGGTTCACCCTCTTCTGCGGGCGCGCCTTCATCGGCATCAGTACGGCGGCGTGACGATCGGTCCCCCGCCAAATGTTGCTGCATCAGCTCGGCGAGCTGACGTCTGAACTCTTCCGGTGTCACCGGGCCATCCTGAATCGCGTTCTTCATTCGCACAATCATAGCACAACAATACCCAAAAAGCAGCACACTGTTATTTCGATGTTAACCGGCCGGGGGCAACCGTCTTGGATAATTATAGTGCAAAGTCGATCATATTTGCGAAGATTTTCAGACTGCGAGTTTGGTCAGTTTCTCGGTATCTGCTTCCCTGGCAGCGAGTAGTGCGGTCACCACGGTGCGGCCTTTGGAGTACAATGTTGCAGAATCTGCTCAGAGTTTCTGCACGGTTTCATGATTGGTCCTGTCGAGTGTTTTGGAGGTTGACTGTTCATTGACCGGTTGGGCCCTCACCCTTGCCCTCTCCCAGGGGGAGAGGGAATCCTGGGCAACGGGTTGAGTTGGTCAAGTCGTTGTTGCAACAACCACGGCTGGGCCGGACTTCGTCCGCAGTTGCATGAATTGAGCCGTGATCATTGATGACCAAGCCGAATGCGGTGAGATGGGCGACAGCGGCGAGCATCTGGGACCGGGATTATGTTTTCCCTCTCCCGCGGGGACAGGCACGGAGTTGATTTTAGGGGACGGTTCGAGACTGTTGTCTTGAAGCTGTTCGGGCATTTATCCCAATTTCACCCCCCCGTGGGCGACGAAGTCGCCCCTTTCAGCGCGGCGCGACAGAGCGCCCAGCTTGGAAGGAACGCCTTTACCTCGCCCGGATCATTCGGTTGCGGCTGCGCCGCGCTGAGAGGCATTCAATAGCAAAGCCTGCTTGCAGGAAGAACCTGCCAACAAGCATCATATCCCCCGATATGAAACTGGAGCGTTACCCGGGAAATCCGATTCTGTCACCGTATCCTGATCACAAGTGGGAAGACCTCGCCGTATTCAATCCTGCGGCATGGTACGATCAAAGCAAACGTGAAGTGTTGTTGCTCTATCGAGCTGCCGAGTCAGGCCCGGAATACAAATGCTGGTTCGGGTTGGCATCGAGCAAAGACGGTTTCCACTTCGAGCGTGTTTCAGATCAGCCGTGTTTGAGTCCGAGCATTGAAGGATTCGACGGCGCAACGATCCAAGACCCGCGCATTGTGAAAATGGGCGATTGGTTCTATGTAACGTACGCGTGCAGACATTTTCCGTTCGGTCAGTTTTGGCAGCCGGAAGTTCGACAACGCTACATCACGCCTGATTGCCCGCCGGAGTTCCCGCGCTATCTCCGTGTGAACGCCACCCTCACAGGGCTTGCCATGACGCGCGATTTCAAAAGCTGGATTCGAGCCGGTTGGATTACTGATCCGCTCCTGGATGACAGAGACGCCGTCTTGTTTCCGGAGCGTGTGGGCGGCCGATTCGCATTGATTCATCGGCCCTTGGAATGGATCGGGCCCGAGTACGGGACTGAACACGCATGTGCGTGGATTGCGTTTTCGACCGATTTACTCGGGTTTCCAACAGCCAAAAACAAGCTGCTGATAAAGAATCGCTACCCTTGGGAAGCAGCCAAGCTCGGAGTGAACACCCCGCCAATAAAGACCGACCACGGCTGGTTCACACTTTATCATGCCGTTGGGCCGGACAGGTATTATCGCATCGGCGCGTTGTTGCTTGATCTTGAGGATCCATCAGTGGTGTTGCACCGCACGCCCGACTGGCTGATGCAACCCGAAACCGACTACGAAATCGAAGGTTACTACCGGGGCGTATGTTTTCCTTGTGGCACGGTGGTGGTGGACGGCCGCCTGTTTGTTTATTATGGCGCCGGGGACAAGTACTGCGCAGTTGCCACCTGCGATTTCGAACGGCTTTTGTGCCATCTTCGGTCGTGCCCGCCCTGACGTGCAAGTCTCACCGCTTTATCAGGTAAAGGCGCTCAAGGGTTCAGGGCGGTCGGAATTTTGGGCTAAAACGAAGAGGCCGGGTGTAACCCGGCCTCTCGTGTCAATTGATCAGAAGCTTGTTACTTCTTGATTCTGCCGAACAGCATCTTTTCAGTCGGCGCGAATGTGAATGGGCTTGTTGCGCCCGGAACAGGCTGCCAATTGACCTTGCCCGGGTCGAGGCTCGGCGTGGCTTCAAGCGTGCCACCGCCAGTCCATTCTACGGTGATCGTGCCGTTAGCGTTAACGGTGATCTTGGTGAACTTGATCTCTTGAGCGGCCGGGGGTTCCATGTGACCGATCACGGCAGCGACGAAAGCGCTTGGTGTGTCGTTCTCGGGATCTGGATCATCGATGAGTTTGAACGTGGCGCTGAAGTTGTCACCACCGCCGCCTTCGTGCATCACGCCCTCGATGTAATACCGTTTGCCGGCTTCGAGCCGGATGCCATTGGCCCATGGAACCGTCGCCCCGCCGTCTGGCGACCAGCGATCCGACCGTTTCATATCCACTGATCCGCCATTAGCAACGTTCCACTGGCGGTTTGGGCTCCAACCCTGCTCTTGGGCGACCAGCCGCTTGTTGCAAGGCTGATCGTCAGTGCTGATGTAGAGATCACTGTCGTCATCCGAGCAGGTGAAGAACACGTAGTTTCCGGTGACAGCCGGGATGAAGAACCCGCTCACGCGCCGCGCGTAATTGTCGGCAACGTCCACTGGTGCTTCGAATGTCGAGTAGTACTCGACAAGGTTTGGGGCACCAACACGGCCTACAAGAACGTTTTCGCGGTTTTGGTTGCTGAACCGCTCGGCTTTGAGCGTGCCGGGCACAAACACGGCGTCACCAAGAACGGTCAGTTTGGCCTTCCTGCTGATAGCCGGCGTTGCGTACCCGGCGAGGCTGACAACGCAATCGAACTCAGCACCGTTGTCGCTCAGGCAGGTAACCAATGAATATGTCTTGGCAGTTGCGCCCGGGATTGGCGTCCCGTTTCTCCGCCACTGGTAAGTTGGCGGGTAAAGCGCATCCGTAGAAGCATCCACGGTGAATATCGCCTGGTCCCAGCCGTGAGCCACAACATCTTGCGGTTGAACGGTGATGTCCAAGCGCGTTGGGGCTGGCGCTTTTACGCCGATAACCGAGCCGGTCAACTTCGTGTAATCACCGTCGTTGGGATCAGCTTCGCTGATGAGTTTATAGGTGGCAGCGAGGTTGTCTCCGCCGCCGCCTTCATGATGAACAGCTTCGATGTAGTAGCGCTTGCCGGCTTCCAAGTGGATACCAGATGCATACGGGGTTGTCACGCCGCCGTCGGGACTGAACTGATCAGATCTCTTCTGACTCACAGTCGAACCGCCGCCGACGCTGTTCCATGCGCGGGCGCCGCTCCATCCGGATTCTTGGGCGATGAGCCGCTTGTTTGCCGGGTCTTCGTTGGTGCTCAGGAACAGGTCGCTGTCATCGTCCGAGCAAACAAAGAACACATAATCGCCAGTTGTGGGCGGTACGAAATAGCAGCTCAACCGCTGCACGTAATTCTCGGCGAAGTCGGTGGTCGCAAACGAGTTCAGGTAATCTGTGCTGTTTGGCAACCCTGCTGTTCCGGCTTCAACCTGGGCGCGGGTAACACTGCTGTTATTTGGCCCCCACAGTTCGCGTTTGACCAGGCCGGTGATAAACGGCGCGGCTTTCACGGTCAAGGTGGCTGGGGCGCTTGCGGCAGTCAGGCCGGCATACGGTATTGTTGCCACGCAACGGAACTTGGTGCCATTGTCGGCCAGGCGCGTAGTCAGTGTGTAAGAACCAATTGTGGCGCCTGCGATATCAACCCAATCACTCGAACCCGGTGCCTGACGTTGCCATTGCAGCTTGGGCAGGGTTTCGGCGTCTGTCGAGAACGCGGCGGTGAATGTGACAGATTGGTCTTCAAACATGTCGGCATCCAACGGATTGGTGGCGACATCCAGCTTGGTCGGTGTCCATGTGAGCATGCTGATGACGCCGTTGGTCATCTTTGGTGCGTCACCATCTGCCGGGTCTGGCTGATCGATCAGCTTGAAGGTGACGGCCAAGTTGTCACCGCCACCGCCCTCATGATGGACAGCCTCGATGTAGTAACTCTGACCTTTTACAAGGTCGATGCCACTCTGGTAAGGATAGGTCATTCCCTCGTCTGGAGTAAACCAATCCGATCGCTTTTGATTAATATCCGAGGCCGGGCTGGTTACCCAAGTTCGGGCCGGGCTCCAGGCGGTTTCCTGGGCAATGAGCCGCTTGTTGGACGGGCTATCGTCAGTACTAAGGAACAGGTCGGCATCGTCATCCGCCGCAACAAAAAACACGTACTTGCCGGTCTCGGGCGGGATGAACAAGCCGCTGACGCGGCTAGCGTAATTATCCGCATAGCCGGTGATCGTCTCGAACGCGGTGATGTCCATGATCCGATTTGCCGGCCCGCAGTTGCCCACCTCGATATTGGCGCGGCTTTGGCCGCTGAACCATTCCCACTTCAAGTAACCGGTGTAAGTCGCGCCGGGCTTCACAGTGAGTGTTGCTTCCCGGCTTTGGATGCTCGCGCTTCCCGAAAACGCTTTGCAATACACTTTGGCGCCGTTGTCGGCTGCGCTGGCAATGAAGTTAAACTGGTTCCCGACGGCTCCTTGCACTGCAGTTCCGTTCTTGTACCACTGATAAGAACCAACATAACCGTTGGGGATCGCACTGTTTGTGGCCGAGAAAGAGAAAACTGCGGCTGTGCCGACGTACGCTGTTGCATCCTGCACGTCCTGCAAAATGACCAGGTTCGGCGGAGTTGGGCTCGATGTAATCTTCAAGTCAGATATCACAGCGACACCACCAGTCATGTCAGAATCATTGTGTGCGGTCACAGCGACACCGACGTAAACTGTATCCGGCCATGGCGTGCCGAATCTTGTGCCATTGTCTGACCCGACGACATCTGTCTTGGCAGTGTCGATGTCAACATACTTGGTCCAGTTCACGCCATCGTTCCCGTACCACATTGTGAACAGACTGCCCGTGCGCGTGATGCGCAGCCAAGTGCCGGGATAAGTTGGTCGAACTGTCTGATCGAACTGATTCCAGTCGGCGTTACCGCCACGAGCAGTGCGCCACTGTGGAGCGACCTGATTCTGGCCGGCGATCCTTGTTGTCATCGCCGCGATGAACGGATCGTTTGCGGCCGGGGCGCCCGTAGGGCCGGGCATCCGGACCATCAACTCGCACTTGGTCCACCAGTCCGGTCCTTGGAGGTCTCGGACGTGAACGACAGCATCCCAGACAGGGTCTGAGATCGTTGCATAGTAATAATAACCGGCGTCTGCCGTGCCCCAAATGTCGGCTCCGCCGCCCACGATTGTTTTTGTGCCATCGGGGTTGGATGTTACGGAGCCTGGCAAAGCGGGCGTGCCGAGGTCGATTCCTGTAAACGTTTGCGCTTGCAGCGCGGTCGTCGTCAGGAACAACGCGGCCGCCACACCAACTAATACTTTTGTTTTCATAATACTGGTGAGTGGTTTCGGTCGGTTCCTTTCTACTGTTCTACTGTTTGCATGCTCGCCTTTGGAAAAGGCGGGCTGTTCTCCATCATGCAGGTGCGGCCACCATGTGTAGTCCAAGAGAATATGTTGCGAGAGGTGCAACCTCCACCAGACAGGCATGGTTGCCAACGTTTCACGAGCATGACCATGGCTCTGATTGTGAAATTTCTCCAGCACAGTGCAAGAAAAATCGACAAAGTAATTCCAGGTCGCATGAGTGCAGGAGCGCGGTGATTCTTGGTCACACCCGACCGGTTGGCTTTCGGTCGCAAGATTTCCGTGATTGAACCCGGTCACAAGATCTGTCGGTGAGTTGATGCGACCGAGAATGGAGCACTCCCGGCGCGATTGGTCTTCCAACGCGCTGGCAAACGCACTTTGTCCTTGAGACGGTGGCGATGTGCTGTTACAACCATGTGGCGTTGAAGTGGCGGGAAAAGGTGCCTGTGTCGGCGCCGCATGCCACAGAAAAAAGTGTCGTCGTGGTCGGCTGTGAGCACCGAGTCAAATTCTTTACCCAAGTACTTCCAGATCAGCCGCGAGATCATCGCCTCGATCCAAAGAGGCGTGTTGCAGCCGGGGTCACCGGTGCCTTCTGAGAACGAGATTATCGAGCGTTTCAAAGTCAGCAACACGACCGCGCGCAAGGCGCTTGCCGAGCTCGAACGAGCCGGCTGGGTGATACGCGAAAAGGGCCGGGGAACGTTCGTCAGAGACAATACAATCGTTCGCGCCATCAACCGCATCTTCGGGTTTACACGGAACATGATCGAAGCCGGGCGGAAGCCGTCCACGCGCCTGATAGGATTTCATCTGCGCGACTCGGATCACACCCAGGTGATCAACGGACGAGAATACACATTAAAGGCGCCGCTTTGCGAGATTGAACGGGTCAGGTACGCCGACGATGTGCCGATGATGCAGGAGACGCGTTACATTTCACTTCAGCTTTGCCCCGAGATCCACAAGCGGAACCTCGAACGTTCGCTTTACGAAATCTACGAACGCGAGTACGGTCTCATACTCACGGAAATCCAGCAGATGTTGAGCGCGATAGTCCTCGAAGGCGACCATCTCCGTCCGTTCCGGCTGGACAAACCCGTTCCGGCGTTCCGGGTGGAGGGCGTGTCATTCTGTGGCAAAGAGTTGATCGTCGAAATGGAGAACTCGATTTACCGCGGCGACATGTACCGTTTCGCTGCCAAAGCGGTGCGTTGACTGTTTACAAACTGCGGCCAAGAGTTTGGCCCCGGTTTGGAAACAGTCAGTGCGGCGCGACAAAGCGGTATTCCTGCAAGCAGCGCAATTTCTGGGCCTCGCGCATTTGGTTGCGGCTGTGCCGGGCTGGGAATATTGAGGTCATTCAATTGGGCTTGCGATGGTCAAAGTGAAGCTGAAGCGCGCGGTCTCGGTTTGACGACATCAAGCCGCGTGCATTTGAATTGCATTTCGTGGCGGTGGCGGTCATCTTCTTTGGGTCTGTGAGTTGTTGAGCGCGGGCGCGCATAACCGTGTGCCCGGCCATGCATGTTGATGAACACTAGACCTGAAATCGATCTGGATTTGGATTTGCAGTTGCTGCCGGCATGGGCACGTGAACCGGCGGACGTCAACCGATTTGCCAAGTATGAGGGCGCGCCAGAGGAAGACAAACGGGGCAGGCGCGGCCAAATGCGGCGCGGACGTGATTTTGAGGGAGGCGCGCGTCAGCAGAGACGAGATCGTCCGGAGCGTGGCGGGGGCAGGACCGCTCCAGCCGTTCGGGGAAGACGTTCTGACCGGAGGATGGAGCGTGGGGGCCGCCCTCAGCCGCAGGAGGCTCCGCAACCGGAAATTCCACTGCCGGAAATCGACGTCGAGTTCATCCCGGATGAGCGCGGGGTGGAGTCGCTGACCAAACAGATCAAGCTGCGTGGACGCGCTTATCCGCTGTTCGAGATTGCAAAGCTCATACTGAAGACGCCGGACAGATACCAGGTGCGTTTTGCAGTGCGACGCGACAAGGAAGGAAAACCCCTGCAACGTCTTGTCGTGTGTTCATTGGACGAATCCGTCTGGCTCAATGAGGATGAAATCATTGATTACATAATGCGACGGCACTTTGCGACGTTTTACCAGACCGAGAAAGTGCCGATTGATCCGCCAAAGGGCACGTACACTTTTGTCGCCAAATGCAGTCTGAGCGGAGTGATACTTGGCCCACCCAATTACCACGATTACCAGACGAAACTGCATCGGCTGCATGCGGAACGGTTCTCACACATCCCATTTGAGGTTTACAAGTCAAAGATCAAAATCGTTAGAGACGAGGCAGCAGTCAAACAGTGGCTGGAAGAGCAAAGCTGGCGCGTCGAGTACACCTGCCTGAACGTGCCCGAACCACTCCGACTCAAGACCCGCGAGGAGGTTGAACAGCACTTCCGAACCGTTCACTTGCCAAACCTTGTGCGGGAAGTTGACGAGTTTGTTCTGGGGCCGGGAGCGAAACGCCCGCCGATGTCTCGAGCTCTGAATGTGCTGGTCAGGCATGCGACCGAAGACCAGAAAAGGTTTCCATTGAAACTGGCGATGAAGCTGAGCCAGCAGTTTGCGGCGCGGGGGCTGCAGTTCTTCAAAGTGAACCGCGCTGTTCACGTGAGCGTTGCTCGTCCGCACTATCTTGATCTACAGAACACGGTTGTGTCGGACAATGTCCGAAAAATAATCGAGTTCATCACTGCCAATCCGAATTGCACGCGGCGGCGGTTGATGGAGGCGCTTGCGCCCGGGTCTGCGGACATGCAACCGGCGCCAGCGCCTGCTGCGGTGTCGTCGGCACCCACCACGGCTGAGGTGTCATCCGCGCCCGCGCCCGCGCCGGCAGCTCCTGCAGAGCAGCCGGTTGTTCAGGTTCAGGGAACTCAGAGCGACAGTGGCACTGCCAATGCCGGCGAGAATCAGGGTGTTCAGGCAGAACCGCCTGCGCCCACTCCGGAGCAGACAGCGATCATAGCGGACCTTCACTGGCTGATTCATCAAGGGCACATCATAGAGTTTTTTGATGGCCACATCGAGGTCGCCAAACCGCCAAAACCAAAGCCGCAACCTGCCGCGGCGACGGAAGCGAAGGCACGGGAACAAGCGGGCGTTCATGGGACCGAACAGAGCGGTCAATCGAGCGACCAAGGCCCGGGTCCTGAGGGGCAGTCTGCGAAACCGGAGCAGGCCGCTCAACAGGGCAACGAGAGTAATTCACAAGAAGCAACGGCCTTGGAACCAGGGAATGAAGGTTCTGTTCCGGGGGGTTCGGATCAGAGCCAAATGAATGCGGAGGAAAGCTCTGGGACGGATTCCGAGCTGTCGGGGCCATCGCCATCGTTGGCTGAAACTGACGAATCAAGCGAGCAATCGATTTCACCGGATCAAATCGGCCAACAAGCGCGTCCCGGAGAAAAGCCAGGCGAGACGTCAACTGCTGTTTGAGCTGGCGCAGTTGCGGGCGCGCACCGGCGGGATCGGGGCGATTATTGTTTTGCTGTGGCCGAATCGAAGCCGGCGCATTGGTTTCGTTTTGGCGATAGGAGGATATATGAAAATCTATTCGGCGTTTCTCTTGGGGGAGCTGTGCCTTGCGGGATTTGCGGCTAGTCTTGTGCCATTCTCGGTTTTGGCACAAGAACTGGAAAACCGGCCTTTATTGGGGGTCGAGCTGTATCCGGGCATCCGGATCGAGGGCCGCGCAGGCGAGCGGTACAGGATAGAGTATTGCAGTGACCCCACCTCAGGTGAACAGTGGCAAACGCTTGCCGAGATAGAGCTGCCGTCGGACAACTACGTTTTTCATGATCCCGAGCCGGTCAGAAACTCCAGGCGATTCTACCGCGCTGTCGCGCTTGGGCCACCGGTGCCCGGCCAGCTTGACTTCACGTACATTCCGTCCGGCAGGTTCTTGATCGGCAGTCCGGAAACCGAAGAAGGCCGGTACGAGAACGAAGGGCCTGTGACCGAAGTGACAATCACGCGTGGTTTTCTTGTCGGCAGGCGCGAGGTCACTCAACGAGAATTCGAGACGGTTATGGGGTACAACCCTTCGGTCTTCACCGGCAATCCAAGACTCCCGGTCGAGAATGTCACATGGGAGGAAGCCGTTCTGTTCTGCGAGAAACTCACCGAACGCGAGCGGGCGGCCGGCAGATTGCCTCCGGGTTACGTCTATCGATTGCCCACCGAAGCGGAATGGGAATACGCCTGTCGTGCCGGAACAACCACAAGATTTGGCTGGGGCGACAGCGCAGACGAGGCGATGGCCAAACGCTACGCATGGTACAACCTCAACGCCATGGCCGAAGTTTGGACCGAGCCACATGCTGCGGCAGAAGGCCCACAGGAAACAGGAGCGAAGGAACCAAACAACTGGACATTGTACGACGCGCACCGGAACGGCGGCCTGTACGACATGCACGGCAATGTTTGGGAATGGTGTCTCGATGCCGAAAGCCCATACCCGGGCGGCGCGGTTGAAGACTGGCAGGGGACCGCTCCCGTGAAACGCCGGATTTGCCGCGGCGGCGCATGGAACAGTGATCTGGTACGCGATTGCAGGTCGGCACGCCGACGCGCTGTTGATCAGACCGCGCGGGACAGTTCGACGGGTTTCCGATTGGTGCTGGGTCCTGTGGCAAACCAGCGGCTCGTTTGGATACCGCCGGGCACATTTGTTGTCGGCAGCCCGCCCTGTGAAGACCATCGCGACCCGGACGAACAGCCAATGACTCTGATCAGATTCACGTACGGGTTTTGGATGAGCAAGTACGAAACCACGCAACGCGAGTACGAGTCGGTGATGGGGGCGAACCCATCGATGTTCCGTGGCGACCCAGACAGACCGGTTGAGAACGTCACATGGCGCGATGCACTTGCGTATTGTCAACGGCTCACCCAGCGTGAACACCTGGCGGGGCGGTTGCCGCAGGGTCATGTCTATCGGTTACCGACCGAATTCGAGTGGGAATATGCGTGTCGGGCCGGGACAACGACGCTGTTTAGTTTCGGATTCGACCGATGCACACGGTGGCTTGATTATGTGGATACTCTGTGTGAATACGCGTGGACATCGCACAACAGCGGCGGTCAAACGCATCCCGTCGGAACGCGAAAGCCAAATCCCTGGGGGTTGTTCGACATGCACGGCAACGTTTGGGAATGGTGCTTGAACCCGTTCGTGCTCTATCCCGGCGGGCACCTCACCGTGACGGTTGGGGAAGCCACGAACGATCTGCCGTTTCAATGCATTCGTGGCGGGGCATGGCACATCGACGCCCAGGGTTGCCGCACAGCAGACAGACAGAACTGGTTTTCTGACACGCCCGTCACCCCGTACGGCAGCTTCGGGTTCAGAGTTGTGCTGGCTCCGACGTATCCCACGCCGGCGCGTTAACCAGAAAATCTCGCCGGAACGGAGTTTCGGTGTGTCTTGCTGTTGCGAAACCAAGATCAACGTCTTTTGCCAGGTTTTGGGATGACCGAGTAGATGGAAATCAGCCCATGAATCTTTCAATTCATCCGGAGGCGAGGTCGGCGAATGTCGCGGCGGCAGACTTGTTGGCTGACTGGCTGCAAACACCCGGTGTGCGCAACGTCATGCTACCCGGAGGCAACACGCCGCTCGAGCTTTATCGATTGATTGCCGCGCGGCGGTTGGCGCTGGGTCATTTGCACGTGTTCGCCCTTGACGAATACGTTGGTGTGCCGCCAGAAGATCCGTTGAACTGCGCAAACCTTATCAGGCGGTCGGCAGTCGAACCATGGAATGTACCCCTTGATCAATACGCGTGGGTCAGCTCTGTCGCGTCAGAAGCCGAGTCGAGCGTCAAAGCGCACGAGGCACGTATCGAGCGCGCAGGCGGGCTGGATGTGCTGGTGCTTGGCTTGGGGCAGAACGGCCACATCGGCTTCAATGAGCCGGGCAGCACGGAGGATTCGGGGGCGCGCATCGTGGATTTGGACCCGGTATCAGTCGAGGCAAACCGGCGTTGGTTCGGGGGCCGATACGCTCCGAATCAAGGTGCCACGGTCGGAATGAAAACCATCCTTAACGCGCGGCGAATTCTGGTTTTGGCGTATGGGGCGCACAAGGCTGCGGCGGTAAAAGCCATGGTGCGCGGCCCGCGCGGCCCGGCATGCCCGGCTTCATGGCTGCAGTCGCATCCGGCGGTGACGGTTGTCCTGGATGCGGCAGCGGCCAGCGCATTGGACGTCGGCACTTGATGTAGCAGGCAAAGTCCGAACATTTCTCAGCGTGGCGCAGCCGCAATTGATCAATCGCTAATCAGCCTTATCTTGTTGTTGTTGGGGCTTGTCTTCAATTTCAAGGTCGAACTCGATTCTGGTGAGGGCGTCGGTACGCGCGTTCCGGATTTCGATCGACTTGAGCTGCCACTTGCCGCTGACTTTCTTGAAACTGCCGATGTTGAACTCCTTGACGAGCCGCTTGTTCTGATCGTAAGCCTCGGCGCGCAGAATACCGCAATGTTCAACGTCAACCCATGAGCGCACTCGGGAATACGCGTTCATGCCGGGACTTGGATTGATGCTTTCCAGGATGTGGCATGCGCGCCCTTTGCGCATTTGACCGCCAATCAGGTTCTGCCCCGGCCAGTGCAGAAACTCGAGGCCGAGGTCCGACAGCCAGAATTCCGAGCCTGCGAAAGGTATTGCCGCAGCGTCTCCCTGCAAGGCAACTCTGTCGGCATTCCCTGACCCCGAAACCCCAACCCGCCAGTATTCGTAAACGTTCGGTCGTGATTCATGGTGCGTAACCATGAGAATTTCAATCGGTTTGTCATCCGCTCCGAGCGCACGATAGATGCTCTGCCACGAATCTCCAACGATCCTGACTTCAAACTGCAAAAGCACACGTGGACGCCATTTGCCGTCCGGGTTGCGCTGGCGCAAGAAACCGGAGGTTGCCAGCGGTTCGGTCGGTTTTTGCGTGCGCAACTGCAGGGCAAGTGCGGCGCCTCGGGCTTCACTCGAAATGTTGTTTTGCCCTGTCACCGAATCGGCAGCCAGAACAATCAGCCCCAACAGCCAAAAAGAACAGGCCGCGGCCAAACTCGTGCGCTGCATGCCGCGCGCGGGTGATGTGGAAAACGGTTTTCGCATGACCATAGCATCGGGGAGCAAATCCACCCTCAAGACATCCCGGGTGGCGTGGCAGCCGGTTGCCTCGGGGATTTCCGAACCGGTTTTGACCTCCGGTTTGGATGTCCATCGCGTCGGCTTTCAACAGACCGAGGTCTGCCAAGCACAAGCGCAATCGCATCCGAAATCCGGTCAACGAAATGAACTTTCAGTTTGGACCTCACCTCGGGCGGGACTTCGTTCCAGTCCTTTTTATTCGGACCGGGAAGGATCAGCTCCTTGATTCCTGCGCGCGCCGCCGCAAGCACTTTTTCCTTGATGCCGCCAACTGGCAGAACTCGGCCTCGAAGGCTAATTTCACCGGTCATGGCAATATGCGGAGAAATCGGGCGCTGGGAAAACAGTGAAGCCAGCGCTGCAGCAATGGTCAGGCCTGCGCTCGGCCCATCCTTCGGAGTTGCACCTGCCGGAACGTGGATGTGTATTTCCTGCTTGTCGATCTGGATTTCAGGCAGGCCGAGTGCAGTAGCCTGGCTTCGCAGGTAACTCAAAGCTGCCTGCGCGCTTTCCTTCATGACATCGCCCAACGACCCTGTGAGCGTCAGTTTTCCGCTGCCGGGCATCCGTGTCGCCTCGACGTAGAGGATTTCACCTCCGAACGGCGTCCACGCCAGGCCGGTCGCAATGCCGCATTCGAGTCTTGCCTCGGCTTTTTCGGGCAGGAACTTTGCCGGCCCGAGCAAACCGGCAAGATCGGTCGGCCTGATCACCTTTGGAGGACGCGAGACGCGTGAAGTGGATTGGCGCCGGGCGATTTTCCTCATGATTGCAGCGAGTTCCCGGTCAAGTTGCCGGACTCCAGCTTCCCGAGTGTAATCGCGGATCAAACACCGCAATGTTGCGACGGGCAGGACGAATGACTTTGGTGGGAGACCGTGTTCTTCTCGTTGCTTGGGAACAAGATGCCGCCGTGCGATCTGGACCTTCTCCTCGAGCGTGTAACTCGGGATTTCGATCACTTCGAGCCTGTCTCTGAGCGCAGGGTGAATCGGGTCGAGCCAGTTCGCCGTTGTGATGAACAATACGCGCGACAGGTCAAACGGCAGGTCGATGTAATGGTCGATAAACGCCGAGTTTTGTTCAGGGTCCAATACCTCGAGCAACGCCGCCGCCGGATCACCCCGAAAATCCGATCCGATCTTGTCCAGCTCATCCAACAACATCACAGGATTGTTAACTTCAACGCGCCGCAGGCTTTGTATGATCCGGCCCGGCAATGCGCCGACGTAAGTGCGGCGATGGCCGCGGATTTCAGCTTCGTCGCGCATGCCACCCAGCGAAATGCGCACAAATTTCCGTCCCAGCGCATCTGCAACGCTCCGGGCAAGGGAGGTTTTGCCAACGCCCGGCGGCCCCACAAGGCAGAGTATCGGCCCTCGAATCTGCCCTTTCAGTTTCAATACGGCAAGGTACTCCAGCAGGCGTTCCTTGACCTTCTCGAGGCCGTAATGGTGCTTGTTCAGCAGCCGTTCGGCAGCATCAATGTCCAGCTTGTCCCGGGTCGATTTCGACCACGGCAGGTTGACAATCCAGTCAAGGTAATTCCTGATGACAGTGTACTCGGCAACTGCTGGCGGGATTTGGCGAAGCCGGTCCAGCTCCCGCTGTGCAACTTTTCGGGGTTCTTCCGGCAACTCGGCCTTGTTGATCAATTCCTGAAGATTCTCGATCTCGCCGCCGGATTCGCCTTCACCCAGTTCACGTTGGATCGCCCGCAACTGTTCCCGCAGGAAATAGTCGCGCTGGCTTTTCGACATCGAGGAGGAAACTTCCTTTTGTATTTTCGAGCCGAGTTTGAGGACTTCAAGTTCGCGACTCACCAGCGGAAGCAAAAGCCTGAGGCGTTCCTTGACGTTTATTGCCTCGAGCAGGCGCTGCCGTTCCTCGAGGCTCAGATTCAGGTTCGCCGCCACAAGGTCCGCCAGCCTGCCGGGATCTTCAATGTTCATTGCGGCGACCTTGACCTGTTCGACCAAGGCGGGCGAAAGGTCTATGACCTCGGCGAATCGATCCCGCAGATTTCTGACCAGCGCAACGACCTCGAGCGAATCCTCGGAGACTTCCTTCAGGACCTCGTATTTGCCCTGCAGGTAGGGTTCCTGGCTTTCAAAACTCAGAATCCGTATCCGGCGCAATCCTTCGACCAAAACGCGCACCGTGTTGTCCGGGAATTTGAGCATCCTTGCGACGCGCGATAGACAACCAACCCGCCAAAGCTGGTCGGGCCCGGGGTCCTCGACGGTTGGCTCCTTTTGCAGTACCAAAGCGACAAACCTGTCGCCGGCCACCACGTTGTCTATCAATCTGATGCCCCGCGCGCTCGCAACCACCAGAGGAACAACCATCCCCGGAAAAACCACAATGTCGGAAAGCCCCAAAATGGGCAACAACTCCGGCAGTGATGTTCCTGCTGGTTTGTTGGGCTGGCTCTCCTGCCCGCTGCCAGGTGTACCACCGATGCTTACAAGTTCCGTGTCCGAGAGTTTCATGGGCTGCCGGTTTCGATTCTTTAGACGGACCGGACAGCCAATAAGTTCATCGCACCGCGGGCAGCCGGTTTATTCAATCGGAACTGAAAACGACCTTGGATTTGCGGATGCGAGCAACGGAACATCCACGTGTAAAAAGCCATTCTGATAATACGCTTTTGCTGCGTTCAAATCGTATCCGGGCGGCAGATCGATCATGCTCTCGAACCGCCCGTAATTGATCTCCATCACCACAAACCTGCAGTTCGGCGGACGACTGCCATCGCGGCGAACTCCGCTGATCCGCAACCGATTCCCCTCGACCGTCAATTCAAGGTCCTCTCGCCGCATTCCCGCCAGCTCGACCTTGATTACCAAGCCGGTGTCAGAAAGGTAAACATCCGTGTTTGGTGTCCAGCACGCCTCTGAGCCGTGCTCACACCCGGCACCCGACAGGGGCCGGCGACCGAACTGAATTGTGGCACAGATCTCGTTCACACCAATCAAACAACGTTACAGGCTAATGCATTCTCACAAGAATTTCAAGCCGTTACCGCAAACGAAATCGCCATTCTTTCATTCCGTCCTTGCGCGCCTTCAGCACGATGACCGGCAATGAGCTTGCGCGCCCTGATGCGCATTCCCAGCATCTGCTCTTGCCTGCGCCAACAGACCGCCGCCTCACCGCCATTCGTAACATTATCACGGCGGTGATACACACCACTCCCAACGCGATTGTCTGTTGCCAGTCCATGCACAAAAGATACAGCCCACAAGCCGAGTTTCAAGAACCCGAGTTCCCACCACGCTTGCGCAGCAAATAATAGCCAGATGCAACCATGTCGGCCTTGCATGCCTTTCACGCAAATGATGTCCCAAGGTCATCCAGCCCTTGCGGCAAAGGCGGAATTGGGGCAATCTTCTGGCGGGTTGTGGCGGATAACCAACCCTGCCCGCACCGCGGGTAAAGTAAAACCGCATGAATCTCGAACCTTTCGAACTGTTTTGCGAGCGCATGCGCGATTTCATTTCGCGCAGCGCCGGGCCTTTACATCTGCACCACGGGTCGGTGGGCGACGCCGATTCCGAATTCAACGCGCTTGCGATCGAGCTGTTCAAGCTCCAATACGATTCGGTGCCGCCTTATCGCACGTGGTGTGAAAGTCAGGGCGCCAAACCGTCGTCGGTTTCCCACTGGTCCCATATCCCGGCCATTCCAACCGCGGCGTTTAAGGAACTTGAACTGACGTGCCTCCCAATTCAACAACGGCACACAGTGTTTCATTCGAGTGGAACCACTCGCCATCGCCCGAGTCGTCATTGGCACAATGCGGTGTCCCTTGGTCTCTACGAAGCATCGTTGTTGGCGTGGTTTCAGCCACACCTTGTGCCCGAGCACGGCAGTGACAAGCAGTGTTCACTGCGATGGCTGGCCTTGACACCGCCGCCGAATCTGGCTCCTGAATCGTCCCTGGTACACATGCTGGGGACTGTGATCTCGAAATTCGGTTCGGGAAGAGCCGTATTTGCCGCCCAACCTGCGTCGGATCACACGTGGCTTTTGGATGCTGACGCAGCATGTGCGATGCTGGATGAAGCGGAGGGCGAGAATGTCCCGGTATGCATTTTGACAACGGCATTTCATTGTGTTGAGTTGACAAGCAGCCTTGCCAAACGCGGCAAACGCTTCAGGCTGCCCCTCGGATCGCGTCTGATGGAAACCGGCGGGTACAAAGGCAGATCGCGCGAAATACCAAAACAGGAATTGTACGACATGGTGCTGGATCGGTTGGGCATCACTGCCGAGTACTGTGTGTCTGAATACGGCATGACCGAACTTTCATCACAGGCTTACGATTGGGTTGCAGGAAAAACCGGTCGGTCCTCATGCGATCCCAGCCACGGGCCAGCCCGATGTTTCAGGTTTCCTCCATGGGCGCGAATCCGGGTCATCTCGCCCGAGACTTCACGACCGGTGTCTCAGGGCGAAACAGGTTTGCTTCGGATTTGCGATCTGGCGAATGTTTATTCTGTTATGGCCGTTCAAACTGATGATCTTGTGGCCCTCAGAAATCACGGGTTCGAGTTCGTCGGCAGAAAAGCCGGCTCGGAGCCGCGCGGGTGCTCGTTAATGGCAAAATGAAACTGCCGGACTATTTTCTTGCAGACCTGCCCGGCGACGCGCAATTCAGCAGCGCGCTGATCACCGAGGCATGCCTCACGTTGAAGCGCAATCGCGAACGTTTTCTCGCGGGCCGTTCAACAACCAGTCTTATCGACATAATTGCCGGCGTCGCTGCAGACTGGCTTGATCCGGACAACCCGTTCCGCCGAGCCGCGTTGGACAAAGGCCCGTCAGAAACGGGTTTCTCACGCGAAACTCTCGAAGCAGGACTCGATGCTCTCTTCGGGTCCATAACAACAGAAAGCCTGCAGCGCCTTGTTTTGCAGGACCTCGGGCATTTGGACCGGCTCGAACGCCTCACCGGAAGCGAAACCGAGCCCGGATCAAGTCGCCTTGCAATCGCGCGCGGCCCGGAATTGCTCGTTCATATCACGGCTGGGCGGCTTCCCAATCCGCCGGTGATGAGCATTGTGCTGGGGCTGCTTGCACGCTCGGCGCAATTCGTGAAGTGCGCCTCTGGCACCTCGTTTTTGCTGAGATTGTTCGGGCATTCGCTGCGCGAAGTCGAACCGAAGCTGGGCGCCTGTCTCGAAATCGCAGAATGGAAGGGGGGCAACGAAACGTTGGAAAGCGCCCTGTTCGCGCAGGCGGATTGTTTGACTGCGATGGGCGATGATTCGACGTTGGAGGCGATTCGACCGAGAGTGCCGCCGCAGGTGCGTTTTCTGGGGTATGGTCATCGCGTCAGCTTCGGATACATCGCGCGCGAGGTGCTTGACCATCATTTTTTCTCCAAAACAGCCGCCTCTGCTGCGATGGACGTCGCAGCATGGGATCAGCTCGGTTGTTTGTCGCCGCACCTGTTTTATGTCGAAACCGGCGGACGTCATTCCCCCGACCGGTTTGCTGAACAACTGGCGTTCGAACTCGACCGTATTGAGGCAAAACAACCCCGCGGACATTTGCCGCTCGAAACCGCAGCAGCCATAGCCGCTCGCCGGTCCATCTACGAAGTGCGAGCGGCGTTCTCGAGCGACACCAAAATCTGGAAGAGCCGGGATTCAACTTCATGGACGGTTGTTTACGAGAACGACCCGCAATTCCAATTCTCGTGTTTGAACAGGTTCATTTACGTCAAAGCGGTGCAGAACATTGACCATGCGCTCCGTGGCGCCGACCCCGTCCGAGGCCGTGTGGCAACGGTGGGACTGGCAGCGCCGGGCCTTAGAGAACAGGACCTCGCGCATCGCCTCGCCGCATGGGGTGTGCCCCGGGTTTGTCCAATCGGTCGCATGCAATCGCCACCCCCAACCTGGCGTCATGACGGACGCCCAAGCCTCGGCGACTTGATCCTGTGGACAGACTGGGAACGGTCAGAAAGATCTTTCTTATGAAACTCGAGCTTCGCAAAACATTCCAATTCGAAGCGGCACATCGACTGCCAAATCTGCCTCCTTCACACAAATGCAGTCGTCTCCATGGGCATTGCTTCACGGTCGAAATCGCAGTAACAGGCGAGTGCGACCCGCTTTATGGTTGGGTTGTTGACTATGGGGAGATCGCGGAGGCGTTCAGACCGGTGCTCGAACAGCTTGATCACCGCTGCCTCAACGAAGTTCCCGGCCTTGAAAACCCCACCAGCGAGCAAATCGCACTTTTCATCTGGCAAAAGTTGAAGCCGCGATTGAACGGGTTGACGGAGATTGTCGTTGCTGAATCCGCCACTTCAAAGTGTGTCTATCGGGGTTGATGTTCAGGGTCATCCTGCATATTGACATGGACGCCTTCTACGCGTCGGTCGAGCAAAGGGATCAGCCCGGTCTCAAAGGCCGACCTGTAATAGTCGGTGCCCCGCCCACACAGCGAGGTGTCGTATGCGCCGCCAGTTACGAAGCAAGGCGGTACGGTGTGAAATCCGCCATGCCAAGTGCCACTGCAGCACGACTCTGCCCGAACGGCATCTTTGTCCGGCCCCGAAGCGAGCTCTATGCTGCCGAATCCGAACAAATCATGAAGATACTCCGCGAACAAGCCGGCCCGCTTGTTCAGGAAGTGTCAATCGACGAGGCCTACGTCGATGTATCAGACAGGTGCCAGGGACAATCCCATGACGAGAGCATCGATCTGGCCGTGCCGATTGCCGTCCGGCTCAAAGAGGCAATTCGCACCAGCCGAAATCTGACAGCAAGTGTCGGCGTCGGTCCCAACAAACTGCTCGCTAAAATCGCCAGCGATTATCGCAAACCAGACGGCTTGACCGTCGTCCACGAATCAACAAAGGCGGCTTTTCTGAGGCCGCTCCCACTCCGCTCTCTTTACGGCGTGGGTCCGGCAACCGAACAACGCCTCAACAGCCTCGGAATGCACACAATCGGCGACCTGCAGGACTACAAAGGCGACCTCCGCAGTGTGCTGGGGTCATGGGCAACCGAACTGCGACAGTTTGCATTTGGCGAAGATTCACGTCCACTGGACCTGAGCGACGAAGTCAAAAGCATCGGCGCCGAAAACACTTTCATCCGTGACACCGACGATCGTCCCACGCTCCGAGCATGTTTGCGCGCCCAGGCCGCTGAAGTGGCTGAAAGACTGAACAAACACAAGCTCGCCGCTCATACCGTTCAGGTAAAGGTCAGATACGGCGATTTTACCACCCTTACACGCCAGCTATCATTGGATCAGCCGGTCTGCAAACCGGCGGAAATTTACCGCATTGCCTGCTGGCTGCTCGCTCGCCATCGACTGGTGAATCGCCCGCTGCGCCTGCTCGGGTTGTCTGTGAGCGGCCTTGCCGAAATCACTGCCGAACAACTGTGGCTGCCACTCCCTTCGGCGAAGCTCTGCCCCGAACCGAACAAGCATCCGGTGCCATGATGCCCAACTGGCGCCCGGCGATCCTTGTCCCTTGAGCGACTGGCTAACACGAAAATCTCTCAGCGCGGCGCAACCGCAACCAAATGCTCGAGGTGTAACAACTGCGCTGGTTGCAGGAATACCGCTGTGTCGCGCCGCGCCGGCCGGGGAGACTTCTCGCCCGCGGCGCAAATGAATTTGAGATCAGTTGTTGAGTAGTTTGACCGCCAAGGCCCCGAACGATCTGCTTGTTTGCGATTGCCGCGCAGATTTTCCATGTTTATTATACGGTGTGTGCGTGACAACGCACACTTGTTCTTATTGTGCAGCAAGTGTATTTGCGAAAGTGCTGTTATCCGAACAAAATATGGGCCTATGAACACACGCTCTTCTCGATGGCAGACCGTTCTCAAGAACTCGAACCCGGGCTTTACCTTGATCGAGCTGCTTGTGGTAATCGCCATCATTGCAATTCTGGCCGGGATGCTGCTGCCTGCACTGTCGAAAGCAAAAACAAAGGCGCAAGGCATCATGTGCATGAACAACGGGCGCCAAATGTCCATGGCATGGAGGCTCTACGTTGACGATTACCAGGAGAAACTCCCGGCCTCATACGCGCCGGGACAGCCAATCGAGTGGGTACATGGGTCGTTGGACTTCGACGGTGGAAACCGCAGCAACTGGGATACCCGAGACATCACCAACAGCATTCTTTGGCCTTACTGCGGCCAAAGCGCGGGCATCTGGAAATGCCCGGCAGACAAAAGCACTGTCAGATACCAGGGCAAGGTTTATCCACGCGTCAGAAGCATCTCAATGAACGCATGGTTCAATTCAACAGATGTCGAAGGGTTCGGTCCCGGTTTTCGGGTGTACTATCGGATGAGCGATCTTGTTGATCCGGGACCAACAATGACATGGCTGTTCTTGGACGAACGCGAAGACAGCATCAACGACGGCGAAATGGTGGTCGGCATGACCGGTTACCCCAACCAGCCCAACCAGTGGCGCATCGTCGATTACCCCGCAAGTTACCATAACCGCGCCTGCGGGCTTTCCTTCGCAGATGGCCATTCTGAAATCAAGAAATGGACCGACCCGCGCACGATGCCGGCTCTGAAGCCCGGACAGCAGTTGCAGTTGAACATTTCCTCGCCAAACAACCTCGACATGCTCTGGCTGATGGACAGGTCAACCAGAAAGAAATAGCCCGTCCCGATCGGCCCCATTAACACACACTTTGGCGGGGAATCTCTCCGGCCCAACGACCAAACATGCCCGGACCTCTGTTCCGGTTCGGCGCTGAATCTAAATTATCAGTTGCTGTTTTTCCGGATCAAACCGTGCGGCCTTGTCGTTCTTCATTGACAGCATGCCCATGATCAACGCTGTCTGGACCCTGTACGCGAGGTCCATGGTGCTCCATGTCTGTCGTTCCCGCGTCCGGCAGCACTCAAGAAAATGTCGCCAAAATACCACGTCGTTTTGATCGCGCTCGATCGGCCAGCGTTGAGCTTCCTTCTTCGAGCCTTCGGCGGGAATGAACACGATTTCTTTCCCCTGAATGGTCAGCGTGCCCTCCCAGCCGCGAATGATGGGGATTCGACCGGTTGACCCGCGACCGCCCGTGCCTTCGTAGTTGTTCCCCTGGGTGCCCATGACCACCACGGTGAGTTTTTCGGGGTAATCAACAAGCATGTTGAAAGTGTCCGGCACTTCGCGTTCGGTGTACCTGAACATGCCGCCCGTGGCGACGACTTTGCTGGGAAAATCAACGCCCAACATGTAAAGCACCGGCGTAAGACTGTGCGATAACAAATCGGTTGACGGTCCACCCGCGTAATCCTCGTACATCCTCCATCGGAAAAACCGGCTCACATCAAACGCCCGCTTCGGCGCATCACCCAAAAACCCGTCCCAATCAAGATCGGGCCCCGGCTTCGCGTCCGGGTCGTCGATCGGCATGCCGCGTTCGCCCCAGTCGCCGACGCGGAAATAACCGCATTCGGCGTGTATTGGGCGCCCGATCAGACCGTCCTGAATGAGGCGGCGCATTTGGTGCCATGCTGAATCGGACATGCCCTGTGTCCCGAGCTGAAAAACCCGGTCTGAAGCGCGCACTGCTTCGGCCAGCTTCTTCGTAAGCTCGAATTGTCGCCAGTGCGTGACGGGCTTTTCGCAATAGACGTCTTTGCCGGCCTTGACGGCATCAAGGGCTTGATAGCCATGATGATGATCGGGCGTGGCAATGCAAACCACATCGATGTTCCGGTCCGCCAGCAGCTCATGATAATGGGAATAAGCCTTCATCTGAAACGCTTCCGCACGCTGTTTGGCCCGCGGCCGATACAGGTCTGCCACACCGATCATTTCGACCTGTTCGTTCATTTGTGTCTTGAGGTAATGGAGAGTCTGCATGTGGTTTCCTGCGCGGCCTCCGGCTCCTATGAACCCGATGCCAAGCCGTTCATTCGCACCGAATACCTTGTGCGCTGAAATGAAAGGCGCGGTGGCAATGGTGGCTGCCGCAGTGCCGGCTGTTGTGCGCAGGAATTCTCTGCGGTTGATCGTGCCTGTCCCCTTGTTCGACGTTTCGGCAGGAAGACTGCCGTTTATTGTCTTGTTCGTTTTCATGGTGGTTCTTGTTTGCTCCCAGACTGCCAAGTGCACATTGATTTCACAACAACTGAAAACGCCATGGCAACTCCGGCAGGCGCGACATTTGGCCCCGCAGTTCTCCAATCGGTAAACACCAACTTTCCCGCCAACCAACAGTTTCCCACCCCCTGCCGCCGGTGGCTCCAGGTACACAAGCCGGAACTTCTGTGCAACTCGATCACAACACGCGGGCCATCGAGTTCCACCACAGATCGTGGAGCTCGACAACCGGCCAGTGCCAGTCACCACGCTGGGTTTTCACAACAAGAGCATCGCCGCCGACACGTCCGATGCGCCATGCCGCAAGACCGAGCAGCCTGGCACGCGCGACGACTTTGGCTGCGTCGAGGTCCGATGTGGTGATCACGATGCGATGTTGCGTTTCGCCAAACAACAGCGCATCAAGCCGTGGCAGTGTGCCGCTTTCTTCCTCGATTGAAGACTCGACATCGGAGAGGTCGATTTCGGCGCCGATCAACCGTGGTGTGTTGCGGGCCTCGAGGTGGCTGATGCAACACTCGGCGAGGCAGACTGCCAGACCGCCCTCGCTGCAATCATGCGCGCTCTTGATGTCGCCACTGTAAATAAGGCTCAGCATCGACGTGTTGAGCAATCTCGCCTTTTCGAGGTCGCATCTGGGCGGGTTGCCGGTTTTCAACCCGTGCTCGATCTTGAGGTACGCAGACCCGCCGAGCCCTTCGAGCGGATCGGAACGGTCAACAGCATTGCCGATCAAAATGACCACGTCGCCTTCGTTCTTGAACCATTGCGTGGTTATATGTTCACGGCGCTCGATCAATCCCACCATTCCTATGGTTGGCGTGGGGTCGATTGGGCCTGCGGGGCTTTGGTTGTAAAGCGAACAATTCCCGCCTGTTACCGGCGTGTTAAGGGCGCGGCAGGCATCAGCTATGCCGCGAACCGACTCGCGCAGTTGCCAGAACAACTCGGGGTTGTACGGGTTGCCGAAGTTGAGGTTGTCGGTGACGGCCAGCGGCCTTGCGCCGGCACAGACCAGATTACGCGCAGCTTCGACAACCGCGGCTTTGGCGCCCTCATAGGGATCCAGGTAAACATAACCGCCGTTGCAGTCTGAAGTCAGCGCTATGTACTTCTCCGGAATTGGGGTTTCCTCTGCAGCCGCTGCGTTCTTGCCCTGTTCGCCGAGCGGCGGGATCGAGTCCGCCTTGATGCGGATTACTGCAGCGTCGCTGCCGGGACAAACAACCGTGTTGTCGCGGACCATGTGATCGTATTGCCGATAGACCCAGTTCTTCGACGCGATGGTCGGCCAGGACAAAAGTTTGTTGAGAACGGGCACGGGAGCCGCTACATCGGCAATGCCGTCCAACCGAAATGCCCTTACCGACTCGATGTACGCAGGCTCTTTGGCTTCGCGCGAATACACGGGCGATTCGGTGGCGATCAGTTTTGCCGGGATGTCGGCCACGACCTCGCCTTTGTGTCTGACGACCATGCGACCGGTGTCTGTTACCCTTCCGATTTCCGCCCATGGCAGGTCCCACTTCTCGAAAATCCGCTTCACCTCCTCTTCGCGTCCGCGATGGACAATTATCAACATTCGCTCCTGCGACTCGCTGAGCATGATCTCGTAAGCTGTCATGTTCGGCGCGCGTTGCGGGACCTTGTCGAGGTCGATGTCTATGCCTGTATGCGCGCGTGCTGCCGTTTCGCAGGTTGAACAGGTCAGTCCTGCGGCGCCCATGTCCTGGATTCCTGCCACCGCGCCTGTGGCCAGCAACTCGAGACACGCTTCACACACGAGCTTTTCCATGAAAGGGTCGCCCACCTGAACTGCGCCACGCTGAATCTCAGCGGATTCCTCTGTTAAATCCTGTGACGCGAACGCTGCGCCCGCCAAACCGTCGCGGCCCGTGGCCGGGCCGACATAAAAAACCGGGTTGCCAACGCCGCAGGCGCGGCCCCGGGCAATTTGGTCGTGCCTGAGCACACCCAAACAAAACACGTTCACCAGCGGGTTCCCGGCATAGCTCGGATCGAAGTACACTTCGCCTGCCAGCGTTGGAATGCCGAAGCAATTGCCATAGTGCGCAATTCCACCCACGACGCCCATGAACAACCGACGCACCTCCGGATCGGTCAGTTCGCCGAACCGCAGCGAATCAAGCGCGCACACAGGCCGCGCGCCCATGGTGAATATGTCGCGAATAATCCCGCCAACACCGGTCGCAGCGCCCTGAAAAGGTTCGACCGCGCTGGGATGGTTGTGAGATTCCATCTTGAAAGCTATTGCCAGCCCGTCGCCAATATCGACTATGCCAGCGTTTTCTTCGCCGGCTCCGACAAGCACCCACGGCGCGCGCGTCGGAAACGTCCGCAACAGCGGTTTCGTGTTCTTGTACGAGCAGTGTTCGCTCCACATCACAGAGAATATGCCCAGTTCCGTGTATGTCGGTTCACGGCCAAGAATACGCAGAATCTGGTCGTATTCCTCCGGGTTGAGACCATGCTTCTGCACCAATTCAGGAGTAATTTTGGGTTCTGTCATCAAACGCGTTCGGTTCAAAACAAAAACAATGCGAAATCCGCGGCCAAGAATGAGCGCACGCGCTCTTGCATGCAACGCCAAAGGGGGTTCCCTGACATGTTTGCAAACAGACCTTGACCGGCACAGATGTTGCTGTTATTCGAAGCGGTCCGCGCGATCAGCGTTCAGATCGCCGGCCCGAGAATAAAAGAACAGTTCTGATGATGGATTTTACTGCGTTGCAACAACAAGCAATGAGTGCGCGGCATCCGCGACAGGGCACGTTACACAGGTATTCAGCAAAAAGAATGCTGAAACCGGTGAATTTTTTCTTCATGGCGCCGAATGCAAAAAGCGTCGCGTTGGTCGGGGAATTCAACGACTGGAACCCGCAAACGCATCCAATGCACCGTTGCCCGGACGGCTCATGGTCAATCCAGATCCAGCTTCACCACGGGCATCACATGTACCGGTTTCTCGTGGACGGTGAACCTGCCCTCGACCCGCGCGCGCATGGCGTTGTCCGCAGCGAGCAGCACGGGCGTGTTTCTGTTGTCGCAGTAAGTTAGAGGTAAGTCAGCCAGGCTCTCGGTTCAGAGTCCGACCTTTGGACGGGAGACGCCAGTTCAGACATCGCTCGTTAAGGCTTGATCAGCCTCCGCTGCTACTTCCTCATTACTCCCCATTACGTTTGTCGAAAAGCCTGGCCCGGAAATCTCAGCGGAATGAAAGCTTTGGGCGGTTTTGGCTGAGGAACCGGTGAGAGTTCAGGGCTAAGATCGAATTCGTTCGCGTGCTGCGTCGGCAAGGGCAGTGCTGAGATACCTTTCGCCCGTGCTGCATGCGAACGTGACCAGCAATCGTCCCCGGTTTTCAGGGCGTCGTGCCACCTGCAAAGCGGCCCAGAGATTTGCGCCTGTGGAAATGCCGGCGAGGATGCCTTCCTCGAGGGCGAGCTGTCGTGCGGTGGCAATGGCGTCCTCATTGCTGACAGTAATTACCTCGTCGATGATTTCCAGGTTGAGGTTCTTCGGAATGAATCCGGCACCTGTTCCCTGGATTTTGTGCGGGCCGGGCGTGATAGGCTTGCCTTCGCGTGTCTGAGTGATGACCGGTGAATCTTTGGGTTCGACCGCCACGATTCTGCACTGTTTGCGTCGGGCCTTGATGACCTCTCCAACACCGGTGATCGTGCCGCCCGTGCCGACTGCTGCGACAATTACATCCACGCGTCCGTCGGTATCGCGCCAGATTTCTTCTGCGGTGGTTTTCCTGTGGATTTCAGGATTGGCGGGATTATTGAACTGCTGTGGTATCCACGCGTTTGGGATTTCCTTGGCGAGTTCCTCAGCTCGGCGAACTGCAGGACTACAAAGGCGACCTCCGCAGTGTGCTGGGGTCATGGGCAACCGAACTGCGACAGTTTGCATTTGGCGAAGATTCACGTCCACTGGACCTGAGCGACGAAGTCAAAAGCATCGGCGCCGAAAACACTTTCATCCGTGACACCGACGATCGTCCCACGCTCCGAGCATGTTTGCGCGCCCAGGCCGCTGAAGTGGCTGAAAGACTGAACAAACACAAGCTCGCCGCTCATACCGTTCAGGTAAAGGTCAGATACGGCGATTTTACCACCCTTACACGCCAGCTATCATTGGATCAGCCGGTCTGCAAACCGGCGGAAATTTACCGCATTGCCTGCTGGCTGCTCGCTCGCCATCGACTGGTGAATCGCCCGCTGCGCCTGCTCGGGTTGTCTGTGAGCGGCCTTGCCGAAATCACTGCCGAACAACTGTGGCTGCCACTCCCTTCGGCGAAGCTCTGCCCCGAACCGAACAAGCATCCGGTGCCATGATGCCCAACTGGCGCCCGGCGATCCTTGTCCCTTGAGCGACTGGCTAACACGAAAATCTCTCAGCGCGGCGCAACCGCAACCAAATGCTCGAGGTGTAACAACTGCGCTGGTTGCAGGAATACCGCTGTGTCGCGCCGCGCCGGCCGGGGAGACTTCTCGCCCGCGGCGCAAATGAATTTGAGATCAGTTGTTGAGTAGTTTGACCGCCAAGGCCCCGAACGATCTGCTTGTTTGCGATTGCCGCGCAGATTTTCCATGTTTATTATACGGTGTGTGCGTGACAACGCACACTTGTTCTTATTGTGCAGCAAGTGTATTTGCGAAAGTGCTGTTATCCGAACAAAATATGGGCCTATGAACACACGCTCTTCTCGATGGCAGACCGTTCTCAAGAACTCGAACCCGGGCTTTACCTTGATCGAGCTGCTTGTGGTAATCGCCATCATTGCAATTCTGGCCGGGATGCTGCTGCCTGCACTGTCGAAAGCAAAAACAAAGGCGCAAGGCATCATGTGCATGAACAACGGGCGCCAAATGTCCATGGCATGGAGGCTCTACGTTGACGATTACCAGGAGAAACTCCCGGCCTCATACGCGCCGGGACAGCCAATCGAGTGGGTACATGGGTCGTTGGACTTCGACGGTGGAAACCGCAGCAACTGGGATACCCGAGACATCACCAACAGCATTCTTTGGCCTTACTGCGGCCAAAGCGCGGGCATCTGGAAATGCCCGGCAGACAAAAGCACTGTCAGATACCAGGGCAAGGTTTATCCACGCGTCAGAAGCATCTCAATGAACGCATGGTTCAATTCAACAGATGTCGAAGGGTTCGGTCCCGGTTTTCGGGTGTACTATCGGATGAGCGATCTTGTTGATCCGGGACCAACAATGACATGGCTGTTCTTGGACGAACGCGAAGACAGCATCAACGACGGCGAAATGGTGGTCGGCATGACCGGTTACCCCAACCAGCCCAACCAGTGGCGCATCGTCGATTACCCCGCAAGTTACCATAACCGCGCCTGCGGGCTTTCCTTCGCAGATGGCCATTCTGAAATCAAGAAATGGACCGACCCGCGCACGATGCCGGCTCTGAAGCCCGGACAGCAGTTGCAGTTGAACATTTCCTCGCCAAACAACCTCGACATGCTCTGGCTGATGGACAGGTCAACCAGAAAGAAATAGCCCGTCCCGATCGGCCCCATTAACACACACTTTGGCGGGGAATCTCTCCGGCCCAACGACCAAACATGCCCGGACCTCTGTTCCGGTTCGGCGCTGAATCTAAATTATCAGTTGCTGTTTTTCCGGATCAAACCGTGCGGCCTTGTCGTTCTTCATTGACAGCATGCCCATGATCAACGCTGTCTGGACCCTGTACGCGAGGTCCATGGTGCTCCATGTCTGTCGTTCCCGCGTCCGGCAGCACTCAAGAAAATGTCGCCAAAATACCACGTCGTTTTGATCGCGCTCGATCGGCCAGCGTTGAGCTTCCTTCTTCGAGCCTTCGGCGGGAATGAACACGATTTCTTTCCCCTGAATGGTCAGCGTGCCCTCCCAGCCGCGAATGATGGGGATTCGACCGGTTGACCCGCGACCGCCCGTGCCTTCGTAGTTGTTCCCCTGGGTGCCCATGACCACCACGGTGAGTTTTTCGGGGTAATCAACAAGCATGTTGAAAGTGTCCGGCACTTCGCGTTCGGTGTACCTGAACATGCCGCCCGTGGCGACGACTTTGCTGGGAAAATCAACGCCCAACATGTAAAGCACCGGCGTAAGACTGTGCGATAACAAATCGGTTGACGGTCCACCCGCGTAATCCTCGTACATCCTCCATCGGAAAAACCGGCTCACATCAAACGCCCGCTTCGGCGCATCACCCAAAAACCCGTCCCAATCAAGATCGGGCCCCGGCTTCGCGTCCGGGTCGTCGATCGGCATGCCGCGTTCGCCCCAGTCGCCGACGCGGAAATAACCGCATTCGGCGTGTATTGGGCGCCCGATCAGACCGTCCTGAATGAGGCGGCGCATTTGGTGCCATGCTGAATCGGACATGCCCTGTGTCCCGAGCTGAAAAACCCGGTCTGAAGCGCGCACTGCTTCGGCCAGCTTCTTCGTAAGCTCGAATTGTCGCCAGTGCGTGACGGGCTTTTCGCAATAGACGTCTTTGCCGGCCTTGACGGCATCAAGGGCTTGATAGCCATGATGATGATCGGGCGTGGCAATGCAAACCACATCGATGTTCCGGTCCGCCAGCAGCTCATGATAATGGGAATAAGCCTTCATCTGAAACGCTTCCGCACGCTGTTTGGCCCGCGGCCGATACAGGTCTGCCACACCGATCATTTCGACCTGTTCGTTCATTTGTGTCTTGAGGTAATGGAGAGTCTGCATGTGGTTTCCTGCGCGGCCTCCGGCTCCTATGAACCCGATGCCAAGCCGTTCATTCGCACCGAATACCTTGTGCGCTGAAATGAAAGGCGCGGTGGCAATGGTGGCTGCCGCAGTGCCGGCTGTTGTGCGCAGGAATTCTCTGCGGTTGATCGTGCCTGTCCCCTTGTTCGACGTTTCGGCAGGAAGACTGCCGTTTATTGTCTTGTTCGTTTTCATGGTGGTTCTTGTTTGCTCCCAGACTGCCAAGTGCACATTGATTTCACAACAACTGAAAACGCCATGGCAACTCCGGCAGGCGCGACATTTGGCCCCGCAGTTCTCCAATCGGTAAACACCAACTTTCCCGCCAACCAACAGTTTCCCACCCCCTGCCGCCGGTGGCTCCAGGTACACAAGCCGGAACTTCTGTGCAACTCGATCACAACACGCGGGCCATCGAGTTCCACCACAGATCGTGGAGCTCGACAACCGGCCAGTGCCAGTCACCACGCTGGGTTTTCACAACAAGAGCATCGCCGCCGACACGTCCGATGCGCCATGCCGCAAGACCGAGCAGCCTGGCACGCGCGACGACTTTGGCTGCGTCGAGGTCCGATGTGGTGATCACGATGCGATGTTGCGTTTCGCCAAACAACAGCGCATCAAGCCGTGGCAGTGTGCCGCTTTCTTCCTCGATTGAAGACTCGACATCGGAGAGGTCGATTTCGGCGCCGATCAACCGTGGTGTGTTGCGGGCCTCGAGGTGGCTGATGCAACACTCGGCGAGGCAGACTGCCAGACCGCCCTCGCTGCAATCATGCGCGCTCTTGATGTCGCCACTGTAAATAAGGCTCAGCATCGACGTGTTGAGCAATCTCGCCTTTTCGAGGTCGCATCTGGGCGGGTTGCCGGTTTTCAACCCGTGCTCGATCTTGAGGTACGCAGACCCGCCGAGCCCTTCGAGCGGATCGGAACGGTCAACAGCATTGCCGATCAAAATGACCACGTCGCCTTCGTTCTTGAACCATTGCGTGGTTATATGTTCACGGCGCTCGATCAATCCCACCATTCCTATGGTTGGCGTGGGGTCGATTGGGCCTGCGGGGCTTTGGTTGTAAAGCGAACAATTCCCGCCTGTTACCGGCGTGTTAAGGGCGCGGCAGGCATCAGCTATGCCGCGAACCGACTCGCGCAGTTGCCAGAACAACTCGGGGTTGTACGGGTTGCCGAAGTTGAGGTTGTCGGTGACGGCCAGCGGCCTTGCGCCGGCACAGACCAGATTACGCGCAGCTTCGACAACCGCGGCTTTGGCGCCCTCATAGGGATCCAGGTAAACATAACCGCCGTTGCAGTCTGAAGTCAGCGCTATGTACTTCTCCGGAATTGGGGTTTCCTCTGCAGCCGCTGCGTTCTTGCCCTGTTCGCCGAGCGGCGGGATCGAGTCCGCCTTGATGCGGATTACTGCAGCGTCGCTGCCGGGACAAACAACCGTGTTGTCGCGGACCATGTGATCGTATTGCCGATAGACCCAGTTCTTCGACGCGATGGTCGGCCAGGACAAAAGTTTGTTGAGAACGGGCACGGGAGCCGCTACATCGGCAATGCCGTCCAACCGAAATGCCCTTACCGACTCGATGTACGCAGGCTCTTTGGCTTCGCGCGAATACACGGGCGATTCGGTGGCGATCAGTTTTGCCGGGATGTCGGCCACGACCTCGCCTTTGTGTCTGACGACCATGCGACCGGTGTCTGTTACCCTTCCGATTTCCGCCCATGGCAGGTCCCACTTCTCGAAAATCCGCTTCACCTCCTCTTCGCGTCCGCGATGGACAATTATCAACATTCGCTCCTGCGACTCGCTGAGCATGATCTCGTAAGCTGTCATGTTCGGCGCGCGTTGCGGGACCTTGTCGAGGTCGATGTCTATGCCTGTATGCGCGCGTGCTGCCGTTTCGCAGGTTGAACAGGTCAGTCCTGCGGCGCCCATGTCCTGGATTCCTGCCACCGCGCCTGTGGCCAGCAACTCGAGACACGCTTCACACACGAGCTTTTCCATGAAAGGGTCGCCCACCTGAACTGCGCCACGCTGAATCTCAGCGGATTCCTCTGTTAAATCCTGTGACGCGAACGCTGCGCCCGCCAAACCGTCGCGGCCCGTGGCCGGGCCGACATAAAAAACCGGGTTGCCAACGCCGCAGGCGCGGCCCCGGGCAATTTGGTCGTGCCTGAGCACACCCAAACAAAACACGTTCACCAGCGGGTTCCCGGCATAGCTCGGATCGAAGTACACTTCGCCTGCCAGCGTTGGAATGCCGAAGCAATTGCCATAGTGCGCAATTCCACCCACGACGCCCATGAACAACCGACGCACCTCCGGATCGGTCAGTTCGCCGAACCGCAGCGAATCAAGCGCGCACACAGGCCGCGCGCCCATGGTGAATATGTCGCGAATAATCCCGCCAACACCGGTCGCAGCGCCCTGAAAAGGTTCGACCGCGCTGGGATGGTTGTGAGATTCCATCTTGAAAGCTATTGCCAGCCCGTCGCCAATATCGACTATGCCAGCGTTTTCTTCGCCGGCTCCGACAAGCACCCACGGCGCGCGCGTCGGAAACGTCCGCAACAGCGGTTTCGTGTTCTTGTACGAGCAGTGTTCGCTCCACATCACAGAGAATATGCCCAGTTCCGTGTATGTCGGTTCACGGCCAAGAATACGCAGAATCTGGTCGTATTCCTCCGGGTTGAGACCATGCTTCTGCACCAATTCAGGAGTAATTTTGGGTTCTGTCATCAAACGCGTTCGGTTCAAAACAAAAACAATGCGAAATCCGCGGCCAAGAATGAGCGCACGCGCTCTTGCATGCAACGCCAAAGGGGGTTCCCTGACATGTTTGCAAACAGACCTTGACCGGCACAGATGTTGCTGTTATTCGAAGCGGTCCGCGCGATCAGCGTTCAGATCGCCGGCCCGAGAATAAAAGAACAGTTCTGATGATGGATTTTACTGCGTTGCAACAACAAGCAATGAGTGCGCGGCATCCGCGACAGGGCACGTTACACAGGTATTCAGCAAAAAGAATGCTGAAACCGGTGAATTTTTTCTTCATGGCGCCGAATGCAAAAAGCGTCGCGTTGGTCGGGGAATTCAACGACTGGAACCCGCAAACGCATCCAATGCACCGTTGCCCGGACGGCTCATGGTCAATCCAGATCCAGCTTCACCACGGGCATCACATGTACCGGTTTCTCGTGGACGGTGAACCTGCCCTCGACCCGCGCGCGCATGGCGTTGTCCGCAGCGAGCAGCACGGGCGTGTTTCTGTTGTCGCAGTAAGTTAGAGGTAAGTCAGCCAGGCTCTCGGTTCAGAGTCCGACCTTTGGACGGGAGACGCCAGTTCAGACATCGCTCGTTAAGGCTTGATCAGCCTCCGCTGCTACTTCCTCATTACTCCCCATTACGTTTGTCGAAAAGCCTGGCCCGGAAATCTCAGCGGAATGAAAGCTTTGGGCGGTTTTGGCTGAGGAACCGGTGAGAGTTCAGGGCTAAGATCGAATTCGTTCGCGTGCTGCGTCGGCAAGGGCAGTGCTGAGATACCTTTCGCCCGTGCTGCATGCGAACGTGACCAGCAATCGTCCCCGGTTTTCAGGGCGTCGTGCCACCTGCAAAGCGGCCCAGAGATTTGCGCCTGTGGAAATGCCGGCGAGGATGCCTTCCTCGAGGGCGAGCTGTCGTGCGGTGGCAATGGCGTCCTCATTGCTGACAGTAATTACCTCGTCGATGATTTCCAGGTTGAGGTTCTTCGGAATGAATCCGGCACCTGTTCCCTGGATTTTGTGCGGGCCGGGCGTGATAGGCTTGCCTTCGCGTGTCTGAGTGATGACCGGTGAATCTTTGGGTTCGACCGCCACGATTCTGCACTGTTTGCGTCGGGCCTTGATGACCTCTCCAACACCGGTGATCGTGCCGCCCGTGCCGACTGCTGCGACAATTACATCCACGCGTCCGTCGGTATCGCGCCAGATTTCTTCTGCGGTGGTTTTCCTGTGGATTTCAGGATTGGCGGGATTATTGAACTGCTGTGGTATCCACGCGTTTGGGATTTCCTTGGCGAGTTCCTCAGCTCGGCGAACTGCACCACGCATTCCGTCGGCGGCAGGCGTCAAAACGACTTCTGCACCGAGCATGGCGAGGAGTGTGCGGCGTTCGAGGCTCATGCTTTCGGGCATGGTCAGAATCAGCTTGTAACCTTTGGCTGCTGCAACGAAAGCAAGTGCTATGCCTGTATTGCCCGAGGTTGGTTCAATGATGGTTGTTTCGGGCGTGATTATCCCCTGACTTTCGGCGGCAGCGATCATGGCCACGCCGATCCGGTCCTTCACACTGCCGAGCGGGTTCTGAAACTCACACTTGATCGCAACGGTGGCCTCGATACCACGCGAAATTCGGTTGAGTTTGACCAAGGGTGTGTTTCCCACCGTGCCCAGAATGTCAGGGTGCAATGCCATTTTGCTGTTCCTTTCTTTCTTGTTGCGCCGACTTAATCGCTGTTCAGTTCGTCATCTCGACCAATAATAGACTTCGTCGCAGCCTCAGCTCCAGCCAATCCATACGAAGAGCCATGCCGGCAGCGAACGATTACCCTCGCAACGGTAGCCCCAACAGTTCGATAGTCAACCACGGCCGCTGCCCTTTGTGGCTGTTAAGGATGGCAGCGTTTCGTTCTTGTGCCGCAGAGAAACGCGAGCGCCCAAGCGCACAAGCCGAGCGAGCACTGGCTCTTCTGATCACCCGGCGCACCGAAACAAGTGAACTCGCCTGTTGACCAGCTCACACGTTTCCCAGCCCGGCGTAGCCGGAACCAAAGTTGCCTGACGCCCAAAAGCGCGGTGCCTATGCCAAGTTGATCAGAAAGCTCCGCGCCGCCGGGCTGGATTACTATATTGAGAAATCGATCATATTTGCGAAGATTTTCAGACTGCCAGTTTTCTCAGGTTGTCACCAGAGTGCGGCCTTTGGAGTGGAGTATAATATTGCATAATCTGCTCGGAAATTGCAGATCAGCGCGTGCTTCGAGGCTTTTGCCTTCGAACTTTTCGGCCACCGATCCCACTCGCATCTCCCCATTTGGCGACGAAGTCGCCCCGTTCAGCGCGGCGCGGCGAAGTGCCAAGTCTGGAACAAACGCGTTTGTCTCGCCGCGATCCTTCGGCTGCGGCTGCGCCGCGCTGAGAAATATCTGCTTCGACTTCGTCCCCTGCCCCCCGCTCACGCCTCCTCAAAACAATACAGGCACTGCAGATACCGACTCCACAGTACCGTCATGAAAAGCCCAGTGATACGTATCACCGTAACTCTGTGTCTGTCCCCATATCCCGCCACCATGCGCCCTTTCGGTCACCCCGTTAAAAGTTGAGAGTTTAACGTTTCACGTTGAACGTTCCTGATCGGTATCTCGGACATCGTGTCTGTCCCCATATCTGGGTGCTGCACCCGGCCCCAACCACCCGACCGGTGCTTGAGTCGGGTCCGGCCTCTCAAAAGTCCGTCCGCCCCAGCCAAATATCGTGCCTGTCCCCCTATTCGCACCGCCGACTGGCAAAACTCTGTGTCTGTCCCCACATCCCGGCCACCATGCGCCCTTTCGGTCACCCCGTTAAAAGTTGAGAGTTGAACGTTTCACGTTGAACGTTCCTGACCAGTATATCGGACATCGTGTCTGTCCCCACATTTGGGCGCCAAAGCGGGCCCCGACCGTCCGCCCGGCGCTTGGTTAGGTCCGGCGGGTCAAAAGCCCGGTCGCCTCAACTCTGTGTCTGTCCCCACATCCCGGCCACCATGCGCCCTTTCGGTCACCCCGTTGAAAGTTGAGAGTTGAACGTTTCACGTTGAACGTTCCTGATCTGTATACCGGACATCGTGTCTGTCCCCATATCTGGCTGCCGCATCCGGCCTCGACCAATCGGCCGGCACTTGGCCAGGTCCACCCGGGGCGAGAGTCCGGTCGTCCAGATTCCGTGTCTGTCCCCATATCCCAGCCACCATGCGCCCTTTTCGGTCACCCAGTTGAAAGTTGCGAGTTGAATGTTGCACGTTGAACGTCCCTGATCGGTATATCGAACATCATGTCTGTCCCCATATGTGGGTGCTGCAGCCCGATTGGACCAGCCGACCGGTGGCTGAGTCAGTTCCGATGTGTCGAAAATCAGGACGCCCGCGCCAAATATCGTGCCTGTCCCCCTATTCACACCGCCGACTGGCAAAACTCTGTGTCTGTCCCCATATCCCGGCCACCATGCGCCCTCTCGGTCACCCCGTTGAAAGTTGAGAGTTGAACGTTTCACGTTGAACGTTCCTGACCAGTATATCGGACATCGTGTCTGTCCCCATATCTGGGTGCTGCAGCCGGCCCCAACCACCCGACCGGTGCTTGAGTCGGGTCCGGCCTCTCACAAGTCCGTCCGCCCCAGCCAAATATCGTGCCTGTCCCCCTATTCGCACCGCCGACTGGCAAAACTCTGTGTCTGTCCCCATATCCCGCCCACCATGCGCCCTCTCGGTCACCCCGTTAAAAGTTGAGAGTTGAACGTTTCACGTTGAACATTCCTGACCAGTATATCGGACATCGTGTCTGTCCCCATATCTGGGCGCCGCTGCCGGCTTGGACCATCTGCCCGGTGCTTGGTCTGGTCCGGCGGGGTCAATAGTCCGGTCGCCCAAATTCCGTGTCTGTCCCCATATCCCGCCCCGCCCACCATGCGCCCTCTCGGTCACCCCGTTGAAAGTTGAGAGTTTAACGTTTCACGTTGAACGTTCCTGCTCGGTATCTCGGACATCGTGTCTGTCCCCATATCTGGCTGCCGCATCCGGCCTCGACCAATCGGCCGGCACTTGGTCAGGTCCACCGGGTCAAGAGCCCGGTCGTCCAAATTCCGTGTCTGTCCCCATATCCCGACCGCCATGGGCCCTTTTCGGTCACCCCGTTAAAAGTTGCGAGTTGAATGTTGCACGTTGAACGTCCCTGATCGGTATATCGAACATCATGTCTGTCCCCATATGTGGGTGCTGCAGCCCGATTGGACCAGCCGACCGGTGGCTGAGTCAGTTCCGATGTGTCGAAAATCAGGACGCCCGCGCCAAATATCGTGCCTGTCCCCCTATTCACACCGCCGACTGGCAAAACTCTGTGTCTGTCCCCATATCCCGGCCACCATGCGCCCTTTCGGTCACCCCATTGAAATTTGAGAGTTGAACGTCTCACGTTGAACGTTCCTAATCGGTATATCAGACATCGTGGCTGTCCCCATGTCTGGGTGCTGCAGCCGGCCCCAACCACCCGACCGGTGCTTGAGTCGGGTCCGGCCTCTCAAAAGTCCGTCCGCCCCAGCCAAATATCGTGCCTGTCCCCCTATTCGCACCGCCGACTGGCAAAACTCTGTGTCTGTCCCCATATCCCGGCCACCATGCGCCCTTTCGGTCACCCAGTTGAAAGTTGCGAGTTGAATGTTGCACGTTGAACGTCCCTGATCGGTATATCAAACATCATGTCTGTCCCCATATGTGGGTGCTGCAGCCCGATTGGACCAGCCGACCGGTGGCTGAGTCAGTTCCGATGTGTCGAAAATCAGGACGCCCGGGCCAAATATCGTGCCTGTCCCCCTATTCACACCGCCGACTGGCAAAACTCTGTGTCTGTCCCCATATCCCAGCCACCATGCGCCCTTTTCGGTCACCCAGTTGAAAGTTGCGAGTTGAATGTTGCACGTTGAACGTCCCTGATCGGTATATCGAACATCATGTCTGTCCCCATATGTG
>Ga0315298_1001736_pt1 | contig 38970 bp, 38 predicted proteins | sample WHS_1_MG_FD_203077 | JGI IMG/M metagenome (GOLD analysis project Ga0315298, IMG submission 203077) | Extremophilic microbial mat communities from Washburn Hot Springs, YNP, Wyoming, USA - WHS_1_MG | ecosystem: Environmental > Aquatic > Thermal springs > Hot (42-90C) | place: USA: Wyoming... | reverse complement strand
ATAGGCTCACACAATCGCTAGATCGGCATCAACGTGTACAATTGCACTCCATCGTACTGAATCGGCCTCATGGTGGCTTCATACTATTGGAGTCCTTCCACTATTTGCTTCGAATCCCCGCTCGCTGCTCGCTCTCGTCGGTTGTCTCCGGCAATTCCACAGACTCTTACTGGTGAACGAGACAGGTCATTCATCAGGAGAAGATGGCGAACCGACTCCTTGATTGCGCAATACTGAGCCACAATGTACAATTCCCTCGACGAACTCTTTGGAAGCGGGTCTTTTTATCCAGTGGCTGCTCCCCATCTCTACAGAACTGAAGCCATAGTGCTCAGGCGAGCGGACTTCGGCGAGGCCGATAAGATTCTCACACTGTACACGCCTCACCTGGGAAAGCTGCGCGTGATCGCAAAGGGCGTGCGCCGGCCTACGAGTCGTCTTGGCGGACACGTAGAGCTCTTCACTCACAGCGCCATGCTCGTAGCCAAAGGACGCAATTTGGACATCGTGACTCAAAGCGAGACGATTCACTCTTTCATCGGGTTGAGAGAGGACCTGGTGAGAACGGCCTTCTCTTGCCACGTAGCCGAACTCACAGAGCGGCTCGTGGAAGAGGGCATTGAGAGCTATCCGTTGTTCGAACTTCTGCTGCGCACGTTCGAGAGAATAAGCAGTGGTGACGACCCTGAGATCGCCACTCATTTTTTCGAGGTTCAACTCCTGGGCCACCTGGGATATCGCCCGGAGCTGCGCCATTGCTGCCATTGCCAGGTCGTCGTCGGTCCCACTGGCAATTTCTTCAGTCCGGTCGCTGGCGGTGTCCTTTGCACGGATTGCGGTCGAGCGGATGCAATGGGTAAGGGACTAACGACGAACGCGTTCAAGATGCTGCGGCTCATGCAATCAGGCACTTATGCAACTGCTGCACGTGTGCGCCTGGACGAGAGTCTACGACGAGAAATCGATTCGCTGCTTAAAGGATATGTGGAGTACGTCCTCGAGCGCAAGCTGAAATCTGCAGCGCTCTTGGAAGCGCTTCGCAGGACTGCAAGCAAAGCCAATGAGGGGAACAAGCCCTAACAGGGCCATTGACTGGTTGACTATTGTCTCCAGCATGACATCGGTTGTGAGATCCGTCTCGGCGCCCTTTGCTCTCGGGGCGAGAAATAGTCCGCCGTATAGCTCTGCCTGCGTGATCACCTGCGGAGGCAATACAGGATAGTCGAATACCTGGTTCGAGCGGCGTAACCTCGGTTCACAGTCTATTGACTTCCACAGCCTCCACGGTCCTCCGCATTTCATGCGCTTCCCCTGCAGCGTGCAGCGCTGCGCCTAGTGCCCCCACAATTTGCGGCTCCGGCGGCACAAACACGGGCACACCGAGTTCCTGGCCAATCAGAGCCCTCATACACTCGTTGAGGGCCACTCCTCCCGCAAAAAAGACCTCCTGAGGCGGTGAGACCCGCCTGAGGAGCGCGACCGCCCGACTCACGATGGCTTTGTGAATGCCTAGTGCTACTTCGTTCCTTGCCGCCCCTCGCGCGGTCAGAGATATCACCTCCGATTCGGCAAAGACCGTGCACATGCTGTTGATCTTTTCCGGCCGTTTAGCGGAGAGAGCCGCCTTGGAAAACTCCTCCAGTGTGTAGCCGAGGGCAGCGGCCATCACTTCGAGAAAACGGCCGGTTCCAGCCGCGCATCTGTCGTTCATCTCGAACTTGTTCATCTCGCCCTCGGCGGTGAGAGAAATGGCCTTGGTGTCCTGGCCACCGATGTCGAGGATGAGCCTGCACCGAGGGAGGATGGCCTTCGCGCCCATTGCGAAGGCCTTGATCTCGCTGACTATTCCGCACTCGTGGAGACTCTTGAAGAGGTGGCGGCCGTAACCGGTGGCCGTGATTGTATCATAGTTGACTCCACGGACAAGCTCGCTGGCCATTTCGAGCGGGTCGTGTAGGGTTAGCCTCTTTTGCGTGAGGACAAGCTGGCCGTGTTCGATGACGACGAGCTTGACCGTTCGTGAGCCTATGTCGATGCCTGCGGCTCTCACTGTGCCTCTATCCTCTCACGGAATGCCTCGACGCGCGTCTTGATCTGTCCCGCGTCCTCCTGGCTGTAATCCGTCTCCAGCCGCAGGACAGGTATTCCCGCCTTTTCCAGAGCCGCCTCAACCGGACCGCTTTCGATCGTATAGGGATGGCAGAACTGGAGGCTGTAGTGAATCACACCCTGCGCGTTGTAGCGCCTGTACATATCCTTAACGTGATCGACACGAGAAGGATTAGGAGTGAAGACCGCGCAATCGATCTGGAAGTACCGGTCGGTGATCGAGTCGAGGAGCTCATCGACCGTCTCGCCCTTTTCATCGGTGAGCCACCGCGTGCCTCTTTCGCCTACGCAGGATTCCTCGCCCACGATCACCGCGCCGCTGCTCTCGACGATCATAGGCACCTTCCAGTTGGGTACTGCCATTGGGCATCCGGATACGAGCAAGCGAGTGGTATTCTGGGGGAATACGCCCACGCCGTCCTTCACGCGCTGTTCGAGTTCGTCGCAGAGAGCATTCACGGAATTCGTGAAGCGCACTGGGTCATCGTAGAAGAATATCTGGTTGACGAGTAGCGCGTCCAGGCCCGATATTGGAGCGGGATCGGCCTTCCGCAGCTCGGCGAGGCGCTTCACTGCTTTTCGTTTGGCATTCGTAATCTCTATCCCTTTCTTCAGGGTCTCGACGGTGATCTTTCTCCCGCTCGCATCCTCAAGTTTCTTCATAAACTTCCGGTATTCGTCTTTGAGCAGGGCTTTCCCTGCGTCGCTCTTCATCTGCGGCAGGTCGATGATGTACAGATCCCTGACCATGGGCGCGAGGACCTCGTAGGCTTTCTTCTTGCCGTCGCAGGTATTCTCGCCCACGATGATGTCGCTAGCCTCCACGTAAGGGCACACCAGTCCACGCTTGAATCCAAAGGCGGACTTTATGAGCGGACAGATGTTGCGGGGCAGGACTTCTTCGGCGCCTTCGAAATTGAACTCGGCGCCGGCGCAAAGCCCGACGGAGATGCCGTCTACAGCGAGAATCAGCTCCTCGGGCACAAAGACGCAGTATGACCCCACTACCTTGCGCCCAGCTGCTTTCGCGTCCAGGAGCTCTCTAATCCGCAGTCCGTGCACCTCGCTCATCACGAAGTCGAAGTACTTCATTCCTTCTGGACGGTCCTTCTGCGACAGGAAAATGCTCTGGTAGGCCTCTCCCAGGATGGAGAGGAGCGCGTCATGGGCGTTCAGGTCAAGGCCCAAATCCGACCACATTTGTGTGTAATTCGACATAGAATCCTCCTTGTGTGTTATGCTTTGGAACTGCCGGGCAATCATTTGTATTGTCCCCAGCGCTCTAGCTTACGATCACCCTGCCCGGCGGCGATGCCACGACCTCCCCGACAATCTCAGCTTCTTCCACGCCCTCGGTGCGCATTGTTCTCAGCAACGGTTCGGCTTGCGACTCGGGCACAGAAATGAGCAGACCACCGCACGTCTGGGGGTCGAAGAGGACGTCTACCAGGTAATTTGGAACATCCTTGGCTATATCAACCATGTTCGAGCGAAAGTCTCTGTTGCGACGCGTTCCTCCTGGAACCAGGCCCATCTTGGCGAACTCCACCGCCTCGGCGATGACTGGGACCTGGTCACTGTAGATCATTATGCTGGTGTCCGTTCCCTCGACCATCTCGCAGGCATGCCCGAGGAGCCCGAAGCCCGTTATGTCGGTGCACGCGTGCACGTCCACGGCCATCATTAACTCCGACGCCTTCCTGTTGAGGCTGGACATATACCTCACCGCCTTCGAAACTGCTTCATCGTCTGCTAGACCGCCCTTCAGGGCAGTGCTGATTAATCCCACACCCAGCGGTTTGGTCAAGATGAGCCTGTCTCCCACTTTAGCTCCGGTGTTCGGCACCACCCTCGACGGATGGATAATGCCAGTGACGGACAGGCCGTACTTTGGCTCCTGGTCTTCCACGCTGTGGCCGCCTACCAGGATCACCCCCGCCTCACGCATCTTTTCCAACCCACCAGCAAGAATCTCTCTCAACACCGACACGTCCATCGTTCTGATCGGGAAGCAGACGATGTTCATTGCCACCAGCGGCTTTCCCCCCATAGAGTAGACGTCGCTCAGCGCATTGGCGACGGCGATCTGGCCGAACGTGAAAGGGTCATCGACAATCGGCGTGAAGAAGTCAATGGTCTCTATGATCGCGATATCATCGTTCAGCTTGTAGACTCCGGCGTCCTCTGACCTCTCCATGCCCACAATCAGGTTCGGGTCCGATATGAGAGGCAAACCGCTCAGCGCTTTGGCCAGGTCCCCTGGTCCTATTTTGCAGGCTCAGCCTGCGCTGTGAACGGTCTCGGTGAGCCGTTTCTTGATAACATGGTCCATCTGACACTCTCGATTCAGCTCTTGGTGACCCCACTACTTCTTGTCAGGGCTCAGCAGGAGACGGAAGCCGTCTTCGACTCCTTCGACCTTGACGGAATATCCCCTGCTCTCGGCCAATCGCGATACGTTCTCCTTGGAGACTGCGCTATCCACGAATACGTTCAGCGCTTCCTCCGGATTCTCGTCCATAGCTTTCCTGGTCGTGACCACTGGGATGGGACAGGAATAACCTCGAACGTCGACGTCAACCATTACAGACCTCCTTTCGTGCAACAGACCCCGCTCCACTGGCAGAGGTGCTGCTTGAATACTGCATCGAATTGGCTTATGATCTGCCAGACCCTGGTGGCGGGGGTAGCCTGGGCGTACTGCCCCGCCATCCGGTTCGATCTGGCGGCGATTATGGCTGCCTCGTGGGGCTCCAGCCCGGCGTACACGAGGGCGCTCACGAGACCGGTGATGGTGTCTCCCGTCCCCCCAATAGCTTCGAGTTCAGGGACGTTGGGCTCCGTGACGGTAGCCACGATGTCCCCCTCGTTGACCACGTAGTCTGTCGATCCCTTGACTAGCAGCACCATTGCCGCTCCTTTATGTCGGTAGGCAGCGGCGACGAGCCTGGGGGTCTGGCTCACATCCGTATCGAAAAGGTGCTCGGCGATGTAGGCCGGATGAGTGGCATCGGGGTCCGCCAGGAAGGCCATCTCGGAGGCATCCGGGGTGAAGATATCGAAATGCGGAGCCAGGCCAGCAGCCTTAGCGGCGTACATCGCGCCCGCGTCCGCGATCATCGTCACCTTGCGCGGGCACCTGCGGACGGATTCCCAGAGCCTGGCCATCAAGGCCATATCCGGAAGGCAGTAGTGGAGCGCCATCACCTCGGGGCTGATGGTAGCCACGTTGCCGATCAGATACTCGTAGATCTGGCGGCTGCCTCGGCCGAGCCCGGTATCACCGGCGACCACCACCTGAGGAGCCTCCAGCTTTAGATAGCCGAGCGTCACCAGTGCGGCGCTGATCATGGCGCCAGTGCCCTGGCCGCAAGGTATATGGTATCCATCGACAACCAGGTTCTCCCCTTCAATAACCGGGCGGCCTTCTATCAGAGGCAGGCCCTTAACGGGAACGGTACCAGCGATGAGCATCATTGCCGGCCCCCTTCCTTGTTGAGGATGAGGCATTCTTCGAGCGCCCGATCCAGCATCAGGGCGCAAAGGGTGAAGCCAATATCCCGGGGTCGTGGGGCCTGGTCAAGTCGCTTGCCGACCAGCTCGGAGTGGAGATAGGGAATATCCGGGCAACCTCCGCCGGAGGTGTTTACGATTATGCCGCTCTCTTTTGCGAACGAGAGCTTCATGTTGCCTGCCTTGACCATCAACCAACGCCCGAAGTCGGTGACGCTGACGATGTCCAGGAGTGGTGGTGAGCCGGGCTTCACTGGCACGATTTCGACATAGTCGGCCTCGTTATCCTTCAACACCCGCTCGACTCCCGCCCGTTCAACCAAGTTTATCCCCAGCGCCAGATCACACCCGCGCCGCAACTGTGGCGGGGGAGCTACGAGCTTGATGGCGTAACCGGCTTTCTTGAGAACTTTCTCCCCTCTCATCGCATCCTGGACATCCTCGAAAAGCACGAGTCCGTCGCTGCGAGGAGAAGACTTCTTGTGTCTAAGAAGCACTCTGGAGACCTCCCGTTTTCACTGCGGGTTTGGCCCTCTCAACAATCCTCTCCCGCATCAAGAAACCGACGGCGAGGCAGAAAACCAGGCCGACGATAACTGCCACCGGCCCGAAGTCCGAAGGGCCGCTAGTGGTGGAGGCCAACGTGAAGTTGTGGGAAAATGCAGCCCCCACCAGCAAGCCAAGGACCGTCATCCCGGCATCGGTGTCACCTTCTCCAGTGAGGATGAGTTGGCGCAGTGGACAGCCTCCAAGGAGGGTGGCGGCGAGCCCTACCAGGGCCATACCGAGGAAGTTCCAGAGGTGGTTATCGTGCGCAATCGGCTGTCCCGCAAAGCCCCAGACTATGGAGCCCAGGATGGCGTTTACCACCAGAGCTCCAACGAAGAAGGCGGCTATGCCGCTGAAGAGATAAGTGTCGCCCACCATAATCAGGTCTCGCCAGCCCCCGACGAAGCACATTCTGGTTCTCTGGGCCAGAAAGCCGAGGAAGAGGCCGGCGGCAAGCGAAATCCAGAGCGCGGCGTGCAATGAGCCGGGTCCCTTGGCACTGGAGAAAATAAACTGGGGCGGGAACATGGCCAGGAGCAATAATCCGACCATAGCAACCGGCATTACCCAACCGGCCGCAGTTGATGTTCTGGTGGCGCGGCCGAGGTTGAAGCCATTTCTGAGGAAATAGATGCCCACTGCTGCCCCTGCTACAATGCCGACCAGGGCGCTTATGCCGTTGAGGTCCCCACCAGCAAGGCGGAGCACGGCTCGGATGGGACAGCCGAGGAACACAAGAGCTCCGATCATCACAAAGGCCCCTAGGAAGAAGCGAGTCAGCGGAGAGGAGCCACCCCTGGCTCGAAACTCGCGAAAGACTTGAGCCGACGCGAAGGCTCCCAGCACAAAGCCCATAATCTCTGGTCGTAGGTATTGCACTGTATCAGCGCGGTGCAGGCCGAGCCCGCCAGCCGTATCACGAACAAAACAGGCAACGCATATCCCCATATTGGGCGGATTACCCCACCTCGTCATCAGCGCAGCGAGTGCCCCGAAGACGAGTCCTGCCAGGATGATCAACAATCTCTGTGTTCGCAGTCGGTCCATAGCTTGTTCTCCTTTCTCTTGTGGCGTGCTAAAGGAAGCAGGCCAGTAGCAGCGAAGTCGTGGTCTTGAGCGAATACTTGGCTGTGTAAGGATAGGGAACGGGTCTCTATCGAGGGTCGGTGGGTCTTGCTGATCGCGCAAAGCATCGCTGTTGAGCTCCCGAAATGTCGCATAACATCGTAGGCCCATTCTACCATAACTAATTTCTTAGTACAAGATAAGAAGCCCTTATATGCTCAAACTGCATCGCCAGGTTACGTCAGAGTTGGTGCGTGGGTACAGACGACCGGCTGGCAGACGATTGTGGCTATCGTCTGCTGATTATGTGCCGGGGTACAAGGTTGGCGCTGGACCCGAGACTGGGGAGGTCTGACACGCCAAGTTAAGGGTTTTCGAGGAGCCTGATAGTGTGCGCAACCCCCGACTGAACATCGTTCGCCCGAACCCGCAGCCCTGGGCGCCGGTGAACCGTAGGCTGCCACCGAGAGCACACGTGCCAGTCGATGTGCATGCGTAAACGAAGTATCTCGGTGGTGTGTAAAGGGGCCATCATTCCCTGCTCAATAACAGCGCTCTGATACTTTCCCAATCGGTGAGGACATCCTCCGTGAAGTCCTCGACCCGTCTTACAATGAATGGCAGTCCAAGAAGTGTGCGGAAAGCCTCGATGAGCTCCGGCCGCACAACTACCAGTGCCAGGCCATATTCTCCGGTTTGCAGGACCTCGAAGGCAGCGACAAAGCCGTGATTCTGCAGTACCTCCAGGGAGCCGATCTCGTCGACAACCAGCAGATCGCAGGGGGAAGACGAGGCGATAGCGTCGTTGGCCCAGCGCAGCACAGTTTCGTCGAATCGATATCCCAGCTCACCAGGCGGTGGATTCGCCTGTTTTGTTGCCAGGAGCCGCGAAGTGGCCGAGCGCAGGTCCACAACGCTAATGCCCTCTTTGTAACCGTTGCAGAAGAGGGCTGGAGAGACGACACCGGCAACAGCCGCGGACCTTGCCTTTGCCAGGTCTATGATCCGCTTACAGAGCGAGGTCTTTCCCGCCTGACGCTCTCCGGTTAATACGGTTATCATCCTGCGCCGAGCACGCTCCAAATCAGTGCCACCTCTCCAAATCACCTAGTGTTGCGCTTATTTCAGCAACTCGGTTACCTGCTGGTCAGTAAGATCGGTGTGATAGAACAGGGAATAGAACTTCTTCGCCTCACCCCTGATATCGTATTTGTAGATGTCCGGGTAGAGCAGATTGGCGACCCACTTTACGCCCAGGATGCGGTTCGACGAAAACGGGCGGTCGAACCAGTTGAAAGGGGTGTTGGGGGTGCGATAGACACGCTTGTCCCTGACCGCCTTGATGGACGACCAGTCAGGATCGGAGAGGATGCCGCTGTAGTATCCCCCTCGCTCGTCGTCCCAGGAGAGTATCACGTCGGGATTCCAGGATATCACCTGTTCCAGGGACACCGGCGACATTCCCGACCCGCCTTTGTTCTCGATGTTGGCAACGTTGATGGCGCCTACCAGGTCGAGCGTCTCGGTGTGATTGGAGCCGCTGGGATCGGTCTGGAGACCCTTCGGTCCCTCGGCATAGTAGACTCGGACCCTCTTGTCCTGTGGCACAAGTTTGGCCTTTTCAGTGACGTTTGTGATTGTGTCGCGGCAATACGCCGCCAACGCTCCGGCCTGCACGGTCTCGCCGATCAGGTCGCCAAGGAGGTCATAGGCTTGATCCGTCCTTGTGAGCGCACTGTCGATCATGACGACAGGTATGTTCAGTTGGTGCTGAATCTGGTCGGACTGGGAGACGGAGGTTGGGTCTATGTCGCCGACGGAGACGATCACGTCCGGATGGAGCCTGATAATCTCCTCGGAATTGCCTGTGCTCTTCCCATACCACCCTCCCAGGTTGGGCAGGGATAGGTATTTGGGGAGGATGTATTTCCGCTCGGTGGGATTGAGATCATAGTTCCAGCCGAGGAGCTTGTCTGGGTTGATGGTGTAAACCATGATGGTTCCCACCGGGCTGGTGGAGAATACCTTCGTTACTTGTCGGGGAACCGTGACCTTTCGCCCGGCTTGATCGGTGATCTCGCGAGTACCGGTGGTTGGAACAGACGCGACCACGGCAGTCGGATTTGCGGCCGGCTGTGCTTGTCCGGCGGCGCATCCGGAAAGGCTGAGAAGGAACAATGGGAGACAAAGCAGTACGTTGGCCACGACTATAGTCGCGGTGTGATTGAGCTTGTTCATTGTGTTTTTCACCTCACTGTGACTTGATCTGGTTCTGGTATTGGGATCATTGCATGCGGGACACTGCGAGCGGTATCAGTCTTGTGGCACCGCAGGGGCACGCACACCCTTACCTCGCTTCCGTCCACAAACGCGCTCAACAGCTTCACGTCTACTCCGTAGAGGTCTCTAATGCTCTCTTCCGTGACAACCTCCATTGGCGGGCCAATGCCGGCCGCAACACCTCGATTGACAAGCAGAACCTTGCTGGCATACAGAAAAGCGTGGTCGGGGAAATGGGAAGCCATAACTATGGTCAATCCTCGCCGAGCCATCTGCTGAACGTGACTAAGGACCAGCAACTGGTTGCCGAAATCTAGGTTGGAGGTCGGCTCATCCATTACCAGGATTTGCGGCTGTTGAGCAAGCGCCCTGGCGATTAGGACCAGTTGCCGTTCACCACCGCTTATCTCTGTGTAGGCTCTATCCCGTAGATGGCTGATTCCGAGGGTCGCGATAGCGTCGAGCGCCACTCCCACATCGGCACGCGAAGGCGAAGCGAAGGCACCCAGATGAGATGTCCGGCCCATGAGGACCACGTCCAGGACAGCGTATGGGAATGGAGCGTTGTGGGCCTGCGGGATGTACCCCATCGCTTTAGCGATCTTCCGCCGTGACCACACCGTTATGTCTTGGCCGTCGAGGAAGATGCTGCCACGAAGGGGTTTCAACAGCCCCAGGATAGTCTTGAACAGCGTTGTCTTGCCAGAGCCGTTAGGTCCTAGAAGGCACAGAACCTCGCCCTGCTCAACAGACACTGACACATCACGGACGACACTTCTCGGGCCGTACCCGCAGGACAAATTGCTCAGTTCCAGTTTCATAGCCAGCCCCTCCTTGCGTGTTGCAAGAGGTACAGAAAAAAGGGCGCGCCGATCACCGACGTGAGAACGCCGAGTGGGACCTCAACTGGACCCATAATTCGCGCGAGGTCATCCACTAGCAGCAAATAGGCGCTGCCCAAAAGCATGGAAGCGGGGAGCAGTATCTTGTAGTTCGGGCCGACAAACGCCCGGGCGAGATGGGGAATAACCAGTCCCACCCAGCCGATCACTCCGCTGATAGCCACGGAGGCAGCGGTCATTAATGTGGCGCAGACCACAACGAGAAGTTTCAAGCGCTTGGTGTCGAGTCCTAAAGCCTGTGCCTCCTCTTCGCCCAGAGCAAGCACATTGAGCCGCCACCTCACCAGTAGCAATGGGACTATCCCCACTAGAATGGGAACGACAGCGATGGTGACATCACGCGTGTTGATGGACGCGAGACTGCCCATAAGCCAGAAAGTGATTGCCGGCAACTTGTCGTACGGGTCGGCTAGGTACTTGATCAAGCTTGTTCCTGATGTGAATAATGTGCCGATCAAAATGCCGGCCAGGACCAGCGCCAGCATAGGATCGTGGCGAATTCGCGAACTGACCGCGTAACCGAGGAGAACGGCCACAAGACCAAACACAAAGGACGAAATCTGAATCCCGACCATGCTTCGGGAGAAGTAGATCGCCAGAGCGGCGCCAAAGGCAGAGCCTGCGGAGGCACCAAGTACGTCGGGCGACACGAGCGGGTTCTTGAACATCCCCTGAAAGGCGGCACCTGCGGTGGCTAGAGAAGCCCCTACCAGCATAGCGGCGAGAATTCGCGGCAACCTGATGTTGAAAACCACGGTGTCGACGGTAGCGGGCCAAGTGTGCTGTAGTGGCAGGACCTTGGCCGCCAGCACTGCGATCAACTGGTCGATGCCAATGGGATATCGGCCCAGGGGGAACGAGATCAAGAAAGCTATGAGCGGAAGGGCTAGCAGCACCACTTCTTTGCTCATCCAACTAGGATTTGCGGGCACTCGGCGTATGCCGGTTCTTATAGCGCTCATTTCCACGTTTGATCACCTGCCACTTGTTTGCTCTGCTGTCGCGTCCCGGACCTCTTCTCGGCTGATCTTGATCATCTGGCCCCCGCATTCGAAAATCTCCTGGCAGCCGCCTTCCTGCACGACCCGCCATACTCGCGCGGGATCCACCACCACGGTGCCCGCCAGGACTTCGATGCCATATCTATACAGGATTGGCGCCAACGGAGTGCTGGGACCCACAAGGATGGTCCGTGCTTTCTTGCTCAGTTCCATCAGGCGGGGGAATGTCTTGTTAATTAACGTAGTGGCCGTGAGAAAGACAAAATCCTGCTCCGGAAGAATGTACTCGCAAGCGGGGTCGGGATAGTCTCCGGCCTTTGGGCGGCGCTCCAGTACCGATAGCTCGCAAACGCTGGCCAACAGTTGCAGTTCCGGGAAGCGGCCGATAACAGCGACCCTCTTTCCCCTCACTGCGTCTCGAAGGTACTCGAAGGCGTTGGCCTTTGGCTGAGCGCTTAAAGGAACCGCGCACAACGCTTCCACTTGCTCTGGCGCGTTGAAATACGAGTTTATGGCTGCCAGACCCAGGGCCGCCTCCAGGCTATTCCACGACTTGATGCGCTCCGCCATATCGAGCACCCGCGTCCCCGCGATCCGTCCTGCCAGACCAGTCTTCGTCCTGCCTTCAGGTGGCGTCATAGCCACTCCCACGGTTCGAGACCGGACCAGGGTCCAAAACATGCCGATCGTGCACTCGGAGATAGTCAGGTCGGGCGGCACCGCTGAGATGAGTTCGTCATAAACTTCCCACATGGTCTGTCTCCTCTTTTCCCTCACTCAACCCTCGATTAGACGGTAATAAGCGCCACCGGCGCAGGCACGGCAAAGACACTGGCCTCCCTCGATTATCTCGCGCCTATCTCGAACCTGCTCGCCACACGCGGCACACGTGACGGCGCGAAGAGGCCTGCCAGGCATATCCTCTGGTCGAATCTCGATCAGCACTGTCTGAATTCTGAATATAGCCTCGTCGGGTATCTTTTCCCAATACTGCAGTAAATCCTCGTCTTCACCCGGACTATAGTGCTTTGTCCCGGCTGACACTCTTATGGCCCGGCCTGATGCCAGGTCGACGAAGGTCGCAGCCATTTTGCCGTAATCGACCCATTTGAGGCGTCGCCTGCCCAGCGTGCAGCCAGTAACGACGCTAACGGCGTCGGAGGCGCAGCGGTCCATTTCGACGTACACGACCAGATCGCGATAACGGTGGGGTTCCTGTATACCTAGCTGATTCAGGGCAAGGCGGGCCATTCTCACGCCCAGAACCATCCCCGAGCAAAGGTGGCCGTGGAAGGCGGCAGCGGCCTCGAGATCTTCAAGTAGACTCCGCATAGAACTCACCCCTCTCTACGAGAACTGCCAACCAGGGGAGATACAAGGAGTCAGAGTCTGCCCCTGGTTGAAGAGCAATCTCCACATCCTCCGAGCGTGGAGCGTCGACGATTGTGGTGGAAGGGTTGTGGCAGCGGCAACGCGGCTTGATTGGAAGGGGCAGTTACTCGCGCAGCCTCGACACGCCGGTTCGTGTGGACGTATCGGGGCGTAGTGGCCAGCAAAGAAGCCGACCACACGTGAGGAAAAGCCGGTAGTCGGCCGCAAATCAAGGTCGAACTACATCTCCTTTCCAAGCACGCGGAGGCAGGATCGTTTCCTTTCCTACCCGAGACCACGAAGCCCGCTTCGTGGACCACCATTTCGGCGAACGGCCTCCAGCGCCCGTAGGCACAAGCCCTTAGGGCGGAAGGCTCGGAGATGTGATTATTTAATTGGCCACAGTATAGCGGTCCGAGTAATGGCTGTCAATACTTTGTGCTTGACATAATCCGCGCCTTCAAGCTCCAGTATTCACCTACCGAGTGACGAGTGACGGCTGAGTTCTCCCCCTAATCATATAATAGATCAAGCGCTAGTAGGTTAGTATTATATAATTGGCTCTCGGGAGGTGGAATATGCGCAAGCCTTTGCCGAGAGGGTTGGACATCGAGTTCGAGGGCGGCCTAGAGGAGGCAGTCACTGCTCACGCAGGGGATGGCCCTCTTGATCGAATTGGGTTGGGCTAGTGGTGTTATATCCACGGCAGAGCGATGCTTACCGGCCAAGAAGTCATCAAAACGGCTTTGTTGATTTCGTTGTAAGTCTGGTTCATCCGCAAACTATGGGAGGTTGCGTCGTTATTCCCCACCGTCTAGCGGAATGCTGGGCCGAGCATCGGCCTGCCTCCCGACTCAGGGCGAAATGGGCCTTTCCGGGGCCACTCTTAGGGATGCTTCGGGGACCGTCACCTGAATTGCAGGTGAACCACTTTTCAGTCGTAACTAACATAGGAACGCGAGGTGCCTGCCACAGTCGGTCCACAGCTAGTGAGCCGGACGTGAAGGGCAAAGTCGAAAGATTCAAGGCGGAGAAAGGAAAGGGACGACTTGCTGCCGAGAAAGAGGATTTCGCCGCCATTCTTGACTCCCTGATCGTATGCAAGTTTATTCGGGGCGGGTTCACCGATTTCTACCCTGGAGCCGCACGGCTGTATGCGCTCGTGACGGGCATAGACATAAGCCCGAAGTCCTCCGCAGGCCTGGGGGGATTACGCATCTCAAGAAAGCCTTCAACATAAGTGAAGGGTGGACTCTGGCGGATGGCCGGCTGCCGGCGGGGATTATGCAGGAGCACGTTCCGGGCGGAGCTTTCGCCAGGGCCTGCAAGGGCTACGATGCTCCCATGCTGATGATGGAGGATTACTACCATATTCGGAGAATGGACTGCGGTAGCACGCTGTCCACAGAAATGCGTGGAGCGGTAAGGCAGCGCAATTGTTTGCCACGGTGTGTGTGGATGTGATAGCATACGCGTGCATTTCAGGAAGCCTCGTCAAGGGGTTCGGCTGGGACCGTGATACAATCAACTTCATCGAAAGGCAAACTGGCATACCTGCAACTACCACCTCCGCGGGAGCCGTAGCGGCCTTCCAGGAACTCGGGATCAGGCGTGTGGCGGTGCTACTCCGTATGTCGAAGAGCTTAACAGCAAAGAGTAGGAGTTCTTCGAGGGAACAGTGTTGAATTGGTCAATATCGAGGGGCTTGGCTACACGAGCGAAGCGGACCTTCACCGAGAACCACCGGCAAAACCTTGTCATTTGGCCAAGAAGGTCGATCGACAAACCGCGGGTTGCATTTTCGTAACTTGCACAGATTTCAGGAGTATCGAGGGGCTTGGTATTTTGGAAAAGGATCTCGGCAGACCGGTTCTCTGTAGCAACACAGCGACGATGTGGGCCGTCGACACGCGAGCGCAGTCGGATCGAGATGTCTTTGTCATTCCTGACACGTACGTTTGCGAGTTGGACCCGTCGGCATGCGACGTTACAGATAGGGCAAAACGAGGCACGTTGAATGCCAGATGGGGGATCGATGCTACCAAGCCGGTGGGAATTCCGTTCCAGGAGCGGGCTTACGTGCCGGCCGAGGCCTGGCGTCGGATCAATCCTGAGGACTACATAGAACCTGATGTACAGGTGAACCTGGGAGGCAAGTGTGGCAGAGGATTTGAGATCTCTACTCCAGAAACTGGAGGAAAAGGGAAAGCTGACTCGCGTGAGGCGGGAAGTAGATCCCCGCTTCGAGCTTCCCGCGGTGCTCAAACACCTGGCGAGGCGCGGGCAGACAGCTTTCTTCGAGCGGGTCAAGGGATCGAGGTTGCCGGTGGTCAGCAACGTCATGGGGACACGCGAAATGCTGGCCACGGCCTTCGGTACGACTCCTGAGGGTGTCGTGCAGAAATGGATCGATGGTACCAGTAATCCAATCGACCCTGTTCTGGTCCCAAGTGGCCCGGTGAAAGAGGTGGTAAAGATCGGCGACGAGGCAAATATCGACGAGCTTCCGCTCGTCATTCACTGCGCCAAGGATGCCGGTCCCTATATCACTGCTGGGGTGGTAGTGGCACGCGACCCCGAGACGGGGCAACGCAACGTGTCTATCAATCGTATGATGTATCGCTCGGCTCACGAAACGGGCATAAGGATGATGCCGCCTCAGCATCTCGGGGTCATCCAGGAAAAGGCCGAGCGGCTTGGTCGTCCTTTGGAAGTAGCGGTTGCTATCGGCAATCATCCGTTCGAGATGATAGTGGCGGCCACGACGGTTGCTTTCGGGCAAGACGAATTCACTCTCGCCAGTGGTTTGCGCGGCGAGCCGTTGCAGTTGGTGAAGTGCGAAACCGTAGACGTGGAAGTGCCCGCTTGCGCTGAGATAGTGCTCGAGGGCGAAGTCGTGCCGGCGCTACGAGAGCCGGAAGGTCCCTTCGGTGACTTTATGCAGTACTACGTGCCGGTTATGAATAACCACATCTTCCGACTGCGGGCAATTACTCACCGACGCGATCCCATTTATCAGACGATTCAAGCCAGTTCGACGGAAGATGTCCATTTGCTCGCGCTGTCTCGGGAAAGCCAGGTCTACGAAGCGGTGAGACGCACTGGCGCAAAGATAAAGGCCATCAGCCTGTCGCCAACAATCCTCAGTTGCGCCATTGCCATTGAAAAGCAGTTCGAGGGGGAACCCAAGAACGTTGCGGCAGCCGCCTTCGGCGCTTACCGCTGGCTGAAGTACTGCGTCGTTGTGGATCACGACGTGGATGTCTTCGACATCAATGACGTGTGGTGGGCGATGGCCACTAGAAGCCGCCCCGACAAGGGCAGCTTCATAATGAGCGATGCAATGGGGTTCCCGCGCGATCCGTTCAACATACATCAGTCGAAGATCGGTATCGATGCTACTGCTCCTCTTGGGCAGTGGCAGGAGTTCGAGCGCAAAATAGTCCCCGGGGCGGATGAGATTAACCTCGAAGACTACCTGTGACATACATTTTCGAGACCAGGGGGCTAGCGCAATGCTTGACGACGTGGAAAGAGAAGGCATCGGCGAGATAATTGACAGGCTGATCTCAGTGCCTGTTTACACGGGCTCAACGCTCGCTAGGCGGCCGGTGCTGCTCGACTTGCATGATGCCGCTCGCGCGAAATTCGATGGTCCGCTGACGTATTTGACGGAGGAGACGATACGCAAAGCGGCTCAGAAAGGCAAGACAGCGATCATCATGGCGGAGAATGATCGGAGATGACGGGATGGTTAGAGTCATCGACGGGGAAACCGACACGGGCTAGGGAGGCAGAACGGTGTTCGCTCAGATAGCCGCGGTGGAGCTGGGGATTGGGCTGGATCAGGTGGTGGAAGTGGTGGACACGGCCATATCTCCCTTCGGCATGGGCTCGGTGTCGTCGAGAGTGACAATGCTGGGCATGAACACTGTGAAGGCGGCGGCGACGGCAGCTTTTCGAGATTGCAGCCGGTATGCCAGAGGCGAACCCTGCAGATCTGGCTACCCGGCACGGACAGATCTTCGCTTTGGGTACCCCGGACCGGCGTGTCGTTTGGCGATGTGGTCAGAGCCCATGTGTTCAGCAAAAGCGATGGCCCACCGTTGGGCAAGGGGTCTGTACACCTGACAACGTGGCGGCGGTTTTGACCCTGGACACGGATAGAGGCGTTTGCCGTGACGCAAGAATCGCGATGTGTGTCGTAGAGCCTACTCCTGTGCGAGCTCGGAGAGCCTACTCCTGTGCGAGCTCGGAGGACCGAGTCTCTTCTTGTTGGCAAAGGGCTGAACGTCATCCCGGCAGAGCGAGCGAGGACGGCAGCAGCTTCGGAGACCCGACCAAGGTCCAGCTCTAGGGCTTTGGCGGAGTACCGTCGCCAGGTTCTCACAGTGTTGGTGAAGAGAGCTATTGTCAGGCCAGCCGAACGGGCATCGTCGGGCGTATCATAGCTGACCTTCTACTGAACTCGCCACCAAAGGCCAAGGTTTCTGGCGATCTTCTTGTCGTTGTTCCTGAACATGAGATTGTAGACGCCAGTTGCCCGCGCCGATACTGTAATGAACCAGAAGACTCCGACCCCCGCGAATATTGCAATTAGTTGCCGTCTTGTTACAGTTATCATTAGATCTACGCCAGGCCTATCTATCCCTTATGTGAACGCGGGGTGCGGGCAATAGATTGTACGAGCGCATGCTAGCAGTTGCAGTGCAGCAAGTCAAATGGCCCGTTGGTCCTTTTGGACCGTGATACCCTGCACTGACTGCAAGTTGATCCTACTGTCACACGCTCATTATCCAGCTTACGCCGCAATTTCGCACCATTTGTGGACATTTGTGGGGTAAGGCGGGAGATACGGGCGTTCCTTGACCGGGGCCTGTTTCTGCACTATAATCGTTCTTGAGATGACTGTCTGCATTGGCGCGCTTTGCTCGAATCTAGAGGGAGAGCCGTCCGAAGCCGTTGTCGTCGCCTCGGACCGGATGGTCACCCTTGGAGGGCATACAGAGTTCGAGCACGACGTGCCCAAGATTACGCCGATTGCGCGCACGATTCTTGCTCTCGTTTCAGGGGATGCGTTGCGAGGGTCCCGATTGGTGCGCGATCTCGCAAGTAGCGTCCCAGCGGGTCCCATGACCGTCGAGGACGTCGCGAAGATGGCGGTATCGCGCTATGTGGAGCACCGTCGCAGGCAGATCGAGAGCGAGATATTCACTCCCCGGGGCATCACAATGGCCGAGTTCTACCACGGGCTTCAGACCGGGCTAGTGGCCGGGTTAGTCAGCCATATAGATGGGCAGGTAGTAAGCTACAACTACGACGTAGACTTGCTCATTGGTGGCGTAGACGAGACTGGCGGCCATTTGTATCGGGTCCACAATCCAGGGGAGTTGATGGACTTCGCGACGATCGCCTTCACGGCAATCGGCAGTGGCGCGCTTCACGCCCTCCAAATGTTTATCGGTCTGGACCACACCGCCGAACGCAGCCTACGCGAATCCGTGTTCAGCGTTTATGCAGCAAAACGGCGCGCTGAGGTTGCGCCTGGAGTGGGCAAGCACACAGACCTAGCGATTATCCTCGAGAGCGGCGTTACGCGCGCATCGCCACCTTTATTGAGACGGCTCGAAGAGGTCTACGCGCAGTATCAGCGACCTCTAAGCCGCGAGATCAGGCAGGCGATTGGGAGACTCGACCTGTTCGAGAAAGAGGAACACGATGGCGCGAGCTAGCATCGACGTCTTCGGAAGGGAATATCTAACAGTGTTCAACGACAGCGCTAGACTGGAGTGGGAGAGGAAGGACTTTATCTTCCAAGGAGAGATGTTTAGGTTGGCTGTCGAGATATGCAAGACATGGGGCTGGCCAGCGCAGGCGAGCTTATGCTAGGCCGCCAGCGGTAAGCTGAAGGCGAGTAAAAATGACAAGGCGGGGGGATTCGGGGCAGATCACGGGCTTGATTTTCAACCCTACTAGAGACAGTTGGCGGTCACCGACTGGCGCCGATGGTGACGGTACAGGGAGACAAATCGAACTGGCCCTAGCGGATTGCCGTCGGCGTGGGACCGCGAGGCCGTTTGGCGGCAGACGGCAGGCATCCTGGCGTTGCGGGAAGCCAGCACAACTACTGATGCTGATCGCGAGGAAGTCATCCGCCAAGTAGCTGCACAGGAATTAGTAGCTTGTGCGTGAAGGGTCCTTGTATCCGGCAAATTGGGGCGAGAAGGTTTCTCCTCCCCGCCCGCGTGTGATCCGCTCGTCATTTTGGCAAACCGCGTGGTGGATTAGTCTTCGGCTCCATCCTTCTCGGTGGATCCGTGAGCCTCCGCGTCATCCGGTCCATCAGCCTCGGTCGCCAGGACCTTGCTGTTGCCGGCATCTACCTTCACATCTTGCCCCTTACCACTGCTGTCGGTAAGCCTCACGCTGTATACCAGGTAGCCGTTCTCGTTGTCCAGTTCCACCTTCCCCACGGTCGCTCCAGGGTACTGGGCCAGGGCAGCTTCTTTGGCTTGGTCGGCTGTGATCTTGGCCAGACCCTCCAACGCCTTGCCCTCAGCTTGCTCGCCCTGACCCTCTTTGTCCTGGGGAACCGTGATCGAGCCGGTGTAGCTGGGCTGCTGATCCTCCTGAGTTGGTCCATCCTGCACCGTGGCCGGGGGAGTTGGCCCAGGGGGTATCTGTGCGCCGGCTACTCCCAGGGTAATGCTCCCCAGGAGAAAGGCCACAACGAGGGCGCTGGCCACGCCACCACCAAGTAGTAATCGCTTCATCATCAGTTGATCCTCCATCTTCTCAGTTGCACTTTTGGTGATCGTCGTCCCCGACGTGGGAATCTGTCATCTGCGCCATTCGGGGACCTAATGCGGGCCAATTTTGGACGGGCCTCTTCAAACCTGCGGCCTTGCGCCCGCTCTGTGGATTGCGAGCCCTGTTGTGTTGGCGCGGACCAAATCTTGCCAACTCCTTCGCCCAACTCACCCCCTTCCATTAACCAGGGCCTCTTGAAGCGCACCCGTCATTGGCTTTGCACACTAATCCTATCGTTAGCAGATTAAGCCACGATTAAGTCAGAAAGGGAGTCTTCTCATCCGGTGATGGCGAAACGACCGGTGGATCCTTGCCAAGGCGTTCACAGGTAGAGGCTAACGGCTGGTGGGAGCGATAGACCATCGCGCGAAGACCACAAGTCTCGAACTGCCGCAACTGGCCGCCCGAATTGCGCTGGCTTGCGCCCTATAGTCAGCTGGCGTACAGTGGGGCATTCGAGAAACGCCCGTGCAAAATCGCGCCAGCAAGTGTAGGCGCGTCAAGAGGCCACCGGTGGTAACGTTCCGTCGAGGGACGCGTGGTAATTGTGGCGCCTGGTTGCTGATCAGCTACGTTGAAGCTAAATCCGATAATGGAAGGCGAACGGTGAAAGCGGATCCCTTGCCGAGTGTGGAGGCGGCCTCGATGCGACCCCCGTGGGCGTGAGCGATCCATTCACAGATGGCCAGTCCAAGCCCCGCCCCGCCTTCAGCCCGGGAGCGAGCTTTGTCAACCCTGTAGAAGCGCTCGAAAAGGTGAGGCAGGTGCTCTGGGGGAACGCCAATTCCCGTGTCGGATACTGACAGTGTTGCCCATCCGTCCTGCTTCTTCACTGTGACATTGACTTGGCCACCGGAAGGGGTGTACTTGAGAGCGTTGTCCAGCAGATTGAGCAGAAGCTGCATCAGCCGCGTCTGATCGCCGGCGACCATTACTGGCGCCGGGGTGTCGACTTGGATGCGGAGACCACGCGAAAGCGCGAGGGGCGTCATTTGGCCAGCCACTTCCGCAGCTAATTCGCCAAGTGAGACCGGCTCGACTATCAGATGATCCCGGCCGGCATCGGCACGTGAAAGGGTGAGGAGACCTCCAACTAGCTCACGCATGCGCTGCGCTTCGGCGCGCACGTCGCGCAGCGCGTCTACATACTCCTCGGCAGTACGGCGACGCTGCAAAACCACGTCGATCCGGCTACTAATGATCGCCAAAGGCGTCCGCAATTCGTGGGAGGCATCGGCAGTGAATTGGCGCTGGCGCTGAAATGCCCGATCGAGGCGCTCCAGCATGTCGTTAAAGGTTTCCGCCAGTCTGGCCACCTCATCAGAACCGGACAGCGAGCCGATACGCTGGGAGAGGTCCTCGGCTCCGATGCGCCGGGCGGCGCGCGTGATTCGGTCAATGGGAGACAGGGCGCGGTCAGCCAGAAACAGACCACCGCCCGCTGCCAATGTGAGGGCCGCTGGCACGGCGATGCCGATCAACAGCAAGAGCCGCTCCAATGCGGCCTCCACTTCGGTCTCCGGGCGACCCACCTCCAGCACCCCGATGGTCTGGCCATTGTCCCGAACAGGCGACACGATGATACGCCACTTTTCGCCGCTGCTCAGGCTTACAGTGGTGAGGCTGTTCCGGCCATCGACCGCCTCTCTGATGGCTGATACGAGGCTAGATGAGGGCCAGCGCGAGGTACCATATAGGAGAGTGTGACCTGCCTTGTCATAGAGTGCAATCAGGTTGCCCGGATTGGTCTGCTCCTGATCTTCACTCAACCGCAATTGACTGTTTTCCACCTCGATTCCCCGCTGCAACTGGCGGGCCTCGGTCACCAGGGCGCTGTCCAGAGCATCGTACAGGCTGCGGGAGAGACTGAAGTACAGGAAACCGCTGAAGGCAAGCAAGATTAGCGCCAGTAGAGCCACATACCACAGAGTGAGCCGGACCCGGATGGTGAGCCGCGGCCAGACCAAGACCGTTATTCGGCGACGGAGTGAGGACATCACCTGGGCACCTTCAGTTGATAGCCGGTACCCCTGATGGTGTGCAGAAGCTTAGGCTCGAAGTTGTCGTCGAGCTTGCGGCGCAGATAGCGAATGTACACGTCGACCACGTTGGACATCGCGGTGAAGTCGTAGTCCCAAACGTGCTCGGCAATTTGGGTTCGCGTGAGCACGCGGTTCGCGTTGCGAACCAGGTACTCCAGCACAGCATATTCCTTGCTGGCGAGTGGTATCAACCGCCCATCCCGCCGCACTTCGTGGCTGACGGTGTCTACCTCAAGATTGGCAACGCGGAGCAACGGGTCCTTGATCATTTCGTCGCGACGCAATAAAGCACGTACCCGAGCGACCAACTCGCGAAAGGCGAACGGCTTGGTCAGGTAGTCGTCAGCCCCGCTATCCAGCCCTCGCACTCTATCGTCGACGGCATCGCGCGCCGTGAGCATCAGGATGGGAGTATTCATCCGGCGGGCTCGCAGCCTGCGAGCGACCTCCAAGCCGTCCAGGGAAGGCAGCATTATGTCCAGAATGATCAGGTCTTGTTCGCCGGTCTCAGCAAAGGCTAGGCCGTCCTCGCCATCGTATGCGATGTCTACGGCGTAGCCATGCTCTTGCAGGCCACGCTTCAGGATCCCCGCGAGCTTGTGCTCGTCCTCTATCACCAGAATGCGCACTAAGTCCCCCTTGTGCGAATGAGTTTATAACAGAAACATTAAGGAAAGATTAAGCCGCGTGCGTGGGAGACATCTGCTTGAGGGCGAGACGGTTCAGACTTCGCCCTTTGGAGCGTATCGGCGTATCGTGTGGGCGACCGTGTCGCTACGCACGGTCTTTCCAGGTGGAAAACTCTAACCGGGTAGAGAATGGAGTATTGATTGGCAGTAACGGGATTACTGGCATCCGAAGGACGTGACGTGGTGAAGGAAAAACAGCTTGGTCTTATGGTGTCCCGCCATCAACGAGCCGCTCTAGGACGTGCAGGCGAGCGACGAGGAACGGACCAAGCAGCAGAGCAAGGATGGTTGGCCCCGACGCCAATGCGGCGCTGACAATGATGTCTGAGGGATAGTGGACGCCGGCGGCCACACGGGCGAAGCCGACCACAAGCGCCCAAAGGAAGAGCCAGACACCCAAACGCGGCTGACGCCACAGAAGTGGCCCGACGAGGGACACGCCAACTAAGGTGTGGTCGCTTGGGAAGGACGTGTCAGCCGCGTGAGCGAAGAGAGGTGCTATTGACAGAGCTACGAACGGTCGCGGCCGGTAGATAGCCTGATCGAGGCCCAGCACCACCACGACCGCGAATGCGAGCGCTATTGCGCAGGCCAGCGCTATCTGCCGCCGCGCCGATCTGCCCGGTCCAGGCCAAAGCCAAAGGCCGGCGAAAACCAACGGCAGGAGAAAAATGCCGCGCTCCGCTACCAACACACAGACGTACGCAGGCACGGATCCATTGCCAGCCCAGTGATTGCATGCGATCACGATTTGTTGGTCCAAAGTGCTTCCCCTCCGTTGAAGAACTGAGGACACCAGCCACTCCTTAACCCTACGGATAAGCCGGCAAGAGCCCGATCGTTACCTCTACTGATGGTCGAGCCATCCCTTGTGATGCTTAGAATGACCGTGCCCCCCATCGTGTTGGTGTCGAGATAGCCGGATAGCTTGGGAAGGATTGTCATCGGCTTGCTGTGCACATCAATAATTATATCACTGCCCATCAGTAATCGCGCTCATGGCTCGTGGTTAGCGCAGTCTCGACGGCGCTCCTCGTAACGTCGGGAAGCTTTTTTGTCCTGATGGTGATTGGGATGTTCCACGGTCCAGGATTATCCATCGTGACCTCTCCAACTTCGGCCTGACTCTATTTGTCGAGCCGAGTGGCACTCGTTCTGCTCCTCACGCGAAAGCGTTTGAGGATACGCGGCGGTGCGATCCAGTGGCCGCACGGGCACACCGCGAAACGGTGTGGATAAGAGAAGCAGCGGCGAGCCTCTCTCTTGGGTCCCTACGTGTTCTGCGTGCCTTACTGACCGGGTGATGAGGAGACGACTATCTTGAGTGATCGAAATGTCTACGTAGCCGGAGATATGCTGGCGCAGGGAACACAAGGCCACAGGAACCTCAGGGCGAAGGTGGAGGAGTGTTCCGGTATGAAGAGTTTCGGGCCATTCGGCTTGAAACGACGAATGCTGAACGACAGTACAGGTTCAAGCATCTCCTGTACGTGCCGATTGCTGCGGTTGCACTGGGCAATGATCGCCGCGATAGCCTGTATCTCGTGGTTTGAGGGAATCCGGCACTCACTCCCGCACCAACTGCGCGTAGGCCTTAATGGTCGTCACAGGGAAGCTCCTGGCGCAGACTTCTCACAAACGCGTCCAGTCCGCTGAGATCGCCGTGTTCCATAAAGTCTACGAGCTTGCTGCCGACGATTACGCCATCGGCAACGCGCGCCGCGCGTGCCGCCTGTTCGGGCGAAGAGATGCCAAAGCCGACGCACAGGGGCTGCTTGGCGTGTCTCTTCACTTCGGACACGAAATCCTCGAGCTCTGGCGGCAGCACTTTCCTCGCACCGGTGACTCCGGTGAGCGACACCAGGTAGATGAACCCGGTAGATTTTTCGGCCACCAGTCTGACGCGTTCTTCCGTGCTTGTCGGCGCCAACAGATAGATTACGTCGAGGGATTTCGACCGGGCAGCCTTGCCCAACTCCTCCCCTTCCTCGGGGGGCAGGTCAGGAACAATCAGGCCGTCCACGCCAGCCTCCGCACATCCAGCGCAGAAAGCGCTGAGACCGTAGCTGAGGATGGGGTTGTAGTAGGTCATGAATACTAGAGGCACGTCCACGGACTTTCGCAGATTGGAAGCCACATCAAGACAGACCTGTGGCGTTACTGAGTTCTGCAGCGCCTGAAAGCTAGCCCTTTGTATCGTCGTCCCATCGGCAAGCGGATCCGAGAACGGGATGCCCAGTTCGACTATGTCACAACCCGCAGCTACGAGGGATTGGACAGCTGGGACGGTGGCTTCTATCGTGGGATAGCCCACGGTCAGGTAACAAACGAGCACCTTGCAGCCGCTCCTGCGGAGCGCCTGGAAAGTCGCTGGTATCCTAGTCATAACTTCACCTCCATAGCGTCTGCTGCCGTGTAAATGTCCTTGTCGCCTCTACCCGAAAGGCAGACCACAACGATATTCTCGTTTCCCAGACGACTCGCCGTGTTCGTTGCGTAGCTGACCGCGTGGGCCGACTCCAGGGCAGGGATGATGCCCTCGGTGGCACACAAGAGCTTGAACCCCTCCAGCGCCTCGTCGTCACTGGCTGTTACATATTGCGCACGTCCTATGTCCTTGTAGTAGCTGTGCTCCGGCCCTGTGCCCGGGTAGTCGAGGCCGGCCGAGATGCTGTGCGTCGGCAACACCTGACCATTCTCGTCTTGTAGAAGATAGGACTTTGCCCCGTGCAACACGCCTACCTTGCCTGCACAAAGCGTCGCCGCGTGTTGGTTTGTGTCAACACCCCTGCCACCGGCCTCTACGCCAATCAACTTCACCTCTCGATCGTTGAAGAACGCGTGGAACATCCCCATTGCGTTGCTGCCCCCGCCGACGCAAGCGAGAACATAGTCGGGCAGCCTTCCTCGATCTTGGAGTATCTGGGCCCTTGTCTCGCGTCCGATTACGGCCTGAAAGTCGCGGACCAACTCTGGATAAGGGTGGGGCCCAACAACGGACCCTATCAGGTAGTAGGTGTTTCGCACGTTGGTCACCCAGTCCCGGATGGCTTCGTTGATGGCATCTTTTAGTGTGCGTGTTCCCGAGCTTACCGGCCTCACCTCTGCACCCAGCAGCTTCATCCTGAACACGTTGAGCGACTGGCGATGGATATCTTCCTCTCCCATGTAGATCACGCAATCAAGCCCAAACTTGGCACAGACCGTGGCTGCGGCTACGCCGTGTTGCCCTGCCCCGGTTTCGGCGATTATCCTTCGCTTCCCCATTCGGCGAGCCAGAAGTGCTTGGCCTACGGCGTTGTTTATCTTGTGCGCTCCTGTATGAGCCAGATCTTCACGTTTCAGGAATACCTGGGCACCTCGCAGACGCTCCGTCAGGTTCTCCGCAAAGTACAGGGGCGTCGGGCGCCCGATGTAGTGGGCGCAGAGGTGATCGAACTCCTGCCAAAACTCTTGATCGGCCTGCGCCTGCCTGTAGGCGCTTTCCAGTTCGTCCAGCGCTGGAATCAGCACCTCTGGCACGAATCTCCCGCCGTACGGCCCGTAGTAGCCACGGCAATCAGGCGTCCGCTTACCGGCCTTGCGTGCAATCGTGTCTGTTTTCATTTATCTACTCCTTTCGCGGCTCTGATAAACGCCCGGACCAACCCAGCATCCTTCTTGCCCGGGCTTATTTCGACACCCGTGGATACGTCTACCCCATATGGCCTCACCAACTCGATGGCTTGTCTGACGTTGGTCGGCGTGAGGCCTCCGGCCAGTATTACCCTGGCTTTTACGCCGATTGTTCGGGCGATTTCCCAGTCAAAGGTTTCCCCTGTGCCACCGGCTTTGCCGGGGTTATAGGCATCTAGGAGGTAAGCGACCGCACGGTAATCGTTCATGCGATCCAGCGTCCAGCGCTCGCGTACTCTGAAAGCTTTTATCACCCGAGGGTGAAGCGCTTCGCAGTACGCCGGACACTCTTCGCCATGGAGCTGGGCCAGGTCCAGTCTACAGAATGCCATTATTTGCGCAACTTCCTCGAGAGAGCTATCCACGAACACTCCCACCTTGCTGACGAATGGTGGAAGTTCCTCCACAATTTGGGCCACAACTTTAGCAGTAACCTTACGCGGGCTCTTGTCGTAAAAGACGAAGCCCAATGCGTCCGCGCCATTCTCGACGGCGAGGAGGGCATCTCCCAGGTTTGTTATGCCGCATATCTTTACCCTTACCATCCCAGCAGATACCTCATCGTCTTGTCCGGGTTTCCGCTCGTCACTAGCGCCTCGCCTACGAGGATGGCGTTAACCCCCACCGATTCAAGTCTCAGCACGTCGTCACGCGAGCGTATTCCACTTTCGCTCACTAGAGTCACCCCCACTGGCGCGCGGGCGCGCAAGCTGAAGGTCCTCTCGATGTCCACTGTAAAGTCCTTCAGATCGCGATTGTTGATTCCGAGGGCAACCGCGCAGCGCGAGTGGTTGAGATGCTCTACCTTCCCGATCACTCTATCCATCTCCACGTCGTCGTGTACCTCAACCAGCGCTCCCATTCGTAGACAACGGGCCAGGTCAAGAAGACTAGCCAGTTGATCGTCGGACAGTATTGCGGCGATGAGCAGAATGGCGTCTGCGCCGAACGCCCGTGATTCATAAACCTGGTAAGCGCTCAAAATGAAATCCTTGCGCAGCACCGGAATACGCACCGCCGAAGCCACTGCTGCAAGGTCGGAGAGTCTCCCCATGAAGAATCTGGACTCGGTGACAACCGAAATGGCAGCAGCTCCCCCTTGTTCGTACTCGGAGGCCAAAGATGCGGCATCGGCGGATGCATTCAGTTCGCCTTTCGAGGGAGAAGCTCGCTTCACCTCGGCGATCAGTTTAATACCCGGCCCGCCGATAGCGCTCACGAAATCGCGCGGAGGCGCGCAATCGCCAACCATCTCAACCAATGTCTCCAGTGGGGTCTCCGCCTGTCGCCTTTCCAGTTCCTGTAATGTAGCGGCCAAGATACTCTCAAGAAACGCTCTCAAAGTCCCTCTCCAGCACAGTTTAAGACAACTTAAGTATGCAGGGCGATCACGCCACGTTTGCTGAGGGCATTTCGCCAAACGCTCCTAGGGCGGGGCCACTCCCAATCTTTCCCATCTGGCACGCTAGCTGCCGTGCTTTGCAACGGTATTGGTGAAATCGACGAATTCGGTGAGCTTCCTCGCGGCTTCACCACTGTCGATCGATTCGTTGGCTAGGGCCACCCCTTCCTGGAAGTCGCGAGCCTTGCCACCAGCCACCAGTGCTGCAGCCGCATTAAACACGGTGATATCTCGACGCGGTCCTTTCTCTCCCCGAAAGATGCGCCGAGTGATCTCGGCGTTTTCCTCTGGCGATCCTCCCCACAAGTCCGCAAGCGAGGCGTAAGGTATGCCAAGATCGCGGGGGTCGAGTTCATAGACCTGCAAGTCGTGCCCCAGGACCTCGGCCACTTTGTTTGGCCCAAGTGTGGAGAACTCGTCGAGGCCTCCTCCACCGTGAACCACGAAAGAGTGGTCCGTTCCCAACTCGCGAAGCACACCTGCCAGCGGCTCGACGAGACTGGCATCGTATACGCCGATGATCTGCGACTTGGCCGAAGCGGGGTTGCATAGGGGGCCAAGGATGTTGAAGACCGTGCGAACTCCCACCTCTTTTCGTGGGCCAACGACCGGCTTCCAGGCCGGATGCAGCAGGGGAGCGAACAGGAACCCGAAGCCTACCTCGTCGATGCATCGAGCAACCTGCTCTGGCGTCAGTTCCAGTCTGGCTCCCAGAGCCTGGAGGACGTCGGCGCTGCCGCACCTGCTGGACATCGCTCGATTGCCATGCTTGGCCACGGCTTGGCCTGCGCCAGAAGCGACGAAGGCAGCTGTGGTGGAAACGTTGAAAGTCCTGGCTCCATCCCCGCCTGTACCAGCCGTGTCGAGCAGGTTATTGCGCTTGGGTGTGACGTGAATGGCATTGGCCCGGACGGCGCGCGCAAATCCAGCGATCTCCTCAACGGTCTCGCCTTTCAGACACAATCCAACGAGGAGCGCACCGATTTGCGTTGGCGTGACATCGCCTCGCATTACCTCGTGCATAACCTCCTGCGCCTCGTTTTCGCTCAGGTTCTGTCGAGACACCAGCTTCGCGATCGCTTCTCTAATCATTTTTCGCTCCTCCTAGGCCTCCTGAGTGCGCAATCAGATGACCCTTTAGGCTGGAACTGCCCCGCCACCCCCCGTCTCGAAAGTGGAACGTTGGGGGACGGTCCTGCTCTGACGTGACCGCGGTGCGGCTTCATGTCCAGGAATCTCCTGAGGATCAAATCTCCGTGTTCGGTAAGGATGGATTCTGGGTGGAACTGAACACCCTCGACGGGGAATGTCTTGTGGCGAACTCCCATTATCTCTCCCTCCTCTGCCCAGGCAGAGACGCGCAGACTTGGGGGCAAAGGCTCACGCACTATCAGCGAATGGTAACGCGTGGCGAGCAGGGGATCGGGCAGGCCGCGAAAAAGCTGCTGCCCGTCGTGATGAATAAACGAAGTCTTGCCGTGCATCGGACGAGACGCTCGTTGGATTCTCGCTCCGAACACGCTTCCAATACACTGGTGGCCCAGGCACACGCCAAGAATAGGCACGGTCTGGAAGAACCGTCGGATTACCTCGCAAGAGATACCTGCACTATCTGGTGTCCCAGGACCAGGTGAGATGACGATGTGCGATGGGTTGAGCGCGGCGATATCCTCCACCGTGATCTCATCGTTGCGCCGCACAACCGCCAATGCCCCCAGTTCACCAATAAGCTGGACAAGGTTGTAAGTGAACGAATCATAGTTGTCGATCACGACTACCACGCTTTACCTCCCTCAGGGACGCCCCTCCGCGTTGCGCACCGCCTGTTCAAGCGCCCTCAACTTGTTCATTACCTCCTCGTGCTCACGCGCTGGCTCGGAATCGAAGACTATGCCAGCGCCCGCTTGCAGATGCACGGTTTCGCCGATCTTCACAATGGTGCGGATGGTAATACAGGTATCCATATCACCGCTGAAACCAAAGTAGCCAACCGCTCCGGCATACGGTCCTCTGCGCAGGCCCTCGAGTTCGGCGATGATCTCCATAGCCCTGATCTTGGGTGCGCCGGATACAGTGCCGGCTGGGAAGCAAGCGCGCAGCACGTCGAACGCGTTCTTTCCGTCACAGATGTTTCCCTGGACCTCCGAGACGATATGCATGACGTGAGAGTACTTTTCAACATCCATTAGAATCGGCACTCTCACCGTGCTCGCCCTGCATACTCTACCGAGGTCATTGCGAGCCAGGTCGACCAGCATGACGTGCTCGGCTCGCTCCTTTTCGTCAGCAAGCAGTTCCTCCACGAGGGCCTCATCTTCTGCGCTATTCGCCCCCCTTCGCCGCGTTCCCGCAAGTGGCCGGATGGAAGCCTTTTGGCCCTCTAGCTTCACTAGCACTTCTGGCGAGGAGCCGATAAGCTGAAAGCCTCCCATGTCCAGGTAAAACATGTACGGCGACGGATTGAGTCGACGAAGCGCTCGGTAGATCCCGAAACCATCGGCTGTCGTGCTACGGCGCAACCGCCGAGAAAGAACGATCTGGAACGCATCGCCCGCGGCGATGTACTCCCTGGCCACTTCAACTTTGTGGCAGAATTCGTCCACAGTGACGCCGGAGACCATATCGCCATTCTCGGGCGAACACCGCGCGATCTCTGGTGGGGGGAGAGGGCTTTCGAGAGCCCTCACTACAGCGTCAATCCCTGCCACAGCTTCATCGTACGCCTGCTCAGGACTTTCCGTAATCGGAATGGTCGAAACTACCTTCATCGTGTGGTGAAGGTGATCGAAAATGACCATCATGTCAGTCAGAATAAAGGCGCAGTCTGGAAGGTTCAGCTCATCACTGGCCACATCTGGTAAGCGTTCGAAGAAGCCGACCATGTCGTAGGCCAGGTACCCAACTGCCCCTCCGACGAACGAGGGCAGATCCTCGTTCCTGATAGACCTGTAGCCACTCATCATCTCCTCCAGCACGTGGAGAGCATCCCGTTTCCCCAGGCATATCTCCTGTTGCATACCGTTCTGCCGTAGAACAGCCTTGTCTCCCTGCGCCGTTAGAAGCTGACGTGCGGAGCAGGCCAGAAACGAATAGCGCCCAGTTCTCCGACCTTCTTCCGCGCTCTCGAGGAGGAAAGCAGGCTGATCGGTTCGAAGCTTGAGGAAGGCCGACACGGGCGTCTCCAGGTCCGCTGGGAGTTCGCGATAGACTGGAATCACATTGCCCTCAGCCATCTTCTTCTTAAAGGTGTTGAAATCAGGAAAGTGCACGCGATCCCTCCGTTGTTACACCATTTGTTGTACTTAACGTTCTAGAATGCCCTTTCCGGCGCCGGTTAAAGCCCGCGGCTACAAGTCCCTGCCGTGCTAAACTGCGGACCCATCTAAGAACAACTGTCAGTAAATCGAGTCCATAACGAAAAACCCCGTCCCTGTAAGGGACGGGGCGTAAACGACACCCGCGGTGCCACCCTAATTAGGCCGCTCTCTCTCGCTTTCTGCGGCGTGACAAGAAAGCTAGACCTCTCTCTGTCGAGTACGGGTCCGTCTCATCCTGGAGCCCAGCTGTCGGGCCATCTCCATCCCGAAGGATCTACGGCCGATACCCTTTGCCTTGATAACGGTGGCAGCTCCGGCGGGACCTACTCGCCTGGCAAGGGCACCGATTGGTGATGCACTACCTGTGGCCCCTCGCCGCTTTCGGACCGCGACTCCCAGGTCCATTCGGACATCTGCGCGGGCATCGGCTCACACCGTACTCCGACTCTCTGGGCCTCGCTGGATGCTTACTAGTCCTGTTCACAGTCGATGCGCTTCTTCGTATGCGCGTACTATAGCACCAATGGATCGGAGAATCAAGAGCGCAGGGTCTGAGATTTGTCCATAACTCCATCTGAGCTATCGACTGCTGTCAGGTAAGGCCGCTATTCTGGGAGGCAGCTGACCCAAGCGAGCTATCTGGTCTTGTGAGGAAGCCCCTGTACCCATCCTGTCAAGGAGTCGTTGCAGTCCGTTGGTTAGCATTGTCTTGTCGGGCGGCCTATCCTTCCGCTGTGTCCACCCGCCCAGACATCCCGGAAGACGTATTTCCGGCCACTCCAATGTTACGCCCAGTTCATACAGGAAGCCAGCCGCTACCCGGCCCAACGCTACCAGCGCCCGTGTTCCTTCCTAATCAAGGAGTTGTACATACTCCTAGCCAATCACCTGCTGGGTCAACTGGAGACTGCCTTCCACCGCGGCTGACTCCGTGTCTACCTCCACATCCACTTCGTCTGGATAAAGCCTGCCGAAACCCAGGGAGTTCCCTCAAAGTGCACTGCCTCCCTCTTGCCTGATAGGGGGAGTTATTGGTGAGCAACGGTGGGTGGGCAGAGCATAGCGCCGCGTCTTTGGTACGGCGGCGGTCGAGTTGGGAAACCCGCCCCAGGTGAAGAACGCGATGCGGGCGCGTCTCCCCACCCCTGCTACCCGTTCTCCCCTAGGACGTGCTGCTACGTCGTTGCACTGGCTATCAAGAGTCACAATGCTCGGCTACAGTTATGCACGGATCTCAGTCAACGAGAGTTGACATTGCCGCTGCTATGGTTTATCATAGCCGCGCCACAAAGCACCGATGCTTTGTCTTCCACTGCGTACGATTGCAAAGCCGCAATCAGTCAACAACTGGCCTAGTGTGGTGACTCAATACACGTTGCTTTCTTGAACACTCTGGCTTGCCCACGCGCGGAAAAAAACTCGCAAAGGAGGAATTGAATTGAGAAAGCAGGTAACCGTGTTAGGTGCCCTTGTCCTGGTACTGTCGCTATTGGCTGTCCAAGTAGGTTGTGGCCCGTCGGCACCGGCGGCACCCCAGAGCATTAAGCTCGGAGCGGTAGTGCCACTGACCGGCCGTTATGCTTCCGGTGGAGCGCAGATAAAGACCGGATACGAGTTCGCTGTGGAGGACATCAATAACGCTGGTGGAGTAGAGGTTAAGGAGTATGGCAAGAAGATTCCTCTCGAGTTGAAGCTGGTTGATGACGAGTCTGATCCTGCCAAGACCGTGAGCCGGCTGGAGACACTTGCTTCTTCGGATAAGGTCTTGGTATACCTTGGCGGATTTGGTAGCGACTTGCACGCTGCTGGAGCTGCTCTAGCTGACAAGAACAAGATTCCCTATTTGGGCGTTGCCTTTGCCCTTCGGAATATTCACGAGAAAGGTTACAAGTATCTCTTCTCCCCGTTCAACAAGTCCCCAGACCTGGCGCGTACGAGTCTGGAGCTTATAGCCTCAGTGCCTAAGGACCAGCAGCCGAAGAAATTCGCCATATTCCAGGAGAAGACTGACTGGGGCGCGGAGATGACTGGTGAATGGAAGAAGGTGGCGACGGAGTTGGGCCTGAACATCGCGTCGGTCGACGAGTACGCAGCCGGGTCTAAAGACTACTCGGACATGATCCTCAAGGCGAAGTCGTCCGGGATCGACGCAGTTCTAGCTGTACCTAGCCCTCCGGACGGGATGGCAATTATAAAGCAGATGAAGGAACTGGACTTCAATCCCAAGTACATCTATTTTGTCCGCGCACCAGATGGCCCAGATTGGGGACAGAACCTTGGCAAGGACGGAGACTACGTGGCGATGGGCCCAGGCTGGCACAACGGTGTCAAGTTCCCCGGGGTCAAGGAACTCAACGACAAGCACACCGCTAAGTTCGGCCGTCCAGCCGACGTGCTCGTTGGTCCATCGTACGCCGAAGTTCAGGTGGTAGCTGATGCCATCAAGAGGGCCGGCAAGCTTGACACGGAGTCTATCAGAAACGCCATAGCCGACACCAAGATGGACACGGTGGTGGGACCGGTGAGCTTCCGTCCCGACGGAACTGGCGTTGTGAACTCGGTCGTGGTTCAGTGGCAGAATGGCAAGCAGGAATTGGTCTGGCCGAAGGATATGGCCACAAAACCGTTTGCGTATCCAACCGTGCCCTTTAACCAACGGTAGGAACCGGCTTTGCTCTCGCTGAATGGCGTATCGAAGTCCTTTGGCGGCCTGATGGCCGTGAAGCAGCTCAGCCTGGGCGTGGAACAGGGGGAAATCCTTGGGCTGATCGGCCCTAACGGCTCAGGCAAGACCACGGCATTCAACCTGATAACCGGGTTCCTCACGCCCGACTCGGGCAGGATAGAACTGCGGGGAAGGGACATAACGGGTTTCAGGCCGCCAAGGGTTTGTGCTTGCGGAGTGTCAAGAACATTCCAGTTGGTAAAGCCTTTCCTCCAACTTACCGCTCTTCAGAACGCTATGGTGGGAAGGATGTACGGATCCTCTCCGGCGAAGACGCAAGACCAGGCCCGAGAGGAATGCGTAAGAATACTGAGTTTCGTGGGTCTTGCTGGGAAACAAGATGCCCTTGCCAGGAATCTAACGTTCGTGGATCGCAAGAGACTCGAACTGGCAAGGGCATTGGCAACCCGTCCTCAGTTGCTGCTGCTGGACGAACTTATGTCAGGTCTTAATCCCACTGAGACCGAGAGCACGATGCAGCTTATCAGAGCGATCCGTGATTCGGGAGTTACGATAGTAATGGTCGAGCACATCATCAAGGCTGTGTTGGGTCTCTGCGACCGTGTGGTGGTCCTCAACGCGGGTGAGAAGATTGCCGAGGGTTCACCGGAGGAGATTGTGAGCAACCAGAGAGTCATCGAAGCCTATTTGGGGAAGACTACTCGTGCTTGAGTGCGGGGGAATCGATGTCTTCTACGAAGATCTTCAGGCCCTTTGGGGCGTGAGCCTTACGGTTAACGAAGGCGAGATAGTGGCGCTTATTGGCTCTAATGGCGCCGGCAAGAGCACCATCCTGCGCACAATAGCTGGTCTCTCCAAGCCGTCCAAAGGCGAAATAATGTTTCAAGGTACTCCACTGTCAAAGAAGACGGCTTATCAGATCGTCGATCTGGGTATAGCGCTGGTGCCGGAAGGCCGTCGGCTGTTCTCCGGTATGACTGTGCTGGAGAACCTCGAACTGGGTGCTTTCAACTCCCGGGCCCGAAAAGATAGGCAGTCAACTATCAAATGGGTTTACGAAATCTTCCCTCTCCTGGAGGAAAGGAAGGATCATCTGGCCGCGACCTTAAGCGGCGGGCAGCAGCAGATGCTAGCCATCGGTAGGGCTCTCATGTCGCGCCCAAAACTGTTGCTGCTCGATGAGCCCTCGCTCGGCTTGGCTCCACTTATTGTGGAGATGATATTCGACGTGATCGAGCAGATCAACAAGCGGGGTGTTTCTGTACTGCTTGTCGAACAGAATGCCCACGCTGCTCTGGAACGCGCCGACCGCGCCTACATCATCGAAAGTGGCAGGGTAGCCGGCCACGACACCGGACAAAACATGCTGCAGCACGAGCACGTGAAGAGCGCCTATCTGGGAGGGGTCTAGAAACGCTATGCATTTGGACGCGATAGCCCAGAGCCTAGTTTACGGCATCCTGATCGGCGCACTCTATGGCATCGCGGCGGTCGGTCTTTCGCTCGTGTTCGGCGTGCTTCGGGTGCTAAACGTCGCTCACGGCGAGCTGTTGATGATAGGGGGTTACATCAGCTTCTGGCTGTTTACCCTATACGGCATTGACCCATTTGCTTCTTTAATTGTTTCGGTGCCGGCTCTCTTCGCCATCGGCCTCGCGCTCCACAAGGGCATCTTTGTGCACATCGTCAAGCTGAACGAAGAAACCAGAATAAAGAACTCGCTGTTGGTGGGTTTCGGCCTGGCGCTCATTCTGCAGAGCTTGGCGATTCGCATGTGGACGGCAGACGAGAGATCGATAACCACTGGCTATTCTGGCCTCACAATGAGCCTCTTGGGAGTGTCATTCCCTTACGTGCGCGTAGGGAACCTCTTTTTCGGCTTAGTAGTAATTCTGGCGCTCCATCTGTTTCTCAGTCGAACATACGCAGGCAGGTCTATCAGAGCGACAGCCGAAGACTGGGAGGCGGCTTCTTTAGTTGGAATAAACATCGACCGCACTTATCTGGTGGCCTTTGCCCTTGGCACTGCCCTGGCGGGAGCTGCTGGTGCGTTGGTCGGTGTTGGATACTCTCTGGACCCATCGATCGGACTCGAATGGACACTGAAGGCACTCGTCGTGATCATTCTGGCGGGAATGGGAAGTGTGGGCGGTACTTTTGCTAGTGGAGTGCTCCTGGGGGGTATCGAATCCATCAGCGTGTACTTCATTGGCGGGGCGTATCGGGAGGTGGTAGGCCTGGTTATGTTCCTGCTTGTGCTGTTGCTACGCCCGCAAGGGTTGTTCGGACGGAAATCTCGTAGCCAGTAGTTTGGGCTGGCAAGTCGTCTCACTACGTTAGGTTGGGGAACGTTGCCGCCCAGTGGGAGTGTAGGATTGCTGCCAGTTAAGCGCAAAGTACGTGTTAGCCGCAGCGCAATAGGGTTAGTCGTGGCCGTCGTAATCGCGGCTCTCTTGCCGGTTGCGAAGGTCCAGACTGATGTCATTAACCTGTTGTTCGTAGTGTTTCTCTCAGTTACACTGGCGCAGAGTTGGAACATACTGGGAGGCTATGCCGGGCAGGTCAACCTAGGCCATGCCGCTTTCTTCGGCATAGGCACGCTAGTCTCGCGCTACCTGTGGTTCTCCGGAACGCCTGTGTACGTTGCCATGCTTGCCTCCGGTCTGATGGCTACAGTTTTTGCCCTCATCATTGGCGTTCCCACTTTCCGTCTTCGAGGTGCATACTTTGCTATAGGCACGCTGGGGCTTGCAGAAACGGTGCGCATCACTGTTGGCAATATCCTGCCGATAGTCACGGCGCTTCCCAGTGACCTGATTATCTCGTACGATCTCAACGCCAGGTACTACACTGCCCTGGGGCTGGCCAGTTTGACCGCGCTTGCTGCCTACTTCCTGATTAATTCAAGGATAGGGTTGGGCATCCTGGCCGTGCGTGAGGACGAGGATGCTGCCGAGGCGTCAGGTGTTAGCGCGCTCAAACATAAGCTCATCGCCTTGGCAGTGAGCAGTTTCTTCGCCGGTGTTGCCGGCGGCCTCTTCGCCTTTTACCACGTGAGCTACTACTACAGCCTCCCGTTTGGGCCGAACTGGACCTTCGACGCGCTGATGATAACCTATGTGGGAGGCGTGGGCACGATAATAGGCCCGATAGTAGGCGCTTTCTTCTATGTTGTGGTCAGGGAATGGCTAGCGGTATCCGTGGCTGAAGCGCATCTCTTGATCTTCGGGGCGCTTTTTGTCGCTGTTGTGCTTCTGTTGCCCGGCGGGCTTGTCGAGGCGTGGAGCAAGTTGAGGCGGCTTGGGGCGCCAACCCGCGTCTTGGGCACAGCCGGAACCCCTTCATCCTCCTCTACTTCCAGCGGTGCGAGCTAGACAAACTGGTTGATCCCTACTGTTTGAGCCTGGTAGAATGTAGGTGCGAGTAAACCCAATCGTTGGAGCAACCATGATGGGCATTAGCCTGAAGGGCAATTTGCTGGTCGGCCAGTCTGGGGGCGTGACGGCTGTTATCAATAGCAGTCTGGCTGGCGTGATTCACGAGGCGTGTGAACACGGTGTGATCGATCGAGTGTACGGCGCGCGACACGGCATAGAGGGGGTTCTGAGCCAGGAGTTCGTGGACCTAGAGGCTTTTCCTCCTTCGCAGATCTCTGGACTTCGCTGCACTCCGGGGGCAGCTCTCGGCTCTTGTCGGTACAAGCTTCGCGATTCGGATTACGAGCGAATCATCGACGTGTTCAGGGCCCACAACATCAGGTACTTCATTTATATCGGTGGCAACGACTCCGCGGATACGGCACACCGAGTTGCGCAGTTTGCTGTAGAATGCGGGCACGAACTGCGGGTTATAGCGGTGCCGAAAACTATAGATAATGACTTGCCCATAACCGATCATTGCCCAGGATATGGCAGCGCAGCCAGGTTCATTGCGCTCGCTACTATGGATGCAGGGTTGGATACAGAAAGCATGCGCCGTTTTGATCCCGTCAAGATCATCGAGACTATGGGGCGGAATGCCGGTTGGCTTACGGCCGCTTCGGCGCTGGGGAAGAGGGATGATTCCCAAGCCCCGCACTTGATCTACGTGCCAGAGCGGCCAATATCGGCGGACGCTTTCCTTCGGGACGTCGACGATGTTTATCGCCGGCTGGGATACGTGGTGGTCGTCGTCGCCGAGACTGTAAGAGGTCAAGACGGCCAGCACGTGGGCCTGATCGAGGATGAATCCCAGACAGATTCCTTCGGGCACCCTCGTGTCACAGCCACGGGCCAAATGCTTTGCAGCCTGGTTACTCAGCGTTTGGGCTTGAAAGCCAGGTGGGACAAGCCGGGCACTATCCAGAGGGTATCCACCGCGTGCGTCTCGATGGTGGATGAGGAGGAAGCGTACCTAACGGGAAGACACGCGGTCAAGAGTGCAGTGGCGGGTGCAAGCGACAAGATGGTCATCTTGATTCGAGAACCTGGCGATGACTACCAGTGCAGGCTGGAGCTAGCCGACCTGCAGGATATCGCCAACCGTGAGAAAGTCCTTCCCCAGGAATACATTAACGAGGAAGGCAACTTCGTTACCGATGAGTTTCGCAAGTACGCCTGCCCACTCCTCGGTACGCCGCTTCCTGAGCACGTTCGGCTGGACGGACTGACGGTGCCCAGGTTGCTGTAGCGCTTGCCCTCACTCGGAATATCCCAGCATATGGTCGTAGAGGTCGATCCTGCGATCGGCTAGAGTGTGGTTGAACTCATTCTTGGCCTTGGCACGACGCGCGTCACTCAGGTTTATTTCGGCCAGTATTATCTCCTCCTGATCTTTGCTCCCTGGGCCAGCGATAGGCCAGCCTGATGGCCCCGTGATTGTGCTTGCGCCAAGGAACTGGACGCCTCGCTCGACTCCCACTCTGTCGGCGCAGGCGAAGAAGACCTGGTTCACCGCTGCGCTTCCCATCACAATATAGTTGGCCATGCAGAAGCCGCTGTCGTCCCAAAGACGAGTGTTGAACATAGCCACCCAGTTGGTAGGCGAGCATATTAAGTCCACCCCCTTGAGCGTGAGTATTCGCGCTGGCTCGGGAAAGCGAAGGTCGTAGCAGATAAGTACGCCGATGTTCCCCATCGGCAGCCTGAACACGGGAAATCCCAAGTTGCCGGGCTCGAAGAACATCTTCTCTTCGAAGAAAAGGTGCGTCTTTCGATAAGTGCCGATATGGCCGCGAGGCCCGACTAGCGCAGCCGAATTGTAGTAGTTTTCTCCCTCTCTCTCACACACTCCACCGACGATGTAGATTCCCCTTCGTTGTGCGAGGTCGCTCCAGGCAGTGACCGAAGGGCCCTGCGGTATTGGTTCGGAGAGAGCAGCCACCTCGCGGCGGGTGTTGAATACGTAGCCACTAACACAAAGTTCCGGCAGCACGATTATCTCAGCACCACGCGCCGCTGCCTCATCAATCAGATCACACGTTCTTGCAAGGTTGACTTTTGGTTCTCCGAAAGCTGGATTCATCTGGATAGCTGCGACCTTGGTTCGGGCTTCCTGGCCAGGAATGCGATCTTGAGGCAC
>Ga0315298_1001735_pt1 | contig 38971 bp, 31 predicted proteins | sample WHS_1_MG_FD_203077 | JGI IMG/M metagenome (GOLD analysis project Ga0315298, IMG submission 203077) | Extremophilic microbial mat communities from Washburn Hot Springs, YNP, Wyoming, USA - WHS_1_MG | ecosystem: Environmental > Aquatic > Thermal springs > Hot (42-90C) | place: USA: Wyoming... | reverse complement strand
CAGCGCGCGCGGCGGCACTGCCGCGCGCAGGCGAAGGTGTGCTGATCCGCGGCGGCTCGGGTGAACCACCTGGGCCGCCGTTTTGACCTCTGACTCTCATGACTCGCTCCGATCTGGTTGAACTTCTGTCTGCGCAGTTTCCGCAGCTTGCGCACCGTGACGCCGAACTGTCGGTCAAAACCATTCTCGACACGCTGGCGCAGGCGCTCGACGATGGCTACCGGGTCGAAATCCGCGGCTTTGGCAGCTTCAGCGTCAGCCACCGGCCGGCGCGCATCGGGCGCAATCCGCGCTCGGGAGAGCAGGTCGCCGTGCCGGAAAAGCGCGTGCCGCATTTCAAACCGGGCAAGACGCTGCGCGAACTGGTGGATCATCACGCCGCAGCGGCGCAAACCACTGCATCCAAGGATCGCGCCGCCGGCTGAGGGCGGCGGGGGGCGTGATGGTGTGCAGCGATGGAACGAGACCGCGATCTGCCGGCGCGGCGCTGGGGACGGTGGCTGCGCGACCTACTGCTGCGGCTGCGAGGGCGGGGCGGCGCTCCAGCGGCCACCCCTGAGCGCGGCGGTGTGTCTGCCGCGGTGCAGCAGTCGCCAAGCGCATCGGCAGACATGGCGCACACCGCTGCAGCGGATCGCTCCGGACGCCGGGAGATCGCCGGGCTGGATTTCGATGCAGCCATCGAGAACCATCTGCAATGGACTGCGCGCTTGCGCCGCTATGGCCACGGCGACCGGCAGGAGCGGCTCGACCCCGAGCAGGTTTGCCGCACCGACGCCTGCAGTCTGGGGCGCTGGCTGCAATGGCAGACGCCACCGACAGCCGAATGCGCGGCGCAACTGGCGCAAATCGAGCAGGAGCATGCCGATTTTCACCACAAGGCGGCTGTCGTCGTCACCCTGGTGCAGACCGGCGCGGCGGAAAGCGCGCTGCAGTCGGTCGAGCACGGCGATTTCGCCCAGCGCTCGCGCAGCCTGATCCAGCATCTGCTCGCGCTGCGCGAGCGCTTCGCCCAGTCGTGCGCCCGCCCGCAAGGCGACAGCGGCGAGCGCGCCGCCGGCGGCAATGACTCTGGCAAGATGCACGATTGACACGCGGCAAGCCGTCTGCAGGCCCAGCGGCGGCGAGCCTTGATGCGCGGCAGCGCGCCGCGTATAACACCACAAAACGGCAGGTTGAAGGCTTGGGGGAAGCGGGGAGGGATGGTGGAGTCTCAGTCGGGTCGCGCGCAGGCCTTGTTGAAAAACGTGACTCTGCGGCAGTTGCGCGCGTTTCAGGCCGTCGCGCGCCATTTGCATTTCGGCAAGGCGGCGCGCGAGCTTGACCTCACGGCACCGGCCGTGTCGATCCAGATCCGCGAACTCGAAGCGCAAATCGGCATGCCGCTGTTCGAACGGCACGGACACGGCAAATCGCTGAGCCTGACAGTCACCGGCGAGTTTCTGCTGGGCTACACGCACAAGATTTTTTCCACGCTGAAAGAAGCCAAGGGCGCGATCAGCCAGTTCCGCAACGCCGAGGCCGGTCAGATCGCGGTGGGCATGGCGCCGACGGCCAAGTACATCGTGCCGTTGTTTCTCGGCCGTTTTCACGCGCTGCATCCGCAGTTGCAGGTGCATCTGGTCGAGTCGCGCGGCGACGAGCTGCAGCACAGGCTGCAGACCGGCGAGCTCGATCTGGCGGTGATGTCGCGGCCGCCGCGCCCGCTTGCCGCATACGCCGAGGCGTTTGCCGAGTACCCGATGGGCTTCGTCGTCGCGGCCACGCATGCGCTGGCCGCGTCGCCCGCCGTGCCGCGTGAAATGCTGCCGCAGCTGCACTTTCTGGTGCGCGAGCCGGGGTCGGCGTCGCGCGCCGCGTTCGACGCGTTCCAACGCAGCAGCCGACTGGATCTGGCGCAGGTCGGCGAGGTGCCGAGCAACGAGGTGATCAAGCAGGCGGCACTCGCCGGGCTGGGGGTGGGATTCCTCAACCTGCACACGGTGGGGCTGGAACGGCGCACCGGGCAATTGTGCGTTCTGGAGGTCGAGGGGACGCCGCTGACCGGACAGTGGTTTTTACTCAGGACGCCGATGCGCCCGCTCACCCCGGCAGCCGAGAGCCTGCGCCAATTCATTTTGCAGCAGGGGCAGGATCTGCTGGCCGCGCATGTCGATCAGCCCGCGCTGCAGCGCGCCGGCACTGCCGGAGCAGCCGCGACGGTGTGTTCCGGCGGAGTCACTTCGTCAGCGCGATGAACATCTGCGGCAAGCGCTCGGGCAGGCGTTCGATGTGGTCGACGACGGTGAATTGCCGGCCGAAAATGTCACCGACATAGGCGTCGGCCTGCGGATCCAGGCTGATGCAGTAAGGGAAGATGTCCTGCTGTTCGAGTTCACGGACTGCCTGCCGGGCGTCGGCGACGAGCAGGCTGGAATCGGCCACATCGACGTCAGAGGGCATGCCATCGGTGAGCACGAGCAGAAGTTTTTTGTCCGCTTTGCGCGCACCGAGAAAATGCGCGCCGTGGCGCAGCGCCGCGCCCATGCGGGTGGACCAGCGCGCCTGCATGCCGGCCAGCCGCGCCTTGACGCGTTCGTCCCAACGCTCGCCGTAGCCTTTGATGTGCAGGTAGCGCACTTCGTGCCGCGTGTTGGAGTGAAACCCGGCAATGGCAAACGCGTCCCCGAGGGTATCGATCGACCAGGCCAGCAGGCTTACCGCCTCCTGGCTGAGCTGCAGGATGCTCTGCCCGGTGGCGGCGACGGGGTCGTTGAGCGATTGCGACAGGTCCAGCAGCAGCAGCACGGCGATGTCGCGGCCGTTGGTGCGGTGGCGCAGGTTGATGCGCGGATCGGGGATGGCGCCGCTTTTGAAGTCGATGAGCGCGCGCAACGCCACGTCCAGGTCGAGCTCGCTGCCGTCCTCCTGGTAGCGGATGCGCTCGCGATCCTGCGGCTTGAGCAGATCGAACAGGCGTTTGAGCCGCCTGGCCAGCGTGGCGTGCTTGTCGAGCAGACGGTCGATCACCGCGGGGTCGCCGCTGGGGTGCAGCGTGTCGTACACGCTGACCCAGTCGGGGCGGTAGCTCTGGCTGCGCGCGTCCCACTCCGGGTAGTGCCGCGGCGGCAGCGTCGGCGTGTCCTGCGTCTCCTGCGGTTTGGGTTGCTGTTCAAACGTCTCTTCTTCGTCTCCCGATTCGATGAAAGTCCACAGGTGGCGGTTGTCGTCGCGGTAGTCCACGACGGTGTCGGCAAAGTGCACCTGGGCAAACTGGTCGCTGGGCTGGCGTGTGCGGGTGACGAACTCCAGCGCCAGCACGGCAACTTCTCGGGTGGACGCCGGGCCGTGCGCCAGCAGGGCGTGAAACCGGGCGGCGAAGGCGTTGAGCGTGGGGTCGGAGTAGCCGTGCTGCGGGTCGAGCACGGCGCGCGACAGCATGGCCAGACGGTGACGCAGACAGGAAGTGGTTTGCGCATCGCAGCCGCCCTCTGCCGGGCGGGGGTGCAGTGCCAGCAACATGCCGCGCAGTCCGGGGTAGTCGCGGATGAGCAGGGTGTCGATGCGGCAGTCTTCCAGGCATTCGACCGCCAGGCGCTGAAACGGGCTCCAGTTGTCGGCCACGAGCGGCTGGCTCCAGCGCCGATGCCCGGCCATGTGCGCCAGCGCGGCGCGGTAGCGGTCCAACCCGCTGACACCGGCGGCATCGTCGTACACGTCGGGAAGGCGAAAACCCAGCCGGTCGAAGTAGGGTATGGGTTTGCGCAGCTGGTCGAAGGCGGTGGAATAGGCGATGAGCGGCGCATCGTCCAACCACACCCCGCGCAAATACAAGCCCAGGCGACGTTCGTTGTCGGCAAACAGCGTGCCGTGCCGTTCACGCTGCAGCACGGCCCGGCTGTCGGCCGATTGCACGCTGAAATAGTCTTTTTGCCGCTCGGGATGGTTGGCGTAGTTGCGCACGCCGTAGTCCACCCAGTTGGCCAGTCCGCCCAGACTGAGCTGGTCCAGCAGCATCGGCGCCTGGGCAAAAAAATCGGGCAGGCCGGGGCTGGGCAGGGTGGCGTGATGGCCGTGGATCGAGCCGGTGGTGCGCTCCATCAAATCCAGCGCAATGGCCAGATAGTCGTGCAGCAGCGCGTCTGACGGCAAGCGGCGCGCCACCGGCGCCAGGGTTTGCAGGCAGGCGGTGATGGCGCGGCCGTTGGGCGATTTTTGCATCCGCTCGACGCAGGACATCACCGCATCCAGCGCCGCCTCACCCGCGGCTTGAGCCACCTCGGGCCATTCTTCCAGAAACACCAGCAACGGCTCGGCGCCGCGGCCGAGTTTGCCGATGCGGCGGGCGGCGTCGAGGTAGGCGACCAGGCCGTGCGGCGTCAGCGCGGCCCGCGCTGCGTCGATCAGATCGGCGAACACCGCGTCGACCTGTGGGAAGCGGGTGTCCACCCGCTCCCGGGCCGCTTGCAGCAGCGCCTGACGGTCGTCAAGGGGGAGGGAAGATGCCACGGCGGTCAGGCGAATGTGGTGGCAATCGCATGGTCGAGGGTGGAGCGGATGTCGGCGTCGTCGGTGATCGGCGCCACCAGCGCCATGCCGCAGGCGTCGCGCGGAGCCACGCCGTCCTGGATCAGCGATGCGGCGTACACCAGCAAGCGGGTGGAAATGCCCTCGTCGAGTCCGTGGCCCTTCAGACGCCGCGCCACGGCGCCGATTTTGACCAATTGCACGGCGATATCCGCGTCCACGCCGGTTTCCCGGGTGAGGATGGCCGCCTCCAGTTCCGGCGCGGGATAGTCGAAATCGAACGCGGCAAAGCGCTGCTTGGTCGAGGGCTTGAGGTCTTTCATCACGCTCTGGTAGCCCGGGTTGTACGAGATGACCAGCTGAAAATCGGCATGCGCCTGCACCTGCTCGCCTTTTTTGTCCAGCGGCAGCACGCGCCGGTGGTCGGTCAGGGGATGGATGACCACGGTGGTGTCCTGCCGCGCCTCGACCACTTCGTCTAGATAACAGATGGCGCCGATGCGCGCCGCGGTGGTCAGCGGACCGTCGAGCCAGCGCGTGCCGTTGGCGTCGAGCAGGTAGCGGCCGACCAGGTCGGCTGCGGTCATGTCCTCGTTGCACGCCACGGTGATCAGCGGTTTGCCGAGTTTCCATGCCATGTACTCGACGAAGCGCGATTTGCCGCAGCCCGTGGGCCCTTTGACCATCACGGGCAGGCGTTTGCGGTAGGCCGCCTCGAACAGGGCGACTTCACGCCCCTGCGGCTGGTAAAACGGTTCTTGCCGAACCAGGTACTGGTCTTTGTCGATCACACTGCACCTTTGCGGAGAGTGGGAGAAAAAACGCCCCGCCGGGGCGGGGCGATGGGTCGCGCGACAAGAGCGCGACGAGCGATTACTTGTGCACGCCGAGTTTTTCGCGCCAGCCGGGGTAGAGCTTGTCGGCGTCGTGCGGGAACGACTCGAACGCACGGGCGAATTCCTTGTGCTCTTTGGCCCACTCGATCGGGTCGGCTTTGGCCTTCCAGCATTCGTAGGCCTGGCGCAGCGACAGGGCACCGGCAGCCGGGCTGTCGATGTGGCCGTACGAGCCACCGCCGGCGGTGTTGATGACGTTGCCGTGGCCCAGGTTTTCGAAAAAGCCGGGCAGACGCAGCGCGTTCATGCCGCCGGAAATGATCGGGGTGGTGGGCTTCATGCCGTACCACTTCTGGTAGTACACCGGGCCCTGGCACTCGTCGCGCTCGATCATGTAAGCGATGTTGCGGTCGTCGCCTTCGCCTTCCATTTTGCCGTAGCCCATGGTGCCGACGTGGATGCCCGAGGCGCCCTGCAGGCGGGCGATTTTCGCCAGCACGAACGCGGTGTAGCCACGCTTGGACGACGGCGAGGTGATCATGCCGTGGCCGGCGCGGTGGTAGTGCAGGTATTGCCCCGGATACTGCCGGCGCGCGGTGGTGATCATGCCCGGGCCGCCAACGAAGCCGTCGACGAGGAAGGCGACCTTGTCCGCGTCCGGGCCGAAGGTTTCGAGAATGAAATCGGCGCGGGCGCACATTTCGTAATGGTCGTCGGCGGTGATGTTGGCCGAGAACAGCTTGGCCTGGCCGGTTTCGTCCATCGCGCGTTTCATCGCGTCGGCCACCAGCGGGATGGTCTTTTTCAGCGGGGCGAACACCTGGTTGCCCTGCGGTTCGTCGTTTTTGATGAAGTCACCACCGAGCCAGAACTGGTACGCGGCTTCGGCAAACGGCTCTGGACGCAGGCCGAGTTTGGGCTTGATGATGGTGCCGGCGATGTAGCCGCCGTCTTTGAGCGGCCGGCCGAGGATGCGCCAGAGGTCGGAAATGTCTTTGCTCGGGCCGTCGAACAGCTGGATGGCGCGTGGCGGCACCCAGAAGTCGATCATCTTGGCGTGGGCGATGTCGCCCATGCCCTGGTTGTTGCCGATGGCCAGGGTCAGGAACGACACCATCATCATGCGGCCGTCGGTGACGTTGCGGTCGAACAGATCGAGCGGATAGGCGATCCGCATGTCTTCGTTGGCTTCGTCGATGTAGTAGACCAGGGCGTCCACGCCCTTGGTGAAATCATCGGTGGTCGAGACTTCGACGTTGGTGCCGGTGGACGATTCGGCGGCGAAGTGCGCTGCCGCTTCGAGGTAGCCGTAACCCGGCTTGGGTTTCATTTTGTAGGCCACGAGAATGTGCTGGCCGGCCTTGATCAGCTCTTCTTCTTTCAGCGAAAGATCGGCATAACGCGCGGATTGATCCATACTTTGCTCCTAAAGGTGAGGATTTCGGAGATTTGATTTTTGCTATGTTTGCAAAACACTTATTCCGAAAACCCGCACTATACGGGGCAGGTTCCGTAAGGAAAATTCACGATTTTTAGGTGCTGGATTAAGCCGTTCTGACGCTCGACGGCGCGCTGACCCGCGGCAGGCGGGCGCGTGGCGGCAATTACCACAAGCCGCCGTGCGCCCGCTAGGCCTGCGCCGAGAATCCCGGCGCGGGTGCTTCAGGAGGGTTATCAGGCCCCCAGCCGCGCGAGTTGTTCCTGCACCTTGTCCCGCGACGCGCTGAAGTCGCGCAGCCGTGCGCGCTCCTGTTCGACCACGGCGGGCGGGGCGCGGTCGACGAAGCTGGCGTTGCCCAGCTTGGTTTGCGCCTTGGCAATCTCCGTCTGCAGCCGTTGCAGTTCCTTGCCCAGCCGTTCGCGTTCGGCAGCCAGATCGACCTCGACGTGCAGCGCAAAGCGGGTTTCGCCCAGCGCACCAGCGGGTACGCCGTGGGTGGCGGCGGTCCACGCGGCAAGGTCGGCGAACAGGCGAACCTCCGACACCTTGGCCAGCGCCTGCAGCGCCGCGCGGTGGCGCTCGATCAGGCTGACATCACCACAGGCCAGCAGCGGCAGACGCTGCGCCGGTGACACCTTGAGTTCACCGCGCAGGTTGCGGCAGGCTTCGACCAGCTGCTTGAACGCCGCGATCTCGGCCTCGGCCGCAGGGTCGATTTTTTCCGGTTGCGCCTGCGGGTAGGGAGCCAGCGCCACGGTTTGCGCCGCGTCGCGCCCGGCCAGCGGGGCCACGTACTGCCACAGTTCTTCGGTGATGAACGGAATGATGGGGTGCGCCAGGCGCAGCACGGTTTCGAGCACGCGCAGCAGGGTGCGGCGTGCGCCGCGCTGCTGCGCCGACGTGCCGCTGGCGATCTGCGTCTTGGCGATTTCCAGATACCAGTCGCAAAACTCGTCCCAGACGAACTGATAGATCGCATGGGCGACGAAGTCCAGCCGGTATTCGGCAAACCCCTGCGCGACCTGCTGCTCGGTACGCTGCAGCAGCGAGACGATCCAGCGATCCGCGGCGGTGAAGTCCAGCGCGGCGTCGGGACCGCAGTCATGGTTGCACGGCAACACGCCGCGTTGCGCCGCGTCCAGGCCGTCGACCTGCAGCAGCACAAAGCGCGTGGCGTTCCACAGCTTGTTGCAGAAATTGCGGTAGCCCTCGCAGCGCTTGGTGTCGAAGTTGATGTTGCGCCCCAGCGTGGCCAGCGACGCAAAGGTGAAGCGCAGCGCGTCGGCGCCGTAGGCCGGAATGCCTTGCGGAAACTCTTTTTCGGTGGCCTTGCGCACCGCCGGCGCGGTTTCCGGGCGGCGCAGTCCGGTGGTGCGCTTGTCCAGCAGCGCGGCCAGCTCGATGCCATCGATCAGGTCAACCGGATCGAGCACATTGCCCTCGCTTTTGCTCATTTTCTTGCCGTGCGCATCGAGCACCAGGCCGTGGATGTAGACGTCGCGGAACGGCACCTGGCCGGTGAAATGGGTGGTCATCATGATCATGCGCGCCACCCAGAAAAAAATGATGTCGAACCCGGTGACCAGCACCGAAGACGGCAGGAACAGGCGCAGCTCCGGCGTGTCCTGCGGCCAGCCCAGCGTGGAAAACGGCACCAGCGCCGACGAATACCAGGTGTCGAGCACGTCGGCATCGCGGCGCAGCGCGCCGGTGTATCCCGCAGCTTTGGCCTTTTGCCGCGCCTCGTTTTCATCGCGGGCGACGAACACTTCCCCGCCGTCGCCATACCACGCCGGGATCTGATGCCCCCACCACAGCTGGCGGGAGATGCACCAGTCCTGGATGTTGCCCATCCACTGGTTGTAGGTGTTGACCCAGTTCTCGGGTACGAAACGCACCGCGCCGGAAGCGACGGCGTCGATGGCTTTTTGCGCCAGGCTCTTGCCGTCGGCGCCGGGTTTGGTCGTGGCGACGAACCATTGGTCCGACAACATCGGCTCGACGATCTGCCCGGTGCGGCCGCAGCGCGGCACCATCAGCTTGTGCTTTTTGACTTCGACCAACAAGCCGAGACGCTCGAACTCGGCGACCACGCGCTTGCGCGCCTCGAAGCGGTCGAGGCCGCGATACGCCTCAGGCGCGTTGTCGTTGACCGTGGCGCGGCCGGTGAAAATCGACATCATCGGCAGGCCGTGGCGCTGCGCGACGGCGTAGTCGTTGAAGTCGTGTGCCGGCGTGACTTTGACCACCCCGGTGCCGAAGTCCTTGTCCACATAGCTGTCGGCGATCACCGGCACCAGCCGCCCGGTGATCGGCAGCCGCACCTGGCGGCCGATGAGGTGACGGTAGCGCTCGTCCTCCGGGTGCACCATCACCGCGGTGTCGCCCAGCATGGTTTCGGGGCGGGTGGTGGCGACGACCACCGATTCGCTCGGGTCATCGGCCATCGGGTAGCGCAGCAGCCAGAGCTGGCCGTCCTCCTCCTGGCTCTCGACCTCCAGATCGCTGACCGAGGTGTCGAGCACCGGGTCCCAATTGACCAGGCGCTTGCCACGGTAGATCAGCCCTTCCTCGTATAGCCGCACGAAGGTCTCGACGACGACCTTGGACAGCCGCTCGTCCATCGTGAAGTATTCGTGCGCCCAGCTCACCGAGTCGCCCAGGCGGCGCATCTGCCGGGTAATGGTGTTGCCCGACTGCTGCTTCCATTCCCACACCTTGGCGACGAAGTTTTCGCGGCCGAGGTCGTACCGGCTGATGCCCTGCGCCTGCAACTGGCGTTCGACCACGATTTGCGTGGCAATGCCGGCGTGATCAGTGCCGGGAATCCATAGTGTGTTGAACCCGCGCATGCGGTGATAGCGGGTCAGCGCGTCCATCACCGTCTGGTTGAACGCATGCCCCATGTGCAGCGTGCCGGTCACGTTGGGCGGCGGCAGTTGCACGCAAAACGCGGGTTTTGCGGGGTCGAGCGTCGGTTCGGCAATGCCGAGCTGCTCCCAGCGCTGGCTCCAGCGGGCTTCGATGGCGTGGGGTTCGAACGATTTGGCGATTTCAGTCATGGGCGTGGTCGGCGCGGCGAAGGCACGGCGTTTGCTCGGTGGAGCAAAAGCTGGCAATTTTAAGGGCGCCAGCCGCTGCCTCCGGGCGGCAGACGACGCGTGGCACAGGCTTAAACTAGGCCATAAACGTCTCTGGTTCCTATGCGACACGTTGTTCATTCCGACACAGCCTCCCGCCGCGTGGTGCTCACTGCGGCGGGGCTTGCCCTGTTGCTCGCGCTGGGCGGCTGCGCATCCCTGCTGCCGCGCGGCGCGGCGCAGACGAGCAAACCGTGGACCGATTTCAGCCAGGCGCACGCCGCGTTCGAGCGGATCGAGCCGTACGTCACGACGACGGCGCAGCTCAAGGCCGACGGCATCGACCCGCTGACCACGCCCAACGTCATCATCCTGAATTACGCCGACATCGTCCGCCGGCTCGTCCCGCCGTCGGGCAGCGACGTTCCGCTGGATCGCGGCATCCGCGATTGTTTGCGTGCGCAGGCCGCGTGCCGCGGCTATGAAATCGAACAGCGCCACATCGACCGCAAGCGTGTGGGCAATTTCTGGCTGGACTTCCTCGACTTCCGGCGCGAAACCGTGACGACCGGCTGGCGCTTCAACATGCTGCTGCTCGTGGTCGACGACCGCGTGGTCTACAAGCTGTGGGGCGGCCAGCCGGAAATCTCCGAAACCGAAGTCACGCGCAATCCGCTGGGGCCGCTGCAAGGCATCGGCCAGTCGCTGCGGCCGCAATTCTGACCAGGCGCGGCGGCGCGCCGGCGCCGGATGGCGCGTTCCGCGGCGTCGCCTAGAATGCGCACCACGGCGCAGGTCGCGCGCGTTGGCGGTTCCCTCACCCGCCTGCAAACAAAAAGGTGTTCCATGTCGTCTTCCCAGCCTTCGGCCGCGGCACGTCCGCGGCACATCGTCGGCGCGCTGGCCGCGCTGCACATCGTCATCATCATTTCGAGCAACTATCTAGTGCAGTTGCCGTTCGTGCTGTTCGGTCTGCACACCACCTGGGGGGCATTCAGCTTTCCGCTGATTTACGTCGCCACCGATCTGACCGCGCGCATCCTTGGACCGGCGGTGGCCCGGCGTGTGGTGGCGCGGGTGATGCTTCCGGCGCTGCTGGCCTCGTACGTCGTGTCGGTGCTGTTCCACGACGGCGTATTCAGCGGCTGGGGAGCGCTGCGGCAGTTCGACGTATTCGTCTTCCGCATCGCGTTGGGCAGCTTCATCGCCTATGCCGTCGGCCAGGTGCTCGACATCACCGTGTTTTCCCGCCTGCGCCAGAGCCTGCTCGGCAGCCGCCGCTGGTGGCTGGCACCCGCAGTGGCGACCTTGGTGGGCAATCTCGTTGATACCGTGTTGTTTTTTTCCATCGCGTTTTACGCCAGCAGCAACCCGTTCATGGCGGCACACTGGCCGGAGATCGCGGCGGTGGACTACGCCACCAAGCTGATCGTCAGTCTGTTCGGTGTCGTGCCGCTGTACGGCGTGCTGCTCGGCGCATTGCTGCGCTGGCTGCCGCGCGCGCAGCCGCGGGTGGCGGCGGCGTAACCGGCTGCGGCGCGGGCGCGGCATCACTGCAGCATGAAGGTTTCGTACTCCAGCTTGCGAAACAGCCGCTGCAGCAGCAGCATGCCCAGCATCAGGGTGACGAGCAGGGTGACGGCAAAGCCATAGCCGAAGAATGCCGGCCCGAGGTGGATCGACAGCAGGCTGAGCGCAAAGTTGAGCACGGTCAGCGTGGCGGTGAGCACGACGACGTCGCGGCGGCGGTCGAGGTAATAAAACACGTTGAGCACCGCCAGCAGCATGACCTGAAAGCTCGCCGCCACCGCCTGCACCAGAAACAGCGGGATGTACAGGCTGCTGATGCCGATCCAGGCAAACAGCTGGGGCACGAAGGTATAGACCGCCAGCAGGGTCAGCGCCTGCACCTTGAGAATCTGGTAGAGCCCTTCGCGCACCACGGCCTGCATGCCGTCGTGGTAGCGGGCAATGTCCTGCAGCGCGCCGCCTTCGCGCACCGCGGTGTAGAACTTGTCGTACCACTCGACGAAATCGGTTTCGAACTTGACCAGAAAAATGCCCATGCCGGGCAGGACGCACAGATAGGCGAGGAACACCGGCAGGTCGTAAATGGTCGATGCGCGCAGCGGGCCGATCACCGGGTTGGACGTGCCGGCGGTGAACCAGAACGTCAGCTTGTCGGCCCACACCCCGAGGTTGTAAAGCGTGCCGCCGGCCAGCAGCGCGACGTACATCTGCCGCCGGCCAAAGCAGGCCAGGCTGATCGGCCGTGACAGCGGAAAATTGCGCAGCACCAGCCACAGCATCAGCACCCACATGGTGAACTGGCCGCCGAGAAAGCCCAGCAGCAGCCCTTCGAGTCCCCACGGCCGGGCGAGGTAAGACAACAGCACCGACATGCCGTAGCCCAGCGCGTACAGCGCGACGATGGCACGGTACTGCTTCAGCCCGGAGAGGAACACCGTGGTGATCCACAAATTGGCCAGCAGCGTGAGTCCCACCACGATGAGCACGCGGTACAGATTGCTCACGCCCGCAAACCCCAGCAGCGCCGCCACCCAGCCCAGGCTGCCGCTGACCGCCGTGGTCACCAGCATCACGCCGAGGTAGGCTGGGGCGATCTCGGCGTTGCGCTTTTCGAACAGCCGGTCGGCCACCCAGCGGGTAAAGCCCAGCTGCAGCCCGCCGGTGAGGATGAGCGAGGTCATGATGAGGTAAGTCACCGTCACCTGGAACTGGGTGATCAGGGTGTCGGGTGTGACCACACCGAGCGACAGCACGCCCACGGCGATCAAGCCGATGATGGAAAACACCCACGGCCCGGAGCTGATGATCGAGGCGTACGTGTAGGCGCGCAGCAGACCGAGGTAGGACTCGGTGCGCAGCAGCTTGCGCAGCTCGAAACCGATGCCGGCCATTCAGACGTGTCCCCGTGTGGCGGGTGCTGCGGCGGGTTCGCCCGGCGGCGCAGTCTCTCCGGGTGGTGCATCCGGCGCGGAGGGGGCGGCATCGGGGGGCAGCTCGCCGCGCAGCCAGGTGGCCACGGCGCCGACCTCGTCACGCAATCCGGCGGCCCGGGCGGCGCTGCGCTGCAGTGCATCGTCGTACACCGCGCGGTAATGGTCGAACATGATCGGCTGGGTGTAGTAGCGCTCGACGCGGGCGATGCCGGCCTGGCTGGCCGCCTGCCAGCGCGCGGTGTCGCCGAGCAGCCCGGCACAGGCCTCGCCCAACGCCTGCGCGTCGGCGATGCCGACCACCGCGCCGGAAGCGCCCAGCGCCTCGTCTTCCGCGCCCAGACCGTAGATCAGCTGGCGGCACGAGCCCACGTCGGTCGTCACCGCGGGCACTCCCCCGGCATAGCCTTCGAGGATGACCAGCGGCAGCGCCTCGCTGATCGACGACAGCACCACCAGGCCGATTTTGGGCATGAGCTCGGTCAGCTTCTGAAAGCCGAGGAACTTCAGCGTGTCGCCCAGTTGCAGGCTGGCAGCCAGTTCGCGGCATTCGCGCGCATAGTCCGGGTGTTCGTCCTCCGGGCCGGCGATCCAGCCCTGCAATCCGGGGATGCGGTTGCTCGCCACGCGCACGGCGCGGATGAAGGTTTTGACGTCCTTGATCGGCACCACACGGCCGATCAGGCACATCACCGGCGGCGGCTGCGGCGGCCGCAGCGCGCGCGTGGCGGCGAACGGCGGCACGTTGATGCCGTTGGCGATACAGCAGGTGGTCACCGGGTCGGCGCCATCGGCGATCTGCCGCAGGCGGTTGGTTTCGTACAGCGCGATCACCGGGTCGGCGGCGTCGTAGCACATGCGGCCGAGCGACTCGAACAGCCGGATCCAGAGCTGGCGGAAATAGCCGGCTTCGCCCGCAGTGCGCTCCAGGATGGGCGTGTTGTCGCTGATCCAGCTGGCGGAAAACAGGTCGATGCGCCGCTCTTTGGTGTAGATGCCGTGTTCGGACAGGATCAGCGGGCGGTCGTGAAGCCGCGCCAGCACCGCGCCGAGATAACCCGCATACCCGGTGGAGACGGTGTGGTAGACGCGCGCCGGTGGCAGTGACCGCGCCAGTGTGGCCAGGGTCCAGATCGGGGTGTGCATGGTGCGCACCGTCCAGAAATAATCGACGAACGACGGGTCCGTGCAGCGCAGCTGGTACTGCTCGGTCAGATAGGCCCACGCCTGATGCGAGTGCAGAAAGTAGTGCAGGTCGAGCTGGTGCTGCATGGCCTGCAGGCTGGCGCGCAGCACCTCGGCACGGCTGTCGCGGTCCTTGCCGTCGCGCAGCAGGGCGTGCAGACGTTCGACCAGCGCCGCGGTCTGGGCGTCGCCGCGCTCCTCGCGCGCCGCAGGCAGCACCGATTCGCTGAACAGGTAGTGATGCGTCAGGCCGACGACGTTGGCCGGCAGCTGGTAACGTGCCTTGCCATAGTCCTGCTCGCGCGAGCCGAGGAACACCAGGTGAAACCGCAGATGGGGGAAGCCGTTGATGATCTGGTGTACCCAGCTCGACACCCCGCCGGAGACATACGGGTAGGTACCTTCGAGCAGCAGCATGACGTCGATGTCCGCCGCCGGCGCGTGCGGCTGGGGCTGGGTGTCGGAAAACTCGGGATGCGACATGGGCGAATTGTCAGGCAGAGGCCGCGCCCTGAGCGGATTCGCCCAGCAGCAGACGGTCGGTTTCGCTCAGCGGCGCTGCTGCCGCCGGTAGCAGTGGGGCGCCTTCGTCCTCGCCGCGACGGCGTACCGCCGGGTCGACGCCGATGGCCGGCCCGCGCGCGCTGGGCTGAGGCGCCTGCCAGACCCGCACCACCGGTCGCAGGCGCGGGGCGACCTGCTGCGCGCGCAGCGGCTGCAGCACGCCGGCGATGCGGTCGAAGCGGCGATCGTTCCATTCCAGCTCGGCGGCGTAAGGGCGCCAGAGCATCGGGCTGACGCCTTCGGCCGCCAGCTCGGCCAGTACGTCACGGGCATCCTGCGTGCGCCCCGCCGCCAGCGACAGGCGCAAAAACATGATGCGCAGCCCGGTGTCCTGCGGCAGCGCCTGGCGTGCCAGGGTGCAGTACTGCAGCGCCTGCTGCAGGGCGAAGTCGCGCAGATCGCCCTGCGCCAGTCCCTGATAGATGAATTCCATCTGCAGTTCGGCCACGCGCTGCGCCGCGCGGGCCAGTGCGGCGCGATCCGCGGTGTCGTGGCGCACGGCCTCGACCTCGCGCTGCGCGGCCTGCAGCGCATCGGTCAGCCGCTGCTCCCAGGTGTTGCTGATGCCGTAGGCGAGCAGGCGGATTTCCTCGTCGGGGTCGGCCAGCAGTCGGCGCAGCACCGGCAGGGCCATGCGCGGCGCCATGTCGCGCAGCGCCAGCACGGCGCGGATGCGCTGTGCCTGCGGTTGACTCTGATCGCGGGCGATGCGCGCCGTCTGCCCGGCGGGCAGGTCGCGGCGCTGGTCATCATCGATGTGCGACACGGCAAACACCTGCAGTTGCGGCGCGGTGCGCAGATGGTCACTGGCCTTCTGCCGCTTTGGCAGCCACTGCGCCAGCCGCGCTGCCAGCAGCAGGCCGAACACGCCGACCAGCGGAAAAAACAGCGCCAGCAGCGTCAGCAGCACGAGCGACAGCCGGCGCGGCTGGCGTATCGGCGCTGGCAGCAGCGTCCATAGCAGCACGCCGCTGAGCACTGCCGCGGCGCCGTGGATCAGCCAGAACAGCAGCAGGTGGCTGTCGCTGCCGCTGGCCAGTAGCCACGCCGCTGCGGTTTCGAGCACGACGGCGGCCGAACCGAGTTTGTAGAACAGCGGATTCACGGCGTTTTGCTCTCTGCTGTGGCAGGGCTGAGCAGGCGGCGCAGTTCGAGAAACCCACGCGCGCCCGTGACTTCGATGAAGTCCAGGTCGAACGCCTGGTCGGGGCGCTGACCGCTGCGGCCGAGGATCTGCCCGAGCTGGGTGACCATGTCGCGGCGGTAGTTCGCCAGCCCCGCGGTGCTCAGCAGCGGCAGCAGCACCACCAGCGTTGGCTGGCCGTTGCGGCCTTTGAGCGTCCAGGTCGAGCTTTCCACGGGCTGCAGCCCGGCGAATTCAGCCAGCACGTCGTCGCTCACCCTGCCCAGTCCGCTCCACACCGCGCAATAACTGCGCAGCTTGAAGTTTTGCCCCAGTTCGCTGAGTTGCGCCCATTCCTGCTGCAGGCTGATGGGCGCCTGCACCCACGCCGAGCGCACGTCCTCGACGGCGAGTTCGAGCTGGCTGAAGTCGAGGTAGGACGCGCACAGCACCTGCAGCCGCTGCAGATTGTTGTCCTCGAACGACATGAACGGCATGGTGTGCACGGCGAGCAGGGCGTCGACCTCGTCGTAGGCGTCCAGGCGCAACGGCGCGGCAAACACCCACGGCGCACCGGCAACGGTGTCGAGCGCGGCCTGGGCGATGTGCACCGCCTGGTGGGTTTCGAGCACGCGGTTGATCAGCGGGTCCTGCAAATCCAGCCCCGGCAGATTCTGGCCCAGCGAAGCGACCAGCCGCCAGTGCAGGCCTTCGGCCGTGACGTCACGCAAAAACACCCCGGCTTCGACCAGGCGGCACGACTGGCTGAGCAGCTGCAAGAAGGCCCGCGGATCGGGCAGGGGCGGCGGCACGGGCAGACCGGGAGTGCGCGCGGGGGCGGTCAGCGCCGGCCGGTCGCCCTGGAAGGTGAAGGTGCGGCGCAGGTCCAACAGCGCATCGCGCAGCGTCATCGGCCGGTCGGTGAGTTCCTGTTCCAGGGTGGACAAGGCGTCTTTGATGACGAACAGCCGCCGCTTGGTGCGCTCCAGCCGCGCCGTGAGGTCTTTGACCACTTCGCGGTGCAGCACCTGGCGGTTGCGGAATGCCGCGCCAAACTCGCCAAGGATCAAGGTCATGAGCATGCCGCCGAGAAAGAACTCCGCCGGGAAACCCTGGGGCGTGACCGTGGTGACGAACCCTGGTGCGATCTGGGAAAACGCGGCGTACAACGCCACGCCGAACAGCCCGTAGCCGGCACCGTAGCGCACCGCGATCAGCCAGGGGCCGAACCAGGCCCACGGAAACCCGGCGTGGACTCCCAACGGATCGCCCGGGCGCAGCCTCCAGCCCAGCCAGAGCACCAGTGTGGGCAGCAGGGCGCTTTCGATCATGGCGATGAGCCGCCCGGAGCGGGTCACCGGCCGCCAAAAGCGCAGCCAGCCCCAGCGCACGCGCGCCGACTCGCCGCGCATGCGGCGGGTGACGCGGGTGGACAGATCGCCGAGTTTCATCCGCAGCGCGGCAGGTCGCCTCAGGAGGCGACAGCCGGTTTGGCCGCGCCGGCGGCGACGCGGATGCCGCGCAACAGCGCCTCGATCTGCGCCTGGCCGACTGCAGCCAGCGCTTCATACCCCCAGCCCGAGCGCGCACCGCTGGCACTCCACACCACCTGACCGCTGGTCACGTCGGTGACCTGCAGGGTCAGGCCGACGGCAGGCTCGCTGTCGACCCCGGTTTTGTAGCGCCACTCGGTCACCGTGCCCGACAGCGCGTAACGCGCGCCCTGCTGTCTGGCCCAGGCCAGCGCCTGCGCCGTACTCACCGCCGGCTCGGCGTCCAGCGGGTTGTCGCTGGGCTTTTGCGGGTAGACGACGACGTCGCGCAGCCCTTTTTGCAGCAGCAGCGAGACGGTGATCGCCTGCGCCCGGCGCTCGACCAGCGGCACGTCGGTGGCGTTGCTCAGGGGCAGCACGGCGAATTTGGCATCGGCCGGCACGGTCAGCGACTGCCCAGGCAAGGCGGTGACGGCGCAGCCGGCGAGCCACAGTGTGCCGGCGCCGGCCAGGCCCAGCACCGCGCGCCGGGTGAGAGAGGACTTGGTCATGGAATGCTCCTGCGTCATGGTGAAAACTGCCATATCAGCGGCCGAACCACAGCCGGTATTGCACGCTCCACTGCCGGTTCAGCCCGGAGGTGTTTTGCTGCCGCTGGTAACTCAGCGACAAGGTGTCGGGCCCGAGCAGCGGGCCGTGGATGCCGATGGACAGATTGTTGGTCAGCCCCAACCGGCGTGATTGCAGCACATCGACCTCGGCGTAGGGCATCCAGCGCTGCGTGTATGTGTCGCTGTGCGTGGTATTGAACCCCAGGCCCACGCCGTACACGTCGTCGCCCGCGGGAATGAACGCTGCCGCGGTCGGCGCCGTGCCGCCGGGCAGCAAGGGCGCATACGGCGGCAGCGGCGGCGTGGCGCCGGCGCTGAAGCGGTTGGAATAGCCCAGCAGCTTGACGCTGAGGTCGGGTTCGCTGCGGCGGAACCACAGACCGAGGACGAACTGGGTGCTGGCGCCATGACCGAGCGGATCGCCGCGGCGGGTGTCGTAGCGCATGACTGCCGTGCTGACGTCGGCCCAGGCACGGCCGAAATCGCGCGACAGCCGCAGCTGCAGCCGGTCGCGCGCTCCGGCGATCTGCAGCAGCCCCGACTCGTCGGCCACGGCGTTGTGCTCGGCCTGTAGCTGCGCGCGCACCTCGCCAGGCAGCAGCGTGCTGCCCTCGATGCGCCAGCCGTCGAGCGCGCCCGCCGCGGTGTTGTGCGTCAGCGTCGCGCCGAATTGCGTGTGCTCACCCTGCCATTGCACACCGAGCTGGGCATCGTCCCACGTGCGCGGCAGCGTCGCGGGGGTGGTACTGCGCAGCGCTTCGCGGCTGGCCTGCGCCTGCACCCGCCACGACCCGCCGAGCTGCAGCGACAGCCGCAGCACCGGCCCCTGGCGCACGACGTTGTCGATCTGGCGGTGTTCGATGGTGACGGTGGCGCGGTGTGCCAGCGCCAGCTGCTGCTCGGCGGTCTGCCGTGCCAGCGCCTGCAGAGCCGGGTTGTCCTGTCCGCGTTCGGCGGCGGCATCGAGCACCTTTTCGGCTTCGGCCAGCGCCTGCAGCGGCCTGCCGGCGATGCGCTCGGCCTCGGGCCGGTCCTGCGGCAGCAGGTGGCGCGCGGCACCGGCTGCCAGCAGGCGCGCGACGGTGTCGCGGTCGCCGGCGCGCAGCGCCAGCTGCAGCTCGATCGACTGCCGTGCAGCCGGAGTGAGCACGCGCCGCGCCAGCCACCAGCGCGCCGCGGCGCCGCTGTCCAGCCGCAGCAGCCAGTCGGCGATCGCCGCGTTGGCCTGCAACGCGTGTTCGCCGCCGGGCGCGCCGTGGCGCAAGGCTGCGCGCAGCCGGGCCAGCAGGGCCTGCTGCCCGGCGGCGTCCAGCCGGTCATGGCTCAGGCGCAGACGGGCGAGCAGTTCCTCGAACTGCCGCGCGCTGCCGCCGGCTGCAGTGGTGCTGGGGCGTTGCAGCAGCGCCCAGGCCTGGTCGTAGGCGGCTTGCGCGCGGCGGCTGTCGCCGGCCTGCGCCAGCAGGTCGCCGTAATTCACCAGCCAGAGCGCGTCGGTTTTTTTGCGCGGGTACAGCTGCTGGCTGTAGCGCACCGCGGCGGCGGTGTCGCCCACCGTCTGTGCCGCGGCGGACAGGACGTCCAGACCGTCAGGGAGTTTTTGCAGGCCGGCGGCAAAGCGCATCATGTCCTGCCGCAGCGCATCGGTGCGGCTGGCGTCGATGAGCATCCACAGCAGCGCGATCTGGTTGTCGGTATTGCCCGGCGCCAGCCGCAGCGCGGTGTGCAGATCGGCCAGCGCCTGATCGGTGCGGCCGAGTGCCCGCCAGACTTGTGCCCGCGCGGCGTAGGTGTCGGCCTGCTGCCGCAGCGCCGCGCCCTGAGCGCTGTCGAGCACGGTGCGCTGCCAGGCGTCCAGACCCGGCAGGCTGGGCGCGCTCACCAGCGTTTGCAGCCAGAACAGACCGAGCGCGTCCGACGGGGCGAACGCCCAGGCCTGCGGCAGCAGCCGCAGCGCTGCGGCGTCGCCCTGCGTCTGCCGCACCAGACGGACGTAGCGCTGCACCTGGTATGGCTTGATGAAGGGGCGCAGACTGGCGTCGTTCCACAGCGCGGCGTAGGCCGATGCGGCGCTGGAGGTGTCGCTCAAGTCCCAGGCGACGTCGCCGAGCAGACTGCTGGCCGCTGCGCGCAGCGGCGCCGGGCCGTCCAGGTGCGCGCTGGCCTGCAGCACGTGCAGCGCCTGGGCGAAGTCGCCGCTTTGCAGCAGCAGCGTGGCGTCGTCGATGCTGCCGCGCAAGTCGAGCGCGCCGCGTTGCAGCGCCTGCGCGTAAGTCTCCAGCGCCTGCTGCACCTGACCGAGGTTGCCCAGCAGCCAGGCCAGCGGCGGCAGCAGCGCCGGGTAGCGGACAGAGGCCTGCTGCAACAGCCGTACCGCCTGTTCGGGGTGGCCGCGCATTTCCAGCGCCTGTGCGTACTGCAGCCACTCCTCCTGACTGAGTTCGCCGCGCGCGGCGCGCAGCTCCCAGTAGGCATCGAGTCCGCGGCTGGAGTGCAGCGCCAGCGCCAGGCGGTGCAGCTCGTCGAGCGCATGACGGCTGAATTGCTGGCGCAACAGCGCGATCCACTGCTGCATCGCGGCGTCGGGCTGGCCGCTCCACTCCAGCACCTGCGCCCGCCGCTGCGCCCAGCCGCGGTCTCCCGGCGACTGTGCCAGCGCGGCGTCGGCGATGCGCAGCGCGCCGCGCAAATCGCCGCCGGCGAGCAACACCTGCCACGCCAGATTGATCTGCGCTGCACTCAGCGCCTTGCCGAGTTGCGCCGGCGGCTGCTGCACATCCACCGCCTGCCGCAGCCAGCGTGCGGCGTCGGCGGGCCGGTCGGCGCCCAAGGCGAGCTGCAGCAAAAACCAGGCCAGCGTCGGCGTGACCGCGCGCTGCCCCAGCGCGGCGGTCGTCTGGGTGTACGCCGCCACGGGCTGGCCGGCGGCCAGCAGCGCGCGCGCGCCGGTTTCGAGCAGTTCCTGCCATTGGGCCGTCGTGGGGACGATGCGCGCCGCGGTAAAGGCCACTTGCGCGGCAAGGGCGTAGGCGTGCAGGCCGACGAGCAGGGGCACCGTCTGCAGTGCCGCCGCCGGGGGCAGTGGCAGGAAGCGCTCGACCATTGCGGCGATGCGCCGTGCTGCCTGCGGCTCGTCCAGCCCTTGCAGCAGCGTGACGGTGTCACGCCATTCGGCGGCGCTTTGCGGGGTGATGCGCAGCAGCAGCGCGGCCAGCGCCTGCCGCGCCTGCGCTTCGGCGGCGGTCTGGTGCCGCGCGCGGGCGTCGAACCAGCGCTGCTTCCAGATCCGCAGGCGCAGGGCGTCGGCCTGCGGGGTGTGCACCGTCGCCAGGGTGTCGAGGGCATGATCGGTCTGGCCGATGCGCAGATAACGCTGCGCCAGCAGCAGCCGCAGCTGCACGTCATCGCCACGCAGATCGACCAGGTGGCGCAGGTATTCGATGGCCAGGGTGTTGTCGTTGCTGGTGGCCAGCAGGTGCATCAGGTGCTGTCCCGGAAACACCAGTGCCAGCGTGGCGGCGCACAGCAGGCCCAGTCCGAGCAGGGTGCCGCGCGGAAACAGGCGGCTGCGCTGCGGATCATCGGGGGAGATGTGCAGCGGGTCGCGTTGCTCTGGGGTGGGTTTGTCCAGCATCCGGGCAGCCGCCGTTCAGGCGCGCTTGAGCGTGAGGTCCAGCGTCGTGGCCGGGGTGGTGACGCGCACGCCGTCGGGCGTTTTGTCCACCTTGACGCCGGGGCCGGCCTGCACCGTCCACGCCGCGGGCAGCATCAGCACGGCATCGACCGGCAGATGGCCGTGCAGCCGCAGCTGTACGCGCCCGCTTTGCGCGTCCCAGCGGGCGATGTCGGCGTTGGCGTCGATCAGGCGCGGCGTCTGCGCCGCCGTGGCGCCGGTTTGCAGCACCGCCTGCGCGGCGCTGGCATGGATGTAACGCTGCTGCGCATGCTCGGTCCAGCCGACGATGGACTGGCAGCGGTCGAGCGCGGGCACGGCCTCGGCGGCCGGCTGCACCCACTGCCGCAGCGTCTGACCTCGCAGCCGCCAGCCTCCGGCCAGACGACGCGCCACGGTGGCCTGCCGCCAGTCGTTGACGCTGCGGAAGTAGTCGTAGCCGGTGATCGCATGGGTCGGCTGTTTGAGCACCCACTGGTACACGGTGTGCAGGCTTTTTTTGCCGGCAGCCTTGGTGACGATGTAGGGGTGGTAGTAGAGGTCGATGGGCTTGAGCCGGCGCGGCGTGTCGGTCATCTGGTAGCTCTCGATGACACGCTCGAAGCCGAAGTACGGCCCGGTCCAGTTGTTGGTGTAGACCTCCTCGTTCGAGCACGGCGCGTACACCTGGAAATACCGCCCCTTGGGGATGCCCATCGGCCAGACGTCCGACAGCGTCGGCCGGGTTTTGCTGATCGGCGCGCCGCCGCCGTTGATATTGCCCAGCCCGGCGGCATACGCCATGGCCACGGCGTTGTCCGGCGGGTTGCAGTCGCCGGGCCAGAGGATCATGGTGCAGATCTTGCCCGGCGGGCAGAGCTTTTGTGTGATGTAGTCGGCCGCGCCGGTGACGTTGCTCGCGGTGCTGAAGGTGTAGTTGGGCAGCGGCAGGTAATTGCCGATTTTTTCGTACCCCGGCGGCGCGGGGAAGCGGGCATGCTCCTTTTCCGCCTTGGCCCAGTCGAACGGGTGGCTCCAGGTGTGGCTGCCCGCCTCCACCCACGGCAGGGCGAACATGCGTCTGGCCCATTGCTGCGTGGTGTCGGCGGTCTGCGGGTAGAGGCCGTCATGGCTGATTTCGCCGATGATCACCGAGGCCAGCGTCGGCACCCGGTAGGTTTCGAGGAATTCGCTGACCAGCACCTCGCACGCCAGCGGCGAGCCGGGCTGGTCGCAGGCGTTGGGAAAGCCGTCGCCGTCGAAGTGGACGAAAAACACCCGTCGGCCGGTGCGGGTGGTGATGTCGGGCATGGGGTCCGTGCCGACGCGCAGCGCCGCGCGAAAAAACGCGATCGGGTCGATCGACCAGCGCGTGCCGGTGTTGCCCGGCAGGTTGAACACGCCGAAGGCGCCCAGCGCATATCCGCCCCACGGGGTGATGGCTGCGCCGTCCATGGTGTGGCCGTCGGCTCCGCTGGCCTGCAGCCAGACCTGCGCGCCGGCGCCGGCGGTCAGGCGCGCGGTGTTTTGCGGGTTGATCAGCGGCAGGATTTCGCCGTTGGGTGTGCCCGGCTGGCGCTGCACGCGGATCGGCGCGGTCAGCGGCGTATCGTCGAGCTGCGCGCCCAGGTCGGCGAGCACGTCGAAGTCGGTGTAGCCGAGCACCGCCACCGGCACGCCTTCGGCAATGGCCCGCCTGAGCATGGCGCGGATGTCCGCACCGACCCGGCCGTCGTCGGGGTAGAGCACGATGGCGGCGTAGCGCCCGGCCAGAGGTTCGTCGATCGCCGGCGCGCCGACGAAACGGTATTCGGGCACCAGGCCGAGGTATTCCAGCGGCATCGCGCCGTACAGGTGCGCGCTTTGTGCCTGCAACGCCGGGCTGTCGCCCTGTTCGCACGAGTGCAGCAGCAGCACACGGCGCGGCACCAATTCGACCGTGCCCACGCCCAGGCTTTGCAGCAGCGGATCGGCCACCCAGGGAATGAGGCCGTGCGCGGCGATGCGCTGCGCCGTCTGCCGCGCCAGCGCGCGCTCGGCGGGGGCGCAGTAGTCGATGGCGATGCCCGGCAGCCCGTACCTGCTGCGCAGTTCGGCAAAGCGGGCCAGCAGCCAGTCGCGGTCGGTGGCACTGACCTCGGTGTAGCGGCGTTGCGCCTGATCCCAGCCGCGAACCAGCGACTCGGCGGCCACGGCGAGCAGGTGTGGAGCCAGCGACGCATCGACCAGCTCGAAGCCGCGGTTGAACAGCAGGCGGATTCCGGGGAAGGCCGCGGCCAGGCTGCGCAGCGTGTCGGCCAGCGCCTGCGCCTGCCGCTGCTGCTGCTGCTGCTGCTGCGCCGGGGTTTTCTCCAGGAGCTGGTACGAGTCGAGGGTGTCGAGGAAAAACGCGCGGAACCCGGCGTCCCACAGCGGCTTGACGATGCGCTCGCGCAAAAACTGCGGCCAGCCGGCAGCCGTCTGGTCGATCACCCGCGAGCCCCAGGCGGTGTTGCTCGCCCCCAGCCAGGACGGCGGCAGGTCTGCGGCGTAGGGCCGCTCCGCGGTGATTTCGCCAACCGAGACATAGGCCAGCGGCAGGGTGTGCGGCCCGAACGTGGAGACGATATGCGGGTCTTGCGCCAGCGCGTGCTGCGGCTCGACCACCACCCAGTCGAATGCGCGCAGATCGTCGACCGGGATGCGCGCGCCGTAGTAAAACGCCACGGCGGGCGGGTCGGCGGCGTCGGCGCCGTGCTGCGCGCAGTCCGGGCCGTTGCAGCCGGCGGTCTGCGCCTGCACGGCCGCCGCGCCGCCGAGCAGGCTCAGGCCGGACAGGCCGGGGCGGCCCAGCGCGGTCGTGAATAAACGGCTTGGCGCGAGCGATTGGAGAAAATGACGGCGGTGCATGGTGAAAACCGGCGGTTGCGCGCAGTGGCTGCGCCAGACTGTAGCGATAACCTGAACGACTTGACGTAACTTTGCGATTTTCTTCGCTTTTCGGGAAGATTTGTTGCGCTGCCGTAGAGTTTTTCGGCGGTTTGTGAATTTTTACCCTCGGTACCAGACCCCCAACGGCTGTGAACCACGCCATGCAGGCACTGACCTGGATCGACACCCACGCCCACCTGGACGCTGCCGAATTCGGCGGGCAGGGCCGTGCCATCGCCGCGCGCGCCCGTGCGGCGGGGGTGGTGTGCGGCGTGATTCCGGCGGTCGAGCGCAGTCAGTTCGCCGTGGTGCAGGAACTGGCGCGGGCTTGCGGCTGGGGGTATGCGCTGGGCATCCATCCGCTGTACGTCGACCGCGCGCAGGATGCCGACCTGATGGCGTTGCGCCAGGCGGTGACACAGGCGCTGGCCGATCCGCTGTTCGTCGGCATCGGCGAAATCGGGCTGGATTTTTTCGTCCCCGGGCTCGACCGGCAGCGGCAGCAGGAGTTTTACGCCGCGCAACTGCGCATTGCGCGCGATGCCGGGCTGCCGGTGATTCTGCACGTGCGCAAATCGCAGGATGCGCTGCTCGCCGGCCTGCGCCGCGCCGGCTTTGGCGCTGGTCGACCCGCGGGCATCGCCCACGCTTTCAACGGCAGCGCGCAGCAGGCGCAGCAGTTCATCGACCTGGGCTTCGCCCTGGGTTTCGGCGGGGCGCTGACGTTCGAGCGGGCGCTGAACATCCGCCGTCTGCTCACAGCCGTGCCGGTTTCGGTTCCCGTGCTCGAAACCGACGCGCCGGACATTCCACCGGTGTGGCTGTACCGGCCGCGCAACGCGCCAGACGACGCGGCGGAGGCGCCGCCACAGCCCAATTCGCCCGAGCAGCTGCCACGCATCGGCGCGGTGCTGGCCGCATTGCGCGGCTGGACGCCGCAGCAGGCGGCGGCGCAAACCACGGCCAACGCGGTGCGTGCCCTGCCGCGGCTGGCCGCGGTGCTGGCGGCGGCGACGCGGGCTTGATCTGCGGCGGATCGACCCCACATCCCAGGAGCTTTTTGTTTCCAACCACGTCCATCCCATCATGAGCACAGAACAAACCACCGACACCCCAGCGGCCAACGGCGCGCATACCCACGCGTTTCAGGCCGAGGTGCGGCAACTGCTGCATCTCGTCACCCACTCGCTGTACTCCAACCGCGACATTTTTTTGCGGGAGCTGATTTCCAACGCGTCCGACGCCTGCGACAAGCTGCGTTTCGAGTCGATCGACGACCCGAAGCTGATGGAAGGCGGCGGCGATCTGCGCATCCGCATCAGCGTCGATGCCGACAAACGGCTGTTGACCATCAGCGACAACGGCATCGGCCTGACCGTGGAGGAGGCCGTGGAACATCTGGGAACGATCGCCAAGTCGGGCACGCGCGAGTTCATGCAAAAACTCGGTGACAAGCAAAAACCCGACGCGGCGCTGATCGGCCAGTTCGGCGTGGGGTTCTATTCCGGCTTCATGGTCGCCGACCGCATCACCGTCGAGTCGCGCAAGGCTGGCATGGCCGAAGACCAGGGGGTGCGCTGGAGCTCCGACGGCACCGGGGAGTTCACCGTCGAAACCATCACCCGGCCGCAGCGCGGCACCGACGTCATCCTGCACCTGCGCACCGACGCCGAGGACACGCCGCACGAGGACAAAATCGACAAATACCTGCGGACGTGGACGCTCAAGGACCTGATCGGCAAATACTCCGACCACATTTCGCTGCCGATCGAAATGCGCAAGGAGAAGTGGGATCAGGAGCAGAGCAAATACATTGCCACCGACGAGTGGGAGCAGGTCAACAGCGCCGCGGCGTTGTGGACGCGCAGCAAATCCGACATCACCGACGAGCAGTATCTGGAGTTCTACAAGCAGCTCAGCGGCGACAGCAATCCGCCGCTGCGCTGGACGCACAACCGTGTCGAAGGCCGCAGCGAGTACATCCAGCTGCTTTACATTCCGTCGAAGGCGCCGATGGATTTGTGGGATCGGCAGCAAAAAGCCGGGGTGAAGCTGTATGTGAAGCGGGTGTTCATCACCGACGATGCCGACAGCCTCATGCCCACCTACCTGCGCTTCGTCCGCGGGGTGATCGACAGCGCCGACCTGCCGCTGAACGTCTCGCGCGAAATGCTGCAGGAAAGCCGCGACGTGCGCGCCATCCGCGAAGGCTCGGTCAAGCGGGTGCTGGGCATGCTCGAAGACCTGGCCGGCAGCGAGGACGCAGCCGAGCGCGACAAGTACGCCACGTTCTGGAAGGAATTCGGCGCCGTGCTCAAGGAGGGTTTCGGTGAGGATTTCGCCAACCGCGAGCGCCTGGCCAAGCTGCTGCGTGCTGCCTCGACGCACAACGAGGACGACGCGCAGACCGTGTCGCTGGCCGATTACGTCGCGCGGATGAAAGAAGGCCAGAAGGCGATCTACTACATCACCGCCGAAACCCCGAAAATCGCCCGCTCCAGCCCGCAGCTCGAAATTTTCCGCAAAAAGGGCATCGAGGTGCTGTTGCTCACCGACCGGGTGGACGAGTGGATGCTGGGCTTTTTGCACGAGTTCGACGGCAAACCGCTGCAGTCGGTGGCGCGCGGTGCAGTAGACCTCAGCGACATCAAAGGCACAGAAGACCAGGGTGGAGAAACCAAGGACGAGGCGCAGTCCGTCGACCATGCCACGTTGATCGAGCGCTTCAAACAAGCGCTGGGCGAGCGCGTGCACGACGTGCGGGTATCGAGCCGCCTGGTCGATTCCCCCGCCTGCCTGGTGGCGACCGACGACGGCATGAGCGCGCATCTGGCGCGGCTGCTCAAACAGGCCGGTCGCGAGGAAGCGGCGCAGGCCAAGGCCATTCTGGAGATCAACCCCGGGCATGCGCTGGTGCAGCGCGTGGCCAGCGACGAGGCACATGCCGCCGATCTGGCGCAGGTGGTGTTCGACCAGGCGGTGTTGGCCGAAGGCGGGCAGCTCGACGATCCGGCGGCCTACGTGCGCCGGGTCAACGCCTTGCTCACCGGCTGATCCAGCCTGCGGGCGGCAGCGGCAGCGCGGCTGCTGCCGCTGCTGTGGCCTTGCTTCAGCTCACCCAGCTCACCACGCTGAGCATGGCCAGCAGCAGCATCCACAGCAGCACCGAGCGCCACACCAGGCCGACGACGTTGCGCAGGTGCGCTGGCTGCGGCGCGGCGCCGGGCATTTGCGGCAGGCTGCCCGGCGGTGGCTCATTGTCGCCTTCCTGCAGCCAGCCGGGCTCGGTCGGGGGCAGGGGGGCCGCACCCGCCGTCGCCCCCAGGCGGATGCCCACGGCACCCGCGGCCGAGGCCAGCATCACCCCGGTATTGCGATTGGGCCAGAGCTGGGCGTAGCTGCGCCAGACATCGACGGCGTCTTCAAAATTGCCCACGATGGCGTAGCCGATGGCCGTCAGCCGCGCCGGTACCCAGTCGAGCAGATCGAAGGCTTTTTGCGCGAAGCCGCGCAGCGCCGGGCTGGCTTCGCTGTCGGCGCTGTTCCACTTGCCTGCGACAAAGTCGCTGAGGCGGTAGAGCACGGCGCCGGCCGGGCCGATGGGCAGGATGAACCAGAAAAACACCCCGAGCACGTAACGCTGCACCGAGACCAGCGCGTGTTCGATGGTCTGCTGCGTGATGTCGCTGGCGCTCATGTCCACGGTGTCCAGCGCCTTCCACTGCCGCAGCAGGCTGCGCGCGGTGGCGGCATCGTTGTGATTGAGCGCGTCCTGGATGTCGGTGACGTAATGGCTGAACTGGCGAAACCCCAGGGTGAAATACAGCACCGCCACGTTCCACGCCAGCGCCAGCAACACGCTGTAGTGGCGCGCAGTGAGGTACACACCCAGGGTGAGGAGGCTGGGCAGGAGCACGGCGATGAACCAGGCGGCAACGCCGTGGCGCGCCTGTCCGGCGTCGAAATTGCGCGACGCCATGTCGGCCAGTCCCTGGCGCAGACGGTACACGGCGCTACCGCGTCCGAGAGGTTTGAGTTGCTCGATCAGCAGCGCGATCAGGACGGAAAGAAAGGCCATAACGTCTATGCTACGCAATCAACAGCCGGTACAGATTGCGCAGCATCGCCGCCGTGGCCCCCCAGATGACGTAGCGACGGTCGCCCACGGTATACGGAATGAGCAGAAACCGCCGGCGCAGCACGAGGCCGGTATGCGGGTCGGGCTGCGGCGACACCCACTCGCGGTGCTCGTGGTGCCGCGGGTCCATCAAAAACGCCAGCGGCACGTCGAAAACTTCGCTGACCTCTCCCGGCTGCGCCCGCCAGCCCTGTGTTTGGGCGAGCAAAGCGACGACCGGCGACACGGCATAGCGCGACGCCGTGCGGTACAGCGGCAGAGTGCCCAGCACCTCGGTGCCGCGCGGCGCCAGACCGATTTCCTCGCGGGCCTCGCGCAGCGCGGTGACGGCCGGGTGCAGATCCTGGCGGTCACGGCGTCCTCCGGGGAAGCTGATCTGTCCGGCGTGCTCGTGCAGGTCGAGGGTGCGGCGGGTCAGCAGCACGTGCAGTCCCTGCGGCCGTGGCACCAGGCCGACGAGCACCGCAGCGCCGCGCAGCGGCTGGTCGTTCAGGCGTAGCGTGTCTTCGAACAGTTCGGGCTGCCAGGCCGGTGGCCGGGCAAAGCGCTGCCGCAGCCACTGCGGCGTCAACCTCTCTGCGGCGACGGCTGGCAGCGCCGTGTCGCGCCCGAGCAAACGGGCGCTTTGCGGGTCGGCAGCGGCGCGGGGAGCGGACAAGGGCGGGTTGAGGCGAGGACGAAAAAAGCCGACGTGCAAGGTGCAGGTCGGCTCCGGGGTTGCGCAGCCTGGTTGCTGCGGCTGGGGGCTGCGGCGCAGAATCAGTCTTGCGCTGCGCCGGCCTCCGTCGCGGCTGCCGACTTCAGCACCAGTTTTTCCTTGATGCGAGCGGACTTGCCCGAACGGTCGCGCAGGTAATACAGCTTGGCGCGGCGCACGTCGCCGCGGCGCTTGACTTCGATCGAGGCGATTTGCGGCGAATAGAGCTGGAAGGTGCGCTCCACGCCTTCGCCGGCAGAAATCTTGCGCACGATGAAGCTGGAATTCAGCCCGCGGTTGCGCTTGGCGATGACCACGCCTTCGTAGGCCTGGTTGCGTTTGCGGTTGCCTTCGACCACTTTGACCGACACGACCACGGTGTCGCCAGGGTTGAATTGGGGGAAGGTTTTGCCGGCACTGACGCGGGCGATTTCTTCCTGTTCGAGGGTTGCGATCAAATTCATGAGGGCTCCAACGATCTTGCCTGCCGGTTGGTTGATCGGATTTTCCCCGCCTGGTCTGCCATCGACGGCAGGCACAACGCGCAGGAACTTTGTAGGCAGCGCAAGCGTACCGCAGCGCTCACCCATTAAGGCAGCAGAGGATCAAATGAAAAATTATACCCGAGCGCGGTGAGGAATTGCACATCCTGCGCCGACAGCGCGTGTTCGCGGTGCAGGCGGACGAGCAAATCCGGGCGGCGCTGTGCGGTCAGCTGCAGCGACTGCTCGTGCCGCCACTGTGCAATGCGCGCATGGTCGCCGCTGAGCAGCACGGCAGGCACAGACGCGCCGCAATACACCTCGGGCCGGGTGAAATGTGGGCAATCGAGCAGGCCGTGGGCAAAGCTGTCCTGTTGCGCCGACTCGGCGCAGCCGAGCACGCCGGGCAGCAGGCGGCTGGTGGCGTCGAGCAAAGCCAGCGCGGCGATTTCGCCACCGGAGAGGACGAAATCGCCCAGGCTGATTTCGGCATCGACCCGGCGGTCGATGAGGCGTTGATCCACGCCTTCGTAGCGCGCGCATAGCAGCGTCACACCGGACGATTGCGCGACTTCCGCGACCAGCGCCTGGTCGATGCGTCGTCCGGTGGGTGACAGCAGCCAGACCGGAGCGGGCGGGCTGGCCGCGGCGGCACGCGCTGCGGCAATGGCGTCGAGCGTGCGTTCCAGCGGCTCGGCCAGCATCACCATGCCCGGGCCGCCGCCGTAGGGCCGGTCGTCGATGGTGCGGTGCGCATCGGTGGTGAAATCACGCGGATTCCAGCAGTGCAGTTGCATCTGCCCGGAGGCGAAGGCGCGGCGCGACACCCCCTGTTGCCGGAGCACGTCGAAATACGCCGGAAACAGGCTGACGATGTCGAAACGCAGCATCAGGAAGGTCGGACGGGGCGGGTTGGCGCACTCGCGGCGTGCGCTGGGACTGCACTCGATTGCACTAGTCGTAACTCGCGTCCCACTGCGCGATGATGGTTCTGGCGGCCAGATCGACCTCGCCGATGTATGCCTGGACGAAAGGAATCAGGCGCTCGCGTGGCGCGCGTCCGGGCGGGCTGTCGGGGCGCTGGATGCGCAAAATGGCGTGCGCTGCGCTGTCGAGCAGGCCGACGACTTCTCCCAGATCATCGCCTTGCGGGTTGCGCACCCGGCAGCCGATCAGATCGGCCCAATAGAACTCGCCTTCGTCGGCAGGCGGGAAATCCGCCCGACGCACGGCGACCTTCTGGCCGCGCAGGGCGAGCGCGGCGTTGCGCTCGCTCAGGCCCTCCAGCAGCGCGACGAGCGCACTGCCGTGGCGCCGTACCAACCGCACCTTGAATGCGCTGGCCGGGCCGGGCAAACCGGGGTGTTTCAGCCACCAGGTTTTGGCCTTGAGCAGCGCGGCAGCCTGCGGATCGTCGGGGGCGACTTTCACCCAGCCGCGGACACCCCAGGCATCGAGCACATGTCCGACTTGCTGCAGATCGTCCGGATCAGACATGGCTTGTCAAACGACGACACAACGCACGCGCCGGACAGGCCGGCAACGTGCCAAGATGCACGGGTGAACCGATCCGGTGGAAATCAGGCAGCGGCCGGTGCTGCGGCTTGCCCGGCTTTTTGCGCCGCCTTGACCAGGCGTTGCACCGTCGGGGAAACCTGTGCGCCGACGCTGGTCCAGTGGTTGAGGCGGTCGGTGGCGATGTGCAGAGGAACCTCGGCGCCGCGGGCGATCGGGTTGTAGTAGCCCAGACGCTCGATGTAGCGGCCGTCGCGGCGGCTGCGCGAATCGGTGGCCACGATGTGGTAGAAGGGGTGCGATTTGGCACCGGCGCGGGTCAAACGGATCACGACCATGTTGTTTCCTTGTCAAAAACGCGCCTGCGGTTCGCAGACCGCAGGCGATGCAAAGCTGTGGGCGCTGCAGCGGCGGGCAAAGGGACGATCCGGCCCGACGATGGCCGGGTGCTGTCGACCGGTTGCCATGTGACCGATTGCCGCCAGCCGGGACAACCTGGCCAGGCCTTCGAGCCCTCTTCAAGCCCAGGTGCCCAGGCCCCGGTTCCCAGCCCGTTGCAGCCGCTGGAATAAACTCATCATTATAAACGAGACTGCCTGCTTCGCCGAAGGCTTTGCCATGCCCCACTGTTCCATCCGCGCCGCCACCGTTGCCGACATCGAGCAAATCACCGCCATTTACCGCCACCACGTGCTGCACGGCACCGGCACGTTCGAAACCTCACCGCCCGATGCCGCCGAAATGCTGCGCCGCATGCAGGAAGTGCACTCGCGTGGTCTGCCCTGGCTGGTTGCCGTCGGCGGTGACGGCCAGCAGGTGGCCGGCTTTGCTTATGCCAACTGGTTCCGCGCGCGCGAAGCCTACCGCTTCACCTTGGAAGATTCGATTTACATCGCGCCGCAGCAGCAGCGCCAAGGGCTGGGAGGACGCTTGCTGGCCGCGTTGATCGACGCCTGCACGGCGCTGGGGGCGCGGCAAATGCTTGCCGTGATCGGCGATTCGGCCAATGCCGGCTCGATCGGCCTGCACCGCGCCCGGGGGTTCGACGAAATCGGCCGCATGCCGGCGGTTGGCTGGAAGTTTGGCCGCTGGCTCGACGTGGTGTTGATGCAGCGCGCGCTGGGCGCGGGTGCGACCACGCCTGCCGTTTGAGGTCGCACGATGCCGAGCGCCACGATGTTCAAAGACCGTTTCGTCGCCGCGTTGCTCGCCCTGCTCACCGGAGCGGTGGGCGGTCACCGGTTTTATTTGCACGGTTCGCGCGATGTCTGGGGGTGGCTGCACCCGCCGGCGCTGCTCCTCGGACTGTACGGCGTGTGGCGGTTCGTCGTCGCCGGCCAGAGCGATGCGCTCACCTGGGGGTTGCTCGGCGTGGGCGCGGCGCTGGTCATTGCCGTGGTCGTGCAAACCCTGGTCATCGGCCTGACGGCCGACGAGGCCTGGGATGCGCGCTGGAATGCCGCCTGCACGCGGCGCAGTGCCAACGGCTGGGGGCCGGTGCTGGTGGTGGTCTTTGCCCTGTTCACCGGCGTGGGCTCGCTCACCGGCGCGCTGGCTTACGTGTTGCAGCGCTATTTCGGCGGCGGTTGACCGGCTGCGGGATCACAGCGGGCCGAGACGGCTGACGCGCTGCCCCTGCGCGAGGCAACGCTGCGCCAGTTCCGTCACTGCCACACCGTCGAGCCGGCCATCGGGCCAGATCTCGGCCAGCGGCACGAGCACGAAAGCGCGCTGCGCCATGCGCGGATGGGGCAGCGTCAGCGTCGGGCCGTGGCGCTGCAGGCTGCCGTACAGCAGCAGGTCGAGGTCCAGCTGGCGTGGGGCGTTGTGTTCCCCGGCAGGGCGCATACGGCCATGGGCGGCCTCGATGCGCAACAGGGCGTCGAGCAGCGCGTCGGCAGACAGGGCGGTGTGCACCGCGACCACGGCGTTCCAGTAATCCGGGCCGCTGGCGTGCTGCGGCGCGGTGCGGTACAGGCTGGAGCGCGCCGTCACCCGCGTGAGCGGCAGCGCGTCGAGGTCGTGCACCGCGGCGCGCAGGCTGGCAGCGCCATCCCCCAGATTGGCGCCGAGCGCAATGTAGGCGGCCACATCGTCGGCGCAGCTCATGGCGCAATCACCCGGCTGCAGGCGAACCAGCGCCCGGCTCGGCCGCCGCCGGTTTTTTCCGCCGCCGGCGACGTTTGGATTTGCCCGCGCCGGGCTGGGTCGGCACGGCGGCGAGCATGGCGGCGCGACCTTCGGCGTCAGCCTGCTGGAACGCCTCCCACCACTGCACCAGTGCGGGGTCGGCCTGATCGCTGCGCGCGCGCAGGCTGAGGAAATCGAACGCCGCGCGAAACCGCGGGTGCGCCAGCAGGCTGTTGGCGTAGCGCGGCGTGCGGCGCTCGAAGCGCGGCTGCAGCGACCAGATTTCGCGCAGATCGGTGGCGACGCGGCGCTGGATCGCCAGGCGCTCGGCCTGCGCCGCCAGGACCTCGTCGGCTGCCTGATCCAACGCCATCGATGGGGCGACGCCCTCGGCCTGCAGCGCACTCCAGCGCTGTTCGACGTCGTGCCATAGCAAACAGGCGAAAAGAAAACTCGGGCTGGCGGTTTTGCCCTGGGCGATGCGCGCGTCGGTGTCTTGCAGCGCGTTGGTGATGAAGCGCTCGCCTTCGGGCTTTTCCAGCACCGGGTCGAGCAGGGGCAGCAGGCCGTGGTGCAGGCCGAGACGGCGCAACTGCTGCAGCGAGGCCACGGCATGGCCGGTTTGCAGCAGCTTGACGGTTTCGTCGAACAGGCGCGCCGCGGGCACATTGGCCAGCAGATCGGCGCTGGGAGCGATGGCCTGCAGCGTGGCCGGGTCGATGTCGAAACCCAGCTTGGCGGCGAAGCGCGCCACCCGCAGCATGCGCACCGGGTCTTCGCGGTAGCGTGCCGCCGGCTCGCCGATCATGCGCAGGCGGCGCTGCTTGAGATCGTCGATGCCGTGGTGGTAGTCGACGACGACGTCACGGATGGGGTCGTAATACAGCGCGTTGACGGTGAAATCGCGCCGCTCGGCGTCTTCGTCGAGCGTGCCCCAGACGTTGTCGCGCAGCACGCGGCCGCTGCTGTCCACGGCCAGGGTCTTGTCGGCCAGCGTGGTGCGCGCGGTGCGCTCGTTGCCGTTGACGGCCTCCACGGCTTGCGGGTCGTGCAGCGCGCGGTAGGTCGACACTTCGATGATTTCGCGTCCGTGCATGACGTGCACGATGCGGAAGCGGCGGCCGATGATGAACGCACGCCTGAACAGCGGTTTGACCTGCTCGGGGGTGGCGTTGGTGGCGACGTCGAAATCTTTCGGCTTCAGGCCGAGTAGCAGGTCGCGCACCGCGCCGCCGACGATGTAGGCCTCGAATCCGGCCTGCTGCAGCGTTTGCACCGTGCTGCGCGCGCTGGGCGGAATGCGGCTGGCGTCGATTTGATGCTGCGCGGGCAGCAATTCGCGACGCTGGCCGCGGCGTGGCGTGGGATCTTTGGATTTGTTCGGTGTGAACAGGCGGTTGATGAATCGGCGGATCATGTCGACAACTGAAGTGTGGGCCAGCCTTTTTCGCGGGCGACGGCAGCCAGCAGCGGGTCGGGGTGGACGACCACCGGGTGCGTGGCGCGTTCGAGCAGCGGGCGGTCGTTGATCGAGTCGGAATAGAACCAGATCTGGTCGAAGTCGGCCCAGTGCAGGCCGAGCGATTCCAGCCATTGCTCGGTGCGCACGATTTTGCCTTCGCGGAACGACGGCGTGCCGACCCAGCGGCCGGTATAGCGGCCCTTGGCGTCGCGTTCGAGCTCGACGCCGATGAGGTGTGGCACGCCGAACGCCTCGGCGATCGGGCGGGTGACGAAGGTATTGGTCGCGGTGACGATGCAGCACAGATCGCCCGCCTGCTTGTGCCGGTCGACCAGCTCCTGCGCCGCTGGCAGCATCTGCGGCCGCACGACGTCACGCATGAACGCGGCGTGCGCTGCGGCGAGTTCGGCGGGGTCGCGACCGGCCAGAGGCTGCAGGGCAAACCGCAGGTAGGCGTCCAGATCGAGCGTGCCGGCTTTGTATTGGCGGTAAAACGCTTCGTTCAGCCGGCGGTGTTCCTCCGCATCGACCCAGCCCAGCTGGGCGACGAACTGGCCGAATGCATGGTCGGAGTCGAACGGGATGAGCGTATTGTCCAGGTCGAATAAGGCGAGCTTGCGCATGAGCGGAGCGGCGTGTCGGATCAGGATTCAGCCCGGCGCAGCCGGTTGCAGCAACTGGGGCTGTTCCGCCAGGAGCGATTTGAGCAAAGGCACGGTGGCCGGGCGCTGCATCGCCAGAGCATAGCGGTCGAGCGCGGCCATCAGCGTGGTCAGGTGCGACAGGTCGCGGCTGAGGTGGGTGAGCATGTAGTGCAGCAGCTCGGGGCTGAGGCTGTAGCCCCGACTGTGGGCCAGGCGTTGCAGCACGTGCGCGCGGATGGCGTCATCCGGGGCGTGCAGCCGCAACGCCAGACCCCAGCCCAGCCGGGTGCGCAAATCGGCGCGCAACGGCAGCATGGCCGGCGCGGCGTTGCCGCTGGCGACGAAGCCCAGTCCTGCGCTGCGCGCGGCGTTGTACAGGCCAAACAGCCAGTCCTGCTGCCAGGCGTGCAGCGCGTGCACGTCGTCGGCGGCGAGCAGGCCACCGGCAGGCTGCGCCAGCACGTCCTGGATGTCGGGCCAGGCCGACGGCGGCAGGTGCGGGGCGAGCAGCAGTGCCCACCGCCCCTGCTGCCGCTGCGTCTGGCACGCGGCCCACAGCAAGTGGCTTTTGCCGCTGCCGGCATCGCCCCACAGGTACAGCGCAGCGTGACCCGGGGCGGCCAGCAGCGCGCGCAGCTCCTGCAGCGCCAGGGCATTCTCCGGCTGGCCGCCGGTCTCGAAATTGGCCAGGGTCTGTTCCTCTTCCCAGTCCAGCGGCAGGATGTGCTGGCGCGCGGCCAGGCGGGCCGATGAAGCGCTCGGTGCCGTTGCCGTGGCCATGCGTCAGACGAACAGGGCGCTGCGCCGGTACCACGCGAGCGCGCGGCGGGCGACGACGAGCAGCACCGATCCGGCAGGCAGGGCGAGCAAAATGCCCCAGAAGCCGAACAGGGTGCCGAACGCCAGCAGGATGAAAATCACCAGCAGCGGATGCAGCCCGATGCTTTCGCCGACGAATTTGGGCGTGACGTACATCGATTCGATCAACTGGCCGATGCCGTAGACCACGGCCACGGCGATCACACCGTACCAGCTGAGGAACTGCAGCACTCCGGCGAGCAGCGCCAGCAGCAGCCCCAGGCCGAAGCCGACATACGGCACGAACACCGCCAGCCCGGTGAAAATGCCCACCGGCAGCGCCAGGTTGAACCCGGCGAGCAGCAGGCCGGCGGAGTAGTAGAACGCCAGGATGAGCATGACCAGCAGCTGTCCACGCAGATACTGGCCGAGGATGACGTCGCAGTCGTGGAAAAAACTCAGCACCGCAGCACGGTGCCTGGGCGGCACTAGCCCGGCCAGGCGCTGCAGCGTCTGGCTCCAGTCGAGCAGCAGGTAAAACGCCACCACCGGGATGAGCACCAGGTTGCCCAGCAGCATCAGCAGGCTGGCACCGCCGCTGCTGGCCGAGCGCAGCAGCATCGCCGCCCAGTCTTCGCCGTGCGCGGTGAGGTATTTGGACAGCGTCTGGCGCATGCTGGTGACGTCGAACTGCAGGTGGATGTCAAACCGCGCCAGCAGCGGGGTTCCCCAGTCGGCAAGGGTCTGCAGCAGCAACGGGAATTTTTCCCGGATCAGCGGCAGCAACTCGGTGACGACCGGCACCAGCAGCAAAAACAGGCCGACGAACAAACCGATGGCCACGACCAGCGCCACCGCCGCGCCCAGTGGCCGCGGGATGTGCCAGCGCTTGAGACGCTCGACCAGCGGATGCAGTACGTACGCCAGCGTGATGCCCACCAGAAACGGCATGAGAATGCCGCCGAGCAGCCACATCAGCCACAGCGCGGCCGCAGCGATGCCCAGCCAGATCAGGGCGTTCTTGGCGGCGGGGCTGAGCAGCATGGAGGATGGTCGGGTCGGCAAGGCAGGGGGCGGGGACGGCCGGCGCTGGCCGATCCCGCGCGGCTGTGCGGCGCAGGCACTCTAAAATCGCGTCAGACCGTCATTTTATGCAGTGGTGCCGTTTCGCTGCGGCCGCACGGCGACCGACCCGCCTGCGGCTTGCGCCTTTGCGCCCTCACCCTCTTTTGCTCAGCCCATCATGCACAACGACTCACTGACTTATCGCGACGCCGGCGTGGACATCGACGCCGGTGACGCGCTGGTCGACGCCATCAAACCTCTGGCGCGCCGCACCCTGCGCGACGGCGTGCTCGCCGGCATCGGCGGCTTCGGCGCGCTGTTCGAGGTGCCCAGGCGTTACAAGGAGCCGGTGCTGGTGTCGGGCACCGACGGCGTGGGCACCAAGCTCAAGCTGGCGTTCGCCTGGAACCGGCACGACACCGTGGGCATCGACCTGGTGGCGATGAGCGTCAACGACGTGTTGGTGCAGGGCGCCGAGCCGCTGTTTTTTCTCGACTACTTCGCCTGCGGCAAGCTGGCCGTGGGCACTGCGGCGCAGGTGATCGGCGGCGTGGCCGCGGGCTGCGAGCAGGCCGGCTGCGCGCTGATCGGCGGCGAGACCGCCGAAATGCCCGGCATGTACCCCGAGGGCGAGTACGACCTGGCCGGCTTTGCCGTCGGCGCGGTGGAAAAGGCGGCGATCGTCGATGGCCGCGGCATCGCCGCCGGCGACGTGGTCATCGGCCTGGCGTCGAGCGGGGCGCACAGCAACGGCTATTCGCTGATCCGCAAAATCATCGAGCGCGAGGCTGGCCGGCTGCCCGCGACGCTCGACGGCAAACCCTTCCGCGACGCGGTGCTCGCGCCCACGCGCATCTACTGCAAGCCAGTCCTGTCGGCGCTGGCGCAGTTTGCGATCAAGGGCATGGCGCACATCACCGGCGGCGGGCTGAGCGAAAACATTCCGCGCGTGCTGCCCGAGGCGGTGCAGTGCGTGCTCGACCCCGCCACCTGGGGACAGAGCGAGCTGTTCGCCTGGCTGCAGCGCGCCGGCGGCATCGAGGACGCGGAAATGCGCCGCACCTTCAACTGCGGCATCGGCTTTGTGCTCATCGTCGCCGAGGCGCAGGCCGACGCGGTGATCGCGCATCTGCGTGCGCAGGGCGAGGACGCGCGCCGCATCGGCCACATCGCACCGCGGCCGGCGCCCGACGCGCACCAGGTGGCGTACACCGCCTGAATCGGCTACTGACTTACTGGAACGCCACTTCGTCGAAACTGCGCAGCTTGCGGCTGTGCAGCCGGCTGAGACTTTGCTGCCGCAGCCGGGCGATGGCGCGCACGCCGATGCGCAAGTGCTGCTCCACCTGCTGGCGGTAGAAGCGGTCGGCCATTGCCGGCAGCTTGAGCTCGCCGTGCAGCGGTTTGTCGCTCACGCACAGCAGAGTGCCGTAGGGCACGCGGAAGCGGAAACCGTTGGCGGCGACGGTGGCGCTTTCCATGTCCAGGGCGATGGCCCGGCTCTGGCTGAAACGGCGGTCGGGGCCGGGGTAGGGCAGCAGCTCCCAGTTGCGGTTGTCGGTGCTGGCGACCGTGCCGGTGCGCATCACGCGTTTGAGCTCGTAGCCGTGGAGCTGGGTGATGTCGGCCACCGCGCCTTCGAGCGCCTGCTGGACTTCGGCCAGCGGCGGAATCGGCACCCA
>Ga0315298_1001733_pt1 | contig 39003 bp, 33 predicted proteins | sample WHS_1_MG_FD_203077 | JGI IMG/M metagenome (GOLD analysis project Ga0315298, IMG submission 203077) | Extremophilic microbial mat communities from Washburn Hot Springs, YNP, Wyoming, USA - WHS_1_MG | ecosystem: Environmental > Aquatic > Thermal springs > Hot (42-90C) | place: USA: Wyoming... | reverse complement strand
GGGCCGCCTGACGGCCCAGGACCAGAGCTATCGGTACTTGTGGGGGCCGGCCGTGGACCAGATATTGGCCGACGAACAGCTCTTCCCGCTGGCTACGGAGGAGGGCACTAGCGCTTCCTTCCCTCTCCCTCCGGGAGAGGGCCAGGGTGAGGGTGCCGCCCACGGCGGGGGCTACGACCTCAGCAGCCCTGGCAGGGTGCTTTGGCCGTTGGCCGACCATCTGGGCACGGTCCGCGACCTGGCCCAGTACGGTGCCGCAAGCGGCATGACCACCGTCGTCAAGCACCGCCAGTACGACTCCTACGGCAACCTTGTATCGGCCATAGACCCGGCCACTAACCAAGCTGCGGCTGTCGATTTCCTTTTCGGCTTTACGGGCCGGCCGTTGGACTCGGCCACCGGCCTAGAGAACAACACAAACCGCTGGTACGATGCTGCGGTGGGCCGCTGGCTGAGCCAGGACCCCCTGGGCCTTGCCGCCGGCGACGCCAACCTGTACCGCTACGTCCGCAACGCCCCGACAGTCTCCTGTGACTTCTCAGGGTTGATTTTGGACACCCTTTGGGACGCAGCGAACATCGGCTTGGGGCTGGTTTCTCTCGGGAAGGACCTTTGGGAGGGACGCTTTAAGGATGCTGCTGCTGACGGCGGCGCCTTGGCTTTGGATATCGCCGCGACGGTTGTCCCCTTCGTACCTGGGGGTGCGAGTACTGCGGCGAAGGTTGCGCGGGGCGCGAAAGCGGTCGATAAGGCGGCGGAGGCGGTGGAAGGCGTGTGTGGGGTATCATCGCCGGAGTCTGGTGGAGACGGCCGCTTCTCGGCTGAAGGGGAGGTTTGGGGATCCGTTGAAGAACCGGCTGTTTGCCACCGAGCGGACGGAGATTCGTCTGCGGTGCGAGATATTGAACCGGTTTACGCAACTTGGGCTTCCGCGGTTTGAGCGGGTATAGTCAACGGACCGCTCCGGAGCCGAGTCGATAAGCAGTTCTTTCGTCTTGAGTCCTCCTTGTTCAAGGGGAATTAGTCAACAAGGCTGCGGTACCCCGTTCGTACCGAACCGCGCCGTTTCGCATCGCGTTGCAGCGGTCGCGAGTTGCCGGGGACGGGAGTGACGCTAATGACGCAAATCTCGGTACGTCCCGTGTTCGCCGCGCTCGGGACGCATAAGGTCGGGACCCTAAGGGCGAGAGAGCGCTACGCATCGGGCCTCCGGCGGCTCGGACGAGCGTGAGAATCGCGATCTTGATTGCCTCGGGCAGGCGGGGCCAAGCAGCCGCGACACGAGCGAGCGCAGGGTCGGCGAGACGGGGGAAGAGCGGGGCCAGAATCGACCTGCAGCGACAACGGCACCACTGTGGACACCTCGCCCTCGGGGGGGTGCCGCAAGTGGTTCGGCTTGGTAGACTTTTCAGCGTTCGGGCATCGGTCTTCGGAACCGAGGGTTGGGGGTTCGAGTCCTCTAGGGTGCGCTGGGGGCCAAGGGTAGAGGCGAGCGGGTAGGGCTTAACCTAAACACTTCTGCCGTGTCCACACAGCGGTCGCGCATGATGGGGTTGATCGTAGCGTTATTGGGGGCGTTTCTCTTCGGCAGCACTGGGTCGGGCGTACTGGGGCAAAAGGGTCCAAACATCATGGCGCCGGCCAGCGGCATACTGGCGGGCGGCCAGCCGGCCAACGGTGCTGGCCCTTGGCTGCCAGTAGTGCGGCTGGGTGGTCAGAAACTTGGCGGGCAGTTGGCCCGCAAGACGCTGGAGCCCCGGGCCGGTGAGGACCATTCCCGATGGCAGCTCATCAAGAAGACGTGCGAGGGAAACCAGTCGGGGCGGTCCGCCAGGGAGGAACCACCCGTCGGGGTGGCGCAGGAAAAGCCGGGCCACCACGTCGCCGCGCTGGGCATCAATCAGCGCAGTAACTTGGTCGACGGCAGAGGGGGCTTGGTTGGCGATGGTTTCCAAAGTGTCGACGCCCAGCACGTCGGCTTTGACGGCGTAGGCGAACACCTTGGCGGTGGTGACGCCCAGGCGTAAGCCGGTGAACGATCCCGGGCCGATGCTGACGGCCACCAGCCTCACCTCGCTGGGCTGCCACGCCACGGAGTCCAAGAGCTGGCGGATTGCGGGGGCCAGGGTTTGAGCACTGCGTTTTTCGCTGGGAAGTGCGATCTCGGCCAACAGGCGATCATCGGCCAAGGCAGCCACGCTGCCCGCGATGCCGCTGGTCTCCAGGGCGAGGATATTGAACACGGCGGCTACCAGGGCGAGGGGCATGAAGGCACCAGGGGGCCGGCCAGCGGTGGTCGCTTGCCGAGCAGACGAGCGCGTCCACCGTGGGGTGCGGCACTGCAAGTTCCTATGGCGCAAAGGATTTGGGTACGGCCCTCGACTTGACCCGGCGGTTCCGGAACAATACACTGTGCGGGTTGAGGCACGTTGATCGGTTCCCGCAGTCCGGCCCGTTGGCGGCGACGGGCGTTTGAAAGTGTGCCAGTCGTGAAACGCGCGCTCATCAGCGATATCCACAGTAATCTGGAGAGTCTCACGGCCGTGCTGGCCGATATCCGCGCACAAGGCATCGAGGAAATCTATTGCCTGGGCGACATCGTGGGCTATGGCCCCAATCCCCGGGAATGTATCGACTTGGTCATGAAGTGCAAGGTGTGCCTGCTGGGCAATCATGACCAGGGGGCCTTGTTCGATCCCGAAGGGTTCAACACGGGGGCGGAGCGGGCCATCTTCTGGACCCGCGAGCAACTGGAGAACAGCAACTCGCCGGCAGGCAACCGCCGCTGGGATTTTCTGGGGGAACTGCCTCGCAATCATCGCGAAGGGCCGTTTTTGTTCGTGCACGGTTCGGCGCGCAATCCCCTTAACGAATACGTCTTTCCCGAAGACATCTACAACCGGCGGAAGATGGAGAAGATCTTCGCCCTGATCGAGAAATACGCTTTTCAGGGCCATACGCACGTGCCTGGCGTCTTCACTGAGGATTTCCGCTTCCTCAGCCCAGAAGAGATCGACTACGTTTACCGCCTGGGCGACGGAAAGGTGATGATCAACGTGGGGTCGGTGGGACAACCCCGCGATGGCGACCCGCGGGCTTGCTATGTAGTGCTGGAAGACAATGTGGTCCACTTCCGGCGCGTGGAATATCCCGTCGAAGAGACGATTCGCAAGATTTACGCTATTCCCGACCTGGACGATTATCTGGGGGATCGGCTCCGCAGCGGCCGGTAAGCAGCGGCAGCCGAGCGATCGGCCGGACGGAAAGGCCACGGCCTTATGGGGGGCACGCACTGGAGCGGCTTCAGAACCGGGCGCCCTTTGGCGTGTGGCGACAGGGAGCGGGCCTGAGGGCTTCGTTCCGCATTCTTCCCGACGCTTCTGTCTGGTTTACCGTGGCCGCCGCCACGGCCTGCTATGGCCCGCAGGCCAGGGCCTGCTGGAAGATAACGTGATTGGCGGTAATTAGCGCCTTGGAGTGCGATCAAAAGAAGCCGGCATCCATGCCCAGCCGCGTTTGCAGTTCGTGGAACTGGCGGGCGAACTGCTCGCTGGAGGAATGGACGTGTTCGGCCTCGGTAATGAAGCGGAGGCTTTCGTTGCAGGGCACGCGTTGCTGCCGTAAGATGTCTTCGAATTCCTCCAGGTCGCTGCCATAGACGATAAGCAGCTTGTGCTCGTCGAACTGGACTTCCTGGGGAATGCCGGGGTTGAGCACAGCGATGCCCGTGCACCCGTCGTTCAGCAGCAGGTTTTCGTACTCCCAGAGGATACTTTTCAGGACGGGCAGATCGATGTGCTCGCGATACAGGTCCACATGGCCGCCCCGTTTGCGGTCATGGCTGGTTTCCAGCACCACGTCCACCACGGGGCCCAGCGGTTCGAGCAATTCCATAAAGGTATCGAACAGTCGGGGGCGGGAGAGGGCGGCCATGAGGACCGGCACGCTGGTGTGGGTTTCCTCGTCGCGATAGGCGTCGTGGCGGTAGCCCTCGCAGGGGACGACCTGGAGGTCGTAAGACGGGCGCACCGCATCGGTAAGCAAGAAGTCGCCGTAGCGGGAAACGCCCAAGTGGGCTTCCAGCTCCTCTTCGCTTAGGTGTTCGAAACTGCTCGCGCCCACGGGCAGGGAGCCGTCTCGGGTAACATTGCGGAAGAATCGTTTGAGGAAGCCCATCGACACACTCTCGCGACGCCCGTGCTCCTGGCAAGGTCCGTTCGGACAAGCCTAGGTCACGCTTTGGACGAAGTTCGGACTTTTCCACCACAGGCCCCCACGAACCTCGGCCTAAGCCGCAACCCCGGCAAAGGCCATCAAGTTTTCCTTGGCTGGGAAGAGGTTCGTTGCCGGCCGAATGGCCATCTTCCTTTCGGGCCTGAATCTCAGCGTTCTACGCTAGTCTAGCACCTGATTTGTGTTGAGGAGCGAAGTCCAAAGGATGTGGGCGCAACTCGCGAACGTGCGGGACCGACTGGCCAGAAAATCCCTCGCTGGCGAGCACCCTCCGGCGAGGCTGGTCGATCATTTTTGAACCCGCAGGCGCGGCGGGTAACAAACAAGCCTGCCGGCGGGCAGACGTCATCCCTGGCCGCATGACCGGCACAATCGCTATACTTGAACCAGCCCGCGGCTTGGCGGTCGCTTGCCCGACGGGCGACGTTGGCTGCTGCGGCGTGCTTGCCCGGGGGCTTGCTCCGGTGGCGGCGGGCGATGCGGTTGCCTGCGGAAGTACGAAGAAAGCACCGCGAAAGGCTTGGCGGGGGGCCTGCGCACGTCTGGATTTCTTGAAAAATGTTTTCTCGTCGCATCGGCTGGTTGACTTCGACCGTTGTGCTGGTGGTCGCCGGACTGGCGGGCTGCGCCCGGCAACCCCCGGCGCCGGCCCCAGAGCGCTCCGGCGAATCGCTGCATCAAACCTCTGCTGGGGGCGAGGTCCGCCAGTGGTGGGAAATCCTGATGCTGGGCGGTACGCCGATGGGACATGCTCAGACTACGGTGCGTCCTGTGCTCCGCGACGGCCGACGCGTACTGGCGATCGAGGGACTTCAGCGCATGACCATGCTGCGGGACGGGACGCCCGTTACCATCGAGGTGCGGTTCTCCAGCCTCGAAACGCCCGAGGGCCAAGTAATCGGGTTTGAGAGCGACACGCCTGCCATCCACATGCGAGGCCACACCGAAGGCGACCAGCTTGTAGTAGAAGTCTCGGGCAGCGGGCGGACCGAGCGCTGGACAAAAGCCTGGTCGCCCCGGTACCGGGGTTTTCTGGGAATACAGCAGTCGCTGTGGGAAGCCCCGATGCAGCCGGGGCAGTCGCGGACGATAACTTGCCTGGACCCGACGACCGGCGAGGCAGCCAGTACCCGGCTCGACGCCCGGGACTACGAGACGGTCCGTTTGCTGCACGAGACGCGGAAGCTGCTGCGGATCGATACCCAAACCACGCTGGCCGGTCAAACCCTGGTTGGCGCTTTGTGGACCGATGCCTCGGGCGAGATCCTGAAGAGCTGGACAGACCTGATGGACATGGAGAGCTACCGGGCACAGCCGGGCGAAGCGCAACTGGCCTCGGCCAGCGCGGCTGCTTCGGCGGCCACGGTGGATATGATTCGCAGTATCGCCATTCCGGTGGCCCGGCGGTTGGACCGGCCCATGGAAACACGGCGGGTTCGCTACCGGGTGCGGCTGGAGGGGGGGGACCCGGCCGAGGTGTTCCCTTCGGAGGGCTGCCAGCGGGTGAAGCGGCTCGACGGGCGCTCGGCCGAGATCACCGTGGTGGCCCGCCGGCTTGGGGAGGCGGTGGCAGCCGGCCCGGCCGATCCGCCACCCAGCCGAGCCGATTCCCAGCCCAGCCAGATTGTGCAAAGCGACGACCCGCGAATCATTGCGGCGGCGGAGCGGGCGGCGGGAACCCAGGCCGACGCCGCCCAGGCAGCCCGCCGTTTGGAACGTTTCGTGTTCGAAACCATTGCCCAAAAGGATTATCGGCAGGCCTTCGATTCGGCGGTGGACGCGCTGACCAGCGGCCGCGGCGACTGCACCGAGCATGCGGTGCTGTTGACCGCGCTGGCCCGCGCACGCGGCATTCCCGCCCGGGCAGCCATCGGCCTGGTGTACGTGGAGGGCAAGTTCCTCTATCACATGTGGACGGAAGTGTATGTGGCGGACCGGTGGTTCGGACTGGACGCCACTCGGGCTGCCGGCGGCATCAGCGGCGCATATCTGAAGATCGCGTACACCAGCCTGGAATCCACCACCGCCTATGCCAGCCTGCTTCCCGTGGCTCGAGTGGCCGGGAAGCTGTCGATCGAAATTCTCGAGGCGGACTAGCGCCGGCCTCGCTTGACGGCGACATGGGGCCGCGATAAAGTGGCGTGCGTCGGCCTGCTAAACCCACTTTGGAGTTCTGCCATGTCCGAGGGCGTTTCTCGTCGGCGTTTTCTTTGCGATGCGGTTGCGGTTGCTGGTGCTGCCTCGGCCGCGTGGTTGCCCGAGGGGGCCGTTGCGGCCGGCAATCCTGCCGGCGTCGATACCAGCCGAATCCTTAACTACAACCCCGATATGGAGTACCGCCGCTGCGGGAAGACTAACCTCATGGTATCGGCGGTGTGCCTGGGCGGCCACTGGAAGCGGCTGGATACCGTGGTCCCTTCCTTGGCCAAAGGCAATGCCTGGGGCATGGTGGACCTGGAGAATCCCGCTTTCCAAAAGAACCGTGCCGAGGTGGTCAGCCGGTGCATCGAGCGGGGCATGAACTACATCGATGCCTGCACCGGCGGCGAGGTCCTGGCCTATAGCCGGGCGCTCAAAGGCCGACGCGACAAGATGTACCTTGGCTTCTCCTGGGCCGAGGGGGAAATCCGCAACCCCGAGTGCCGCACCTTCGAAAAGCTCAAAGCCACGTTGGACCACGGCCTGAAGGCCGCGGGGCTGGAATACGTGGACCTATGGCGCGTCACCTGCCTGGAGCAGAGCGGACAGCACGACCTGCGCACGATCGAGGAGATGATCAAAGCCCTGGAGTGGGCCAAAAAGACCGGCCGCGCCCGCTTCACCGGCATATCGTCGCATGACCGGCCGCACATCCGCCACCTCATCGAGACCTATCCCAAACAAATCGAAGTGGTGGTGACTCCTTACACGGCAAAGTCCAAGGTGGTAGAAGATCCTATGGGCCTGTGGGCCGCCATGAAACAGCACGACGTGGGGTGGTTCGGCATCAAGCCGTTCGCCAGCAACTCGGTCTTCAAAGGGACCAGCGCGCCGAACGATCCGCACGCCAAAGAGGATAACGAGATTGCACGGCTCGCCATCCGCTATATCCTTTGCAACCCCGCAATTACCGCCCCCATCCCCGGACTGATTACCGTGGACCAAGTGGATAACGTCGCCCTGGCGGTGCTGGAGCGCCGCGAACTGGACAGGGAGGAAAAGGCCCGACTCGATCGCGCCATGGACCGGGCGTGGGCCACGCTGCCGTACCATTACCAGTGGCTGAAGGACTGGGAGTACGTCTGAGGTAGCCGCGGGGCAGGGTAGGGCAGGGTAGTGGGACCGGCGATTTAGGAACTCTCGCGGCGGCCCGCCAGGCAGGAAGATGTATAGCTTTTCGGCTCCGGTCGCGTCGGCCGGTTGCATGGGGCGCAACGATGATCCATCGTTCCGCGCCTTGGCCGCGGGGATTGGGTCTTCAACGACTTGCAGGGCCGCCCACTTTCGCCTGGTCAGGGCCGGCATTAGAATGTACGGCCAGAACGGGTGCCGGCTGGCTGGGCAGGGCGAGCCGGCCAGAGCCCTTGTGTTGCTGTTTCCCAGGAGCGTGCAGAGATGACCCGCACTGCAAAGCGTTTTTCGCGCCGGCAGGTTTTACGCCTGGCTGGTGCTGCCGTAGCCGTTCCTAGCCTTGTTCCCGCCAGCGTGTTGGGCGCCGCTGCCCCCTCCGAGCAAGTTACCATGGGTTTCATCGGGGTAGGGTGGATGGGTGAGAGCAACCTCGAGTCGTTCCTGCGCGAAAAAGATTGCCGCGTGCTGGCCATCGCCGATGTCGATCGCACCCATTTGGAGGCCAATGTCCGCCGGGTGAACGAGCGCTACGGCAACCGGGACTGCAAGGGGTACAAGGATTTCCGGGAGTTGCTTGCGCGGGGGGATATCGATGCGGTGTGCATCTCCACGCCGGACCACTGGCACTCGATCCCGGCGGTGATGGCCGCCGATGCGAAAAAGGATATCTACTGCGAAAAACCGCTGTCGCACACGTTTGCCGAAGGGGTGGCGATGGTGCAGGCCGTCCAGAAGAACCAGCGGATCTGGCAGACCGGCTCGTGGCAGCGGAGCGTGCCCGATTTCCGCCGGGCCACTGAATTGGTGCTCAACGGTTACATTGGGAAGGTGAAGCGGGTGGAGGTGGGGCTTCCCTCGGGTCACGCCGATTTTGCTGGCACCGGCAACAAATGCCCTAATTCCGATCCGCCTCCTGAAGTGGATTACGATTTCTGGATCGGGCCGGCCCGCATGGAACCCTTCAACCGTTGCCGCTTCCACAAGAACTGGCGGTGGAACTACAACACGGGGGGCGGGCAGTTGATGGACTGGATTGGCCACCACTGCGACATCGCCCACTGGGGCCTGTCGAACCCCAAGTACGGCTGCGGGCCCGACGATGAGATCGGACCGCTGGAGGTATCGGCCACGGCCGAATTCCCACCCAAGGACGCCATCTGGAACACCGCCACGCGTTACCGCGTTACCTGCAAATACCCCAACGGCATCGAAGTAGTGATTGCGGGCGGCCACCGCGACATTCGCGGCGGAACCAAGTGGATCGGAGAACTCGGCTGGGTGTGGGTCGATCGCGGCGGCTTCGAGACCTCCAACCCCGAGTGGAAAAAGGAAATCCGCCAGCGCGAAAAGAAAGGCGATCTGGAAGTCGCCCTTTATGACTCGCCCGGGCATCAGCGGCAATTTCTGGACTCGGTAAAGTCCCGCAAGCGGACCCTCACGCCGGTCGAAGTGGCCCACCGCTCGCAGACGCCGGGCCATCTGGGCTATATCGCCTCGGTCGTCGGCCGGACGCTCAAGTGGGATGCGGCCAAGCAGGAAATCGTGGGCGACCCGGAGGCCGCGAAGATGCTTTCCAAGGTCATGCGGGCGCCCTGGCACCTGTAAGCCGCTACGCCCCGCCACACTCCGGAACCAACGAGGAGGGAACACGCCATGTCCCGCGCCCCAAGATGCATCCTTTGCCTGGTGGTCGTCTTGGCCGGGGTGGGCCTGGACGGTTCGAGGGTGGCCGGCGCACAGACCACCGAAGGTCCTTTGCGCGTGGGCATCATCGGTTTGGACGCGCACGGGCTGCCCTGGACCCAGATTGTCAACGGTCCCAAGCGTCCCGCCGAACTGGGACAGATGCGCATCACGGTGGCCTTTCCGGGCGGCAGCCCCGATATTCCACAGAGCATGGAAATCCTCGGGCGCAGCGTCGAGCCGGTGCGGGCCCTGGGCGTTGAGATCGTGGACAGTATCGAGGCGGTACTGGCCAAGTGCGATGCGGTGATGATTTTGAGCATCGACGGGCGGGTGCATCTGACCCAGGCCCGGCCGGTGCTGGCAGCCCGCAAGCCCGTGTTCATCGACAAGCCGCTGGCGGCCTCGCTGGCCGACGCCGTGGAGATCTTCCGGCTGGCCCGCCAGCATGGCACGCCGTGCTTTTCCAGTTCGGCCTTGCGGTTTGCGCCGGGCACGCAGGCGGTACTCAAGGACCCCCGTGTGGGGCCGATCCTGGGTTGCGACGCGTTCAGCCCGTGCCCCCTCGAACCGCATCATCCCGATTTCTTCTGGTACGGGATACACGGCGTCGAGACGCTGTTTACCCTGATGGGGCCGGGATGCGTCACGGTCAGCCGCGTGCATACCGACAAGTTCGACGTGGCCGTGGGGGTTTGGAACGACGGCCGGATCGGTGTGTTTCGTGGCACCCGCGACGGACCGCATAGTTACGGCGCTACGGTCTTCGGGCGCAAGGGGAGCGTTCAGGCGGGCCGATTCGAGGGATACGAACCGCTGCTGGTAGAAATCGCTCGCTTCTTCCGTACCGGGCGGGCACCGGTGCCGCCGGAACAAACCCTGGAGATTTTGGCGTTCATGGAAGCCGCCGATCGAAGCGGGCGCGAAGGTGGCAGGCCGGTCCCCGTCCACAAGTGAGCAGGGAGGCGGGAGCGGGGAGCAAGCAGACTCCGGGCTCCGTGCTCCCTGCTGTCACCCGTCACCCGTTCCCTCTCGCACCTGGCGCAAACTCGCTTTCCCACGCAGGTGCCTGGGAGGGCAGGCTCAAGCCGGCCACGCGCAAGAAGCCGGCCAACAGTGCGTACCCCATTTCCGTCAGGATCGACTCGGGATGGAACTGGAGCCCCACCACGGGGAATTGGCGGTGCCGGATGGCCATCACCACGCCGTCCTCCGTGGTCGCGCACACCTCCAGGCAGTCGGGCAGCGACTCCGCCTCGACCATCAGCGAGTGATATCGGCAGCCTTGCAAGGGATTCGGCAGTCCCTCGAACACGCCCCGGCCATCGTGGTACACCGCCGAACTCCGGCCATGGACGGGCTGCGGTGCACGGACCACCCGGCCTCCTAGCGCCTCGGCAATGGCTTGATGGCCCAGGCAGACGCCTAGAATAGGCAACCGGCCGCAAAACACCCGGACCAGCTCCAGCGAACAGCCGGCCTGCCTGGGGGCACAGGGGCCGGGCGAAAGGACGATGGCGGCTGGGTCCAGTCGGCGTACGTCCTCTGCCCCGAGCGCGGTGTTCCGAAATACGCGTGTTTCCTGACCCAAACGTTGCAGATATCGGGCCAGGTTGAACACGAAGCTGTCGTAGTTATCGACCACCAAGATGGGCTTCATAGGAACGGGGGGGAGCCATCGCCTCCTTCTGCCAGGGCCAGCGAGGCGGGGCCAGCACCAGGGTAAGGAGCACGGCCGCAGCAAACAGGCAGTGCAGTACGCCAAACACCCATTCCGGGGCATCGCAAAACAAGAGGTCGCGGGCCAGTCGGGCGATGAACGAGGCCTCGTCCACGGTTTGACCGGCCTGTGCTCGGAGCGAATCTTCCAGCACGGTCAGCGGGCATTTGACCCCGAGCATGGCTTCCAAGGCCACCAGGCCGATCATGGCAAAGTGGATCATGCGGAACCAGAAGTTGCGGACCCATCGCCACCGAAGCGCTACGCCCAGCAGGATGGCCGCCAAGCCCAGCACGACAAAAGTGGCGTAGGCCGCATGGGCTACGACCACCGCGTCGGCCAGAAGACGATGGGCGTTCATCAGGCTGCAAACTCCGCCGAAAGGGGCCAGTGGGGCTGCCGCGCCCCCTATCTATGGGGCTAAGGGTTCGTCGGGCTGGCCAGTCGCCCGTTCGACAGGCGCCGGCGGGGGCCCATAACGCCGGCGGTACTCCACAAACGCGGCTGGCAGAAAGTGCACCAGGTCGCGCGCAATCAAGGCCTCTTGTCCTAAGTTGGCCGCTGCCAGGTCGCCGGCCAGTCCGTGGAGGAACACCCCCAGCCGAGCCCCATCGTAAGCCTCCATCCCCTGTGCCACGAGTGCCGCAATCAGGCCGGTGAGCACATCGCCCGAGCCGCCGGTGGCCATGCCCGGATTGCCGGTGGGATTGGTCCACGATCGCTGCCCGTCGGTAACCAGAGTGCCATGGCCTTTGAGCACGAGCACCACACCCCAGCGCGCGGCACACTCCCGGGCCAAGCGATGTCGCTCTTCGGGAGGCACGCGGGCCTGTCGCAGCAAGCGAGCAAACTCGCCGGGATGCGGCGTCAGCACTCTTGGCCCGCCGGGCTGGCCAAGAGCTTCCGGCTGGTCTGCCAGGGCGTTTAGGGCGTCGGCATCGAACACCGCAGGCTTGGCCAAGCCGCGGTACAGGTCTGCCACCAGCCGGTCCAAGCCCAAGGATCGGCCCAGTCCCGGCCCACAGGCCACCACCGTGGCAGTGGGTGTCCACGCACGCATGGCCTCGAGTCCACTATAGGCGATCCGGCCTTTGCGGTCGGAGGGCAAGGCAACCGTCATATAGCTGGGCTCGAAAGCGGCGACGGTGGCTTGACACACATCGGGCACGGCCACGCGGACCAGGCCGGCACCTCCCCGCAGGGCAGCCATGCCCGCCAAAGCCGGCGCGCCGGCCATTCCGCGGCTTCCGCCCACCACCAATACCAGGCCGAAATGCCCCTTATGACTGTCGGGGACACGCAGCGGAAGCCACGGCAACTCCATCATAGGCCTTGCCGCCCCCGCGAAGCGTTGCGGGCAATCAGTCCGGCGATGTATCCCCCTTTGAATCCGGCGTCGATATTGACCACCGTCACGTTGGCCGCGCAACTGTTCAACATGCTCAGCAATGCCGCCACTCCCCGAAAACTCGCCCCGTAGCCCACACTGGTCGGCACGCCGATGACCGGACAATCGACGTATCCGCCCACCACGCTGGGCAGCGCCCCTTCCATGCCCGCCACAACCACCACTGCATCCGCCCCGCGGAGATGATGGAGATTGGCGCGGAGACGATGGGGGCCGGCCACGCCCACGTCCTGCACCATGCGGACCTCGGCCCCGGTCCACAGGGCCGTCTCCCGCGCCTCTTCTGCCACCGGCAAGTCGCTGGTGCCGGCCGTTACAATCGTTACCACCCCTTGGCGCGTCCCAAGGGCGGCCGAAGCCGCAGCATCGGCACCCGGCCGCGGGATGCGAAACGTCCGCCCCAAGGCATTCCATCGGGCCTGGGGAAACGCGGTGGAAAGCGGCACTGCCTGCTCGGCCGAAATCCGGGTAGCCAGCACGTCGATGCCACGCTCGACCAGCGCCCGGAAGATTTTCTCCAGGGCCTCTGTGGTCTTACCCTCGCAAAACACCACTTCCGGAAAGCCGCAGCGCCGGGCCCGGTCCGTGTCGAGCTGGGCCTCGCCCACGTCGCAGATACCCGCGTCGGCCCCCCGGCGCACAAAATCATCCACCGTGATCTCACCGGCCAATAGCCGCTCCGCCAGTTCTCGCAGCTCAATCTCGCTCATGCGACTAATGGTAACCGCTCTGCCAGAGGCGGAAAACCGCCCCACGGCATTTCCTGTGAGGCCCTTCCCCCATACGAGCTACCGGTCGGCAAGGCAGGCCGGGGCAGGGCAGGGGAGGGCAGGGCAGGGCTTATGCGTGTGGCACCCGCAGGGGCGACAAGGTAAAATCCTGAAGACTGGGTAACGAAGCGCAAAAGGACTGCCTTTTTTCGTGGAGCTAAGGGAACGCCAGCATGAGCCAAGACCCCAACACCTCCGACCAGCCGAAGATCGTCGTCGACGAGGACTGGAAGAGCCGGGTGGAGGCCGAAAAGCAGGCCTACCGGGCGGCGGAGCAGGCGCAGGGCGGTCCGCAGGCCGGGGGGCCGCCGCCGTTGGCCGATCATGATCCGGTGCTCCCTAAGCCCACTTTGGAGTTCTTGGTTTCGACGTTGGCCCTGCAAACCAGCGTGGCCCTGGGCATGATGCCCGACCCGGTCACCGGCAAGCGGCAGGTGCGGCTCAACCAGGCCCGCCATTTCATCGACACCATCGAGATGCTCTACGAGAAGACGACAGGCAACCGCACAGAGGACGAAACGGCCGCCATCGATCATCTGTTGCACGAACTCCGCCTGGATTACGTGGCCGTGGCCGAGCGGGTCAAAACCCCCTAGCGTGCGTACCTGGCAGATGCCATTCTCGGACAGCCGCACCGCTTTACGCAGAGGCCCATCGCGCCCTACGATTGCCGGTGGGCGATGATAGCCCCGCGATCGGCCGATTCGGCCAGGCGGGCATAAAGCGAAAGGTAGCCTTGGGTGAACCGCAGGGGCGGGCGCTTCCAGGCGGCCAGGCGGCGGCGGATTTCCTCGTCGGAAACTTCCAGGTGCAAGCGGCGCTGGGGGATGTCGATGGTGATCCAGTCGCCATCGCGTACGGCCGCCAGCGGCCCGCCTTCTGCCGCTTCGGGCGAGATGTGCCCTACGAAGCAGCCGTTGTTGGTGCCCGAAAAGCGGCCGTCGGTGATCACGGCCGTCTGAAGGGCCAGCCCCCGGCCGTAAAGCAGCTTCACGGCGGTGTACATCTCCCGCATTCCCGGTCCGCCTTTCGGGCCTTCGTAGCGGATAACGACGACTTGCCCGGCTTGCACCGCGCCGTCCAGAATCGCCCGGTCGGCTTCCTCCTCGGTGTCGAAGCATCGGGCCACTCCGGAGAAGACGTGCTGGCGCGGGTCGATGGCCGCGGGTTTGGTGATCGCCCCCCGGGGGGCCAAGTTGCCGCGGAGCACGGCCAAGCCGCCGCCGGGAGCAAACGGGTCGTCCAGCGGCCGGATGATCTGGGGGTCGGCGATGCGGGCCTCGGCCACATTCTCGGCGACAGTGCGGCCGGTTACCGTCATGGCATCGCCGTGCAGGAGGGGCAACAGGGTGTGCATCACGGCGGGCACGCCGCCGGCACCGTGGAAGTCGGGCACGTTCCAGGCCGCGGCAGGATTCATGCGCGCAACTTGCGGGGTGGTTCTCCACAGGGATTCGAGCCGATCCAAGGTAATCTCGTCGCAGTGGGCTTCGTAAGCGATGGCTGGCAGGTGGAGCGCCAGGTTGGTCGAGCCGCCGATAGCCGCCCCTACGCGGGCGGCGTTTTCGATCCCCTTGCGGTTGATGATTTGGCGGGCGGTGATGCGGGCGCGTAGCAGGTGCATGATCTGACGCCCCGCCTCCTGGGCCGAACGCAGCCGGCCCGCCTGGGTGGCCGGAATGGTGGCCGAACCGGGCAGGCACATTCCCATAGCCTCGGCCACGCAGCACATGGTATTAGCAGTGCCCAGAAAGGCACAGGATCCGCAGGTGGGCGTTACCTGGTCTTCCAGGCGGCGGTACTCCTGCGGGTCGAGTTTTCCCGCCTGCATCATGCCCAAAGCCTCGGTGATGGTGGTCAGATCCGAGGCTCGGCCGTCAAACTCGCAGCCGCCTTCCATCGGGCCGCCGACAACCAGGATGGCAGGTACGTCGAGGCGGGCGGCGGCCATCAGCAGGCCCGGGACGATCTTGTCGCACGATCCCAAAAGCACCACGGCGTCGAACTGGTGGGCCTCGACCATGGCCTCCACATCGTTGGCGATCTGCTCCCGGGTGGGCAGGACATAATGCATACCCACGTGGCCCTGGGCGATACCGTCGCAGGCGGCGATCAGTCCAAACTCCACGGGCGTGCCACCTGCCTGGAAAATGCCTTGGGCGACCTGGTTCGCCACCTCGCGCAGGTTCGCATGGCCGGGCACCACACGGTTCCATGAGTTCGCGATGGCCACCAGCGGCCGGTCCAGATCGTAGTCGCTGTAACCCATGGCTTTGTACACGGCCCGATGCACCGACCCCTCGGGCCGGCGTAGAATCCGCTGGCTACGAAGCTCTCCAGGATCGTTCATCGCAGCGTAACTCCAAAGCAAAGAAAAGTAGAAGGTCAAACACGCAAGCTCAAGTGTGGAACGTCGGATATCAAACCGGAATGGCCGGGACCGGCGTCCGCACTGCGAAGGTTCCGCTCTGGCAGTCTGGGGCCAACCGCAAGGGTACTCGGCACGGCAACCGCCGCGCGTGCCCCGAGGGGGTGGGGATGTCCACGCGGTTCGGCCTCGATGGCCCTCGTCAACAGCCGGGGTGCCGCGGTGGGCAGGCCGATTGTCCGGCTACATTTTCTCCACCACCTCGATCCCTAGGAGTTCCAACCCCTGGCGAATGGTGCGGGCCGTCAGATCGCACAACAGCAGGCGGCTTTGCCGCAAGACGTCGTTCTCGGCTTTGAGCACCGGGCACTGCTCGTAAAAGACCGAGTAGCGATTGGCCAGCTCATACAGGTAGTTGGTCAACTGGTTGGGGCGGTAGTCGTCCAGGGCCAAGTCGATGGCCTCGCCGAAGCGGAGCAGCTCCAGGCCCAAAGCCCGCTCCGCAGGAGTGGGAAGCACAATCGGCGCACCGGCGGCGCGCAGCGCCTCGATATCGACCCCCAGCTTGCGGAAGATGCTGCGCACCCGGGCGTAGGCGTATTGCATGTAAGTGGCCGTGTTGCCGTTCATGGCCAGCATCTTGTCGTAATCGAACTCGTAGTCGCTGGTCCGATTCTGGGCCAAGTCGGCGTATTTCAGGGCTCCGATACCCACGACCTCGGCAATACGGCGGCGCTCGTCGGGCGACAGTTCCGGCCCGTCGGGCTTGGCATCGTCGTTGGCCGAGACGATGGCTTCCGCCCTTCGCACCGCTTCGTCCAGCAGACTTTCCAGGCCCACGGTATCGCCGGCCCGGGTCTTGAAAGGCCGGCCGTCTTTGCCCAGCACCGTGCCGAAACTGACGTGCACCAGTTCGACGTCGCGATAACCGATCTGGCGGGCGGCGGCGAATAGCTGCTCGAAGTGCAGGCTCTGCCGGTGATCCACCACGTAAAGAATGGCATGAGGCTGCCACGTCTCCATGCGGTAACGCAGAGTGGCCAGATCCGTGGTGGCATAGAGAAAGGCCCCATCCTGTTTGCGCACGATCATGGGGGCATCGTGCCCCTGGAGAAAAATGCACACGGCGTTGTCGCTGAGCCGGGCGATGCCTCGGGCCAGCAGCTCTTCTACCAGGCCGGCCAGGCGGTCGTGGTAGAAGCTCTCGCCCAGCGTATAATCGAACTCGACACCCAGTCGGCGGTAAATGGCATCGATGGCCTGGCGGCACAGGGGGAGGATCTCTTGCCAAATGCGGCGGTTTTCGGGGTCGCCGTCGTGCAGCCGGGCCGTCTCGGCAAGCACGTGGCGGTCGGCGTCTTCATGGACTAGCAGCAGGCGGGCGAACTCCGGGTCGCCAGCCGCAGGATCGAAGGCGGCCTGCACCTGGCGAATCTCCTCCTCGATTTCCGCGATGGCTGCCTGGACCTTGTTAAGCTCTTTGTCCCGCTGGCGAGTCTGCGCGGCATTGGCCGGCGCCAGGGCGGCCAGGCGGCGCTGTTGGTCCCGAAGGCGCTGGAGTTCCGCCTGGCGCTGAGGCAACTGGCGGCGTTGGGCCCAGCGGGTCGCCAAAGCATTGACCGTTTGATAGACGCGGGCTAGTTCCCGCACCGGGTCGTGGGCGTAGGCGGCCCGATCCAGCACGCCCCGCTTCCACCCGTACAGGATCATGCCGAACTGCGTTCCCCAATCGCCCAGATGATTGTCGCTGATCACCCGATGCCCGAGGAATCGCAGGGTGCGGCAGATGCTGTCGCCGATGACGGTCGAGCGGATGTGGCCCACGTGCATGGGCTTGGCCACGTTGGGCGAGGAGTAGTCGATCACATAGGTGCGCGGCTGGGCCACCTTGGGAATGCCCAGGCGAGGATCGGCAACCGCAGCCGACAGGCGCTGGGCCAGTGCCTCATCCCGGATGCGGAGGTTGATGAAGCCCGGACCGGCGATTTCAGGCGGGTGGCAGAGGTCTTCCCACGGCAGGCGGGCCAGCACTTCCTCGGCCACCCGGCGCGGCGGCTTGCCCAGGCGCTTGCCCAGGGGCATGGCCAAGTTGGCCTGGTAATCCCCGAAGCGCGGATCCTGGCTGCGGCGGACGGTGGCCAGAAGTTCCTTGGCCAGGGGCTCGCCGACCCATTCCCGCAGCGCCTGCTGAAACCGGGTGCGAAGTTCCGCTAAAAGGCTCATCCTCTCGGGGCGTTACGAGGGCGAGGCGACCTGGGGGGAATAGGGAATGCGCCTGGCCCGGCTCCACAAATCCTCCAGAGCGTAGTACTGCCGCGTCTCGGCATCAAACAGATGCACGACGACGTCGCCGTAATCCAGCAGGATCCAGCGGCTCTCCTCATACCCTTCGAGGCCCAGACGCCGGTCGCCCAACTCTTGCTCCAGCACCCGATCGATCTCCTCGCTCATAGCATGCATTTGGCGGCGGCTGGTGCCAGTAACGATCACGAAGAAGTCGAAAAGCGTGGTCAGTTCGCGCATGTCGAGGATCGTGATGTCGCGCCCTCGGTTCTCTTCCGCCACCCGGGCCGCCGCCAGGGCACGCTCCAAGGCTCGAGAGTCCTCACACTGCCGCCGCGGGGCAGGCGAATCGATCACGGGCATCCTCGTGGAACTGGACCATAAAACCCCTTACATCACACAGACTATTGTAAACTGCCGGTCTCCCACCTGGAAGCCTCCTACCGCAACCGCGCCAGTAGCTTTACAGCAGCCGCCGTCATCTGGCGGGCCGCCGTGGGGGCGAACGGCGGGTAATCTAGGATTTTGGGCACCGTCAGGGCCGCATATTCACCCGCCTCGTAGGCCTTGGGATCGGGCAGATAGCCCACCATGTCGTCCGTATAGCCCACCACCAGCGTGTGGAGAAACGGCGAATCGCGGCGGATGGCCAGCCCGTAGAAGCTGTAAAGTTCGGCGGGGTGGAACAGCATGGCCAAATCGCCCAGGCGGAGCGCACTGAGCGAAATCGGCAAATGCGTCTGTTTCAGATCACGTCCTGCGTTGCCGCGGTACCAATCCTCGGCAAAACCCGCGTCGACCCATTCTCCGCTGGCACAGGCCTTGGGATCCCCGCGGTAACGCTCCAGCCAACTGCGGAACCGATCGAGATCGTAGGGCAAGCGGAACTCTTCACGGAGACTTCGCAGCGGCACGCAGGCAACGGCAGCGGCCTTGGCGATCGCCTCTTTTACCGCAGGATAGATAGCCGCCACCGACTGCCGGATTTCGCCCCGCCAGTCCTTGCCATCGCCTGGGTTCACGTCGCCGCAATGCCCCTGCAAAAATCCCGGATCGAGCTTCTCGTTCTGCCGGACCCGTTCGGCGACCTCGCCGGGCCAGTCCGGGCCAGCCTGCTCGTCGGCGTAGCACACGGCATGCGCCGAAAAGTGGTACCAGCACAGCGCTGGCTTTCCCGCGCGGGGGAAGAGCAGGGCATGGACCGTGGTATCGAGCCAGCGCGTGGCATCGGTGGCATCGGGACCGAACTTCTCGTCGGTCAGCCACGTCCGCGCGGTGCGGTTGTGGTTGCCGCCGACGGCCCGGCTGGTGCCCACCAGAAGCTCGGCCGGCGCGAGATCCTCTTGGGCGCGGCAGACGGCTTCTACGGCACGCTGTTGGACCGTAGCCATGTACTGCTCCGGAATCGCTCCCCATTGCCTGGCAAAGCAAAACGCAGGCATAGAGTGCGTGTGCGTGCACGTGACGCGGACATGTTCGGCCGGGATGCCGGCTTTTTGCGCCACTTGGGCCCGGATGCCATCAGCCAACTGGCGCCCCACGCACGCCACCTCCAGCGAACAAATGGCCGCCCGGTTCTCCCCTTGCTGCAGCACCAAGGCCCGGGCCACCGTGCGCTGGCGAATCGCTCGCACCCGGCGCTCATTGCCAGGCCTGCGATGGAAGCCGCCCAGTTCTATGCCCAGTGGGGGGGTGATATCCACGACGGCTTCCCCCGCTCGCAGCGCCGCCGGCCCCGCAGCTCCTCCGGCGACCGACCCGATGGCCAAACCGGCCAACCCAGACGTAACATGTGCGAGAAATTGTCGGCGGGCAAGTCCCTGCGTGGCAGGCGCTGCCATGGTCTGGCCTCCTCAGGATTCGCACCAATGGTGTGGCCGTCGTGAAAGCATTACCCCGGAGTGCTTCCGGCGTAAGATCTGTACGCGGCACCGAGATCGCGATACCGGCGTGTTGAAAACCAAACCCCACAGTGGGAGTTCGTTCGCTGGATCGCGGTCCCTGGCAGCATATAGCTCCCGGCCCCTCCAGTCCAGCCCCAAAGCCCGTGGCGCTGTCCGCCGCGCGGAACGTCTCGGGGGCACGTCTCGATCAATGGGGGCAAACGCACTGCGGGACCGCCAAGGGGGAAGGGCCTGGCCCTCAATCCCGGTCCTCGTCGTCCAACACGGCAAGGCGCCACATCAAGAAGAGGCGATAGGCCGTCAGCACAGCCACGGCCCCGGCAGCGGCGGCAAACAAGCCGAGGGGGCTGATCGGGTTGATGGCAGGGTCCTGCCGTGCCACCGAAAGGACCAGTAGCCCCACGGTGCTACCCAGAATCCCGATCAGCAAGGTGCCGGCTGCCCCTCGAGGGTGCCGGCCGGGAAGGATGAACCGGGCCAGCAGTCCGGCCAGGATGCCTAGACCCAGCCACAGCAGGACCACGTTGGTCCACCGCTGGGCCGAGGCCGAAAGTTCCAACCCGGAGAGGTCCATAAAAAATCAACCTCCGGTTGTTGACGCACGGGGGTGCCGAGGGCGTCGGCGGCCCGCCCGGACGTCAACAACGCGGAGTACCGTCCCCCCGACGATGTGCGAGAACCGCTGTTATGCGAGAACCGCTGTTATCGCTGCGGCGGCTGGGCCTGTTCGGCGCGGGCTTGACGGAGGGCGGCGGCTTCCCGGGCCAGTTTGAACTCTGGGCCAGGGGCGTAGTACTGCACGTCGTCCGTCATGTAATAGGGACTGGGAAGGATCTGGCCCCCCACATCCACCTGGCAGCCGCTCAAGGCGACGACCGCGGCGACACCCAGCCCCGCCAGCACTCGTTGCAGCGACCCTCGAAAGTTCCCACCACTCATCCGCCACCTCCGTCGCTAAAGACACCCGGTCTGCCCGCGGTAGCCTTGGGCCGAACTAGCCAAACATAACCGGCACGAACGCTACAACCGGCAAACTTTGTCACCCCCGTTATCGGCCCGCTTGCCAGCCGGACTTTAGAAGAACCAATGCAGCCCCAACCGGACTGCCACACAGACAATGCCCCGGCCCCAGGCATTCGCCAAAGCCGCCAGGAGTACCTCTATAGGTGGGGCGGTTACGGGGTTAAAGCGAGTAATGAGTGATCTTCGCCCGAGTGGTTGGGCCACGAACTGGTCGAGGCCAGCCGCGGTTGCATTGCATATCCCCATACAAGCTATAGGCTTACGCCTCTGGCGATGGGTGACAAGCCGAACAGCCCTTGGCGAGACCTCGGTACCGCTATACCACGGCTGTCTCGGCGGTCAGACGCTGAGATAAATCGGGGATGGCTTCACGCAGGGCTTCTTCGACCCGCTCGACGAGGCGGAAGGTCATGGCACGGCGGACTTCTTCAGGCAGTTCGCTGAGGTCCTTTTCGTTTTCGCGGGGGAGGATGACCCGCCGGATGCCGGCTCGGCGGGCCGCGAGCACCTTCTCTTTGATCCCGCCGACCGGCAGCACCAGGCCGGAAAGCGTGATCTCGCCCGTCATGGCGGTATCGCTTCGGACCGGGATCCCTGTATAAAGCGATGCCAAGGCCACAGCCATGGCCACGCCGGCCGAGGGCCCATCTTTGGGAATGGCGCCGGCGGGCACGTGGATGTGCACGCCATTGGAATGCAGGGTGGCCTGCGAGATGCCCAACTCGGCGGCCTGCGACCAGATGTAGCTTCGCGCGGCCTGGGCCGATTCCTTCATCACGTCGCCCAGGTGGCCGGTGAGCATCAGGTCTTTGCCTTCGGGCAGTAACACCGCCTCGACATAGAGGACTTCGCCGCCGGTCTCGGTCCAAGCCAGGCCGGTGGCCACCCCCGGGCCCAGTTTCCGGCGTGCTCGCTCTGGGAAGAAGGGGGGCGGGCCGAGCATCTCGCCCAAGTCGTCGGGCCGGACCACCACCGGCTGGCCGTGGCCCTCGGCAAACCGGACCGCCACCTTGCGGGCCACTTGGCCAATCGCCCGTTCCAGTTGTCGCACCCCCGCCTCGCGGGTGTAGCGCGAGATGATATGCCGCAGCGTCTCTTCGGGCAGGCTGAGTTGCTCGGCTGTGAGGCCCGCCTCTTTCAACCGGCGCGGCACCAAGTACCGCTCGGCGATGTGCAGCTTTTCCTCTTCGGTGTAGCCGGCCAGGCGGAGCACTTCCATGCGGTCCAACAATGGCCGGGGGATTGCGTCCAGGGTGTTGGCGGTGGTGATGAAAAACACCGACGAAAGGTCGAACGGCAGGTTGAGATAGTTATCGCGGAAATCGAAGTTCTGGGCCGGGTCCAGTATTTCCAACAGGGCCGCCGCCGGGTCTCCGCGGAAGTCGTGCCCCAGCTTGTCCACTTCGTCGAGCATGAGCACGGGGTTGCGGGCCCCCGCACGGCGGATGGCCTGAAGGATGCGGCCGGGCATGGCGCCGATGTAGGTGCGGCGGTGGCCACGCAATTCGGCCTCGTCGTGCAGTCCGCCCAGACTCATCCGCTCGAATTTCCGCCCCAAAGCCCGGGCGATGGACTGGCCCAGCGAGGTCTTGCCCACCCCCGGCGGCCCCACGAAGCACAGAATGGGGGCCTTGGCTTCCGGGTTGAGCTTCAGTACTGCCAAGTGCTCGATGATGCGGTCTTTGACATCCTTCAGATTGTAATGGTCGGCGTCGAGCACTTCGCGGGCGTGTTTCAAGTCGCGGTTATCCTCGGTCAGCGTGTTCCAAGGCAGTTCCAGCACGAACTCCAGATAGCTGCGGGTGATCTGGTAATCAGGGGCCGCCGTGGGCAGGCGCTCCAGGCGGCTCAGTTCGCGCGCGACCTCCTTGCGGACCTCGTCGGGCAACTCGGCTTTTTCCAGGCGCTGGCGGAGTTCCTGGATCTCGGCCTGCTCGGGATCGGTCTCGCCCAGCTCTTCCTGAATCGCTTTCAACTGCCGGCGCAAGAGGTACTCGCGCTGTTCGCGGCTCATCTCGCTGGCGGCCTGGTTGGTGATCTTCTGGCGCAGCTCCAGCACTTGCGATTCGTGAGTGAGGTAGTCGTGCATCTTGCGGAGTGCCTCTAAGCGGGTCGAGGCCTCCAAAAGCGCCTGCTCCTTCTCCAGATCGAGGCTCATCATCGAGGCCAGCATATACACCCGGTGCAGAGGATCGGCCACCTGCGAGATCACCTGGCTGACCGGCACCGGAGCCTGTTGCTGGGCCAGTTGCTGGATGCGGTCGGCCAGGGCCAGGATGGCGCGGTCCAGGGCCTCGACCTCCATGCCGGTATCGTTCGGCTCGGGGAGGGCACGGACGCGGGCCCGCAAAAACGGCTTTTCCTGCTCCATCTCCAGGATTTCCAGACGCCGAATGCCTTGGACCACGAGTTGGATGCCGCCGTCGGCCCGCTCCAGCCGCTTGATGACCGCCTCGGTGCCGATGCGATACACGTCGGCAAGCGCCGGTTCCTCGACGGCCGGGTCGCGCTGGGCAACGACCATCAGCGCCTTATCCTCGCTATCGACGGCGGCCTCGACCGCCGCCTGCGACATCGGTCGACCCACCGCCAGCGGCATCAGCAAGTACGGATAAAGCACCGTGTTCTTGATCGCCAGTACTGGAAGTACGCGCACTTCATCCCGCTCGCTCATCGTCGCTTCCCCTCGATTCGAAACGGACCAGCAGCATGCCGTCGCGGTACTCGGTGGCCAAATGCATCCCCTCCAGGTCGCAGGGCAGCTCGATCACCCGCTCAAACCTGTTGTAGGCGATCTCCATGCGATAGGATTGCTGCCCTTCCTCCAACCGAACATCGCGGCGTGCACCCCGCAGCACCAACCTCGGGCCGCATACCTGCACCTCGAGTTCCTCGGGTCGAACCCCGGCCAGCTCGAACTTCACCAGCCAGCCTCGGGCCAGGCGATAGATGTCGGCCGGCGGCTGCCATAACGTCTTCTGAAAAGCCCTGGCCGCCGGTGTCAAAAGCACGTGCATCAGGCGTTCGAAATGCCCGGCCATGGGTCGATTCCCCAAGCAACTCCGCTCAGTCGAGCCCGCATCCCAGCCCGGTTAGACCCTCCGGCGCCCGGCGGTGAGCCACGGGCGCGCCAATCCTGGCGCCCGGGTCCGCATACCCGGCGGAGAACATAACGCCTTTTTTGGCACCCACGGGCACCCGTAAGCTCCGACTAGCAAAACGCATGCCGCGATCTAACTGTATTGGCCGCGGCCGTGCCCAAGCCCGAGGCCAAGGCGACATGGTACTGGAAGCCTTCGCGTCGTGCCGCCGCATAGCCACTGCCAGGGTCTCTGGCCGGATAGTGGGGTAAAGAAGAGCAGGGCAGGTTACCCGCGGGGAAGACGGAGGCGGGGTCAGAAGGTCTCCAGTTCCGCCACCATCTCGGCGGTCGTCCGCAGCCGAGCGAACTTTCGCTGCCAGATGCGGAAACAGGCTTCCTGGATTTCCGGCCACAGCGTGGCCACGCCATCGGTCAGCACCGTAACTCGGTAGTCACGGTTGGCCGCCGCCATCAGCGTGCTATTGACGCAGATGTCGGTGGTGACGCCCCCCAGGATCAGCCAACGCACGTCGCGCGTCCGCAGAGCCAGATCCAAAGAGGTGCCGTAAAACTTATCGTAGGTGTGACCGGCGATGACGAGTTCGCCCAATGCGGGGGCCAGCTCGGGCACGATGTCGGCCGAGTCGGGGCCCTCCGGGGCGCCGGCCCCTATCAAGCAGTTCGAAGAAGGCCTGCCGAACCCCGGCGGTACGCCCGCTTCGATCGGCAGATGCTCGATCCCGAACGGATCACCCCGCAAACAGGGGATAGCGGGCGAATAGACGAATTGGGTGAACACTACCGGCACGCCTTTGCCCCGGCATAGGCTGATGAGCCGCTGCAAGTTCGGCACGATCCGCCGGCCTTCAGGGACCTCCAAGGCTGCCCCCCGATCGAGGAATCCCCGCTGCATGTCGATCACCACCAGCGCCGTTCGGCCAGGCCGACAGCGGTGTAACTCCTCGATCCGCTCCTCCCGCGCGCGGACGACATCACTCGGCGTTGCCATCGACGCCTCCTCGTTTTTAACAAAAATCCGGTCAAAAAGCGGGCCCCACGGTCGCTCATCCCACCCCTGCGTCTGTTTGTACCACGGCTCCATCGCCCACCAGCCTAACCTCTCGGGGCGGCGATTAACAAGCAATCGGCCCATACCCAAGAAGCAGTAGCAGACGAAGAGAAGGTCCCTTGCATTGCCAAAAACCGCTCGGCGGGCCCGGCGACCAGCGGCAAATCGAAAAACACGTTGCGACAATATGCCACGATTTATGGGAATGCGTGTGCTAAGGATGGGGGGCGTGGTCGTCCAGGCGACGCGGAAGGGCCGAGTTTCGCAGAGGTTTCCCATGGCGGGGCATTCTCATTGAGCCGACGCCTAGTTAGGATAACTTGTGCAGTTTGCGCAATCGGCAGATTCGATCCCTGCTTGCCAATCCGGGGATTGGCCAACCGCGGCCCCTGACTGGCCGAGACACTGAAGTCCTTCGCCAGACGACCTATGCTTGACAAAGCGACGGCGATGGTCGGGGAAGACCCCGCGCCATAGCAGGCCCGTGTGTCGTGCTTGGGGGCCCGTCGTTCAGCAAATCAGGCTTGACCCGCTTGCTTCATCGAGAGGAGGTGACATCGATGTTCCGACCGTTAGGAAAAATGCTTGTTCTGGCCGGTATGTGGGTGGGGGCGTGGGCGGGGGTTGCCTCTGAGGCTTCGGCCCACTGGGGACTCTTTCACCGGTGGTGCTGCCCGCGGGTCGCTCCCGTATGGGTGGCCCCGGTGTACTATGTACCTGCCGTGCCGTGCTGCGATGGCTGGTGGCCCGCATGGCGGCCCGCGTGGCGCTACCACGGCTGGTCGTGCTGCTGGTGGGATTGCTGTTACCCGGTGTGGTGCTGCGATCCGTGCGGGTGGGATTGTTGTGTGAGCGAGGCGGCTGTGGCCACCTCCGCCATCGAGTCGCCGGCTGTACCTACGCTTGCGCCCCCCAAGGCGGAGCAAAAACAGCCAGCTCCCGCTAAAGAGGCACCGAAAACGCCGAGCGAACCCGGCGCCGCTCCCGTACCGGGAGTGCCTAAGCCAGAACCCGATACTTCTGTCCCCGCCAAACCAGCCTTGCCCGGCCCGTTCCGTGGCACCAGCTTTCACTCGTCGGTTCCCCCGCAAGCCGGGCTGCTGACCGTCCACGTGCCGGCCGATGCCGAGGTGTACATCAACGGCGACCCCACGCGGAGCACCGGCAGCCGGCGCGAGTACGTCTCGTTCGGCCTGGAACCAGGCAAGCTGTACCGGTATGAGATCAAAGCCCTGGTTTCGTGTATGCCTTACTTGGCCATGGACGGCAAACTCATCCTGCCCGATGGCACTACCGTGATTCCCGATAAGGACCAGACGATCGTCTATCCCGACGGCAGGCGTGTGACCATCGACGGCACAGTAATCGCACCCGATGGCAGCACTTCCAAAATCCCAGGCACCAAGGTTACGCCGTCGAATCGGGAACGCGACTTGGAGACTTTCCCTCCGCGGCTCGTGATCGTCGAAGGCAAGGAAAGCACTGTGGTCGATTGGCGGGTCAAGGAGTTCGAGCGGGCGGTGATCGAAAAGCCCAACGGGTTGAAGGTTTCGGTGGTTGAGCGCGTGGAGCGGGACTTGGCGGGGGAGCCTCGGCCAGACCAGGCACCCCAGTACGTCGAGAAGTCGCGGACCACGTTCATAAGGCTGTGGAGCGCCGACGGCGCCATTCCCGAAGACAGTCAGCCAGTGATGCTCCCCAACGGGGGGGTTGTACTCCAACGGCAAGCCATCGTCATGCCCGATGGTTCGGTCCGAACTCGTACCGACCGTCAAAAGGTGTGGCTCACCCGCACAGTAACGCTGCGGGCGGGCCAACACGCCGAGGTGGCCTTCACCGACAGCGCCACCATCCATCGGGCACTGATCGCCGCGGCGGATTAGCACTTTACATCGTGCGTGCCATCTTCGGCTCAGCCTTGGGGTCTTGCGCGCCGCACGAGCCGGCTCAACTCCGGCGCGCAAGACCCCGGGCCGTGTTTAGCTATAAGTTTGCCTCCGGTGAAGGGCAGGGCAGGGGGGCGGAGCGTGTTCCAGCGTCGCGCATAAACCGGGCGGCCGGTGGCCGGCCGCGAACCTGGAGGCCCGCTTAGCCAGTCTTTGCTTAGAGTCCTGGCCTCGGTCAGGGGGTACAGGAAACGCATGGACGCGTTGTTGGGTGCAACAGCCGTTGAGGTTTAAGGGGCACGGGGAATATAATCTGATTTTTCCGGACCGGCCGGCTTGCCGGTGGGAATTGGACCCCTTAATGGGAGAGATTCTGTGTTCGATAGTGTCGCTGTGGTGGGCGCCACCGGCGCCGTGGGGCGTATAATCCGGCAATTGTTGGAACAGCGGAAGTTTCCGTTCAAGCGGATCAAGTTCTTGGCGTCGGCCCGGTCGGCCGGCACATCCATCACCTTTGCCGGAGAGAAGTACACGATAGAGGAGTTGCGGCCGGAGGCCTTCCGGGGCGTCGACTTGGCCATCTCCAGCACTCCCGACGAGGTGGCTAGGGACTTCATTCCTGCAGCGGTAGCGGCCGGCTGCGTGGTGGTCGATGAAAGCGCGTATTGGCGGATGGATCCCAGAGTGCCGCTGGTCATTCCAGAGGTCAATGCCCACGCCATCGCCCGGCATCAAGGGATCATCGCCAGCCCGAACTGCTCCACTACCCAAATGGTGGTGGCGTTGAAGCCCTTGCACGACTATGGCCGGGTGCGGCGGGTGATCGTGGCTAGTTACCAGGCGGCAAGCGGCGCGGGCGTGGCCGGCACCCGGGACCTCATAGAGGGCACCCGGGCCCGCCTGGACGGCCAACTGTATGCCTACGAATGCTTCGCCCATCCGCTGGCTTTCAACTGCATCCCGCAGATCGGCTCGCCCAAGCAGCACGGCTACACCTCCGAGGAGATGAAGATGATCCTCGAGACACGGAAGATCATGGAGGACGACTCGATCCAAGTCTGTGCCACGTGCGTGCGGGTCCCGGTCAGCAATTGCCACAGTGAGGCCATCGTGGTGGAGACCGACAAGAAGATAACCCCAGAGAAGGCGCGCGAGCTGTTTGCCGCCATGCCGGGCGTGGTGGTCTTGGACGACCTGCCCAACAAGGTGTATCCCATGCCCAATCTATGCGACGGCCGCGACGAGGTGTTCGTGGGACGCATCCGCGAGGACCTCTCCTCGCCCAACGGTCTGGCCTTCTGGTGCGTCAGCGACAACCTCCGCAAAGGCGCTGCGACCAACGCCGTACAGATTGCCGAGGCCCTGGTCCAGATGTGCCCTGGCGCGTCGCGGCCAAGCCCTGTGCCGGCCGGGGCAACCCGCGCCTAAAACTGGGAAGGACAGCGATCGGTGACTGACGGCCGGTGCCGGCGCGGTGCCATCCGGCACCGAGCAGCCCCCGACCGCTTCCGTGGGCCGTCGCAATACCGGCCATGTGCTTTCCACTCGACCCGGCCAATGCCTGATGCCGACGTTCAAACTGACTTTGGCCTACGACGGGACCGCCTACGCCGGCTGGCAGGTACAAGCCCCCGGTCGGCTGGCCGTCCAGGAAGTGGTGGAGCGGGCGATTGCCACCATCATCGGCCAGCAGGTGCGGGTGATGGCCAGCGGCCGGACCGATGCCGGGGTGCATGCCTTGGGGCAAGTGATCAGTTTCCGCACCGCCCGTGATCTGAAGCCCGAGGTACTAGTGCGGGCGATGAACGCACACCTGCCGGGGGATATCGCGGTGCTGGATGCCCAGATCGTCTCCGACGATTTCCATGCCACGCTCAGCGCCACCCGCAAACGCTACCGCTACGCCATCCATAACCATCCGATTCGCGACGTATTCCGCCGGCACACCAGTTGGCACTACCCGCGGCCGCTCGACGTGCCGGCCATGCACCAGGCCGCCCAGGCCTTGCGGGGCACCCACGACTTCCGGAGCTTTCAGACTTCCGGCTCCGAACGCCAAAGCACGGTGCGCACCATCTTCGACATCGAGGTCCGGCGGGGCAGTGGCGAGGAACGCCATATGGTGTACATCGAAGTCGAGGCGGACGGCTTTTTGTATAACATGGTACGGGCCATTGTCGGCACGCTCGTGGACGTAGGCCGGGGGCGCCACGAACCCGCTTGGGTGGCCGAGGTACTGGCCAGCCGTGACCGCCGCTTGGCCGGGCGTACCGCCCCTGCCCACGGCCTGTGCCTGCTGCGCGTCGACTACGGAGGCCGCGACGGCCCGCCCGAATGCCTTTCCCTTCAGTAAATGGCCCCGGGGCATGGAAGGACGCGCCTCGGCGCGTGCAGACACCGCCAAAGGACGTGCTTCCGCATGTCCGCCGTTAACCGATCGGTTCCGCCCCTGGTTACTCCATCGATGTTATTGCCGTGCGGGTCGCCCACGTCATAACCCGGCTCATCCTCGGCGGAGCACAAGAGAACACGTTGTTGACGTGCGAGGGCCTCATGCGCCGCTATGGCGACGAAGTGCTGCTGGTCACTGGACCGGCCCTGGGGCCCGAAGGAAGCCTGCTGGAGCGGGCAAGGGCAGGGGGGGTGCCGGTGAAAGTGATCCCCCACCTCCGCCGCGCCATCCACCCTTGGTATGACCTGCAAAGCTACTGGCGGATCAAGGCCGTTCTACGGCGGTTCCGGCCCGACGTAGTCCATACCCACAGCGCCAAGGGGGGCATTTTGGGCCGGGCGGCAGCATGGGCCTTGAAGGTGCCGGCCATTGTGCACACGGTCCATGGGGCCCCGTTTCATCCGTATCAGGGCAGGGCAGGGCAGGGGTTCGTGATTCTGTGTGAGCGCTGGGCCGCACGCCGATGCCACGCCCTGATCAGCGTGGCCGATGCCATGACCGCTTTATTGGTTCGCGCTAGGGTAGCCCCCGCCGAGAAATTCACCACCATTTACAGCGGCATGGAAGTCGAGCCGTTTCTGGAATCAGATCGCCTGCGTCCAGCCGCGCGGGCCGCTCTGGGCTATCAGCCAGAACATGTGGTGGTGGGCAAAATCGCCCGGCTGTTCCACCTCAAAGGTCACGAAGACGTGATCCAGGCGGCCCGAATAGTCGTGGCGCAGGTCCCCTGCGTACGGTTCCTGCTGGTGGGAGACGGGTTGCTCGCAGAGCGCATCGAGCGCAAGATCCGCCAAGCCGGCCTGACAGAGTTCGTCCAACGCGTGGGCCTGGTGCCCCCGGATCGGATGCCAGAGATCATGGCGGCGGTGGATATTGTGGTTCACGCCAGCCTGCGTGAAGGATTGGCCCGAGTACTGCCCCAGGCCCTCATTGCGGGCAAGCCGGTAGTCAGCTACGACATCGATGGGGCCCGCGAAGTGGTGCTTCCCGAAGTCACCGGTCTTTTGGTTCCGCCGCGAGACCGGCAAGGGCTGGCCGACGCACTTGTCCGGCTGGCCAAAGACCCCCGGCTTCGGGAGCGTCTGGGGAACGAAGGACGCCGCCGCTTTGCCGACGCCTTTCGGCACGAGCGCATGACGGACGCCATTCGATGCTTATATGAGAAGATTTTGGCCAGGCGCTGATCGGGCCTCTAGGATGCGACCGAATATCTCCACCGAGCCGCGACCGCAAGGCAGAGCCGCGACCGCAAGGCAGAGCCGCGACCGCAAGGCAGAGCCGCGACCGCAAGGCAGAGCCGCGACCGCAAGGCAGAGCCGCGACCGCAAGGGAGCGGCAGAGCGGCTGGCCCCCCAGCTTTCACCAAACGTTGTCCGCCGACAAGCGCTGCACTACACTGGACCGGTTCTTACAGTCACCCTGTCGCAATGTCGCACCAGAAGCCACTGAATCTCTCAGTGGGGAAGCGCTGCCATCGTGAATAGCACGACTCCGGCCAATCTGGGACCCTATCGCCTCTTGGCCCTGGTGCACGAGGGCCGTGGCTGTCGGTTATGGAAGGCCCTGGACCTGGCTCGCCAAAGGACCGTGGCCCTCAAAACGCCCAGAGACGATTTGGAACCGTGGCGCCGTAAGTCGCAGCGGGCCTATCTCCGCCGGGAGTGGGAGGTGGCAGGCGACCACACCAGCGAACGGCTTATCAAGGCGTACGAGCTTGCTCAAGATCGGGGGGTATGGTATCTCGCCATGGAGTGGTGCCCGTGGCCAAACATGAAAGCGTACATCCGCCAGGGGGTCGGGTCCCTCGCAGCAGATCTACCTGCAATTGTGTTAGGGGCTACCGAGGCGGTGGTGCTGCTGCACGCCCGAGGCTGGATCCACCGCGACATCAAGCCGGAAAACTTTTTGGTAGGCCAGCAAGGGCAAGTGAAACTGATCGACTTCGCCCTGGCGCTGCGGAAGCCGGGTTTTTTGGCTAGACTGTTCCGGCTGCCCGCCAAACGGAAAGGCACGCGGAGCTACATGCCCCCTGAACAGATACGGGGTGGCCCCCTGGACGAGAGGTCCGACTTGTACAGTCTGGCATGTACCCTGTATGAATTGATATCGGGAAGCCCGCCGTTTGTGGCGAGCGATCCCAACGAACTGCTCAGCAAACACTTGAGGGCGGCTCCGCCGTCGCTGGAAGCCACCCAGCCGGCGGTAACGCCCGAGTTTGCCCAGTTGGTCCGGTGGGCCATGGCTAAGGACCCGGCCGCCAGGCCCCAATCGAGTTGGGAGTTTTGCCAGCGTCTGCGGCGGGTGAGCATGTTCCGCACTGGCCAAGCCTCCCAGACCAAGGGTCCCTGAAGGCGAAAGTATCGCCGACGCTGTACGCTGGCCGACAAGAAGAAAGCCTGGGGTGTTCCGGTGGAGTCCGGTCGGGCACCCAGGCGCATAAACTATCCAAAATGTCTTCGCTGTTTCTCTAGTTTGCGTAACAGCGGGGGCTTTGCCAGAACCACCAGACTTCCCAGGTGCCGCACCTATGGCAACCGGTGAATACCGCCTGTCTTTCGAGCGCCCGATCTACGAGTTGGAGGCCCGGCTCGAAAAGCTCCGCAAGAACATCAATCAGACGCCGGAGGTCCGCAACGAGATCCGCGCCCTGCTGCGGGAGCTGACCGAAACCAAAAAGCGGATCTTCAGCAATCTGAAGCCGTGGGAAGTGGTCGAGGTCGCCCGGCACCAGGATCGCCCTCAGACCAGCGATTACCTGGAACTGGTGTTCGATGAGTTCGTGGAGCTGCACGGCGACAAGTTCTTTGGGGACGACAAGGCCATCCGCACCGGCTTCGCCCGCCTGGATGCATACAAGGTGATGGTCGTGGGCCATCAGAAGGGCAAGTCGTACAAGGAGCGGACAGCCTGTTATTTCGGCTGCGCCCACCCCGAGGGTTACCGCAAAGCAATGGCCAAGATGCGGCTGGCGGCTAAGTTCCACTTGCCGGTCATCTGCTTTATCGACACGCCAGGGGCCTACCCGGGCATCGGGGCGGAAGAGCGGGGGCAGGCGCAGGTGATTGCGCAGTCGATGTTCGAGATGTCGCGGCTCCGCACGCCCATCATCTGCGTGGTGATCGGCGAAGGGGGGTCGGGCGGCGCGCTGGGCATCGGCGTGGGCGACCGGATCGCCGTGCTCGAACATGCTTACTATTCGGTGATCAGCCCCGAGGGCTGCGCCGGCATCCTCTGGAAAAGCCACACGTTCAAAGAGCAGGCGGCCGAAGCCCTGAAGATGACCGCCCGGGACCTCTTGGCCCTGGGCGTTATCGACGCGGTGATCCCCGAGCCGCTGGGCGGCGCGCATCGCGATCACCATCTGATGGCCAGCCGATTGAAGCTCTACCTCCGCAGCAACCTGCGGGAGTTGTTGGCCATTCCACTGGATCAGCTTCTGGAGAGCCGCTATCAGAAGTTTCGCCGCATGGGCGTTTTCCTGGAAGGTGGCCGGCTGGTCGGCACGCCGCTGGTCCGGCCCGAGACGCCCCCTCCGTCCGCGGAGGACGCCCTTTCTGAGAAGCGCCAGCCGGCGGCGGAAATGCCGTTGGCTGTCACGCCGGCCCATGAGCCGGGCGCCTAATGCCCGGCCTGACAAGCCGACCTAGATGAGCCGGGCCTGTAAAGGCCCGGTGCGGCTTTGACCGTGTGCCACTGCTTCGCCAGAACCAGTGCCTGAACATCCCGGCGGCACTGCTTGCCTTGCGGCAAGCAGTGGCACACTAGCTGTCGGCCGTCACGCCAACGTCCGATAATGTTTCTTATGTTCGGCCAGAGACCCAAAAATCCTCGGAAAACACTGGCCCTTCGGTCGCCCGCCAGCCGCTTTCCGAACGCGGCTCGGCCGGCAGTCGCCAGGGCTCGGGCAGGCCGGATGGCAACTCGATCTTCGGGGTGCCAAGGCCGCCCTCGCCCGGCGCCTTGGGCGCCGGACCTCGCAAGCCGTCCGCCGGGGCCGGCGGCGTGTTCAGCTTCCGATCGAGTTCGTCCAGATACTTGCCCAGCAGGGCCCGCGCCTTATCGGGCATCAGGGGCTTCCCCTGCCGAATCAATAGGCTGACCGCGCGACCCGAACGGGTCCGCATGACCGACTGGCGTGCCGGCTCGGAAAGCGTCACCGCGAAGAAGGTGATCACCACGCAAAGCGCCACGCCCTTGGCCAAGCCGAAAAGGCCCCCAATCTGGTGGTCGAACTCTTTGAGCTTCAGTCGGTCGATTGCGCCGGCTACCAGCCGGAACAGCAGCCAGATAGCCAGCGAGGTTGCCAGATACAGGATCAGCATGGCGGCGAACGGGGCCCAGTCCTGGTCGCTCAGGTGGGGAGCCAGCGGGCCGCTGAAGCGCAGCGCCACCATGGCGCTGGCGACCAACGACGCCAGCGAGGCCAACTGCCAGGCCATGCCCTTCCATGCGCCGAAGATCGTGGCCAGCGCCAACACGATCAGCATGAACACGTCGTAGGGCTGAATTGCAGCGTTTTCCACGGGCGAACTCCGAGTTGGCCGGCAGTGTCCAGCCTAAGGCGGCCACAGTATACCCGCGACCCGCTTTGGGGAACAGGCAAAAAACTGCACTTCCCCTCTAGGCAGGTTCCGGGTACAAAACGCCATCGATCGCCCGGGTGGTAGTCTGCGCCGCGGCTGTGGCGCGCGATGCAGGGCGAGTGGAACCTTCGGTTCTGCCCGGAAAACCATGGCTGGTTTCAAGACGCACATCGCCACAAGCACGCTGGTTGGCATCGGGTATGGGGCGGGCGCCTACCTGCTTTATGGAGTGCCGGGCCCCAGTTGCATTTTGGCCGGCGGCCTGTGCGCGGTGGCGGGCATGCTGCCTGATCTCGATAGCGGCGAAGGCCGTCCCTTGCGCGAAAGCCTCTCCTTTGCTGCGGCCGTCATCGCCACCATGCTGGTCGACCGCTTCCAGCGCCTGGGGCTGGCGATGGAGACCATCGTGCTGGCGGCCGTGGGGGTGTATCTCTTCGTGCGTTTCGGCTTGGCCGAGCTGTTGAAACGCTACACGGTGCACCGCGGGATGTTCCACAGCTTGCCGGCCGCCGTGATTTTCAGCCAGATCGCCTTCTTGCTTTCCTCGGGCGATGTTGGCTTGCGCTGGTACAAGGCAGGGGCGGTCGGTCTGGGGTACCTTACGCATCTGATATTGGACGAGCTTTTCAGCTTGCATTATGTGCGGGGGCGGATGACCGCCAAGCGGTCCTTCGGTACCGCCCTGAAGCTTTTCACCACGCGGCGGTGGTGGCCTAATGTCTCCACCTACGCCAAGCTGGCGATCCTTACGTTTCTGGTCCTCAAAGAACCCGGTTGGATGGACCAGATGTACCAAGAGCGATTGCAGGCCCAGGCCCAACGCTTAGTGGGGGGCTTGCAGCACGTGGTTTCGTCCATAGATACGCGCCGGCTGCCGGCCGCACAGGGGCCCCTCCGTCCGGCAGCTAGCACAGCAACCACCGATGACGAATCGACGGGGCCGCAGGCGGAGATGGGCCAGCGGCCTTTGGAGCGGTATTAGTGCCGCGGCGGCGCTCCAAGGCCTCTGTGCCATGCGTCTCAAGGGCCGGGCCGGTGAAGACACAAGGAACGATGGACGTGTGCCGCTGCTTCGCCAGAAGCCGTGCCAGACAACGACGGGAGGGCACTGGCCGCCTTGCCGCAAGCAGAGGCCGCCTGCGCGCCTTGTCGTGGCGAAAACCAGCCCGGCGCGGCGCTCAGGTGCCTGCCAGTTCGCGGCTGTCCAGAACGAGCGTCACAGGCCCATCGTTGACCAACTCCACTTCCATATGCTGGCGGAAGCGGCCGGTGGCCACGGGGACACCCGCCTGCTCCACGGCCTCGACAAAGGCCTGATAGAGCTGCGCGGCCAGTTCCGGCGGGGCTGCGTCGGTAAAACTGGGGCGCCGGCCTTTGCGGCAGTCGGCCAGCAACGTGAACTGGCTGACCACCAGCATGGCGCCGCCGACCTCGGCCAGCGAGCGATTCATCTTTCCCTGGTCATCATCGAAGATTCGCAGGCTGGCCACTTTGGCGGCCAGGGTTCGGGCATCCGAAAGGCTGTCGCCCGCCGCGACCCCCAACAGCACCACCACGCCGGTGCCGATCTGGCCGGCCACCTCGCCCCCCACCATCACGCGGGCGCGGCGCACTCGCTGGATGCAGGCTTTCATGGTGCCAGCTTATCGATTCCCAGCGGCCGGGACAAGGGAGGTGGCGCGGCGGTGTGCGGCCGATAGAATCACCGGCGAGCCGCTGGGCGGGCTCTGGCGGCAGATTAATCGATAGCAACAGGCGAGCGATGCATCGGCCTCGGATTGCTTTGACTTTGGGCGACCCGGCGGGGATCGGGCCGGAGATTGTGGCCGCCGCCTGGGCTCGGCCTGAAGTGCACGCCTGGTGCCGGCCCCTGGCGGTGGGACCGCCCCGGGTGCTGCGACGTGCGGTTGCGCTGCGGGGCACACGGGCGCAGGTGGTGGAGGTCGATGCGCCGGACCAGGTCGATCCCTCGACCGATGTCATCCCTTGTCTGGCTTGCGGTCCGGAGGACGTGGACCGGGTGCCAGCCGGCTCGATCGATGGCCGCGCTGGCCAGGCCGCCTACGAGGCCGTGGTTGCCGCCGCGGGTCTGGCCCTCCAACGGCGCATCGACGCCATCGCCACCGCACCCTTACACAAAGAGGCGCTGTACCGGGCCGGCCACGTTTACCCGGGCCACACCGAATTGCTGGCCGAACTGTGCGGCACCCGCCAGTTCGCCATGATGCTGTACCTCGGGCCGGGCGAGCCACTTCGCTCGCCGGCCGGCTTGGCCGTGGTCCATGTTACACTCCACACCGCCTTGCGGCAGGCGGTTGCGGTGCTGAGCGAGGACGAGGTGCTGGCCAAGTGTCGGCTTGCCCACCAATTTATGCAGTCGCTTATGGGGCAAACGCCACGCATCGGTGTCTGCGCCCTGAATCCTCACGCCGGTGAAGGCGGATTGTTCGGCGACGAAGAGTCGAGGATCATCGCGCCGGCCGTGCGCCGCGGCCAGGCAGAAGGCCTCCGCCTGCAAGGACCGCTGCCGGCCGACACCCTGATGGTCCGGGCCCGCGACGGCGAGTTCGAGGCCGTGGTGGCCATGTATCACGATCAGGGCCATATCGCGGTGAAGCTCTTGGGGATGTACCGCGCAGTGAATGTTACTCTGGGATTGCCCATCGTGCGGACCAGTGTGGCCCACGGAACCGCCTTCGACCGCGCCTGGCAAGGCTGCGCCGACGAGCAAAGCATGGTCGAGGCCATCCGGGTGGCGGCTCGACTTGCCGGGCAACTCCCCCTGGCCGGCCGGCCGTAGGCTGCGTGCTTCCATGCAGGCGGTCCCCCTGCTCCGCGCTTTTTGCCCGCCGACTTGTTCATGACGCCTGCCAAGCACGCACCCTGCTTGGGGTGCTATTGCGCCGCGACTCAGCGGGGCAAGCCCAGCGATTCCAGAAAGCGATCCGTCTGTTCCGTGTACTCCAGCGTGCCGGGGTCGTAATGGAACACTTCCCGGGCGATGGGTACGTTGAAAACCACCTCGCGGAGTTCCATGACCGCTATAAGCTGGTCGCGGTGGGTGTCTGTGCTGTCGACGCCGCCAGTCCGCCGGAACTCAATCCGATAGGGGAACAGATCATCCCGGCCGAGATCCAGCACGACCCGGTGCGGCATATGGGAGGGCAGGGCGCTGGGGTCCCCTGCCCTGCCCTGCCCTGGGGCGGCTTTGGATTCGGGCAGTAGTGGAACAAGCCGATCTGGCTTCCAGCGGCCTTCGGCCCGCAGGGTGGGAAAGCCGCCGGGCAACTCCGCGACCCGGGGCGGCGAAAAATCGAAATCGCGGTCCAAGGCCCGAAGCAGTCTGGGGATACCCCCCCATCCGGGCCACGGTTGAAGGCCGTTGGGCCCCGCCGTCCCTCCTCTTTCATCCAGGGCTTGTAAGACCCGCAAGGTGTCGATTCGGCCCAGTTTGGCCGTGGGCCCGAACTTCTCGTATCTCCATAGATAACGGCCGTTGCACACTTGAAGGAGAAGGCATGGCTCTCCATCCAGGGGGAACTTGAGTTCCAGGCGGAGCTGGAGCCCTTCGTCGGAGTGTTGCTCCAAATAAATGCCGCTGCCTTCCAGTTGTTTGCCGAAGAGTTCTGCACGTTGCCAGACGCGGGCGGAAATCGACCGTCGGCCTTCGACCAAGCGGATGGCGTGCTGCAAGAAGCTTTGGGGCGAGTCGCTAAACTGAGTAGCCGGGGCAATCTGATCGGATGGCGATGGCGCGGCAGCTTGGGCGGACTTCGTGTGCGGCGCCCTTGCGACCAGGCAAGCGACCGCAACCAAGGCAACGGTCTTGTGCGTAGAAGCCATTACGACGGTTCTGCGGGATTTGCCAAAGAAACGTGTTGTACCCGGCCGACCAAAAGACCTTAGAACGGACTTGTGCGCCTCGGGCATAAGCGGCCTGGGGAGGTTCAATGTACCGGGCGGAAGCTGCTGGCTGCGGCGGCTTCATGGTATCCCGGCTGGCGAAGGATCGCCACGTCGATTTCGGTCTGCCTTTAGGGGGGACACCTGATGAGATACGGCATATGGAGTTTGGTGCTTGCGGTGGCGGCCGCGGGGTGCCATGGGCCCTTGCGGCAGAACTTGCCGCCTGCCGAGCGGTTGATGCACCCGGGTCCGGGCGTAGACGGCCCCGGCCCCGGGGTGATGATGTGGCAGCCCACCATGGCCATGCCCGCCCAATCGGTCCAAGTCCAATTCGTTGGGCCCCAGGGCATGCTCATAAGCTGGGATGTCAGCACCCCGGGGGCGTTCGATTCCGAGCCTTTGATCGTTCCCGGCCGGTACAACTTTCCCGAAGGCCATATCTACCGCCTGAAGCTCACGAACATTCCGTTTGCGGGCCGGGAGGGGGTCGAGCTGTATCCGACGCTTGAGATCGGTCCGACTGTGCCCCGGACCCAGGCTTTTCTGGCCCACAACGCTATCCCCGTGCAATTCACCCAGGAAGACTTCGACCAGGTCCTCAGCGGCAATTTCGTGACCAAAGTCATCTACCTGCCTGATCCCGAGTTCCAGGAACTGGCCCTGGCCGGCGTGGAAACCTTGGTCAGCACACGGCTGGACCCCGGCGTGGATCCCATCGTCGAGGCGGATCGGCGGGGGGCCATTCTGGCCATCGTGCGCATGGGGAACAAGGACATGCAGCTCCCCACGGCCCCGGCGGCAGTACTGGGCCAGGCCGGCGGCGTGGTTCCGGCTGGGGCCGTGGTCGGTCCTGGCGGGGCCCCCTACCCTGCCCCGGTACCCGGTGCGATGGGTTCGGCCAGCCTGCCCGGGCCCTATATCGCGGGCGTCAATGGTCCGCAATGGGGAATGCCCATCTCGGGTACTCCCATTGGTTTGCCAGGACCGCCGCATGTTCCGCTAGGACACCCGGCGGGCCTGCAGCGCCACACCATGGTCAACCATACATGGACCCACCTGCCACCGCCCACGAATCATGTGCGAGTGGACGTGAAACAGCGGCCCGGGATCAGCTATCCCGCCCCGCCCAACCACGTGCGGATTACCGAGCGGGCTTCGCAAGGCGGACTGTTGTATCGCCAAGGGTGGGATGACCGCCACCAGCGGACCACCGACCCCTGCCCGGATTGTCCCACCGAGGGCGCTGCCCAAGAGTAAAAGTCGCATGCCGCCGGGACAGATGGGAGACCTCATGGTGCCACTG
>Ga0315298_1001732_pt1 | contig 39014 bp, 39 predicted proteins | sample WHS_1_MG_FD_203077 | JGI IMG/M metagenome (GOLD analysis project Ga0315298, IMG submission 203077) | Extremophilic microbial mat communities from Washburn Hot Springs, YNP, Wyoming, USA - WHS_1_MG | ecosystem: Environmental > Aquatic > Thermal springs > Hot (42-90C) | place: USA: Wyoming... | reverse complement strand
CGGAGAAGCCCGACGGGAGTCTTAGTCTGCTCATAGTACTGGATGAAAGCCGGCGAACTGTGCCGCTTGGAGCCGGGGAGTAGGGAAGGGGCAGACACGGTTACGGGGCCGACACTCGGGCACACGCGGGACACACAGTGGTCCTGAATCGTGTACACGGAACGAGGTCGGATAACGGGGCGGTGGAATCGGTGACTGGAGGAACCGTGTGCGGGAAAACCGCTCGCACGGGTCTGTGGGGGAGCCGGTGGGAAACTGCCGGCTCTACCCGGATTCGGCCCAGCATGCGCCCTTTCGGTCACCCAGTTGAAAGTTGAGAGTTGAACGTTGCACGTTAAACGTTCCTGATCGGTATACCGGACATCGTGCCTGTCCCTCTATTTGCTCTGCCGGCCCCCAAGACACCGTGTTTGTCCCCATATCTGGTCCTATTGACAGATCCGGCGGGCGAAAAAGGGGACAGACACGATATTTCAGACACGATATTTGGACCGACCGATGCCGGTTGGCTGATCACGCCAGGCGGATCGGGTCGGCGGTTAAGGTTTCATTTGTGAAACAGAGCGCACATTGAGTTTGCGAATGTATGCGGACAAACGGCCCAATCCTACCGAAGTCTGTAGAAGGCCCAAATTGCTCCTTTTTCGTGACAAGCACCCCCAAAAGGGGAAATTCAAATTCTGCGGGCTGTTCCGCGTCAAAAAGATCCTTTTACTGAGATCTGAAGTGTGAGGATTGCACTGCCAGAAACCAGACAAGATTGACATAGACGGCCGCCAGCACGTCGTCCGCTGTCACGCCCCATCCGCCCGGAAATTGCTGACTTTGGCGGACCGGCCACGGCTTCCATATGTCGAAGAGCCGGAAACCGGCGAACACCCCAAGAGCCAACAGCAGATATCGCGTCGTCATCAGTTGGCCAACAGGCGGAATCTTGCCCGATGGCAAACTCACCGCTATCACCGGCCCAAGGAAACAAACAGGCAGAGCCGTAATCTCGTCCAAAACGATCGACTGATGGTCTTTGGCACCGAGGATTTTTTCCGCCCGGCCGCATAAACACACGCTCAGCAGCAATCCGACGACAACGCAAGCGCAGTACAACCATGCAGTTCCCGTAAGCATGAGCAGCCAAACGAGTGCCAGCCCAACCATGGAACCCCATGTACCGGGAGCAGGCTTGAGCCGGCCCACACCGAAGCCTTGTGCGATCCAGAGGATAACTGTTGTCACACGTCGTGCATGTATAGCTGGCGGTTGTGCCACATATACAGGATCCCGGAAACGACCGTGAGCGCAAGCGCGACCCAAAGTGCCAACAAAGCAAACGTGGCAATCCATGGGCTGAACAGAGCCTGAATCCATGGCGCCCATTCATTTTGTGCTTCCATTACAAGCAGCGCGGTCACGGCGATTACCTGGGCAGTAGTCTTGTGTTTACCGTAACCTTCGGCCGCAAGGACCACGCTCTTCGATGCAGCCAAAAGGCGCAAACCCGTGATGACGAGCTCGCGAGCAACAACAACCACCGCCATCCACGCTTCTACCACGACCGGCGACCCCGGATGAACCCGGGCGCGCCCCGCCAAAGCAATGAAAGCTGTGCAGATCAGTATCTTGTCCGCAACCGGGTCCATTAAAATTCCAAACGTCGTGATGGCACGTCGTTTTCTGGCGATACGTCCGTCAAGAAAATCCGTGAAGCTGGCTGAAAAAAACAGGAGCAATGCCAAAGTGTCGTTGAAGCTCCACCGGGCGAACATTGCCCAGAGAAACAACCCCGCGAGTATGAACCTCGAAATTGTCAGTTTGTTCGGCAGATTCATCAGTGCCTTGGGAGTCAACTTTGCCGGGCAGTCTCAAGTTCCGCAACCAGATCGTAATCGGTATGACCGATTACCCGGACATTGGCAAACTCGCCAACGGGCCACTTGCCCCGCACATAAACACGCCCGTCAATGTCCGGCGCATCGATCTCGCTGCGGCCAACAAGCCAGTCGTGTTGCTGAATCTCGGAGCTGATTGCGCCCGGGATGCGGATTGATCCATGCTCCGACGAAAATGCTGCATGCCGGAACATATCGTTGCTTCCATTTCCTTCGATGAGCACGCGAATTCTGCGCCCCAAAAAGGATGCCGCAATATCACGCGCAATTTTCCGTTGTTCCCGCAGCAACAGACGCATGCGTCTTCGTTTTTCTTTCTCCGGCACCTGATCTGCCATCCGTCCCGCAACGGTGCCCTCTTCATGTGAGTACGTGAATACTCCGAGCCGCTCGAACCTCGCACATTTTACAAACTCGAGCAGTTCCTCGAAACATTGGTCTGTCTCACCCGGAAACCCCACGATGACGGTCGTCCTTATTGCGACTCCGGGGATGGCATCGCGGATCTTTTGCAACAGACCGGCAATGTGTTCCGGTCGAGTGTCACGCCGCATGCGGTGCAGAATCAGATCGTTGATATGCTGTATTGGGATATCGACATACCTCGCCACTTTCGGGCAGTTGGCGATTGTCTTGATGAGCTCGTCTGTCCAGTGAGCGGGGTGCGTGTACAGTACCCGAATCCAGAAATCACCCGGCAGTTTCTGCAGTTCGCCCAACAGCATCGCAAGGGTCGGCGCGCCATCGGCGCCAAGCCCCGCCAATGCTGCCCCGGTCGCGGCTGCGGCCTCACGGGCGCGGCGACGCACAATGTCGCGACCGTATGCTGTTGTATCCTGAGCGATCAGGTTCAATTCTCTCACGCCGTCGGCAATCAACGCTCGAGCTTCCGCAACAATGTCTTCCGGAGTGCGGCTTCTTTGCCGCCCGCGCACTTGTGGTATGACACAGAAACTGCATCGATGATCGCAGCCTTCGGCGATTTTCAAATATGCGTAATGATGAGGCGTAAGACGAAAACGGGGCGCATCTGCACAGGGTATGTATTCCGGCCATCGGTTAATCATGACAAGCGGCGTCAACACGGTTCTTTTCATTTCGGTGGCGGGTTCCCGGTGTTGGCGCCGACGCGCCCGATCCGGTCCGTGTCCGCCACTCTCCCGTGTCCGTTGCGCTCCTCTCGAAAGGCGCGATTCTTCCCTCAGTCGCATGGCACGCAGTGCAACTGCTTCGCGAACCAGATCGGCGATTTTGCCAACTTCATCTGTGCCGGCGAACGCTTCCACTTCGGGCAAAAGTGCTGCAAGATTTTCCCGGTACCGTTGCGGAAAACAACCCACAACAATCAATGCCTGCCTGCGGCGCCGGCTGTCTCGGAAGTCAACGGCTTCAAGCACGGCGTCTATGCTCTCGGTTTTTGCGCTCTTGATGAACGCGCACGTGTTTATGATGACAGCGTCGGCGCGCGCCTGATCGTTTGTGATTTCGATCCCTGCGCAAAGGAGCGCGCCAACCATCAGCTCGGAATCGACAAGGTTTTTTGCACAACCCAGCGAGATTATCGCTGCGCGCAAGTGTTTTTCGCGTTTCCCCAATTCGCTCACAGCAACAGACAACGAAGACGGAGCAAGGTTATCCGCATGATCACCTTTGAGCCGGCGCACGGCTTGGTGATGGCAAAGGCAGGGTGTTTCCGGGCGGAGGACGAACCGGGCGGTACAAGCCCGGCTCGAGACCGCGGGTTGGGTCTTGTTCGAGCCGGGCTCTGACGGCGTGTTGCACCCAGAACGCGCCGCCCAGCACCACGGCAGCAGCAATGAGCGGCAGCGCAATCCGCCAGTTCACGCGCGACAAATGCAGCATCGCGAAATCGATGAAAGTCCTATCCGGCGCTGAGAGACTCGGCGGCTCACGGAATTTCTCCGTTTGCGCGAGTTCCTTCTCGAGAGTCTGCATGATTTCCGTGGTGTCGATTTTCACCAGCCGCGCATAACTCCGAACAAATCCGCGAATGTACACGGATGCGACAAAGACGTCGTAATCGCCGTTTTCAAGCGCGCGCACGTGGTCGGCGCGCATCTTCGTCGCGTCGGCGACCTGCTGAATCGTGAGGCCGTGCGATTCACGGGCTCTTTTGAGTTGCTCGGCAACAGTTGCCATGCCGATGGAAGATTACATTGGACGGGAGCAACTTGACAACCCAACAACGGCATGTCGCCTGTAGCATGGATGAGGTCAAAGGGTTCCAAGCTACCAATTGTCTGAGCAGAGATCAACTGAACGCTCAATGAATTTGATTCCCTTTGCTCCAGTTTCGGCGTGGGTTGACTGCGAGCCTTACCTTTTGCAGGAGCGCGGCCCACCCTCGGTTGGCCGACAGCCGAACCTCAAAGAAACGAGAAATAGAGGGACAGACACGATATTTGGCCCGTCTGGTTGCCGCCGGGGGCGAGGAATGCGCCTCTTTCAGTGCGGGGCGACAGAGTGCAGAGCCTGGAAGAACACAATTATCTCGCTGCGATCATTCGGTTGCGGCTGCGCTGCGCCGAGAAGTATTCGGGCCAGCTGTGGTTGCGTGCTGCCGGACTGGACCGTGCCTTTTTGATCAGCAGCGGCGAAGTCCAGAATTTGCCCGCAACTTTTTTGATCTCATGTTGTTTGACTTAGAGCCGGCCTGTGGTGCAGCCAAGGGCTGATGCGGATTGATTTGGCGATGGCGTTTGCATCGATCAAGAGTGTATTGGAACGAGCCGGGCTTGTGAGCCCGGATCGGTTCGATCAATTGCGGGACTCGTGGCGCGCAATGCAGCAGAGCGAGCAGGACGAATCCAAGAAAGTCTCCCTGTTTCGCTTTCTGCAGGAACGGTCTGGTGTGCCGGAAGAAGCGTTTTTGGAGCGGGTTGCCCAGGTTGTCGGCATACCGTTTTTGCGACGGCTCAAACGTGCCCAGGAAATGGAGCGCGAGCTCGGAGACACTTGGCGGAAGCAGATGTTGTCTGTTCTCCCGAGCAAGGTGGCATTTCAGTACAAGGTCGCCCCCACTGTTGTCGGGGAAGAGCGGGTGCAGGTGGCTGTGAGTGATCCATTTGATTCGAACATGCTGCAGGCGGTGCACTTCGCCGTGCAGCGGCCTGTTGAGTTCGCTCTCGCCCCACTGGATGAGATCGAGACGGTGCTCAAGGAGTACTACGGGATGGGCGCGGAAACGCTCGACGAAATGAGCGGGGGCGACAGTGGCGATTTGGAGCTTCCCACGGACAAGGAGATTGCCGAGGGCGACCAGGAAGCGAGCGTTATCAAGTTCGTCAACCAGGTGATTTGGGAGGCGCACAACAGCAAGGCCACTGACATCCACTTCGAACCGCTGGAAAACGAATTGCGGATTCGTTACAGGATTGATGGCATACTGCACAAGCAGCCGATGCCCGAGCAACTGAAGCGGTTTCAGGCAGCGATCATCTCCCGCATCAAGGTGATGTCCGGAATGAACATTGCCGAAAAACGGCTCCCTCAGGACGGTCGAATCAACGTCCGAATCAAAGGCGAGGAACTGGACATTCGTGTTTCCACGGTTCCGACCGTGTATGGTGAAAGTGTTTCGCTGCGATTGTTGAGCCGGGGCCGGGCATCATTCAACATGCGGAACCTCGGTTTGTCTGAAGCACAACGGACTGCGATCGAGCGGATCATCGTCAAGCCGCACGGTATCTTTCTTGTGACCGGTCCAACCGGCTCGGGCAAGTCCACCTCCTTGTACGCCTTCCTGTCCGAAATCAACAAGCCGACGAAGAGAATCATCACCATCGAGGAACCGGTCGAGTACGAGATCTCCGGTGTAAATCAAATCGCGGTGCGACCCGAGATCGGCCTGACATTTGCCGTCGGGCTCAGACACATATTGCGTCAGGACCCGAACGTGATCATGGTGGGCGAAATTCGGGATCTTGAAACGGCAGAGATTGCCATCAGAGCGGCGTTGACGGGGCACCTTGTGTTCAGCACGCTCCACACCAACGACGCGCCGAGCGCGTTTACGCGGTTGATCGACATGGGAATCGAGCCGTTTCTTGTGGCTTCCTCGGTGGAAGCTGTGATGGCGCAACGCCTTGTGCGAACGATTTGCCCGCACTGCAAGGCCCCGCAGCAGATCGAGAAAGATTACCTTTTGCGCATCGGGTTCCCGGAAGCGCACATTAACACGACAACGTTTTACAAGGGACGCGGTTGCGATGAATGCCGGCAACTGGGTTATCAGGGGCGAACCGGCATATACGAACTCCTCGTGTTGACAGAGGAGATCAGGCCGCTTGTCCTGAATCGCACGTCCGCTTCAATGATTGCTCAGAAAGCGATCGAACAGGGGATGCTCACCCTCCGCATGGATGGATGGGAAAAGGTCAGAGCGGGAGTCACGACGATTGAAGAAGTCCTGCGCGTTACTCAGAGCGAAGAGCACCTTGCGGCGTTGATGGACGACAAACTCTCTCTTGCGGCAAAATTGTGAATACGCATCGCTGGCAAAACGCGAATGTTGTGGCGACGATCGGCGATCGCCGCTGGCTGTGGCAGTTCAAGCGTGCCGGTGCCAGAATCGAACTGCACGCTGATCAGGCGGTTGCGCTCACTTCAAAACTCCCCGCATCGGTCGTTAACCGCACTGTTCGAGACCTTTGGCAGCCCCGGCTCAATGTTGCATGGCTGCCCTCGAGCCAGGTCTTCATACGCGTGGTCCAGTTGCCGCCTTGCGAGCCAGCCGAGGTCCCCGCAATGGTCGAGTTCCAGCTCGAAAAACTCTGTCCGCTTCCGTTGGCTCAAGCCGTTTGGACTACCCACGTCATGCAGTCATCCGGAAAAGACGGGCTGACGGCAATCGTCATCATGGTTCCGAGGTCGTTTGTCGAGCAATACCTCGGCGAACTGGAGGGTGTCGGATATGTTCCGGATCGGCTTGACGTGCCTTTTCTGGCTGAGCTGCTCTCCGCACCTGTTCAAGGGAATGAAGTTTGGATCCACGCGCGACGCGAGGCAGGTAAAGTGTTTTCGCTTGTCGCATGGTGGAACGAAGGGAGATTGGTTAATTTGAATCTCTTTCAAGTGCCCGATGATCTGACTGCGGCATCGCACCTGGTCGAGCTTCTTCGTCAGACCGGATGGGCGGGCGAGATGGAAGGCTGGCTCCCCCCCAATCCACGCTGGCATGTGGTGGCCGATTCGGTTCTCGCCGCCGAGATGCAGGCTGCACTAACTGATTTCATCGGGACCGCGCCGGAACTGCATTCGGCACCGGCGCCCTCGGACCTTGCTGCCGCGGCCATCCGGCTGGACACGAGCGCGAACCTGCTTCCGCCGGAGCATTTGATGCGCTACCGGCAGCAGTTTGTGGACCGGATTTGGATGCGCGGCCTTGGCGCGGTGGCGTTGCTGTATCTGGTCGGGGTTCTCGTGTTCATGGGCGCTTTGCAATACGTCGGCATGCAGAAGAGCCGCGTGGAACGGGAGATTGCCGAACTGGCCGGCAGCTACACCAACGCGTTACAGCTCAAAGCAAAAATCAATGTGCTCGAAGAACAGGTGAGCCTGAAATTTGCGGCATTGGATTGTTGGAAATGTGCGTCTGACGCTTTGCCGCAAGAGCTGACGTTGACCCAACTGAGTTTTCAGCGTGGGAAAAAACTCGGACTGTACGGGACCGTGCCGCCTGATCAACAGACCAAGGTGACCGAATTCAACGAAGCTCTCAGCAAGTCCATGGTGCGCGGCCAGCCGCTGTTCAGCCAGGTTACCACCAGAAGCATTCAAGGCGGCGGCGTTGGCCCGGGCAATCGCCCCATGAACTGGACAATCGAATGCGAAATTAAACGGTCCGACCTCTGATGAACGGTTTTTTGGACAAACTAAACCTCTCGACGCAGGAACGGCGCATACTTGTTGTATTCCTCGCAATAGCGTTTGTTGTCCTGAACGCGTTGTTTGTCTGGCCCCATTTCTACGATCTCGGCAAACTCCGAATGCAGTTGAGCGCTGCGCGCGACACCCTGGACGCCTACAAGAAGGAAATCGCGCGTGTTCCTGCATACCGCGCCCGGCTTGTCGAGCTCGAAAAGCAGGGCGAAGCGGTGCTCGCTGCCGAGCAGGCATTGCAGCTCACCCGCACCGTTCAAAACCACGCCCAACTCAACAACGTCGCAATCACCGGCACGCGCCCGGTTACTTCCACAAGCACAAACCAGTTTTTCGACGAACAGGCACTTTCAATTGACGTCACCGCCACTGACAAGGAATTGGTGGACTTCCTGGTGGCGCTGGGATCGGGCGATTCGATGATCCGCGTCAGGGACATGGATCTCCGGCCCGACCCGGCCCAGTATCGGCTGCTTGGAAAGATAACTCTTGTGGCCAGTTATCAAAAGAAGCCCAAGCCCGCCAGCTCAACGCCAACCGGGTCACGCCCGGCCACCAACGCACCCCCAGTTGCAGTTCGAAGACCGTGAAAACATCAATCTTTAGAATTATTGGAGCTGTCGCCGTGTGCGCCTGTGCTTTCGTGGCACTCGTGCAGCAGACGCCAACAACTACGAATCCCGCGCCTGCTCCGCCCGTGAGCGCACAGCAGGATCAACCGCCAAATCAATCCGATTCGGTACCGCCCACGCCGTCAAGCGCGCCGCCTGCGATTCCCGTACCGCCCCCTCCGCCTTCCTTCGGTCAATTGTCCTCAAACCGAATCGAATTGCTGCGTTCGCTCGCAACCAACAGGGCCACAAGAACCATGCCCGGCAGGTCGGCTACCGCCGGTGCTGGCACCACAAATGTGGTTGCGCCCCGGACAACAGGTGAACCGAGCGTTAGTGTTGTGCCAAAGACAAGCCCCGGGACAACAACTGTCCCCGCGACATCCCCTGCAGCACCGGCGCCGACAGGACAACCCACGGTTGTCACGGGACAGCCGACCGTTGGAGCAGCACAGCCAACACCAAGTCCTGCCGCAGTTGCAGGCGCAGTTCAGCCAGGGCAAACGAATCTTGTGGTGACCACGCCGGGTACAAACACAATAACGTTGACTCCCGCCGGGAAAATCTTGGAGCACGTGATAAACCTCCAAGTCTCACCCATCGAGCAAGTGCTCAACCTTTACGCTTTGTTGACGGGCCGCAGCATTCTGCGGCCCACGTCGTTGCCCGCCGCATCAATCACGTTCAGAAATGAACAGGAGCTCACCCGCGAAGAAGCCATTCAGGCGCTCGACGCGGTTCTCGCCTTGAACGGAATCACAATGATCAACGTGGGCGACAAATTTGTGAGCGCCGTTCCCAGCCAGCAAGCGCTGCAGGAAGGCGCGGCATTCTCGAGCGTTGACCCCAAAGAGCTGCCCGAAGCCGGCCAGTTTGTGACCAAGGTGGTTACCCTCAAGCACGCTTTGCCGTCGGAAGTTGCCCAACTGCTTACCGGGTTCGCCAAAATGCCAAATGGCGTTGTGCCTATCGACAGCACCATGACGCTCGTCCTGAGGGATTACCCGGCGAACATCAAACGAATGACCGAGATACTCGAAAGAGTCGATGTCGAGGTCGAGAGCGAGTACAAACTCGAGGTTATTCCGATCAAGTATGGCAAGGTCGAAGATGTTTATTCGACAATGAGCAGCCTTATTGGCGGTGGCGGCGGAGGGGTGGTTGGGGCCGCGGGCCCAGGCGCGGCGCAGACCGGTGTCACGGGCGTGCGCAGAACCGGGACGACGATGCGCGGCACTACTGGCCGGATAGGCAGCAGATCCGTGACGCCCTACGGCACTGGTGGGTACGGGGGCTATGGCACTTACCCGGGGTACGGCACATATCGTCAACCCGGCGTGTACACGCCTCAGGCTGCCGCGACAACGCCCGTCGGTGGCGGCACAACCACGTTCAGCCAGCGCCTCCAACAAATCGTAAGCCGGATGGGTGCACAGCCAGGCGAGGTTCAACTGCTCAAGGACGCACGAATCGTTCCAGATCAACGGTCGAATTCGCTCATTGTATATGCCACCAAGGAAGACATGGCGATGATCACGAACATCCTTGACAAGGTTGATCGCCTGATGGCTCAGGTGTTGATCGAGGCAATAATTATGGACGTCGAACTTAACGACAACTACAGCCTTGGCGTGAGCGCGTTGTTACACCAGCAAAAAACCGGTGACCTAACTTGGACGGCCGCCAACAACGGTGGCGCCGGATTGCTCTCCAGTTTCACTAACCTGTCCGGGACATTACCGGAAGGCTTCAATTACTGGGGACAGTTCAAGGGCGACCTCTCCGTTGCAGTCAAGGCGATTGCATCGTCAAGCCGCGGTCACGTCCTCGCCACACCCAGAGTGCAAACGAGCCACGCCATGACCGCGTCGTTCGATGTTAGCGAGCAAATCCCTTACGTCGGAAGCTACCCGGGATACAGTGGCGGCATTTACGGTTACAGCTATGCCACGGTTCAATTTGCCGACGTCAGCACAATCCTAAATGTTACCCCCTACATCACGCCTGACGGTCTGGTTGTGATGGAGATCGACCAAACCATCAGCGAGGTCACAGGCTTCACTGAAATGCCAAATGCCGGCAAAGCGCCAAACACAACAAGCCGTTCAACTTCAACGACCGTATCAGTTCGAAGCGGCGATACTGTCATCCTCGGTGGTTATATAAGAACCCAGAAGAGCCGTTCAAAGTCGGGCATTCCTTTGCTCAAAGACATCCCTGTGATGGGTGCCCTGTTCCGCAGCACATCCCGCGACACAAAACGCAGTGAGCTGGTGGTCATGCTCCGGCCAATTGTATTGTCCAGCCCCGAAGAAGCCGCAAGGCTCGCCGACGAGGAAACCCAGCGCCTGCCCGGAGTCCGCGAAATGCAAAAGGAAATGCGCGAAGACGAAGCAAGAAGGCAGGAGAAAGCCGATCGCACAACCGGAACCAAAACGACCACGCAACCGCCCAAACAACCAAAGCGAAAGTGAAAGTCGGCGAGGCTCGAGCTCAGACCGGCCATGCGTGCGATGCCCAGAGGCTGAACAAGCGCTGGCTGCCCTGAATAGGTCCCCCGCATCGCCAAAGTTTGAGCTAAACACTCGTAATCCTGATTCGGCGGGTGTTCCAGCACTAATGCGCCAGACGCCGACGTGCCGGCCCCAGTTCGGCGGTCCCCAAAAGCCGAATTCACCCATCACCACATGAACGGTATGAAAATGAACTGTATGAAACGGCGCACGTTTCTCTCTGTTTCCGCAAGCGCAGCCGTCCTCGGACCGGCTTTTATTTTAAACCACGTGCAAGCCGGGGCGGACCCTTTGCGCGCGGCTGTGATCGGACATACGGGCAGAGGCGATTACGGCCATGGTCTCGAAAGCATCTTCAATGGTCGCCCCGGGATTGTCGTCGTTGGCCTTGCTGACCCTGATCCCGACGGCAGATCGCGCGCCGCGGCCAAAGCCGGCGCTCTTCGCACTTACGCAGACTGGCGCCAGATGCTCGAACGCGAAAAACCGAATCTCGTCAGTCTCGCCATGCGCCACGCAGATCAACACTTCGAGATCGGAAGGGACGTTTTGCGTGCCGGCGCGCATTTGTACTGTGAAAAACCGTTCACGCGAACGCCCGCCGAGGCCGATGAATTGCTCGAGGAAGCAGCGCGCCGGAACTTGAAAATTGCGGTCGCGCATACTTATCGCCTTCAGCAAAACATCGTACGCCTCAAACAAGCACTCGAAGAAGGGTTCCTTGGTGAATTGGTCGAAATGCGTGCTTATGGGAAACAGGATGCACGGGCCGGCGGTGAAGACATGATGGTGCTGGGATCGCACCTGTTTGATCTGTTCCGGATGTTTGCCGGTGATCCGTTGTGGTGCACTGCGCGCGTGTTGGCTGGAGACCGCGATATAACGCGAAGCGACGCAAGATTGGTCAAGGACAACGTGGGGTTGGTTGCTGGCGACAGGGTTTTCGCGCACTTCGCGTTCAAGAACGGCGTGAATGCAACATTCACCAGTGCGGCAGCTTTGCGCGAGACAACCGCCGGATGGGGCATTGAGTTGCATTGTGCAAAGGGCGTTGCTCGCATTCACATCGATTTGGAGCCGGTCGTGTTTGTGAGAAAATCAACCGCATGGCAGGCGTCCGGTCGAACCGACACATGGCATCCGCTTTCTGCGACGGTGTTGAAGGGTGCTGAACCGCGGGTGACAAATCCTGTCACCGACTGGCTCGATGCGATTGCTGAAAACCGCGAACCTGTATGCAGCGGGAAGGACGGTGCTTGGGCAATTGAAATGGTCATGGGCGTCTATCAGGCGGCATTGACGGAGAAACGCGTGTGGTTCCCATTGACCGTTCGAACGCACCCTTTGGCGTAGTTCAGGCGTTACCGTTTGTCGCGAGTGTGCGATGGGCGCGGCCATTTCCAGCCGCCCGGGAACGCGGGCATTCCTGACCTTCACGAGCATGTGTGCGTTTGTGTGCGTTGGGTCCACGCAATTGCGTGATCTCAACTGGGGTACGATCGGTTCTCAGACTGATGCGCCCGGGGAATGCACATGGGGACAGGTACGGAGTTGTTCTCGCTCCCACCCGACCAACAGGTGTGCGTTCGGGACCCGGGTTTCCTTAATCGAAACCGCGATATGGGGACAGGCACAAAGTTTTTCTCGGCCTCCGGCCCCCAATAGGTGAACGTTCAGGCGGCGGATTTGCGTAATTGAAAGCGGTCGTAAGATCGGTTGTCGGGTTGATGCAGCCGGGACGGGCGCGGTCCCGGGGCCGTTGCTTTCTCCGACGCATTGGCAATAACGCGGTGATTCTTAGCCGCAGGAATGCCTCAGCGCGGCGCAGCGTCAACCGAATGATCGCGGCGATACAAAGGTGTTCGTTGCAAGCTCGGCGCTCTGTCGTGCTGCGCTGACCGGGGCGAATTCGCCGCGCAGGGGGAGATGATGTTGGCATTGGTGGACAAAGGGTTTGACGGCAAAGGTCTCGAGCCATCCGCTAATCTGCGACTGCTGCGCAGATTTTCCAACATGGCACTACAGCAGGCGTGAGTTCCGGCCTGTTATTAACAGCGCTTGCTTTTTGAGCTGCAACAGGCAGACTTTTTCGCAAGCCGAATCTGAGTTGACGCCGACCCCAATCAGGCACCGCAGATTCATCGAAAGCATATTATGCGTACGACTTACGTTGCACCTTTCACGGATGGAACAGCGCGAGAAACACAGCGCAAGCCGACAGCCCCGGCACCCGCCGAAAGCGGTCCCAAACCGCAGAGAGGGGATGTTCTGTTGGTTGGATTTGACCTTGGCACCAACACGTCCTGCGTCAAAGCCGCATGGGCAAATTCACCCGAACTGGTCGTCAACGAGATAATCCCGACCGCTGTTGGGTACGCGCGCGAGGGGTTGATCGACAATCTGCTTCCTGGCAACGCGAAGGTGTTGTACGGGCACGCAGCCTTGAAGAACAGGCTATATCTTCGCATGGTGTCGCCGTTGGCGAACGGGATCGTTAACGATCGCGCTGCGACGCACGATTTCATTCGATACATTCGCCAGGTAATAAACGCGCCAAGCGGGACTGAAATTCGCGCTGTGGTTGGCCTGCCTGCGAGCGCAGACCGTGCCGCGCATGACCAACTGATGCAGGTTTTGACCGGGTTTTTCGACAAGGTGATGCTGGTGCCGGAACCGTTTCTCGCGGCATTGGGGTTCCGGGACGAGTCGCGGTTGGCCGATCCTTCATATATTGACCCGGTTCGGAATTCCATTTTTGTGGATATCGGTGCCGGCACGACCGACGTGTGCCTTGTCCAGGGATGTTTTCCAACAGGGGAAGATCAGACCAGCATGGCGTTCGCTGGTGACATGGTGGATTTGCTCATTCACTCTGCGATAAGGTCTGCGTATCCGGACGTTGACATTTCGATTCCCAAGGTGCGCGAGATCAAAGAGCAATACTCGTACGTGGGCAAACTCGACTCGCAGATTCAGGTCGGCGTGCTGGTTGGCGGGAAACCGCGCAAGCTTGATCTGACAGTAATTATCGGCGACGCCTGCCAGCAATTGCTGGTTCGCGTCTTGGACTGCCTGAAGGCGGTGATCGCCCAGGCCTCGTCGGACAGTGTTGGTGAAGTTCTCCAGAACATAATCCTCACCGGCGGCAGCAGCTTGATCCGGAATTTCGATTCGGAGCTTCAGCATCTTCTGGTTGAGGAAGGATACGAGAAGCCGCGGGTGCTGACCGTGGGACCGAACCACAAGGAACTCGTCGCCAAGGGCGCGCTTGTTGCCGCCCGCCAGGCAAAAGAGAATCAGTGGACAGCTCTTGCGACGTAGAAATCAGCCGGTTTGCGGTGCGGCGTAGCTAATGCATTTCGACGTCGCAGGTTCCGATGCCCGGTCGGTAGAAATTGAACTGCACATTCGGGTGATCGGCCAGCAACGACATTGGAACCGATGTGTCCACGATCCGCTTTGATATCATCAAGGTGGTCAGCCGTTGACCGAACGGGTTGTCGTGTTTACCGGCGTGCCAGATCGAAACCTTTTCGGCCTTCCACGTTTCGACCGGGCCGACGCTTATCGCCTGAGTTGGCACAAGCGCGATGTTGCCTCCGCCCGAAGTGCGCGCGTTCTGGGCGACGGTCAGCGGGTGCAAATCAACGATTCGCGTGGTCAACCGCCGATATTCCTCAGGCGTCGGTGGTGCTTCGCGGTACCTGCCGCGCCGGCGAACCGGGTCGTTGAATGCCCAGTGTTTGACGTCGCCCTGGCCGCCCTGCATTACGGCGCATCGCACCCCTGCATCCCAGGACCGGCGGTACTCGGCAGTATCGGCTTTCGGGAAATGCAGGTTTGTGTCGGGCATCCGCAGTTCGCGCCGGATGCGGTTGAAACACAACTCGCGATCAGCGCGTTCGAATGACAACGGATGCGTTACGGGGACTTCGCGTCCTTCGAGCACCCATTCGTCCATGGCCCAGAAATGGGCTGATCGGACGTTCAAGTTGAGTTCGTTGACGATGCGCGCCACGAGCGGCAATTGCTCGGTGGGGCCGATCGGGCCGCAGATGCCGACCGGGTTGTCATCTGTGGATTGCTGCCATGCGCGGATGTATTCGAGGGCTTCGGCAAGGTAGAATTCCTCCAATGTGTCGTAAAAGACAACCTTGAAACCGGGGCGCGAGAGCCTGAGCATTTTTTCCGGTGTCAGACTGGCTGCGTCCCGGATGATTTCGTCGTCGAGAGTTGTGTAATCCCACCAGTCTGGTGCAATGACGCTCAATTTGCGTGGCATAGGCAATCCTCGTTAACCGCGGCCAGACTATACCGTCGGCAATGCGGGCGCAACCGATTTGATTTTGATTTTGGTCCCGCGGCAGATACGATGTTGGGACGGTGTTGGGACATTGGCGCGTTTTGTTGCGCCATGCGGCTTGCGATTACACTGAAGGACTGCACTGAGCGACATCATCACATGCAGACGCGCATTGGCATTCTTACCGGAGGCGGCGATTGTCCGGGCCTCAACGCTGTCATTCGCGCCGTGGTTAAGACGGCCGCACAAAGAGGCTGGCAAACCATCGGCATCCTTGGCGGGTTCGAGGGCCTCCTTTCGCCCGTTCGGACACGGCCTCTTGATTACCACGAAATGGACGGTTTGTTGTTCGTGGGCGGAACGATTTTGGGCACCTCGAACAAGGGGCATTTTGCAGCGAAGACCGGCCATGGCGAAACCCGGCGAATTCCCGAAGCGGTTTTGGACGAAGCGTGCCACAATTTCAAGCAGCTCGGGCTTCGGGCGCTGGTGGTTGTCGGTGGGGACGGGTCGTTGTCCATCGCACAACAACTGTTTGAACATGGGATGCCCGTTGTGGGCGTGCCCAAGACAATCGACAACGACATCGAAGCCACCGAGGTGACATTCGGATTCGACTCGGCGGTGCACTGTGCGACAGACGCTCTTGACAGGCTCCGGACCACTGCCGCCAGTCATGACCGCGTCATGGTCTTGGAAGTCATGGGCAGGTACGCCGGTTGGATTGCCGTGCACGCAGGAATCGCCGGTGGCGGCGACGTCATTCTGATCCCGGAGATACCGTTCCGGTACGAGAGCATTTGCGAGAAAATTGCCGATCGCGAACGCGCGGGCAAAAAATTCACCTTGGTTGTGGTTGCCGAGGGTGCCAGACCCGAAGGCGGCACTTTTTCGACTGTTGGCCCTGCCGAAGCGAACCGCGAGGCGCGGCTCGGCGGCATCGGGTCGATCGTTGCAGCGGAAATCCAAAAGCGGACCGGAAAAGAAACGCGGGTGTGTGTGCTGGGCCATTTGCAGCGCGGTGGTGCGCCAACGAGCTTCGATCGTTTTCTTTGCACGCGTTTTGGCGCGCATGCGGTCAGACTGGTCGAAGAAGAACGGTATGGTTGCATGGCTGCCTATCGCCCGCCCGAGATTGTGGCCGTGAAAATAAGCGATGCCGTCGGCAGGCTGCGAACTGTTCCCTGCGACGGCGAGCTCATCAGAATAGGGCGCGCACTGGGCATCAGCTTTGGCAATTGATCGAGCGGTGCCCGATGGCCCCGCAAATCCTCTGCGTTGACAATCGGGTTGTCCTTCTGGACACTGGGTGGGCATGGCCAAACCGGCATTGGGTCGCGGCCTGGGCGCGTTGCTCGGCGAAGTTTCGACATCGATCAAGCCATCGCAGCCACCCGCCGCAGATGAAACAACAAAGGTTGAAGAAACCTCTGCAAAAGGGGAACGGGTGGACATTGTCCCTTTGACGCGTATTCGCCCCTGCCCGCTTCAACCCAGAAAAGATTTTCCCGAAGACTCTCTTCGTGAACTGGCCGACTCGATCAGGAGCCAGGGCATCGTACAGCCGTTGGTTGTCCGGATGCGCGGTGAATACTACGAGTTGATTGCCGGAGAACGGCGTTGGCGCGCTGCCCAATTGGCCGGGCTTTCAGAGGTTCCGGTCCTTGTGCGCGAAGCGGACGACACCGCTGCATTGGAGATGGCGCTGATCGAAAACCTCCAGCGCGAGAATCTGAATCCGATCGAGGAAGCGCAAGGTTACCAGCAGCTCATAGATCAATTCAAACTCAGGCAGGAAGACGTGGCCGCGAAAGTTGGGAAAAACCGCGCAACGGTGGCAAATGCGTTGCGTTTGCTGAAGCTGCCCGCCGAAGTCCAAGCGTATTTGAAGAACGGTCAGATAAGCGTTGGCCATGCAAAAGTGATCCTCGGGCTGGAACGGGCTGAAGAACAGCAACTCGCAGCGGTCCAGGTCATACGCGACAATCTGAACGTGCGACAAACGGAGGACCTCGTGGCACGATGGCTTGCGCGGGGGCGCACGGCGAAGGAATCCGAAGCTGCATCTTCGAAGGTTGGAGAGCAGCGTGATGTGCACGTGGTTTCGTTGGAGAACAGGCTGATGGAGAAGCTGGGGACCAAAGTCCGGCTCAGATACAAGAGCGGCAAGGGTTCTGTTGAAATACGGTTTTTCTCCGATGACGAACTGGAAAGAATCTTGCAGATCATTGGAGTCGTGCAAGATTAGCGCTGTTGATTTTCGGGGCTGATAACCTGATTGTTTGTTAACAACATGACTGTAACGCAAGACCGTCGCAATAGTTGTGCTCGGAAGCTGCTTGCCGCTGCCGACAAGGCAAGGGAATTGACGGCTTTTATCGGGCTGGATGGATTTGTGGATGAGATTCTCCACGTGGTTGATACGCGGCAGGACGCCGAACATTACACGCGCCTTGCCCGAATGGAGCAATGGGGAAAGCGCATCATCGATGCTGCTGACAAGAGCACGAACATCGAGTTGGTGCCCCAGATGGTCAAGCTCGGCGGCAACGGACCGATCATGGCCAATGCACTCACAAGCTTCGGGCTGAAAGTTTCCTATCTTGGCATTTTGGGGCATCCGAGCATCCATCCCGTGTTCGACGAGTTTTGCAAACGCGCCGAAGTATGGTCCATAGCCGAACCGGGCTACACATATGCCGTCGAGTTCGAAAACGGGAAAGTCATGCTCGGCAAACACCAGTCGCTGAAAGAAATGAACTGGCGTAACATCGTCGCGAGGTTTGGCCGGGACAGGTTCGCCGCAAGGTTCGGGTCTGCCGATTTGGTGGGTTTTGTAAACTGGACGATGCTGACCCACATGAGCGACATATGGGAGGCCGTTCTGAATGAGATTTGCCCGAGCATCGATGGCAGGCGGCGAAAGCTCTTTATTGACCTTGCCGACCCGGAAAAAAGGACGGCCCAAGACATTCGACGCGCCCTCGAGTTGATTGTGCGGTTTGAAAAGTACTTCGATGTAACATTGGGGCTGAATCAGAAGGAAGCCGTTGAAGTCGGCGGCAGGGCCCTCGGCCTTGACGTGTCGGATCAATCGCCCGAAGGCCTTTCAAGGCTCGGTCGGGAAATACACGGTCGCGTGCCTGTTCAGGCCGTTGTGATTCACCCGGTGCGGTACGCTCTGGCAGTGTCTGATGGGGAAGTCTCGATTACAGCCGGTCCGGTAACTGACAAACCACTGATCACGACCGGTGCGGGCGATCATTTCAATTCGGGTTTTTGTTTGGGCAAGCTGCTCGGCCTGGACAATTTGGATTGTTTGTTGACGGGAGTGACGTGCAGCGGCTTTTACGTGCGGAACGCACGAAGTCCAAGCGTGACTGAGCTGGCGCAAATGCTTCAGGACTCGTCCATAGCCTATTGATTTCATAGAATGATTCTGTCGATTGTAAAATATGGTCATCCGGCCCTGCGCAAACCTGGCGCGCGGATAGAAACTGTTACACCTGAAATCAGACAGTTGGCGGCGGACATGATCGAAACCATGCACGCGGCACAAGGAGTTGGTCTCGCCGCCCAACAGGTTGGACAGGCGCTTCAGATGTGCGTGATCGACGTGCGCGAAGCCAAAGACAGACCTTCATGGGTTGAAAAAGACGGCGTTCGAATCGACGTCGCAAGCATCATGCCGTTGGTGTTGATCAACCCCCGCCTCGAGCTCGAGGGAGATCGCGAAACCGGCCCCGAAGGGTGCCTGAGTTTTCCGGAGGTTTTTGCGGATATAACTCGACCAGCAGTTGTTTCAGTGCAGGCCACGAATGAGCACGGCAAACCGATCGCTTTCCGGTGTGGCGGCCTGCTCTCTCGAGCTATTCAGCATGAGTATGATCACTTGCGCGGCGTGCTGTTCATAGACCGAATGTCAGGGGAAACGAAGCATCAACTCCGCTCGACTCTTGACGAGCTACAAGCCAGCACACAGGCAGAACTCAAGGGCGCCAAGGTTAAGGTAATGGCGTGATCCCATTCGGTTCGGTCTGGCCCGCGCAATTGTCAGCGCGGCGCTGCCGCAACCTAATGATCGCAGCAGGACAAAGGCGTTCGTTGCAGGCTTGGCGCTCCGTAGCGCCGCGCTGCCAAAAATGCGGCCCCTGAAATCTCACCGGATTGAACTTATTTGTTCTCCTTGGGCGTTGGCCGGTGAGATTTTCGGGTTACTGAGATCTGGCGGGCGGGCTGACAATCAATCGCTTCCACCCGATACCGATTGACAAAAGGCGCCGGTATCCCTTGCAGTATTGCCAGGGTTTCCCGGTGGTTCCGGGAACACAACATCATGTCCATCGCGCGACAAGCAGTGGTCACAGCCGCAACCGGATCCCATGCGGAACGGTTGGAGAGAACATTTGCCAGTTTTCGGCTGAACAGTTTCCTGGAACTGCACGCGTTGATCATTGGTGATCGCCTCCCGCAAAACCGTGTCGAAGGCGTGACGTATCACCTTGTCGCTCCTGACCCTGTTTATCAGGGTGAAATGCGCGAGCTTTATTACCGGCGGTTGATCCTGATCGACCAGTTGGGTTTCGACTATGTTCTGCTGGTTGATAACTCGGATGTGTTATGTCTTCGGGAAATCCCTGAGCTTCCCGTTCTTTTGCGCGGGGCTGCGATTGGCGCCTGTGTCGAGCACAATGGCAGCCAGTTCATCCAGGGCCAGGGGTACACCAGCGCTTACCTCAACGCCGGAGTCACGTTCTGGAATGTGCAAGCATCGCGCCGGATTCGTGCTGAAATCGTCGAACGCGGTTTGGCGCGATTCCGTAGCATCGACGATCAGCTCACCCTCAATGAGGTTGTTCACACGCGATACTACGACGATCTCGTTATTCTTCCTTGCCAGTACAATTATCGCCCTTGCCTTGCGCCCATGCGAATACGCGGTTGGCCGACTGTTTCGCATCTTGATGGGGTGAGAATCTATCACAACAAGCACTGCATCGAGGCGGCCAAACGCCTTGTTCCTGTGGCACCGCTTGCCGTGTTGCCCGAACTCAAACCCGATCGCGGTCCGTTGTCGCCACTGCATAAATTCCTCCGGCGGGTGCAACATCGGCTTTTTTATCGCCATCACGTTTAGCCCGGAAATCTCACATTGTTATATTGCGAAATCGATCATATTTGCGAAGATTTTCAAACTGCGAGTTGGCTCAGTTTGTCAGTATCTGCTTCTCTGGCAGCGAGTAGTGCGGTCACCACAGTGCGGTCTTCGAAGTGTTACATTGAATAGTCTGCCCGGAACCAAATATGGGGACAGACACTGAGTATCTGCGACCGGACTATTGACCCCACTGGACCCGACCAAAGCGCTAGCCGGACGGTCCCAGCGGTCCCTGTCGCCCAGATATGGGGACAGACACGATGTCCGGTATACCGATCAGGAACGTTCAACGTGAAACGTTCAACTCTCAAGTTTCAACGGGGCGACCGAAAGGGCGCATGGCAGGCGGGATATGGGGACAGACACGGGATTTGGACAACAGGACTCTTGCCCCAGCGGACCTGTCCAAGCACTGGTCGGGTGGTCCAAGCCGGCTGTGATGCCCAGATATGGGGACAGACACGATGTCCGGTATACCGGTCAGGAACGTTCAACGTGAAACGTTCAACTCTCAAGTTTTAGCGGGGTGACCGAAAGGGCGCGTGGTGGCCAGGATATGGGGACAGACACGAAATTTGGACAACCGGACTCTTGGCCCGGTGGACCTGTCCAATCACCGGTTGGGCGGTCCAAGCCGGCTGTAGTGCTCAGGTATGGGGACAGACACGATGTCCGGTATACCGATCAGGAACGTTCAACGTGAAACGTTCAACTCTCAAGTTTCAACGGGGCGACCGAAAGGGCGCATGGCAGGCGGGATATGGGGACAGACACGGAATTTGGACGACTGGACTCTTGACCCGGCGGACCTGTCCAAGCACTGGTCGGGTGGTCCAAGCCGGCTGTAATGCCCAGATATGGGGACAGACACGATGTCCGGTATACCGATCAGGAACGTTCAACGTGAAACGTTCAACTCTCAACTTTCAACGGGGTGACCGAAAGGGCGCATGGTGGGCGGGATATGGGGACAGACACGATGTCCGGTGTACCGGTTAGGAACGTTCAACGTGGAACGTTCAACTCTCAACTTTTAACGGGGTGACCGAAAGGGCGCATGGTGGCCGGGATATGGGGACAGACACGGAATTTGGACAACCGGACTCTTGGCCCAGCGGACCTGACCCAGCGCCGGTCGGACGGTCCAGGCTCAGAACTCCTGATCCCCGAGGCTATGACTTCAACTGCCGTGGAATTTTCCTGATACCACCGCGCCTGTAGCACCCTTGGAAATCAATGGGTTACACGCGGAATCCATCGCTTGGTGGTTTCAGGAACGGGGTCAGACTAATTCCACGGCCTCAGGAGACCTGAGGCTGGCTGTGGCGCCCAGATATGGGGACAGACACGATGTCCGGTATACCGATCAGGAACGTTCAACGTGAAACGTTCAACTCTCAACTTTTAACGGGGTGACCGGAAGGGCGCACGGTGGGCGGGATATGGGGACAGACACGGAATTTGGACGACTGAACTCTTGACCCGGTGGACCTGTCCAAGCGCCGGTTGGGTGGTCCAAGCCGGCTGTGGTGCCCAGATATGGGGACAGACACGATGTCCGATATACCGGTCAGGAACGTTCAACGTGAAACGTTCAACTCTCAACTTTTAACGGGGTGACCGAAAGGGCGCATCGTGGGCGGGATATGGGGACAGACACGGAATTTGGGCGACCAGGCTCTTGACCCGGGGGCGCATGGTGGCCGGGATATGGGGACAGACACGGAGTTGAGGCGACCGGGCTTTTGACCCGCCGGACCTAACCAAGCGCCGGGCGGACGGTCCGGGTCCGCTTTGGCGCCCAAATATGGGGACAGACACGATGTCGGATATACCGGTCAGGAACGTTCAACGTGAAACGTTCAACTCTCAACTTTTAACGGGGTGACCGAAAGGGCGCATGGCGGGCGGGATATGGGGACAGACACGGAATTTGGACGACTGGACTCTTGACCCGGCGGACCTGTCCAAGCACTGGTCGGGTGGTCCAAGCCGGCTGTGGTGCCCAGATATGGGGACAGACACGATGTCCGATATACCGGTCAGGAACGTTCAACGTGAAACGTTCAACTCTCAACTTTTAACGGGGTGACCGAAAGTGCGCATGGTGGTCGGGATATGGGGACAGACACGTAATTTGGGCGACCGGACTCTTGACTCGGCGGACCTGTCCAAGCGCCGGTTGGGTGGTCCAAGCCGGCCCTGGCACCCAGATATGGGGACAGACACGATGTCCGATATCCCGGTCAGGAACGTTCAACGTGAAACGTTCAACTCTCAACTTTTAACGGGGTGACCGAAAGGGCGCATGGTGGGCGGGATATGGGGACAGACACGGAGTTACGGTGATACGTATCACTGGGCTTTTCATGACGGTACTGTGGAGTCGGTATCTGCAATGCCTGTATTTTTTTGAGGAGGCGTGAGCCGGGGGCAGGGGACGAGGTCGAAGCAGATGTTTCCCAGCCCGGCGGCGCAGAGATTTCTGATCAACGGGCGAATGCACCGCGTCTTTGGGCATCAGGCAACTTTGGTTCCGGCTACGCCGGGCTGGGAGATTTCCGGGCTAGAGATTTTTCCGGTACTTCCCGGGTTTCCAACGTTCGTGCACCCAAAACCAATTCGCCGGGTCGCGCCGAACCGCCGTCTCGAAAGCGCGGTTTATGTCCCGCGTGATTTCAATGATGGGGCGTGGTTGTCCGTCCGCGTGTGTTGGGATCTCAGGGCCAACTTCGATTCGCCACTTGCCCGGTGCTGTGCGATAGCAGACAGCCACCAGGAGCGGGCAATTGTAGCGCAATGCGAAGATCGCCGGTGCTGCAGTTGTCGAGCAAGTCTCCCCAAGAAATGGCACTGGCAATCCACGGTCGCCGGCATGCTGATCCGACAGAAATCCAAGGACCAAATTTTGTCTTCTCAGTGCCTGGCGCAACGCGTTCATTTCTGTGCGGCGCTCGAAAAACAGGCATCCGGATCGTTCACGCAGGCTTTGCATCAGCCGATTGAGTGATGGTTGACGAAGCGCCCTGTAAGTGGTGGCAAATTGACGCCCGGGCACCCAATAAACAGCTCGTGCGTACAACTCAAAGTTCCCGAAATGCCCGATGGCCACAATCCAGCTCCCGGAAGTATTCGCATGCGACCTCAGAAGAGGTTCAAGTCCGACAACTTCCAACACATCTTCAATTTCGCGCCTTGTCATGGCCGATGTGCGCACGGCCGCTGCATAGTTTTCGCCAATGCGTCCAAAATTCTCTCGGGCGATGGCGCGAATCTGTTCGGGGCTCAGTTCTTTGCCAAAACATCTGGTCAAATTCGCAAGTGCAACACGGCGGTGTCGCTTGTCCAGCCAGTATGCAATCATGCCGCCGATCCGTCCCAATTGCACCACCCAACTCAACGGCAGCGACTGGACGATCGCGACCAACACCCGTGCGATCCAATACAACACCTGTTCCATTCAGGACGTAACCCGGTTTATGCGAACGATTGTTGTGCAAAGCCTTTCATATTGAAGTCCGAACAGCAACTGCCTATTGTTTCCGCCGCGGGTTCTGTGCTGTACGGTCGGGGACATTGGTTTTCCGCCTGCTGCGTTGCAGGGCTGCAATCATGACTCGACTCGAGCCGCCGACCCTCGTTGGGTACATCCGGGCACTCATGCAACATTCGCCGAATTTCCTTCGTATAGTTGACGAGGCGCGCCCTCGGGTGCGCGAAATCACAATCGAACAAGCCAGAAAGCGATTGGCCGAGAATCCGCGCTGTGTGTTGCTCGATGTGCGTGAGGATCACGAATGGGAAGCCGGTCATGCAATAGGTGCGGTCCATCTCGGTCGCGGCATTCTCGAGCGCGACATCGAGAAGCTTTACCCGGATTTTGATACCGAAATCCTGATGTACTGTAGGGGCGGGTACCGATCAGTGTTGGCGTGCGATTCAGCCCGAAAAATTGGATATCGTAATGTGGCCTCGATAATCGGAGGTTACAGAGGGATGATTGCGTCTGGTTGGCCTGTTACAGGCCCAAGTGGACAATCCACCTGAACAGGGCTGCAACCTTGCGGCTTCGCCACCGACGTCGCAGAGGAGGTTGGAATCGGTGACTGAACAATTTGAAAGCAAAAGCCCTGAACGATCGGATGATTTGCGGCGGTTGACCAGATCCTCCGACAGAGCGGCGGAACATGGTTTTCCGGGCAAGTTCCCTTTGATCCGTAAGCGCATGGTATGGCTACCAACATGGCGTGGCTGGTGCTGCATTGTGTTGCTGGCCGCCTGCATGTGCACCTGGACCGCCCGAAACATTCACCCATTCCTCTCTGTCACACACCGCGTCCCAGCGGATGTGCTCGTCATTGAAGGTTGGGTGCCCGACCTCGTCCTGAAAACTGCGATCCAGGAATTTCAGCAGGGACGATACCGATTCATTGTCACTTCAGGCGGTCCCCGGCCTCGCGGACATTTGACGTCGGACTTCCCCACCTATGCAGCCGAAGCCGCCGCCGCGCTCCACAAGCTCGGGTTTCCTCGGGACAAAATCATTGAAGCCCCGGGCGAACCAACATTGCGCGACCGCACGTTTCACAGCGCACAGGCCGTCAAACTCAAACTCGACGAACTGAACATAAAACAGGTTGGATTGAACATCGTAACCGAAGGAAACCACGCCAGACGCACATGGACGGTCTTCCGGCGCGTTTTCCCTGAACCGAACCGGGTAGGGGTTATCTCATGTCCGCCCGTCGAGTATGATCCGGCGCGTTGGTGGGCCAGCAGCGAGGGCGCAAAAGGGACTTTAATCGAGGCTTTCGGGTGGCTTCACGACGCAATCTTCAGGTGAAATCGCAGCGCTTGGCCGGCTCCTGCACTCGGTGCTGACGCGGTCATACCAAAACTCCGTCGTGATCGAGCCCATCCCCGACCAAGACCCCCGGCGTTCAACTCCAGTTTCAAAGAGACAATTTCGACATCGAACCTCCACCGTGCAGCTTTTGATTTGTCATTGACCGCAACTGTCGGGCCACTGTGAATACCGGCGTTGCCATCAACACCAGCGCCACGGCAAACAGCGGCCACGCGAATGAAACCGGCAACATCTCTCTCAACGCTTTCTCGCCGCCCTTCACAGTCAAGAGCGCATCCCTGAGGAATGCATATAGTGCCAGCAGGATTCCTGCGCTTCCCGCAATGATTGACCATGGCGCTGGCCAAACCACCTGCGATCTGCCTTCCACCTGTACCGCGAGCACACCTCCAATTATCATCAACACCGAGATCAGAATCGGCGCCAGCACAGGCCCCCACCACGGCAACGGCAATAGAAACAGAACATCCCAATCAAGCAACGACTTCGGCCATCCTGTCAGCAGCCGCAAGAACACGTAGTAAAAGATATCCCATACCCCGAACGCCGTGAGTGCATAACCAATGCGACCGCGCCACGTGGTTCCAGCAATCCATCCCACAGCCCCCAACATTGTCAGCGTGGCCACTTCTCTTACCAACTCGGCATGGCCGATTGGCCCCATGTCGGGCAAAGGCAACCGTTGGTATGGATCAACCCGGTTGATCATCACCCGCAAATCGAGCACGACAGCGGCTTCAACCCATGCCATCGCAATCGCAAACACAACCACTGCAATTACTCTGCCGCGTGTGTTCATTCCACGATCCTCCGGGCTAGAGCCGCGCCATGGCACTCTCATTCTCCATTTGCTCTGGTGACAACTGGTCCGTCTCGAGCGCTTGTTCACCCGCAATTTTACGAAGCCGTTCCTCGACCTCATCAATTGCACTGTCAGGTGTCGAAGTCCCGGCCGTGATCCCAACCAACGAGATGTCCACAAACCATTCTTCGCGCAGGTCGGCGGCTGTTTCGACATGGTACACATGCGCGCAAACTTTCCTGCATGCATCAGCGAGTTCGCGGGTGTTATTGCTGTTTGAACCTCCGACAACCACCATTGCGTGGCATTGACGCGCAAGTTCAACTGCAGCGGTTCTCCGGAGCGTGGTGGTCGGGCAAACGGTATCCACGAACTTGAGCTCGGAACGCGGAAACCTCGCGCGCAGGAGCTCGAGCAGATGCAAAACTCGTTCGATTGGCTGGGTTGTTTGGGCAACAACGCCCAGCTTGGGCCATTCCGCCATGTTCTGAAGATCAGATTCCGTCAGCACTACGTCGTATTCCGGAAGGTCCTCGGTCAGGCCGCGCACCTCGACGTGGTCACGACGTCCAATGACCACTGGATGGTACCCGGTCGATGCCAAATTGCGGATTGCCTGTTGGGCCTTGCGAACCAACGGGCATGTGGCATCCCAGACCCGGAAGCCCGATTCATTCAGGACGTTCAATCTTCGATGCGATATGCCATGTGCAGTGACAAGCACGTCCAACGTCCGCAGTTCTTTGATCTCGTGTGCGATTCGGATGCCCCGATCCCGCAGAGATGCAACAACGTCGGGATTGTGGACAAGATCGCCGAGGATGCTCAGCGGATGTTCAGATGCTATGTCGAATGCGGTGTTGATGGCGTTGCGAACGCCGAAGCACATTCCGATGTGATGTGCGCGAATAATTTTCATGAGTTTGCCCGGCAATATTGACCAACATTATTGAAGGTCACAAGCATGACTTTGTACTGCAAAGTATATGGGCATTGACCGCGCCGCTCCTGTTCTCGTTCATTCTTTTCTCGCTTCGCGGATTATCCTCTCCAGCAAATCAATGTACTGCGCGAACGCTTTCCGGCCCTCAGCCGTCAGTGCGCACGTCGTGTGCGGCCGCCCTTTCAGGTAAGTCTTCGTTACGGCAACGTATCCCGCCTCCTGAAGCGTCCGCAGATGAACGCTCAGGTTGCCGTCTGTCATCCGCAAAGTGTCCCGGATTTCCGTAAACGACATTTCCGGATTCGCCGCCAGCAATGACATGATTGGCAGTCGGCCCTTCTCGTGTATCACTCGATCGAGCTGGAGAAATGGTTCCGGATTCACGTCGCATTTGTTCGTCGTTCGGTGAACAACAGGTAGGTTCCGTACGCAAAGTGCAAAATCCCGAAGAAAAACCCCATCACACCATGCCCGGCCAGCGCCGCATGCGGGAGCGAGGCAACCGCAAAAAAAGCCCCGAGTCCGCCGATTATGCTGATCCATCCAAAAAGCCGTATTCCGCGCCGCATGAAAAATCCCGCTGCATGACTCGCGCATCCGTACAGCACAATCCACACCAGCGGCAACAACCTCAGTGCCAAAACCTCTGCGTATTCAGACCCCAAGTTGCCGCCTGCCAGTGACCAAACCGCCGCGCTCACCGCAACGGCGCCGGCCAAACAAGGCAGGACGGCCTGTGCGACGCGCCGCGTTGGTGGCGACCAAAACGCCTCGCTTGCGCGCAGTGCCTGTCGCCTCACCAGCAGCAGTGCAGTGACAAGCGGCGCGATGCTCACGGCCAGCCAATAGGCAATGAACGCGCGGGGAGATTCAACCCTTGCAATGACTCCGACAATTGCTGCGGCGATGCCAAACCCTCCTGTTACGAGCATGACCGGCGCGAGTGCACGCCGATAAACTGCCGACCGTTCCATCAGGGTTCGGATGACCTGCAGGTGTTCGGCTGCCCAATCAGACTGCATATAGCCCAAGCTTTGCAATACAAAGCACACATGTCAACAGAAAAATCGCAAACGAAATTCAGAGCGCAATACATTGACTGCCTCCTGATGCAGCTCTCAGCGCGGCGCAGCCGCAACCAAACGCTCCAGACGTAACCATTGCGCTGGTTGCAGGAATACCGCTGTGTCGCGCCGCGCTGCCAAACAATCGGGCCAGGTGGTCCGGGTGCGGCCACAACACGCTGCGGACTTGACGTTTGGTGGTTCCTCCGCAACGTTTCGCACAGCAATGAAGTTCATTGATGAATACCGCGACGGCGCAATTGTGCGGCGGATCGCAGATGCGATCGGCAGCGTCACAACCCGGCCATGGACGATCATGGAAATATGCGGCGGGCAGACACACGCGATCGTGCGGTTCGGACTTGACGAATTGCTGCCGGGCAACATCACGCTCGTGCACGGCCCGGGCTGTCCGGTTTGCGTAACACCGGTCGAGATGATCGACAAAGCGATCGAGTTGGCGGGAAGACCCGGTGTCATTCTTTGTTCCTTTGGTGACATGCTCAGGGTACCCGGCAGCAGGACTGACTTGCTTTCGGTCAAGGCCGCCGGCGGTGATGTGCGCATGGTTTATTCGCCGCTGGACGCCGTGCGGATCGCCCGGGAGAACCCCGGGCGCCAGGTGGTGTTCTTCGCTGTCGGGTTCGAGACAACCGCTCCACCGAACGCTGTTGCTGTTCGATGTGCAAAGCGTGAGGGGCTGAAGAACTTCACAATGCTGGTTTCGCATGTTTTGGTGCCGCCGGCGATTGAAGCCATTCTGAGTGCGCCGCATAATCGGGTGCAGGGTTTTCTTGCTGCGGGGCACGTCTGCACCGTGATGGGATACCATGAATATGAACCGATCGCGCGCCGGTATCGCGTGCCGATTGTCGTGACCGGCTTCGAACCGGTCGATATCCTCCAGGGCATACTCATGTGTGTGCGGCAACTGGAATCGGGCGGGTGCGAGGTTGAGAATCAATACGCCCGGTCCGTGCACCGCGCTGGAAATCAACCCGCACAAGCGTTGTTGAAAGAAGCGTTTCGCGTTGTGGATCGCGCGTGGCGCGGGATTGGCGTGATTCCCCGAAGCGGTTTTGCGCTGTCCGAAGAGTACGCGGACTTCGATGCGGAACGGCGGTTCGAGCTGGAGTGTGTCACGGCTGCCGAATCTTCCGAGTGCATGAGCGGGCTTGTTTTGCAGGGCGTGAAAAAGCCTGTCGAGTGCCCTGCGTTTGGGACCCGGTGCACGCCGGAACATCCGCTGGGCGCGACGATGGTCTCCAGCGAAGGCGCATGCGCTGCTTATTATCGGTATCGACCATGGAAGAAAGCTCGGAAATAAGACCGGTTTGTCCGCTGCCGATCGCGCAGTACCCGCACGTGGTGCTTGCGCACGGCGGTGGCGGCAGCCTGATGCATCAATTGATCGAAAGCGTTTTTGCGCGGAGGTTTTCGAACCCCGCGCTTGACGAACGCCATGACGGCGCACTTCTTGAAGTGGACAGCGCACATCTTGCATTCACCACGGACTCGTACGTTGTGCGACCGCTGTTCTTCCCCGGAGGCGACATAGGCACGCTTGCAATCTATGGAACGGTGAATGATCTGGCCATGTGCGGCGCGCGCCCGCGCTGGCTCAGCGCAGGTTTTATCATCGAGGAAGGCCTGCCAATGGAAACCCTCGATCGGGTTGCTTCGTCGATGGCACGTGCTGCGACCGAAACCGGAGTGCAATTGGTGACCGGCGACACCAAAGTGGTCGAAAAAGGCAAGGGCGATGGCCTGTTCATAAACACAGCCGGCATTGGAATCGTGAAGCACGGTGTTCGACTCGGTCCGAGAATGGTGTTACCCGGAGACGCTGTTTTGTTGAGCGGCGACGTTGGGCGGCACGGGATGGCGATCATGTCGGTGCGCGAGGGCCTCGAGTTTGAAAGCCGGATCGTGAGCGATTGCGCGCCGGTGGCTGATGCGGCACTTGCATTGATCGACGCGGGCATCGAGGTTCACTGTATGCGTGATTTGACCCGCGGCGGCTTGGCGTCCGCACTCAATGAAATCGCTTCCACCGCGTCTGTCGAAATCAGCATCGAAGAAACGGCAGTTCCGGTGAGTGAACCTGTGCGTGGCGCCTGTGAGATTCTGGGGTTCGATCCTTTGTATGTTGCGAACGAGGGGCGGTTTGTTGCGTTCGTTTCTGCTCGCGATGTTGACCGCGCGGTTGAGATCGTTCGGCACGCGCCACATGGCGGAGGCGCATGTTTGATCGGACACGTGACCGGATCGGACCGCGGAATTGTCACGTTGCGGAGCCGGATCGGAACCAATCGCATTCTGGACATGCTCAGCGGCGAACAACTGCCGCGAATATGCTGAGGCCCGCTTCAGTACTGAATTCATAAATCTGCACAGAAACCGCACATTGACGGATAGATTCAGAATTCTGCCTCCGAACTGTTCAGCCGCTGATCCAAACCTCGTCTTCCATGTGGGCGACGAAGTCACCCCGTTCAGCGCAGCGCGACGGAGCGCCAAGCCAGGGACGAACGAATTCGTCTTGGAGCGATCATTCGGTTGCGGCTGCGCCGCGCTGAGTGTTTGCACACCGGCCGTGGGAAGCAAATGGCCGAGAACATATCCTCGATGTTTGTCAAGCAAAATTGTGTGATTGAAACTTTTTTCAAATTTCCCCTTGCAAGGGTGATCGATTTTGGGTTGATTATCGCCCGCGTTTTGACCGGGGCGGCTCGGGAAAACAACTTGAAAAATTTTTGAAAAAAGTTGTTGACGACCGCCGGAAGACGCGTATCTTAACACCGCTTTTTGAAATTGGGGATGTTAACGCCGAATGTGTGCGGCACGTTCAGGTGAACGGTTGGTTGTCCCCATAAAAGCGAGAATTTCCGGGTGTTAAAGCCCGACGCTCTTTGAAAATTGGATTGTGCGATTAGTGAGAGCCCCCTTCGGGATCAGCCGTCGGCGAGGTCCCGAAGAGTTTTAAGAATTGCGCCAGTCCGGTTCACGACCGGACTAGGATCAAGCTGACGTTTTTTACAACGGAGAGTTTGATTCTGGCTCAGAACGAACGCTGGCGGCGTGGATAAGACATGCAAGTCGAGCGGGGACCAGTGGGTAGCAATATTCGCTGGTTCTAGCGGCGAACGGGTGCGTAACACGTGGGTAATCTGCCCTGAAGACCGGGATAACTGCGCGAAAGCGTGGCTAATACCGGATGTGGAGGCCGGAGGACATCCTCTGGACTCCAAAGCTGGGGATTCCTTCGGGAACCTGGCGCTTCAGGATGAGCCCGCGGCCTATCAGCTCGTTGGCGGGGTAACGGCCCACCAAGGCTAAGACGGGTAGCTGGTCTGAGAGGACGACCAGCCACACTGGAACTGAGACACGGTCCAGACACCTACGGGTGGCAGCAGTCGAGAATCTTTCACAATGGGCGAAAGCCTGATGGAGCGACGCCGCGTGGGGGATGAAGGGCTTCGGCTCGTAAACCCCTGTCATGGGCGAGCAACTTCGGCGGGTTAACAGCCTTCCGGATTGATAGTAGCCCAAGAGGAAGGGACGGCTAACTCTGTGCCAGCAGCCGCGGTAATACAGAGGTCCCAAGCGTTGTTCGGATTCACTGGGCGTAAAGGGTGCGCAGGCGGTGGGGTAAGTTTGGTGTGAAATCTCCGGGCTCAACCCGGAAATGGCATCAAATACTATCCCGCTGGAGGGTTGGAGAGGGGACTGGAATTCTCGGTGTAGCAGTGAAATGCGTGGATATCGAGAGGAACACCAGTGGCGAAGGCGAGTCCCTGGACAACTCCTGACGCTCATGCACGAAAGCTAGGGGAGCAAACAGGATTAGATACCCTGGTAGTCCTAGCCCTAAACGGTGCACGTTTGCTGTGGGCGGATTCGACCCCGTCCGTGGCGAAGCTAACGCGTTAAACGTGCCGCCTGGGGAGTACGGCCGCAAGGTTAAAACTCAAAGAAATTGACGGGGGCCTGCACAAGCGGTGGAGTATGTGGCTCAATTCGATGCAACGCGAAGAACCTTACCTGGCCTTGACATGCTGGTGGTAGAAGGGTGAAAGCCTAACGACCCCGCAAGGGGAGCCAGCACAGGTGCTGCATGGCTGTCGTCAGCTCGTGTCGTGAGATGTTGGGTTAAGTCCCGCAACGAGCGCAACCCCTGTGTCCCGTTGCTACTCCCGCAAGAGCGGGAAGCACTCAGGACAGACTGCCTCGCTTCAACGGGGAGGAAGGTGGGGATGACGTCAAGTCAGTATGGCCCTTATGGCCAGGGCTGCACACGTACTACAATGCCCGGTACAATGGGTTGCGATACCGTAAGGTGGAGCCAATCCCCAAAAACCGGGCCCAGTTCAGATTGTCGTCTGCAACTCGACGGCATGAAGCCGGAATCGCTAGTAATGGCGCATCAGCTACGGCGCCGTGAATACGTTCCCAGGCCTTGTACACACCGCCCGTCACATCACGAAAGCCGTTTGTACCCGAAGTCATCGCGTCAACCCTGCGCAAGCAGGGAGACAGGTGCCGAAGGTATGAACGGTGATTGGGATGAAGTCGTAACAAGGTAGCCGTAGGGGAACCTGCGGCTGGATCACCTCCTTTCTAAGGAGAAGCAGGAGACGGGGCAAATGCCCCGCGCTCCATGGTCGAACGATTCGCAAGCGCGGATCGTCGGGCTCGAGCTGATCGCACAATCCAGTTTTTGGAGAGCATGGCTCTTTGGTGAATGGCGGATTGGAGCCGGGGCTGTAGCTCAGTTGGCAGAGCGGCAGCTTTGCAAGCTGTAGGTCGGGAGTTCGAATCTCCTCAGCTCCACCAACGCGCGCTTTCGAGCTGCGGCTCGGCAGGCCAGTTGAGCGCGTCGCCGAACTGGCGCGGTCTCGGCCGTGTCATGGTTCCGCGAGCGTGCGGGGCGCAGGCGGGCGTGTAGCTCAGTTGGTTAGAGCATGCGCTTGATAAGCGCAGGGTCACTGGTTCAAATCCAGTCACGCCCACCATCTCGAGCAGCAAGATTTTTAGATCGTCGTTCCGTCGGCCTTGTGTCGGCGGGACGTGCGGTCCGGTTCTTTGACAACTACACACAGGCATGCTGGTAAGTTCATGGCAGTGAAATCGCCGGGTTCGTCATTGGCCGCCTTCGGACGGCTGAATGGCGGAAACCTTTTGCGATCAAGCTACTAAGGGCTTATGGTGAATGCCTTGGTGCCAGGAGGCGATGAAGGACGTAGCAAGCTGCGATAAGCCACGGGTAGCCGCTGAGCAGGCCGTGATCCGTGGATTTCCGAATGGGGCAACCCGGTCCCGCGCAAGCGAGATCATCGACCGGATGAATTGATAGTCCGGCGAAGCAACACCCGCTGAAGTGAAACATCTCAGTAAGCGGAGGAAAAGAAAACGAAGTGATTCCGTAAGTAGTGGCGAGCGAAAGCGGAACAGCCCAAACCGGGGGGACTTGTCTCTCCGGGGTAGAGGGGACTCTATGCCTGAAGGCGCTGGATAGGCGGAAGGCGAGCTTAATCTTCTGGAAAGAAGAGCCATAGACCGTGACAGCCGGGTGAGCGAAGTCGGAGGCCGTCCAGCGAGTTACCCAAGTAGCACGATGCACGTGGAACTCTGTGCGAATCTGTCCGGACCACCGGATAAGGCTAAATACTCCCTGGCGACCGATAGTGAACCAGTACCGTGAGGGAAAGGTGAAAAGAACCCCTTTGAGGGGAGTGAAATAGAACCTGCAACCATAAGCCTACAATGTGTGGGAGTCCCGCTTTCGGGCGGGATGACCGCCTGCCTTTTGCATAATGAGTCTGCGAGTTGTTGTCCGCAGCAAGCCTAAGCGGTTCTGCCGTGGAGGCGAAGGGAAACCGAGTACGAATAGTGCGCCAAGTTGCGGGCAATAGACCCGAAGCGGAGGTGATCTACCCTTGAGCAGGTTGAAGCCCGGGTAATACCGGGTGGAGGACCGAACTCGTGGATGTTGAAAAATCCTGAGATGACTTGAGGGTAGGAGCGAAAGACTAATCAAACCCTGTGATAGCTGGTTCTCTCCGAAATAGTTTGAGGGCTAGAGTCGGGTAAGTACTCGGCGGAGGTAGAGCACTGGATGGCTTAGGGTCCCCACCAGGATACCAAAACCAATCAAACTCCGAATTCCGCCGATCCCGTTATCCCGGCATTCAGACGGTGGGGGATAAGCTTCATCGTCGAGAGGGCAACAGCCCAGACCGCCGGCTAAGGTGCCTAAATGCCGTTAAGTGGAAAGGATGTGACGTTGCTTAGACAGTGAGGATGTTGGCTTAGAGGCAGCCATCATTTAAACAGTGCGTAACAGCTGACTCATCGAGCGATGTCGCGCCGAAAATGATTGGCGATCAAACGGCATACCGAAGCCGCGGGTCCGGTCCGGATTCGTCCGGGCCGGGCGGTAGGAGAGCGTGACCGGTGCAGTGAAGCCCGACCGAAAGGGAAGGTGGAGTGCCGGCCAGTGAGAATGCAGACACGAGTAGCGATAAACCAGATGAGAATTCTGGTCGCCGTAAACCCAAGGTTTCCTGGGGCAGGTTCGTCCTCCCAGGGTTAGTCGGGAGCTAAGGCGAGGCCGAAGGGCGTAGCCGATGCACAGCAGTTTAATATTCCTGCACCGATTTGGGTTAAGGCCTGGAATGACGCGGAGAGCGAGGTGGCTACGTCAACGAAAGACTGAGCCTAGGCTTCGGCCGAAGCGCACCACCAACCAATCCGCCGAGAAAAGTTCCAGGTCGTTCCCCAGGTCGCCCGTACCGGAAACCGACACAGGTGGGTGGGTGTGAATGCACCAAGGCGCGCGAGAGAAACCTCTCTAAGGAACTCGGCAAATTAGCCCCGTAACTTCGGGAGAAGGGGTGCCGGTGGCGCGGCAGCAATGTTGCGTCTCCGGTCGCAGTAAATTGCGCTTAGCGACTGTTTAACAAAAACACAGCTCTCTGCAAAGTCGTGAAGACGACGTATAGGGAGTGACACGTGACCAATGCGGAAAGATGAAGGTGCCTTGTTAGTCCTGCGCAAGCAGGGCGAAGCTATGGTACCCAAGTCCCCGTGAATGTCGGCCGTAACTATAACGGTCCTAAGGTAGCGAAATTCCTTGTCGGGTAAGTTCCGACCTGCACGAATCGTGTAACGACTGAGCGACTGTCTCGGAGAGGTTCTCGGCGAAACTGTAACTGCGGTGAAGATGCCGCATGCCCGCAGTAGGACGGAAAGACCCTATGCACCTTTACTGTAAGCTGGTATTGGGTTCTGGTTAACGATGCGTAGCGTAGGTGGGAGACTTTGAAGCGCGGGCTTAGGTTCGCGTGGAGTCGCAATGTGAAACACCACTCTTTGTTAATTAGGATTCTAACCCCGACCTGTAAGCCAGGCGGGGGACAGTGCCTGCGGGTCAGTTTGACTGGGGCGGTTTCCTCCCAAATGGTAACGGAGGAGCGCGAAGCTCGGCTCAGCACGGTTGGCAACCGTGCGGTGAGGGTATGGCTAGAAGCCGGGTTAACTGCGAGACCTACAAGTCGAGCAGGTGCGAAAGCAGGCCCAAATGATCCGATGGTTGAAGGTGGAATTGCCATCGCTCAACGGACAAAAGGTACGCTAGGGATAACAGGCTGATCGGGCCCAAGAGTTCACATCGACGGCCCGGTTTGGCACCTCGATGTCGGCTCATCGCATCCTGGGGCTGGAGAAGGTCCCAAGGGTCCGGCTGTTCGCCGGTTAAAGCGGTACGCGAGCTGGGTTCAGAACGTCGTGAGACAGTTCGGTCCTTATCCACTGTGGGCGTAGGAGGCTTGAGGGGTTCCTTCCTTAGTACGAGAGGGCCGGGAAGGACGCACTTCTGGTGTGGCAGTTGTTCCGTCAGGAGCAGCGCTGCGTAGCCATGTGCGGAAGAGATAAGCGCTGAAAGCATCTAAGCGCCAAGCTCCTCCCAAGATATGGCCTCCCTCCCGCGCAAGCGGGACTGAAGACCCCCGGAAGACCACCGGGTTGATAGGTCAGGCGTGTAAGCGCGGTGACGCGTTTAGCGGACTGATACTAATAGGTCGTGCGGCTTGATCGCGCTCATCCGTCTCGGATTCGAGACGAGCAGATTTTGCCTGGCGTTTGCCTGCCAATTGCCGGCTCTGTGTGTAGTTTTCAAGGAACCGCGACCGCTCGTGCGGTTCATTGAAAGATTTTTTTGGTGACCATGAAGCGGTGGCCCGACCCGATCCCATCCCGAACTCGGACGTCAAACGCCGCATTGCCGATGGTAGTGCATGTATAGCTTGCGCGAGAGTAGGTTGTCGCCAAATTACCGACCGGACCAAAAGTCCGGTCTTTTTTTTGCCGGGACAGCCCTATTCCCGCAGCCGGGTGTCAATTAGGATCGTAACAGGCCCGTCGTTCACCAGTGCTACCTGCATCATCGCCCCAAACTCGCCTGTCGCCACAGGTCTTCCAAGCTCAGACCCAAGCCGTTTCACAAATCGTTCGTAAATCGGAATCGCTGTTTCAGGCCGCGCTGCTCGTGTGAATGAGGGGCGATTTCCCTTGTGCGTGCTTGCGAACAGCGTGAACTGGCTCACAACCAGAATGCTCCCACCAATCTCCTGGACCGAGCGATTCATCAAGCCCCGGTCGTCGGAAAACACTCGCAACCTTGCAATTTTGCCGCTCAGCCAGTTGATGTCCTCTTCGCCGTCGCCCTCCTCGATACCGACCAACACAAGCAACCCTTGACCAATGGCGGCACGTTTTTCCCCGCCAATCGACACCGAGGCTTCTGAAACCCGTTGTATGACCGCTCGCATTTCCGTCTATGACAAACCGACATCAGGCCAACAATCAAGCTGTTCCGTTTGTGTGCTGCTGATCCCGGCTTGCTCTGCGATGTTGCTTTGCTTCGGGGCTGTACACCGAATAGAATCATGGGCAACAACATGACAGCACCGGTTCCACGCGAGGAGTTGGATGACCGAATGCAGCGGTTTCGCGCGCTGATGGATTCAGAAATGCCTGATTGGGAATTGGCCGCGTTTTTCGGTCGGGTAAATCAGTTCTATTTCACAGGAACAATGCAGGACGGGATGCTGCTGGTTCCGCGGGACAGCGATCCGGTTTTTTGGGTGCGCAGGAGTTTTGAACGCGCTTGTGCCGAATCACTGTTTCCAGATATTCGGCCGATGAGAAGTTTCCGTGACGCAAGTCAAGCAGCGCAAGGAGCGTCCGCAAGGCAAACAATTCATCTCGAGTCGAATATCGTGCCATTTGGGCTGGTGGATCGGTTCCGAGTGTATTTCCCCTGTGACAAAGTCGTGTCGTTGGACGCGCAGATAGCAAAGACGCGGGCTGTCAAGAGCCCGTACGAACTTGCCATCATGGAACGCGTGGGCGCAGTTCATCGCCGTGTTCTGGAAGAATTAGCGCCGGGATTGCTCCGGGAAGGAATCAGCGAGGCCGAATTTGCCTGCGATCTGTTTGCTTTGCTTGTAAGGGAGGGGCATCAGGGGACTGTCCGGTTCAACATGTTCAACGTGGAGATCGTTGTGGGGCAATTGGGATTCGGTGAGAATTCTCTTTATCCGACAAGCTTTGACGGGCCGGGTGGATGCCGCGGCATGGGAGCTGCAGCGCCAATCCTCGGAAGCCGCGATCGCAAGCTGAGAAAAGGCGACCTTGTTTTTGCCGACGTCGGGTGCAGTATGGAAGGGTACACGACGGACAAGACGATGATTTACGCGTATGGAGAGCCGTTGCCCGATGAAGCAATTGCCTTGCATCAACGTTGTGTGGAGATTCAAAGCCGCCTTGCAACAATGCTGAAACCGGGCGCGATCCCCTCGCAGATTTATGGTGAGGTGATGGAGGGTTTGGATTCCGAGTTCCTCACTCATTTCATGGGATTCGAAAACAGGCGGGCGCGTTTCCTGGGCCACGGCGTGGGTCTTCAGGTTGACGAGCCGCCGGTCGTTGCCGAGGGTTTTGACGAGCCGCTGGCTGAAGGAATGGTGTTGGCGCTCGAACCGAAGCGCGGCGTGCCAAGAGTCGGCATGGTTGGGACCGAGAACACCTACGTTGTCACGCCCTCAGGCGGTCGAAGTCTGACCGGCACGTGCCCAGGGCCAATCATTGTTTCAGGCTCAGGTTTCCTGAGGCCGTGGAATTAGTCTGACCCTGTTCCTGAAACCACCAAGCGATTGAGATTGCGCGTGTAACCCATTGATTTCCAAGGCCGCTACAGGCGCGGTGGTATCAGGAAAATCCCACGGCAGTTGAAGTCACAGCCTCGGGGGTCAGGAGTTCTGAGGCTTGGCGTTCCGCCGCTCGGCGCTGCTCGTGGCGAGTTCGTAGCCCTGGGCGGCATCCAGTCCGGGCCAAATATCGTGCCTGTCCCTCTATTTGCACCGCCGACCGGAAAAACTCCGTGTCTGTCCCCATATCCAGCCCACCATGCGCCCTTTCGGTCAGCCCATTGAAAGTTGAGAGTTGAACGTTTCACGTTGAACTTTCCTGACCGGTACATCGGACATCGTGTCTGTCCCCATATCTGGGCGCCGAGCCCGCCTCCACTGTCCGACCGGCGCTTGGACAGGTCCAGCAGGTCAAAAGTCCGGCCCCCGGGCCAAATGTTGTGTCTGTCCCTCTATTTGCACCGCCGACCGGCAAAACTCCGTGTCTGTCCCCATATCCCCGCCACCATGCGCCCTTTCGGTCAGCCCATTGAAAGTTGAGAGTTGAACGTTTCACGTTGAACGTTCCTGATCGGTATATCGGACATCGTGTCTGTCCCCATATCTGGGCGCCGAGCCCGCCTCCACCGTCCGACCGGCGCTTGGACAGGTCCAGCAGGTCAAAAGTCCGGCCCCCGGGCCAAATGTTGTGTCTGTCCCTCTATTTGCACCGCCGACCGGCAAAACTCCGTGTCTGTCCCCATATCCCCGCCACC
>Ga0315298_1001731_pt1 | contig 39015 bp, 47 predicted proteins | sample WHS_1_MG_FD_203077 | JGI IMG/M metagenome (GOLD analysis project Ga0315298, IMG submission 203077) | Extremophilic microbial mat communities from Washburn Hot Springs, YNP, Wyoming, USA - WHS_1_MG | ecosystem: Environmental > Aquatic > Thermal springs > Hot (42-90C) | place: USA: Wyoming... | reverse complement strand
CATCCCGATCCGAATCTGGTTTACGCCAAGCCCCTGGCCGACGAACTCTTCGCAGAGAACGCACCCGACTTTGGCGCCGCATCCGATGGAGATGGGGATCGCAACATGATCCTGGGACGCCATTTTTTTGTGACCCCCAGTGATTCACTCGCAGTACTCGCGGCACATGCCACCGCAATCCCCGCTTACCGTCAGGGTCTCAAAGGCATCGCCCGTTCCATGCCCACCAGCCAGGCTGCGGATGTGGTGGCCGAGGCCCTGGGTATCGCCCATTATGAAACGCCCACCGGCTGGAAATTCTTTGGTAACCTGCTGGATGCGGGCAAAATCACCTTTTGCGGCGAGGAAAGTTTTGGTACCGGCTCGGATCACATCCGTGAAAAAGACGGGATCTGGGCCGTATTGGCCTGGCTCTCGGTGATCGCTCATACCGGACAACCGGTGGCGGAGATCGTCACCCGGCACTGGCAGCGTTTCGGGCGTCATTACTACACCCGCCACGATTACGAGAACCTTCCGGCGGAAATCGGGGAACAGATCATGCACAGCATTGCCGCCCAATTGCCGGTGCTCCCTGGTCAGACATTGGCGGGACGGGAGATCCTCATTGCGGATGACTTTGCCTATGCCGATCCCATCGACGGTAGTATCAGCGCGCATCAGGGCCTGCGTCTGCTCTTTGCCGACGGTGCCCGGCTGATATTCCGCCTATCGGGTACCGGAACCGAAGGTGCCACCTTGCGTATATATCACGAGCATCTGGAGAAAGACCCGCTGCGCCAGCACCAGGATCCGCAACGTACCCTGCGCGATCTGATCCAGGTCGGTAGGAATCTCAGCCGAATCGAAACCCTCACGGGTCGCAAGGCCCCCACTGTCATCACCTGATATAGGAGTCTGATCATGATGAATTTTGAAAACGATAGCGACAATGGCATGGGCTACAGCGCCTTGGGGATCGCCCTGCTGGCAGGTGCGGTAGCGGGCGCGGTCACGGCTCTGCTCTTCGCTCCGCAGACGGGCGACCGCACTCGCGAGCAATTGCGGCGGCAGGCCAATCGGGCCTGGGATCGCGTCGTCGCGTCGCGCGAGCGGATAAATGAGCGAGTTGAGGAACTGCTCGATACCATCGCCATTTATAGCGAAGAACTGGTGCAGAAGGGCAAGGAACTGAGTGACAAAGAGCGCCAACGCCTGAATGACGGTATTGCTCTTGCCCGCGGCGAACTGGACCGTCTGCGCCGTCGTCTCTCGCGCCTCGATTGACCGCAGCGGGGCGAGCGGCTATTCTCCTCCGCGACGGGGCGTAGCGCAGCTTGGTAGCGCGCCTGCTTTGGGAGCAGGATGTCGGAGGTTCAAATCCTCTCGCCCCGACCAATTAATCAACAAGTTAGGCCACTTTTTGAGGTGGCCTTATTCTACAACTCGCTTTCTTTCTACAACTGCCGGTTTTTGGGCACTTGGCCGCGGCACGTCAAGTCAGGCCTTTCGCCCGAAAGTTGACACCTCATGCTTGCACAGTAGACTGGTCAGACAAGCAATAGGCTTCACCGTGTAAGGTTCTTACGGGGGCATCGATAAATGAACTTGCCAAAAAGAAAAATCAATGATTTTATCAAAAGTGTTAATTCGTTAGTGCAGTTTGGTTTGTCGGATTTTGATGGCCTGAGCAGCATCATCCACGAAGTGGAAACTTTACCCGCATCCAACGCATATGAAGCGCGGGAAAAATTTGAAGTGTTGTGCGCCCTAAGTTCATTTTACGGCGATCGTGAAGAAGTTCAAAGGTATATTAAAAAGGTGCAACAATATCCTTACAATGATAAAACCCAAGCAACGTGCATGTTGTCCATGATGAGGTTAGGCAGTTTCCAGTCCGCTGGGGATATTTGTAACAATTTATCAGAATATTCTGACATCGAGATAGCAGACGATGCTGCCCGCATAGCTCTTTATACTGGACAATTAGATTTATTTTTTGCCAGATATCAGAGTTTATCAAGAATGCAAAAAGCCGACGATCTTTTAGAGTATTACAGTGGTGCATTAAATATCCATAATTTTCTTCAACAGCGGGATGTTTCCGAAGATACTTTCAAAAGATATATATCAACTGCTGCCGAAACCGTAGGCCTCAATGTAAGATATATTGCACAAGCCGGGGTTCGATTTATCAATAATGAACTCGGTCTCTCGTATATCTTTTATGTGGTTGACGCTCATTTAAGCCTGTTTCATCTAGACTTGATAATTATTGATGCGCTATTAAATAAATATGGTGAAACTTTTTCCGAGATAATAACCTTTTCTGTGGAGAGATTTAATCCAAACAGTAATCATATTAATATGACCTCCATAAGAGAGTTATCTGAAAGCAAAGCCGTCTAAAATGAGGCCAGTCGAATTCTTAACCTCAGCACAAACCATTTTAGAACTTCAGGGTGAACCCAATATAAGAAGCGCGATCAGCCGATCTTACTACGCCGTATACCATGAAGCCATAGCTGCAGTAACACGGAAGGGCATACCTATCTATCACGGATCGAGCCATACAGAAGTGTCAGCAAGCCTAAAAAAGGTGGATCTCAGGCTAGGCATCCTGCTTAGCGACTATCACAAGAAAAGAGTGATGGCCGACTATTCTCTAAATGAAAACGTTGGGGTTGACCCTCAAGATTTTATTGGAAGATGCCGAGAAATGATGGAACATCTTGGAAGATTGTAAGTTTTACCCAAGCGCCGCGAACGTTTCACAGCAAACCGAGCTACTTTTTTGAGATAGCCTTTTCTACAACTCGCTTTCTTTCTACAACTCTTCTTGATTTCCAATACGCCGCCCTGTTGGAAAAGGTCAGGCGGCAAAACCTCAATAACTAACTCCGCGCGACTTTCACCAGGCTGACAAACCCGTATAGATGCTGCCCTCAAGGAATGGCTGGAAACGCACCCCCACCCATGAAGCTTTTTATGCCCACCTGCCCGGCCTTATGTGGCAGTCGGTAAGCGTCTGAGCTACCATGTGTCGCATGAGCACTGCACATTTCCGCATCACCTATGACGGACCCGCGCTGGACTCGCACGAAATGGATGTGCGAGATCTGGCACCGTCATTGCTGGCTGTGGCTGACCTTTGCGAGGCAGCTGGACAGGCCATTTATGGCCGTAGTAGCAAAATGGCCGTCAATGTGCGCGCCTCATTCCGCACTGGGAGTTTTGGTGTAGACCTTTCGGTGGGGCAAAATGCACTACAACATGTCATGGCGTGGTTGAGTGGGCCAGATGGGGTAGCGATGGCTAATGGCGCGGCGATCCTCGGCGCTTTGGGTATATCTGGGGGTGGCCTGATTGGGCTACTGAAGCTATTGCGCGGACGCAAAATCAAGCAAGTGGAAGTTGAGGGAGATAAAAAGCGGATATTGACGGAAGATGGCGAGAGATTGCTGGTTGAAACATTGGTGCTCACCCTTCTTCAAGATCGTCCAGTGCGCGAAAACCTAGCGCGGGCACTCTCACCACTCGACCGCGATGGTATTTCCCGAGTGGCTTTTGGCGACGACGAAAGCGTCCGCGAGATCGTAGAAAAAGAGGATCGCCCCTTCTTCACACCACCGTTAGCTCAGGATGAACTGCTATTTTCCAATGAGCGCATTCAAGCGTTTTCCATTGTTTCACTCGCTTTCAAAGAAGACAACAAGTGGCGTCTAAACGATGGGCAAGCCACTATCCACGTCACCATTGAAGATCACACTTTTCTGGAGCGCGTAAACTCTAATATAGAGACGTTTGCCAAGGCAGACGTGCTGATTTGTCGCGTTCTAGTTACCCAATGGCAAACCGAAGCGGGCGTGCGGACAGAGTACGTGGTTCAAGAGGTGCTGGATCATAAAGATACTGCACGCCAGATCCCGATGAATCTTTCTTAGGCTTTTCTATAGCCGCCATCAGCGGATTCTGGGCAATAAAAAACCGGCTCAGGGGGGCATAAGGGAGCGTTTTTAGGTCAGTGCAGCTTGGCGATAAGAACAAACAGAGTAGCAAAAGAACCTATCGCCCCAGCTGCCGCTACCGCGAGAGTAGCATATACCCACGCCTTAGTTGCCAAGTGAGGCATGCCTGTTTCAACAGCGATAAGCCGCTTATCAATACTGGTTACAATATCCCGGATGCCACGCACGTCGGCCTTCATACCTATCAGGTCGGTCTGGATATGCTCTACATGACTTTCCAGCCGCGCCACCCTAGGTTCTAGTCCATCCATCGGTGGCTCACCTCCGCCATGTTTTGACCCTTGGAAGCCTTCTGGAACAGGAAACTGTTTAACATTCCTATCGCTCTCATACCTAGGCTTCATGATGCGACATCGTCAGAGTGCTTGGCAAGCCAATCCTCGATGTGCCCACGCTCATGCAGGCGCAGGAACCCACAAACCTTGCAGCGTACCCACACAGCTTCCATAGCCATGCGCTGCACAATGGGGACAACATCTTCAGTGAGGCCAATCGCGGCAATTTGACGACCTGGATCACCAAATGCCCACTCCTGCCCCTTGCAGACCGGGCAGATATCATCAGGCGCCACGGCCTGGAAAAACCGCACCAAATCGACTCCGGGGATAGCACGGTAATGCTCGGCGAGTTTTGGCGCTGGCACACCCATTTCGTCGCTCACTTTCCTCTCCTTTTACTCACTTTGGAATTGGCGTGCCGCCGCTTGGTAGGGCGCCTTCTTATGCGTGCCGTGTCTTGTGGTGGTAATGGGGTACTTTTATGTTCGCGGCCTCAACAGCCAGCCGAACGACCAGCGGGACGCCCCCTTTAAGGAAGAGGATAGATCCAAATAACAAAAACTCCAGCCCCACGACAAACCCGAAGAAGGGATTGGCCGCAAAAGCAGATACCCAAAAGAGGAGAGAAATGGTCTTCAAGTCATCGGTCTCGGTAAAGGGCGGCTTGCCGTGCGTCCCGGCCAATATCAACCGGAATCCAGACACCACCCCTAGCACACTCGATAGCACCATGATCCAGGGGTTGAAAGCGTGGTCCAGACACCACTCGACAAAAGCAGATTGCTTGGCGTCCAAATCGCCATAGGTCAATAAATCCTCTCCCCTTCGGACGAGTGCCATGCGGAGGGGCCGCGCCATCCAATCGAATCGGCGAAGGACAAACGCATAGATGATAAGGACGATAGAAGCCAGAACCGTCCACGCGAGCACTGAAAGCATAATGTGCCAAACGAGTGCTTCACCGTTCATTTTTGTCTCCTCGCGAGTTTCTTAGCGTCCAGTTTACGCCGCGCCCTGTGCTTTAGGTAGCCCTTGGCGCTTTGACGTAGGGGGTCAACCGAGATCTTCCCTATAAGGATGGCAGTCACCACCAAAATTGCCAGGCAGAGTGCCAGAATGGGGAGCACAATTTCCAAGAATCGAGCGGGATGACTGGATGCAAACTGAAGAATGGCGATTATTGCACCGCCCAGGGACGCATCGTAGTAAGTGGAAACGCCCGATTGGGCAACAACAGCGATCACCATTTCCTTATTTCCCGCTCGGCCCCCGGCCGCTTCATGTTGGCTGTGACTCGACTGCTGGCACATAATCAACCAATTGGCAAAAAAACCGCGTCCACCAGCCAATGGTTACGGCGTGTTCGGAGTTACCCTCTGCACGCGCCTCTTCGTTGTAGCAAACCGCATCCAAGGCCCCAACCACAGCTGGCTCTTCCGCTTCAATACGCAAACGATCTTCCGTGAAGCGCCGAAGATTCTCGGGAGACTCATCCCCGCCTACCATCTGACGTTCGAGGCCGATGAAACGCCCCCGCAATTCCCGATGAAGCGCCGACATGCGGGCACTTCCTACCAATACATTGCACACGTTGGAGACAGCCACCGTCGCGCCCGCCACTGTCGCGGCCGCTGGATGACCAGAAAAGGCTGTAGCTGCTGCGCCAGTCCCAGCCAACAGACTCAAAATGCCGTTGGCCGTATCAAGGCGCGCGAAGAAAGCCGCCCGGCGCTCGTGGTAGCGCACAGACTTGCGAATACCAAACAGCAAGGAATGCCAGCTATTATCCATTGGTCACCTCTTTTTCGGGGGCGGAGGAGGCTCCATTCTATCCCTAACTTTCAGATTCTTCATAGAGTCGTTAGCGAAACCAGGAGATGGGATGGAGTCCGCGCGGTCGTAACCGCCCTTTTTTAATGGTGATTTATTGTTATTTGCGGGTTTCTTTTCTGACAACACTATTTCTCCTGTCTCTTGCTCTGGGGGTGAATGCCGCCCACCGCGTGGGTTTTCTTCATATCCTTCCGCGAGAGTGTGAGGAGACCGTAATCAACACTGTGCATTTTTGCACAGTGTTGCGTGAGGCTGTTTTGGCCTTCATTTTCCCCATCTCTTGCTTCACGGTTTTGCCATTTAATGCACGGCCTTTTGCATGATAGCGTAAGCCGGACCACGACGAATACCTTCCGACTTCAGCGCCCTCCTCATATCCTTGATAGCCTTCTGTGTGTAGCCCGAACCTTTGGCGTCCTCAAGAGCGGCATCGCGCATATAGTCTTGAAGAGAATAATTTTGGTCTATCGAGAAAAACTGCTGCAGAATCTTATCGGCGTTTGCCGCATAGGCTCGATTATAGATCGCCGCGACCAATTTATCAAAAGCTTAGGCTACTTCTTTGAGGCGGCCTTTTCTACAACCCGCTTTCTTCCTACAACTCCGCCGAGAGGCTTGACGGTCTGCGTGTCTCTGGCGCGCACATAGACCTCTGTCATCGACCCGTCAGCATGGCCCGCAAGCGCCTGAGCATAGTCACGCCCAGCCGCCCTATTCGCGTCGGTGAGCGATTTGGCGCGGATATCATGGAAGTGAGCGTCTTCCACACCAGCTCGAACACAGAGACGCTTCCAGGCCCACAGGGAACCATTCTCACTATACGGCTGACCTTCCTGTGTGCAGAACAGATACAGGCTCCCAACACGCCGCCGCAGCCCCTTGGCGCGGTTCAGAACGGTGCGCAGCTCTGGCGTGATCTCAAAGGCTTGTTTCTTGCCGGTCTTGGATGTCTGCACGACCAGCAGCTTGTCCTGAATGTCGCTTAGACGCAGATGAAGAATATCGCTTTTACGCAAAGCGGTCAGATAGGCCAGATCCATGATGCACTGCCATTGCGGGTTTGCCTTTTCCTGGATCGCCAGGAACTCTTCATCAGTGATATAACGAGTACGCGCCTTCTCCTTGTTGCGCCGCACGCCCCTACAAGGATTCGTGTCGCAGGATCCCCAACGCATGGCAAAGCTGTAGATGGTGGACAGCAGGCCGATCTCGCGGTTGGCCGCCACCTTGGCTGGCCGCTCATCAAGATAGCGTGCGATGTGGTGAGGACGAACGGCGTTCAACTGCATTTCGCCAAACACGGAACGCAAGAGGCCCGCCATGCGCGGCCATTCCTTGCGTGTCTTATCGCTGTAAGTCTGTAAAATCTCAGCCAGGAACCTATCGATGGCAGATCCAACGGTATTGTCCCGTGCGGCGGCCCCCTCCAGTTGCGCCCACATGGCCAAGGCCTCGGCATAACTACTGGAGAGCTTAGTCCATACCCGCTTGCCGCCAGCCGATGAGACGAAGTAATACATCGCACCTTTCTGATGCAGGTGCGGGGGAAGATGACGATTTTTGCTACGCGGGCGACCCATGAGATTGATTTATCCTGTCCGATGTAGCTTGTCAAACCGTGGCTCTTTCGGTTTGGCCCGCTCCACACCCAGCAGGTGACGTTGTACCTCGTCCTGTAAGACTATCGGACGGTTGGCCGCGTTCAGATCGAAACGGTAGCCGTGCTGACTCAGCCATTGCGCCTGCTTGGGCCATTGCTTATACCCGGTTAGAGCTCGCAAATCATCAGGGGTCAGGAACATTCTACCCTCCAGCTTCCAGCGTAATCGCCAAATTACGCCTGTGCAGCCATTTCTTCCGCTGCGTCAATGATGTCCCGTTCTCCGGAAATGACATCGCCCTTCTCACGCTCCTTCTCAACCAGGGCGATGATCTTGCTCAACTGCGCGGGCTTACCTCCCAGGTGTTCCGCAACGGCTTTGATATCTTCCTTGATCTGCGCCTGCATGGAGGCGATACCCTCCCGGCGATTGATGATGTCCTCGATGGCATCTTTAGTCTTTTGATCCAGCTGCATGACACACTCCTTCTTGATTTCCAATACGCCGCCCTGTTGGAAAAGGTCAGGCGGCTAAACCTCAATAACTAACTCCGCGCGACTTTCACCTGATATCCGCCCACCGGAATCACCATCGATTGTCCAGGGGCCAAATGCACCATTTCATTGACGTCGGATTCATGCACACTGGGAAGCTGAATGGTTTCGCCATGCACCTTGCGCGTCTTTATGCCGACCAGCCGGGAAATATTGCCGATGATCTGCACGTTATCCTGCTTCAAGGCAATCAGCGTGAACGTCTTTCCGGTGGTTACCGCGCCGTTTTTTACGGAATGCACGTTCGCCTTGGCGATGTAACCGGCATTGGTCACTTCACTTACCTGCATGGGGACGCCTGGAAGCGAGATGCCGCTGAAAGTGCCATCCACCTTTTTTCCGGCTTTCGATACCGTGACCGAAAAACTCTCCGGCGCCCCGGCGGACGCCAGGTTGATCTTGCCGGAATAAACAACCTTACCGTGCTGGGAAATGACATAATGCGCGGCAGGCATCCTGGGCTTGACGTTAATACCTTGCGTAGTCCCTGCCATGGCAATAGCCGGGAACAAGCTTAGAGCAAACAAGCCAACGATCCTCTTCATCATAAACTACCCCTCTTGCTGTGTGCCGCCCCGTTAAAGGCCGAGCGGCAACGCCTTGCTTTTAATCACGCACGATGTCCATGCGAACGGCTCACATTCTTTCGTAGCCTATTTTGTTTTGCGGTTTGATATACTCAGATCACCTCGCTCAAAAATGTCGCCACGCCGCTTTGATGCTCCTGCGCCGTCTTCTGTTTTGCCGTTTGAGGCTGACCGGCAACCGGCACTGGATTAGTCAAACTGGCGCATCCGGACAATGCAAACATCCCCATAACCAGTGCAAAATAAACGATTTTGTGTTTCATAAATTGTCCTTTTTCTGTGAATGCGCGCCTTGCAGACTGCAAGGCGCGGGCCAAAACATTACCCAAACCGATACATCAGCCCCACGCCCATGACCGGCCACCACTGATAACCGCTGACCTTGTTATTCAGGCTGTTCTGCTCCGCCTGCACGTCGCTGGCCAACATGGGGTTACCGGCGGCACCAGTCGCGGTGAGGCTCACGTTGGGCGCACCCTCGTAGATCGCGCCGACGTTCGCGGTGAAGGTCAAACGGCCACCGTCCATAGGATCGCCCCAACCGATACCCACATAAGGTGCGGCACCATTGAAGTGCGTCTTGCCGGTGAGACTGCCGACTTGGCTTGCGGTGTAGGTATGACCATTGAACGTGTAGGAGCCGCCAGTCGGAGTACCCGTCACGTTGAAACCGTTCTGGTTGATGAACAGGCCCGCAGTGAGGTTAAAGTTGCCCTGGAAGGGGAACCAGCTCACGGTGATGGGCTCGCCCTGCAGGGTGACCCCGGCGTTGTAGTCGACATTGCTGGTGTGAATGCTGTGGGTCAGATGCAGATAATCGAAGCCCACATTGAGGTTCAGGATCTTCGGGATAATGGCGGTGGTGCCCTGGGCGCCAATACCCTCGGTGCCGACGCCCAGGCCTGCGGCGATCCCATGAAACGGCAAGCCCATGGCGAAAGCATTCCCGGCCAGCAGCAAAGCGGCGACCGGGGCGGCCTTCAACATGGATTTACGCAGATTGTTACGGTTCTTCTTCACGATTCACTCCTCCTTTTCAAAGTGCAGCATCAAAAACCTTACTGGCTGTACGCTCGGAACATCCGCGCAACCCTTCTCTTTTGCATTACGATACGGAAACTACCGACACCGCCTTGGGATTCGGCGTATGCGCCTGCCACTTCAGCGAGCAGACTTTGCAATTGCGCAGCCACCGTTCGTGATTTGATAATCAGGTATGTGCTGTTCACGCCGCCCTACCCGTCCGTCTCAACAACTGCTCCACCAGCACCGGGAAATCCATCACGTCATCAATGACCGTCACCCCGTATTCCGGAGCCTCCAGACCGTGATAGCCTCGATCCAATAGGACCGGCAGGCTTACCAAGCCAAGCGCAGCGTTAGCGTTGGCCGGGTGGTCATCGAGGAAGGCCACGGCGCCTAGGTCCCGTAGCACGTCTGTCTTGGCACTGGCGGGGGCCGCATGGCCAACACACACGATGCGACCGGCCGGGATCAACCCAGCAAGGCTCTCCGCCCGTGCGGCGCGATGCTGCACATCGATGCTGGTCACCGCCCAGACCATGCAGCCCAGATCCTCCAGAGCAAGCACCAGTTCGGGAGCATGGTGGTACAGGGGCAGATCCGCCCAGCGACTTGCACCATGCAAGGGATCCTCATGAAAAACCCGCCAGACGGCATCCACTTCCTTATTGGAAAGGCCATAGCGTAGTCCCATGCTGTGCTGCTCATTCACCTTGAGCAGGGGGCGGCCCTGCAGGCGGCAGCCAAGCACTTCTTCGGCGCATTCCCGCCAGTGCGTCTCGAAATCTCCGAGCACACCGTCCACGTCTAGGGCAACCACGCTGGAAGCGTTCATCCTACTTCCCCCATATTTTCTGGGTGGCCGCCCTGGTTTCTGCATCCAGATCCACCTTCAGTACGAGGCTCGCTTGCCCCTTCTTGGCGCCCTTGAGCGACACGTCAGACGTGCTATGACCGGGTAATTTCACCGCATGCACACTACGTTCAGCATCCCACATCAATGGGTAACAGAAATCTTTGAAGGCGCTATTTGATACAACCAGAAAGCCGATGTGTTGCATGCGTTAATCTCCTTTGAAAAGTAACAAGTTGTGCGTCACGCCATCTCTTTCTGGCGGGTGCTCACACGTTGCCCTGGCTGCCTTCCCGTAGCCGACCGGTAACAGTCGTGGCAATAACAATTCAAACCGCCACTGGCCGATGGCTGGAAATAAAAGAACTCCGTATCAGCCGGCCAATATTCCCCGCACCGGGTGCACCGCCGTTCCAGGCCCAGCCTTGTCATGGCATACCTGCCGGATGAAAGTCCGCGCTGGATATGCTCTCTGGAGAGAAACGGGCAAACGTGCCCGACCCTGATCTGGACCTGTGCCGCGCGGTTCGCAGTGTTCTGGTCTTCACTCGCGGTGCGTTTCATGGGGTAATCTCCTTTGAGAAATATCGGGTTATGCCTTGTACCCATGTCCCCGAAGGACGTCTGCCATGTTGGAGCCTTCCCAGGACCCCGGACGGCTGATCACCATCCCGGCGTCTTCCAGGAGCATGGCCGCCAGCTTCTTCACCGTGAGCGAGCCGTGGCTGTTGAAGGGCTCAGGACCGGCATTGGCGTTGAGGCGCTTGACCAGATCCACAAGGGCCGCGGCGGTCTGGTCGTCGATTTCGATCTGGATGCGTTTCACGGGCTTCTTTCCTTCTGGGCCATCCGGGGAGGTGGCCTCGACGGGGAAAGCATAGAACTATAGTTATACGTCAGTCAAGAACTAAAGTTATATTTTTACCTATGAAATAATTTTATGGCTGCCGCACCTCTTTTATTGATGACCGCGCACCCGCACAGAAAGGATTGTTTGGCTTTAACGTAGGACTTTTGAGAGTTAGCGGGCGCCTGAATGGGGGTTGCCGATGGGTTTGAGAAGATAAGGTGAGCGAGTGCCTTGCGAATTTGGCCGGAGACTTTTTGCGCGACCAGCGAGAAGATCACCGCTCGGAACCGCTGCGGGAAAACCTCTCAGGATACTGATCCAGACGCATTGACGACGTCAACCGCCTGGTCTACCGCGCCACGACTGCGGAACTGATCATTATTTCCTGCAGGTACCATTACTGATTCTGCCAATCTTCCTGGCAGAAGAGGCCATACTGGACGAGGTAACCGCGCCGTGCAGATCAAGCGGGACATTACTTGGCATGTCGCGCGGGCGATGAATGGCCGCGCGGAATGTTGTGAGAACAACCAGAGAAGCCGCGAACGGTGCGGAACGCAAGCAAAGGCGCCACCATAGGCATGGCCTGAAAGGCGCCACACTGGATTGCATCCTCCGCTGTGCGACGGTCTCCTAGGAGAAGAGAACTTCCGCCCGATGCCAATAGCAGAGCGGGATGAAAATAAGCAGACTACGCCGAAACTATCTCTCTTGTACGCCGTAATACCACATGTTTAATCAATATCTTCGATGGCTCTGGAACATTAGCCAAACGCACTCGTGATTTGAATGTTCCTAGACCCAAGGTGCTTGCCAGCACACCAATGCACTCGTCAGCAAAGGACGGTGTTGGTGATGAATTCTCAAAATCCAGTTCCACGCCATCATTGGCAAGCAATGCATCTAGAATGAATTGTCGAGCCACAATCCCATGGGGCCGAGTGGCCATAGGAAACTTACTATGCACCTCAACCCTAAAAAATCCAGTCGCAGTCGTCATTTTCAGATTCCTCCAGTGCTCCGGGCCACTGAGCATATACAACCCCAGTATCAAGAGCTATGCGAGTGTCCCACTCCAAAACTATCACCGTACCCTTCAGCCCAAGAGCAGGAATCACGCCCGTCTCGACGTTCTGCCCTTCTATCGAAAGATACTCCTCTCCAGACAGTATATGCAAAACACCACCACTCTGCATCATGAGATCCCGGGCCAGTGTGAGCCCATACCCAGAATGGCCTTTCCCGGCCTTGCTAGTGACACTGTACTCTGTTGCAAGACTGCAAGCATTTTCTTTGGTCAGCCGGTCCTGATACTTGCCACAGGCTTCAATGGTTTGACGAATACCCAAGCCACTGTCAACAATGGCTATCTGTGCCCGGTAAGCGCTTGCCCATACCTGTGCACAAACAACCCCGTAAGAAGCGATACGCTCTGCCATCTGAGAATGTGCCACACAATTACCCAATAATTCTACCGCCAGAGAATAAATACTATCTTGCGTGAACTTATCTACGCAGCACGGCCGAAACATCGCAGTCAGTCGATCAGCGATCGACACAACATCGTCTTCTGATGTTATCATGGTCAACGGTTGGAACTTTCCCACCTCTTCGTGTTCATTGACCAATACAGGCGGAAGCTGTCCCAACACTTGCCAAAGGTGCATCCGAGACGCGTAGTGGGCCAAATTCTCATCTCGTATACGCACAACCCCTGACGGTGCCGCAATAAACTTGGATGCAAGAATCGCAAAGTGATAAGGCTTGAAGAAGGACGGGCTTTGGCACCGACGCTGTGAAACCAAATTGTCTGTGCTTCGGTGCCAAGTAATCAAATTATCAATAGTGCTTGATTGCATATGCCATAGCTCTTTACACCGTTGAAATAGCAATAAACCGGGATTATAACTGACAGACGGGAATTTGATCAAAAAAGTACAGCACCCCCGTCGGAGGACCTGCATATTGCTCGCAACTGTCTGAAGTGGATAACGAATGAGCACCACAAAAAGCACCGCCAGTCGATTGGAGGCCGCGCTGCGCAGTGATCATGGGTCGCCATCTTTCACAATATCACGCAAATACGCGCTCATCCTTGGCAGGGATAGCCAAACAAAATCTCTCAGGGTTTACTCCATCCCCTGCGCGCCACGCCCCAGACAAAAATAAATCTTCCTGGATAACCCCATCCATCTCTAGCGCCGAATGGTATTGCAGAAACCAAACAACATTATGATTTACCTTCTTTTTCCATTGTGGCGGCCGACGTACAAACTTTTTTCCTTGGCCGGTATGGCCGCTACTTCTGCCAGTGCCAGCCACCTGCGTGGAATGCGACGGATTGAAGCTATTCACCACGATCTTGTTGCCTACGCCGCGCACGAGCTGTTTGACCAATAATTCATCGCCTCGGCCGGACAGGACTTCCGCGATCCGGGAGTTCCCATGTGCAGTTCATAGCTTGTTGGCGTTCCATGCCATGAGAACCCGGGCTCGGACATGCACGAACTCCATATCCGCTTCCTGAATCAGGTATGGTTCGTAGGCCTTGTTATCCGACAGCATTAAGATGGCCCCGTCGGGTCGAATCTGCAGGCGTTTGATGTACAGCTTGTTGTGCAACTCCAGGACATATACGGCATCCACTCTGATCTCGGAAACGCCACGATCCACCAGCAGCAGATCCCCATCGGAAAACGTCGGCTTCATGCTGTCCCCGACCCCGGCGATGATGGAAAGGTTTCCCGGCGCGCTAAACGCCAAGTTTCGACGCAGCCACGATTCTCTCACTGATATCTGACTGGCGACTATCTCATGATCCGGAACCTCCCGGCCATCACCTTGTGATCCCTGCACGTCGAGCACTGGGATATGGACTACCTTCTCAGTCCGCGCTTTCTCGTTAGGCGCAACAATGTTCCACACATGTTTGGGCGGCGGCCTCGTTACCGCTGATTCGGGTAGCTGCTGCGGGGCTGCCGACTGAGGCTCCGGGGCAAGAAAGGAGGGGTCGCGCATGGGGCCTTCTCCATTTTCCAACCAGATTGCCCGCACCCCACACGCTCGCGCAAAGGCTGCCGTGTATGCTGACCCTTTTGCCGTTTTACTCCGTTCTAACTTGGAGATGTTCTCTTGGGTACACGCCCGCCCAATGAGCTCCTCTAGGTCCTTTTGGGTAAGGCCTGCCCTTTCCCTCGCTTCCTTTAATCTTTGTCCATATAGCTTATTTTCCATGAGGCTAACGTTATAACCATGGTTCACGCCGAACAAACAACCAGGATTCTTGACTTGCATAGAACTATGGTTATATTCTGTAGTCATGGACAGCCCATCTCCGATTCAAAAAGCCATTTCCGCCGCTGGAAGCCAATCCGCCCTTGGCCGACTGGTCGGTGTTTCGCAACCGGCAGTTAGAAAGTGGGCATGTGGGTTATCCCAGCCTAGCGCCAAATCCGCATTATCAATCGAGCGCGAGCTGGGGATTTCTAGATATGAGCTTTTGCCACATGTATTTGGCCCAGATCCCAGTCGCACCGACATCTTCGACCCCCTCCCCCCAACCCACGGTGATACCTCTCCGCAGGCCCAAGGACCCGAGAGGGAACCGGCATGAGATTGCCCGTGCCCATTGATCACGGTGTCCTGCCCCTGGTTGTGGCCATGAACGCCAGCAGACGCTTCAGGACCATCGCGTCCTGCCAGGGGCATCCGCTCCGTTCCCAACCTCCTTATGTCATGTTCTCCGGCAGCCTGGATGATGCGCGGGACCTGGAGGGCCTGTTACGCAAGGCGTGGGCGATGGGTGACCTTCATTATGAATGGGAGGTGGAGGGCAACTTCGATGGTTTCCATCGGCTTGTATTTTTCCTCCGGCTCTTTGCCCTGCAGAGCGACAGGAACCGACCAAGGCTCTCTTCACACAAGATTCAGGAGGACTTGCGATCACTGGTAGGGGTGGTGAAGGGAGTTCCAGAACACGCCGATGGAACCGTGGTGCATGTCCCACCACAAGAAAACAAGTCCGCCGCCACCAATGGCGAGGCCGACCAGAATTCGGAGAATACGCTTGCGTCTTTGGCGGAACTGCTTGCGAACGGCCCCAGGACCTGGCGTGTGCCCACAATAGGGACACACCTCAGCCGTCTCCGAAATTTGCTCCTTGCATTCGACACACGCTACAAGCCCCATGGGATTCCCTATTCTCTGCAAGCGAATATCCGCTCAGAAGATTTGACCGTCTTGTCTGCATGGTGTCAATCCATCAAAACGCATGACCCGCTGGGAATGCTAGGAAACAGCGGTGCGCTGACCTGTCTGGGTTATGCAGGTGCCGATGGATGGCCTCCGCTTTGTTCCGTATCCCAGCGCTGGTTTCTTTTTCGTGGCGACTCTCTCGCCATGGCCCAGGCCGCAGCAAACGTGCGCCGCCTGATGTGGGCCGAATCCTCTCCGCTTCTGGGAAGTTGGGATGCATCCCTGCGCTTCGACTCCAGTCTTCGGGAGGTCTTGGTTATCTGGGGCAATCCACCGAGGGATGCGGAAACACCCGATGCGCTGGATATGGACACGGCGCTGGTGGCTAAGGAAATAGGCCATTGGGGGAGCGAATGAACCGTACCCGCAGCTATCTCACGGCCAAAGTCGTCGATTTCCGGCGATGTTGCCAATCCAACCTACAAGATTTTTCCACGCGAGGACATTTCTCATGAGTGCACTGGATCCCGTCGTCTCCGCCCGTCCCGCCTATCTGCCCACAGGTCCCCGTGAAGAATATCGCGGGGAGCGTCCCGTCTTCCGTAGGGACGAGGGGCCACGAGGGGGTTCCGCCCCAGCTGGGGTGCAGGCCTCGATACCGGCGCGGCCGGCTACCACCGCCTTCGACGCAGATCAGATGAGTGCTGAAAGGCACGAGCCGGCACCGACGCTTTCCGCTGAACCATCCACCTCTCAGGAGGCCATTGCCGTGCAGCCTACGACACCCACATCGACCAATCCCGAGACTCACTTGCCCCAGGCCGGGCCCTCGGTCAGCGCCGGCGAACCTCCGCAAGACATCGGTGAAGCATACAACGGTGGCGGGCAACCCAGCATCGCGGACTGCAATCCGGGGACGCTTGCCCACTTACCGAAGAAGGAACAGATCGTCGAGGCGGTGCGGCAAGGGCATGGCAGCTATGCCGAAATATCGGCGGCCACCGGCCTGACCAAGTCCGAAGTCAGCGCCGTCATTCACGCCACATTACTACTGGCGACCAAAAGCCGCCCCGCCGTTCTGGTGGAAATTACCCCGTCAGGCGCAAAGGAGCGCCGCTTCGAGATCGTCAACGAGGATGCCCGAGAGACCCCTTTGCGGGGAACACCCCCCTTGCAGGAAGCATCCCCATCGGACCCCCTCGCCAATAAGACAGGAGGAAGCCCGACAGAGTCCCTCGCAGTTTTCACCGAGGGCTCCCAAAAGGACCGAGTACTGGCGGCGGTGGCGCACGGCGCACACACGACGACCGAAATCACGCAACGCACTGGATTGCTGCGGGAACAGGTCCACAAAGCCGTAGGCTGGCTGGTGAAAAGGGGCGAGCTGTTGGACATACCCAGTGATGAGGAACGGACGGTGGAGATCGCTCCATCCCCAGGCACCCCTAGCGTCCACCCGCCCTTTCAAGATAGGCCCGCCGGTGAGCCTGCGCCGGCGGGTGCCAAAACCGCGCCAACTCAGGGCTCCGGCTCCCAGTGGAATGATCCGACCGGGAAAGTCTTGGAGGTCCTCTTATCCAACGACACGGTCTCCCTCACGGCCTTGTGCGCAATGACCGGGCTGACCCGAGACGAAGGCCTTCAGGCGGTTGACGCACTGGATGCCTCGTTGCTTGAGATGAAGGGAGACGACGAATTCATCGAACGGTTCCACGGGGATGATGACGAAATCTGGTATCAATATATGACCGCCACCATGGGCCCTGCTTCCCAGACGTCCCCAGCGCCTGCGCGTGGGACACATGGTCATCCCACCCCTGCCACCGATGAACTCATAGAGCAGCTGGAGGAAGCGGCCACAGAGGCCCTCACGGTGCTGCGGGATGCCTTTTCCCGATTGGCCGACCTGGCGCGAGAAAACTCGGCGGCCCGAGACCGGCTGATAGCGGTGCAGAAGCTGCTGGGCGGGGAGGGCTGAATCATGTTTTGCGCGAAGACGAAGAAACAGATTGCCGCAATTCAGGAAGTAGTTCGCCGCAACGGCCGAGGCATTCATAAGCGCATCGATGAAAACCGCGAGCTGATGGAATTGTTACAGACCGCGGCTCCTGCGCTTCTGCGCGAGTACCCATGGGTGGAGGGGTGGATTCATTCGCAGGACGATTTTCTCGTCGAGATCGAAAAGGTAGCGGGAATCCATTTACATCCTCCACGGCTTTACTCCTTCCCCCGGCCATGGCCCGGAACGGCACCGTACATACCACAACGACAGGACGATACGAATCCTGTTTCTGATGATGGCTGAAAGGTTGCCTATACCCTGGCGACAATGAGCCTTTTCTCCCACTCGGAACGATTTTCTACGGAAAAGGATATAATGCTTATGGACAATCCAAAAATAAAAACACCATGCCCTTGCTCCAACACATTCACAACTCCTACAGGGAAAAAGCTGGCAGGTTTCGCAGTAGCGATCATCACGAACTTTATGGCGGCATCCTTCGCATGGTCGTTAGCTGTTCACAAAGAATATATCTTTTCCGCAAGTGTAATGCTTGTCTCGTTAATCTTCGTTGTTCTCTTGGCTCAGAGAGTTGTTCTCTACAATACCAACAGGGACTTTATTGCCTGTATCAAATGCACAGTGCTTCGATTTAATCCATTCCATACCGAACCATGTGAACCAAGAGAAAAAGAACAACTCAACGACAGCAAGCATGGCTATGAATAGCGCACTGAAATTCTTATCTAAAAGCGATACAAAAAGGCCAAACCACAACCAGAAGGCACCGACATCTACAAATATTTTACCCGAGTCAGAGAGTGCCAGACTCATTATTTCCTTGAATAGTTTAACAGGGAAAAGGCATGCAATGCCGGCTGTAAAAATATTTATCAAAAATAATGCAAAGAAAAACCACAATGAAGATTCATCACTAAGGAAGGACTCAATCCCTTTTGGAACTGGCGTTTTTGAGTCCATCAACCAGCCTAGGGTGGCAAATATTATGGGTAGCCCTATTATCGACCAATATAGAAGCCGATATAGAGAGTAGTTCACGAATGCAATATTAACGATGTTAACCAATTTTTCATCTTTCATGGGAGCAACTCCTTCTTGAAGTACAGGGATATGGCAATGTCATTGTACGAACAGAGGGAATCTCCCGCCAAATTGCAATTACAAGGCCGCACGGTGCGGCCCAATGGAGGCACACATGCCAACTGGTTGCTCACCACCGCCGGCACCGCCCTGGCCAGGCCAGGCCCGTCGTAACTTCTTCATGGCGCAGTTCATTCCGTACCCCGTCACGTCGCACCAACCAGTAGTAGTAGGAGGAATCCATGCCTGCAGCCCTAAAACCATTCATCGTCGGCACATCGGATCTGGAACCGCTGACCCCGCCTGGAACGGACCTCCGCCACGGCGCCGTATTCGAGGTGGACATCGTCAACCTTCTCCACTCGGAATTCATCCACTTGGCCACCAACGAGGAATTGGGCGCGGCAGCCAGGCTGTGTCTGCACAGCCTGTTCCAAGTGCCGGCCGGCAGTCTGCCCAACAACGAGGCCGTCCTGGCCAAACTCGCCGGATGCGATCATCGAGCGAAAGCCTGGCAGCGCATCCGCGCCATGGCGCTCTACGGCTGGACGCTGTGCTCGGACGGGCGACTCTACCACCAGGAGACTGCACGGATGGTCTTCGCCTTCCTCGTGGGGGAAGACACCCGGAAATGGGCCGAGGAAGAGCGCAACACGTCGCGCGCCCGTAGGACCAGAAAAAAACCGCGCGACGGACGAACAGCGGAAACATCGACGCAAACCGGAGGACGCAGCCATGCCGTCCATTGACAAGAAATCTGGAAATTTCGCCTCCTTTTTGCCATTCATCATCGGCACATCGGATCTGGAACCCCTGACCCCGCCGGACACCGATATTCGCGCGGTGCCGTGGTTCAAGCTGGACATGCTCAAACTGGGGCATTCGGAGTTTTTGCATGTCGCCAGCAACGAAGAATTGGGCGCGGCGGTCAAGCTGTGGATGTTCGCCATCCATCAGGTGCCGGCCGGGAGCCTGCCCAATAACGAGGTCGTCCTGGCGCAGGCCGCCGGCTACGACCACCGCAAAAAGGCTTGGCAGCGCGTGCGCGGCATGGCGCTCTACGGCTGGGCGCTGTGCTCCGACGGGCGCTTGTACCATCAGACCGTGGCCATGACCGTCCTCGACATTCTGCAATCCCTCCAGAGCCGCCAGAACGGCGGTGACGATGCCATGGAACGGCTCCGGGAGCAAAACCGGCGGCGGCAGCAACGGTTCAAAGAAAGACAGCGCGAAAGTCAGAAACAGCGCGTCGAGGGCTCCGAAGCGCGAGAAGACATCCCGGCTTCCGCTGCGCCCGTAACGGCTGCGGTAACGTTAGCGGACTCGGCAGGGGTAACGTTACCGATAACGTCACCGAATAAAGAAATAGATAAATATAAAGAAAAAGAAAAACAACAGAATAGTAACGAACCGGTAACGTTGCAGGAATCGCTGCCGGTAACGTTACCAAATGGCGACTTGCCCACCACGCCGGAAAGTTTCCAAGCTGGTCAACAAGACACCGTCCCCACTCGCGAAGGACTGATCTGCAGGCGATTGCGGGAACTCGGCGTCCGCGCCGCGCCGCACATGGTCGTGGTACAGGAGATGTGCGCCCGATTCACCGATGAGCACATCCTGGCGGCCGCCGAAATAGCGCTGGAGAGAAAAGGCGCAGGCATTCATATCGCGTATATCGCCGCCATCCTCAAGGACGACGGAAAGATGGGAAAGAAAAGAACTGGCGGCGTCAACAAACAACCCCCGATTGATCCGCCCAATCGCCAACTGATACCCCCAGTCGCCGTAGGCGGGTCTCATTATGTCAAACTGTAGGAGATAACCATGTCGCTTCCGAAGAATTTCAAGAGTAAAGAACAGCCCTGCGTTCCCGTCGGAGAGATGGCCAGGGCTCTCCTCGCCAAATGGGGATTCGACCCCACCAATGCCGCGATCCTGCCTGACCGCCATCCGCAGTACCGCGAGTGCGCGCGCCATGGTCGTTATCCCATTTCGATGGTGGATGAGTGGAACGTCATCCGCTACCTGTCCCCTGTTTGTCCAGTGTGCGCAGCGGAGCACGCATCCCACCGACTCATGGAGAGCGCGGCCATCCCAAGGCGCTACATTGACTGCGGCTTCGACAATTACGTGGTCGAGGTCCAGGGTCAGCAGACGGCTCTCGATGTCTGCCGGGACTATGCAGATCATTTCGAAGAGCGCGCCCAAAAGGGATCCTGTCTCATCCTCTGCGGGAATCCCGGCACGGGCAAGAACCACCTGGCGTCTGCCATCGCCCACGTGGTGCTGGCCAAAGGGCACAGCGTGCTCCAGGTCACCGCCTACGACATCATCGCTCGCATCCGCCAGACCTGGCAGCGGGGGATTGGCAACAGCACGGAGCTGGAGGTCATCCGCGGGTTTGCGGAAGTGGGCCTGCTCATCATCGACGAGGTCGGGAAAACCTTCGGCAGCGATGGAGAGCGGGTGCATCTCTTCGAGGTGATCGATCACCGATACCGCGACCTGAAGCCGACCCTCATCCTGTCCAACGAGCGCATTGAGGGCGTGGAGAAATACCTGGGTCCGGCCGCTTTCGACCGGCTGTGCCAGAACGGCGGGCTGCTGCTCTTTGATTGGCAGAGCTACCGCCGCGAGAGGAACGTTGCATGAACCATACGCAAAACCGGGAGATTGTGTGATGCCCAAGCCATCCAACTCAGACGAAAACGATTTGATCGACGCCGGAGATGAGGATATCGATTCAGACTATCCGCTTCCTCTGGCTGAACGTGAGGAACTGGCGCGTCAAGCCTGGGGCACCGCGTCGCGTTTCGAGCAGACAGAAGGCTTCAACCTCCTCCTGGATGATCCTGAAACGATTCAGGCCGCAGCAGACGGTGATGATTATGCGGTAGCGCCGGAATGGTACGAAGGGCTTGAGATGGATGATGACGAAAAAGCGAGCGCCATGGCAACGCCGCGCAACCCCCTCGTCGATCCGGATCCACAGGACCGGCTTATCCCGGATCCGCGCGCCAGTGTTACCACACACGCATCAGCGCAGAATTTTCATCGCTGGTTGCGAAAGGCTGTTCCCGTGTGCCGGGAACAATTGGAAGGGGCGCAAGTCTCCGCAGATGTGGGATATGCCGTGCACTGGTATCTCAACAAGTCCATCGCTGCCATCACCCTCGCCGTGGGTACCTATCTGCGCAAAAAACTCATCATCGCGGACCATACCGATGCACGGGATGCTGCGTCCAGGATACTGCGCCAGGTCATAGAATCTCACGATTTTGAACGCATACCCAACCTCAACATCGACAAAATGTGCTCGGGATACTTTCAGACCATCTCCCAATTCCGCACTTTCATCGCCGAAGGCGTCGGCGTGTCTCATCAGGATATTTACTACATGGCCCACGCCAAGCCCATCAGTCCCGGCCACGATGAGCAGAACGGCGACGATGTGGTGGACATCGATCTACTACACCCGGATCAAGCCCATCCAGACGCGCTGAATGCCGGTCTCTGCCGGTATACGGACAGCCCCATGGAGGTCCTCATCCAGAAACAGGAAAACGCTCGCGCAATGCGGCAGATGCGCCAGAAGGCCGCATCATCTGTTTTGGATGGCGAGGACTCTAAGGACGGTGAGGACCGGATGCCGGTTTCCTTACGCGAAGTGCTTCTGCGTGTTTCTCAGGATCCGCGGGGCGAGTTAGCCATGGCTACGGAGATTGCCCGTTTTTTGGCCAGAAGAAGTGACGGTATGCGGAATATCCGCCGGGGACTCGCCCGCCACGCCCGCACGAAGGCCCCCACAGCCGTCCTCGCTACGCACATTTTAGACCTCATGAGTGGCGATGATCGGTCCACAACCAACACAAAAGTCGGAGGTGTCTGATGCGCAGCCCCTTGGTCTGGATCGGCGGCAAAGGCCGATTCACGGACAGAATCAACGCGGCACTTCCGAAACCGAACCGGCACCTGTGCTATGTGGAGCCATTCTGTGGCGGCGCGAGTATGTTGTTTTCGCGCCCCGCCAAGGGCGTCGAGGTCATCAACGACCTGGATTCCGAAGTGACGCACTTTTTCAGCATGCTGCGGAACCAGCCAGAGCCTTTGCAACAATACCTGCAGCTCACCCCCTACAGCCGGGAGATATTTAACGCATGGCGGGACGTTGCCGATCCTTCAGCGCTGCCCGATATCGAACGCGCTGCGCGATTCTTCATCATGACTCGCGCTTCTTTTCACGGTGATTTATCCCGAAAGCCCAGCTGGGCCTATGCCCGGGTAGACGACAATCGGGCACGCGCCGCGAAACATGCGATTGACGATGACCTGTTGATCACGGCCGAACGGCTACGGACGGTCTATGTGGAAAACGACGAAGCGTTAGCGGTGATATCCCGATGGGATGCCCCGACCACCGTCTTTTATTGCGACCCCCCGTATCACCCGCTTACCCGGGCGGACGGCGGTTACGTGCATGAGATGGACCACCAGGCCCACCAGGAGCTGGTAGATGCCCTACTTAACATCCAGGGAATGGCGGCGCTCTCTGGCTACCAGAACGATTGCTACGCAACATTGGAAAATGCGGGCTGGCAGCGGCAGGACTTTGATGTCGTCTGCGGTGCCGGCCGCACTCGGCAACCCAGAGCAGACGGAAAAGAAGTGGATCCCGCCCGCATGGAGAGCATCTGGATCAACATCGCATTACAGAAGCGGCTTGCCGCGGAAAACTCTCGGCAATGCAGTCTGTTTGATTTCTCCGATCCGGGGGACGAGCGAGGCGATGAAGATGCCGCATAAACCAAACCATCACCACCTCATAATTCTGGTGTAAACCGCTATACCACCAAGTCCGTCGCTATACCTCCATGTTGGTTCAGACATGCAGAAGCATCAGCGAGGACGCCCATGCCAACTCAGAGACACGGTACAGCCACGCCCGAAGATCGCGACAAGCGCGAGAAACGCGATGTGCGCCAGGAGGTCACTGACCGCATCATCACTGCGGTAGAAGAAAATACCGCCCCATGGCAGCGACCATATGACGGTGGCCCCAGATCCGGCCCCATCAACGCAGTCACAGGCAAGGAATACAACGGCGGGAACCGTATGTTATTGGCGACCGTCGCCCCCACTGGCGATCCCCGCTGGGTGACTTACAAACAAGCTGCCGAACAGGACTGGCAAGTGAAAAAAGGGGAGCACGGCATCCCTATCGAGGTCTGGAAGAGCTATGAAAAAGGCATAGAGCGACCGGGCGGTGAAAACCCAAAGTTCGAGGGTAAGGAAATTGCGGTTTCCGGGAAGGAAGTCCGACGTTTCGCCAAGTATTACACGGTATTTCACGCCTCGCAGATCGATGGCATCCCGCCATATGAGATGGACCCATCAAAAACGCATGATTTCGACATGCATGCCGTGGGTGAAAAACTGTTTGACCAGAATGAGAAGTCCGCCCCTGTTTTATTCGATAGTCCGGGACGGGCTTTTTACAGCCCTAAAAATGATGATATTCACCTGCCACCCCGGGAATCCTTCCTTGACGCCGGACATTTATATGCCACGGCGGCGCATGAGATTGCTCACTCCACCATGGCGGAGCATCGCCTGAATCGGAGCAGGTTACAGCAGTTTCAGAACGGGACGGCCTCTGACCATACATTGCGGGCCAAAGAGGAGCTGCGTGCGGAAATGGCGTCCTACATCATTTCCGAGAAAACGGGCATACCCCATCATCCTGAAAATCATGAGTCCTACGTGAAGGGCTGGGTATCCATTCTCAAAAACGACAAGAATGAAATCTACCACGCTGCGCGGGATGCGGAAAAGATGGCGGATTATGTCATCGCACAGCAGAAATTGCTGGAAGTCGGTCAGGAAAAAGCCATTGAGGCGCCCGAACGCATTAAGCAGGTGCATCACCGGGTTATTCTGTCTCACCGGAAGGACCTGCCCGACTATGTGCGCCAGGAACCCGTAGATCCGGACAAACCCATTCTGGAAATCCAGAACCACAACCGCCAGAGCATTTCCGGTGTACTGAAAAATTTTGAAAAGGATAACCTGCTGTTGGATACCAAAGAATACGGTGTCGTTCATGTGGATATTGGCAAGCGGTTTATGGAAGACGGATTTGGTGGTTCTTATCTACATAAAGCCATGGACAAACATATTGATGTTTCCATTAGCAATGACGGGCGGATACTGAAAATTCACAACCCTGAACTAGGTCCACAGCCTGCCACCGATATTTTCGATACCCCGGCTCAACCATTTGGGCTGATGCCGTTCAAACAAATGGACCGCCCTGATGCCACGCAGATCACCGGAAAATTAACACATGTGCATGATACCAACCTGATCGAAATTCAACCGGCGGGAAAACCCATGCTGATATCTGGTCGTGACCCGGACAAGATACATCAGGCGGAAATCAGGGCTATGGTCGGACATACCGTGACGGTAAAGCCCACCAGAACCGGGGAACTCAAGGTGGAAGACCGCACGCCTCAAAAAGTGAAGTCTCTGGGCCGCTAAGCCAATGACTGCCTACAATCGTGAAACCATCGTGACCGCACTGGCGGCAGCGGGTATCCCCTATCAAATCCTGGGCCGCGAGATAGAGGCGGATGTTCTGGGTACGGGGCACAAAACCCACAAGATCAATCCTGCCAAGGGGGTGTACCTCGACTCGGCAACGGGTGCAGGCGGCACGATCGAGGGATTGCTGCGGGCTATGGATTTGAACCCCTCCCCATCGGTTGCCCCAGATCAGCCGATAGCGCGCCAAACGGACAATTCCCAGTTGGCCCGCACCCTGTGGAATAACGCATGGGCCTGTAAAAATCCCGATGAATTATACAACGGACCAGACCTGAATGGTCTGTCTGCCATGAACAAGGGTGCCCGGCGCGCGCAATGGCAGACCGCCAAAGACGTCACTGTGCAATATCTTTCTCACCGCGGCCTGGAGGATGCCCACTGGCTGGGCCAGGTCAGAATCAGCCTGCCGGACCGTTTTTCACCGGAAGGCACCCGCGCGATCATGATCCTGCCCATGCGCCGCGACGGGAACATCTGCGGCATTCAACAGACCTTTATCAACGATGAAGGGCAAAAACTGGATCGTAAGATGCTGGGACGGAAAGGTGTCGTTCGCCTTCCACCGCCACCTGAAGCAGTGCCCACGCCTCTCACGGGCACTGCCCAGGAGAAAGGCATGCTCCTGCTGGGAGAAGGCTTCGAGACTACAGCGGCAGCCATCCAGGCTAGCGGCTTGCCCGGTATCGTCGCCTATGACGTGGGAAGCATTCAGAAATGGGCTATGGAACAAGCTGAGGCGGCACATAAACCTGCAAATCGGGGGACAGCCGTTCCCGTAATCGGCGTTCTGGTTGACCGCGATATCAATAAGGTTGGGCAGCGCGGTGGTCGGGACACCATTAGTAGCCTGGATGAGGCAGGACTGGCCGCACGCTATCTTGAACCTCCAACCAAGGTCTTCGGCGGACCCAAAGGCGCTGATTGGGCGGATGCGCGACAAGAACTAGGGCCTGATGGAATCAGGGCAGCACTGACACAGTGCATAGATCAGCAAAACAACCTGGCGGCGTATCGAGAAGCGCATCGCCATGAAGTTGATGCGGCACGGGCCCTCCCAGACGATCACAAACGCGCATCTGGCATAGCCGCGGTGGTGCCGTACATGTCGCCCCGACAAATCAACAGTGCACTGGAAGATCCCTATTGGGTCGTGCGATTGAATACGCTGTACACCCTGCAGATGGCCGGGCGGACGGAGGAAATTGATAGAGCGCATGCAAAAAAACTCGTGGAGGACAAAATACCGGCAGTCCATACGCGCGCTCTCGCCGCCTTTCAAGATCGTTTTGCACCATATCCATCAAAAAAGAAGGAGGTATCTATGCAACAACCCAGCGTTTCCACGGACCCAAACGATAGCAGAGATGTAGCCGCGATTTTGGGACTTCCCGACAACACCAATTTCGACAACCCGATCCCTCCGCAAACACCCCCAGAAAGGAGTCACAACATGGAACAGCAAGCCAACGCCCCACAGGCCACCCGGCAATACCCCAGAATGGAAGCCTCTCTTAAAGCACAGGATGAAACCTGGTACCAGGCGAGTCTATATGCGGACAAGGAAGGTCAATTGAAGGGGACAGTCTCCATTACCAATAAGGAACAGTCTCTTGATGAACGACACAAGGTAGAGTACGAGGCCAAGAATGACAAAAATGGAAAGCCTTTTTTACACGCAAAGGTGCAGATTTCGGATCGCCCGGATGTGCACGTTTTTGTGCGCCCAGACGCCGAAAGCAAAGTCGCCATGGTGTCGTTTACGGAGCTGAAAAACAGGAAGCATCAGCAAATCGAAGGACAAGGTGGAACCCTCAAGCCCAACGAGGCGGCACGCATACATGGGGGCGAGGATAAGACCATTCAAGCCATCGGGGAGAAGTTAGGGGTCAATTACCTCGAAGGACCCGCTCCGGACAAGGAAAAAAGACAGTATCCCCGGATGGAGTCGGCTCTGAAGGCGCAAGATGGCACCTGGTATACCGCTGGAGTCTATGCCGATAAGGACGGCCAACTGAAGGCGACCGTGCGCATCAATCACCAGGAAACCGGTCTGGATGAACACCACAAGGTTTCCTTCGAAGAGCGTGAGGGCAGCAGCAGCGGGCGTTATTACAGCGCAAAGATCGAGCGCGAGGACAAGCCGCCCGTATTCATGAACGTGCAGGCGCCAACCATGAAGGAGGGTGACATCCGGATTGCCCGCACGGATTTTACCGAGTTCCACCCGGAAGAGGAGGATAAGAACAAACGCTTTGACCGCATCCAGGGTCAGGGGGGCTGGCTCAAGCCCAATGAGGCCATGCTCGCCAAAGGCGACAGGGATCACACGATGCAGTTCATGCGTGAGAAGCTGAACGTGGATCCGGTAAAACAGGTTGAGCAGGCCAAAGCCAAAGCCAAGGGGGTTGAGCGATGAGCACTATGGAAATCGACCCTGCAGAAATCGAGGCGCAGCTGACCAGTACGGATAATGTGGCGCGCCTGGAGGCGGTCCACAACTACGCGGATATTCTGACCGCACAACAGGTGGAGCGGGCGCTAATCGATTCCGACGCGAATGTACGAGTGTTCGCCGTAGCCGGTCTGTCAAAATCCATGGATGACGTACAGGTCGAGCGCGCATTAACCGACGAGTACGCGCCGGTCAGGAACATGTCCGTCAATCGGTTTGCTGGGCGCATGAATGATGCACAGGTGGACCGGGCGCTGGCTGACCCCGATGTACAGACTCGCGCCGCGGTACTAAGCGATCTGGCGCCGCGCATGCGGGACCAGCAAGTGGAGAACGCATTGATGGACAAGGAGCCTGCAGTACGCGCGGAGGCGACAAAGAGCCTGGTGATGCGCATGAATGATGCACAAGTGGATCGAGCACTACATGATCCAGATTACAGAATGCGGGCGCAAGCGCTCGGCAGTCTCAGCTCGCGCCTTTCAGACGAGCAGGTAGAGAAGGAACTGACCATCCGTAACGCCGCCTGGCGAGAGGTGGCCACAGAGCGTTTTGCCGAACGGATGAACGACGCACAGGTTGAGCGCGTACTAACCGACCTACAGCCGGAGGTCCGGCTGGCTGGCGTGACACATTTACACCAGCGGATGACCGACGCGCAGGTCGACCGGGCAGTTGGCGATGAGGACGCGGATGTGCAGATTGCAGCGGGGAAAAAGTTGTCTGCCCGCGTTGCCAGCCAAATACCGCGGCCGAGGGAGCAGCTACCGCGCATGGAATCCGCCCTGAAAACGCCGGAAGGTACTTGGTATTCGTCCGGTGTCTACGTCGACAAAGAAGGTCAGCTGAGGGCTACGGTGCGGATCAGCAACAAGGAGTCCGGCGTTGATGAAAGTCACAGGGTCTCTTTCGAGGAACGTATGCACAATGGGGACCGTTATTACAGCGCAAAAATCGAGCGGGAAAACAAGCCCACCTTGTACATGAACGTGCAAACGCCGAACGTGAAGGCTGGCGAGATCCGGATTGCCCGGACGGATTTCACCGAGTTTCACCCGGAAGAGCAGGACAAGGACAGGCGCTTCGAGCATGTCCAGGGACAGGGTGGCTGGCTCAAGCCGAATGAAGCCATTCTGAAAACTGCAGAAAATAACCGGACGGCAGCATTCTTCCGGAAAAAGTTGGATGTGGATCCGGTAAAACAGGTTGAACAGTCCAAGGTCAAAGCCAAGGGGGTTGAGCGATGAGCGCAACAGAAGAAATCAGGGTCTGGGCTACCGGAGCATACACCGAGGCTAACAAGCGGAAGGACGGCGAACGGCAGCGCAAGCTACGGCAACTCATGGATCACCTGCAGGTGTCCGCTAGGCTCCCGGATCCAGCAGGTCTCACCGTCGGCAGCACGGAACGCTTCCTGGCCGAGCGCCGCATCCAGAAACTCACACAGGAGGCGGCAGCCTTGGGTTATGAGACGCCTGGGCAGGAGCTCCGCAAGGAAGCGGGAATGCACCTGGCTGGGCAGGCAATGGGCATTTCGCTTTAAAGTGCTATGCTTCCCATCATGAAGCAAATAATGGTGGATCCTCACGGCCGCGACTCTGCCCTGACCGCTTTATGCTACTTAGGTCAGCGAGAAGATCTGTCGACGGCTACACTGTTCCGGTTGTTGAGTAATCCTCAGCCGGATATGGCCTTGCGCGACCTGGAACCACCTCTCGGTTATTTTACGCGCCACGCCGATCCGAAGCAGGATGGCGCGGGGCTGCGGGACGCCTTGGAACTCAACCTGCGGCAACATGACTGGCCTGTCGTCCAACGGGGAGGCTATTTGCTGGATTTGCTCTGCTATTTCGCTCCGCAGCATGTGGAATGGCAGCATTCTTTGTTGCCATGGCTGGATGACGTGGCAAACCAATTGCCGGAAGTTCCCTTATTGCCTTTTTTCCCCAGAGATTCACGGCACAATCCCATGGATGCCCTGGCAGCCCGCTGGCGTCTCTCATCCGGAGTGCTCTATGACCGTCTCAAGCGGTTGTTGCGACCGCCATATGTCTGCTGAGCACCCGCACCTATACACCGAACGGCCCATCTTTCAGGCCGCGCGCGAGCTGATCCGGCAGACCGAATCCAGTATGAACGGTCATCTGGAAGAGCCGGTACGCCTTATCATGACGGGCGGCGCCGCCATGGCTCTATATTCCCCGACCCGCAGCTCGGAGGACGTGGACGCTATTTTCTCCCACCGGATAGTTTTGCCAGAAGTGCTTGTACCCTACGTGGATGAGCACGGACGGCGCTGCACGCTGACTTGGGATCGTAATTACGCGCCAGTCATCAGCCTGATGCATCCAGATGCGGAGGAGGATGCCATTTTTGTGGCACAGTCGCCAGATAAACAGTTCGATATACTAGTGCTTTCTCCGGTCGATCTGGCAGTATCCAAGCTGGGGCGATATGCTGACAATGATCAGCGGGATATTCAGGAACTTTATACCGACAGGCTGATCACTCCGCAGACACTGGAAACCCGCGCTGCAGCCGCTATGCGCTATTACGTGGGGAATGTGGGACAGGTTCACCACAATACCATAACTGCACTACACAATATGGGATATCAGCCAACCATCCAGCCATCGCCCTCCAGGTATATCCCCCCGGAACCCACGCGCCTGAAACACAACGACGCGCAGCGATTGGCAGAAGGTGGAGGATCTGGGTTACCGATACATTGTCTGGCCAGAGGGCAGATTACTGGCATACTGATCAGCTTGAGTGAAGACCGTTCCGTGGCCTTCCTAAGCCCCTCACGGGACATGATCGCTGTCTACCGCAGTGATTACAAAGCCATGCCAGAATTGTCCGCATTCAAGGGCAAATTGGTGACTCTGCTGGAACAGGGGCATAAACTGTTTGTGCGTGACCGCGATAAAGAGCGGGGCAAGGGGCGTGGTTTATGACCCAGAATAATGACTGGGTGGTATTAACCACAATCAACGCCCCACGTCACGTCATGGTAACAGGCGATGATCTGGAGGCTTGGCTGAGCGGCACCTCTGAGGTGGATACCATGGGGCTACAGGCGTTCTTTTATGAGTGTGATCTTGGGGCGCAGCTCGGCTTTTTGCGTGGCCGCCATATCCCCGTGGAAAAGGCACTTGCCGCCCTGGATCAGTACGTCCGGCCCGGGTTTCCGAAGGACTTTCATTTTCACATTGATGCGTGGGCGGACTAATGTTGGCTCCGTTTGGAATAAGGCTGTGAGGCGAGTTGATGGAGTGCGTATGGGCGTGCTCGATACAGAGGTTTCTACTGCGATTCAGGCTTTCCTCGTGAAGGCCCGCAGGGTCATGCCCATAGAGCGAGCTTTCGTTTACGGTAGCAGAGCCAGAGGGGATGCACGTCCCGACAGCGACGTGGACGTCGCTGTCATTCTGTCGGGTAATAGAGGGGACACTTATGCCACGAGCATGCTCCTGGCCGACATCGCCTCTCATGTGCTGCTGGAAACCGGTTATGTCATCAATCCTGCTGTACTTTGGAAGGATGAATGGGAACATCCTTCCAGCTTCCCGAACCCCGCATTTATTGAAAACGTCCGGCGGGATGGTGTTGCTTTATGAATAAAGCCGCCAATGATTTGATGATCAAAGCCCGGAGGGCACACAAATCGGCTCTTGTTCTGCTCAAAGAGTCCGATTTTGAGGGGGCCGTCAATCGCGCCTATTACGCCATGCATGATGCGGCAAAAGCGGCCCTGGTCCACGAAAGGGCACCGGGCGCCGATAGCATCAAGACGCATAGCGGGCTTATCTCAGCGTTCTCGCAACATATCGTGAAGGTCGGCAAGATAGACACTGAGTTCAACAAAGTGTTGCCCAGGGCGGAGCAGGCCAGGCTGATTGCCGACTACGGCGGCGGAACGCTCACAAAAATGCAGGCGACCGAACAGGTCGGCATGGCGAAATCCTTCCTTGATGAAGTAGATAAGCGAATTGTCCGTAGCCAGCAGCTAGGCTTGTAGCACCCATCTACACACGTCCCCCGCTATACCCCTGTAAGCAATCCGCTTGCAGGGGTTTTTCATGGCGGCAAAGAAATGGAAGCACATCATCAGCGTGGTAGCCACGGTCAGTATGTGGACCGTGATCACCGTCGGCGTCCTGACCATGGCTGTGGCATCCCTATGCGCCGCCGACCGTCTGTCCCTGAACACCACGACATGCTTCCCCGTGGGCTTCTATCAACGCGGCAACACCCCCGTCTCCCTGAAAGACGGCGACATGGTGTATCTCTGCCCGCCCATCCATAACGCATCAATGCGTCAGGCTATCCGACGGCATTGGGTTTCTCGCACGTCGGGTGGGCCATGGTCCTGCCCTGGACACCTCACCCCCTTCCTCAAGAAGATAGTCGCCCTACCAGGCCAAACTGTTCTCGTGAAGAGCGACGGCGCATGGGTCGATGGCAAAAAATTGCCCAATAGCCACATGATGACCACCAGCCCCGGCGGTCGGCAGGTAATCCATATGCCCTATGGCAGTTATTACATCAAGCCGGGCACCTTCTGGGATTACGCGCCGGGCAATTACGCCTACGACAGCCGGTATTATGGGCCAGTACCCATCGGGAACATCATCGGGTCGGCCCGAGCCTTCCTGGTGATACCCGGATCGCAGTACTGGCTGCAGAAAGGAGATTGAGATTGAGCATGGCCACACTTGACGACGTCCAGCAGGAAGCCAGCGTGCTCTGGCGGGACGGCCAGGGTGATGGCCCCTGCCCCACCGTTGGATTGTTCGCATCGGATTGGAAATGCCGGCTCGCGGGCTTCGGCTATACATCGTCCCAACACAAGGTATTCCTGCACGCCAGAACCATGGCCGACCCGGAGCTGCGCCGCTATGTTCTAGCACACGAGCTGGGGCACGTGGCCTGGTACCACCCGGCCAAAAAAGACGCCACCGTTTGGCTCCTGGCCATATTTCTGTTTTTTCTGTCGTTTATGATCGGGCTGTTTCAGGCTTTCTGGCTTGCGGTGCTTGGGGGCAGCATCGTGGGCCTCTATGCCTTACCCAAGGCCGAGCGCGAGGCGGACCTATGGGGCGCAAAGGCACTGGGGGTTCATCTCGGTGATCCCAAGGCCGGCGCATATGTCATGATTCGCGGCATGCAAATCGCCATGGTCGCCCGCGGCAAGCCCAATGACGCCATCATGCAGGACCGGCTGCGGAACCTTCGGAACCGGCTCTGATGTTGCCCATTCTGCCAGCCATCCAACAATGCGCGGCGCAAATTGCGCCGGACACCATGACGGCGATCGTCCGGGTGGAATCCGGCGGGGATCCGCTGGCGATGTGGGACAACACCGCGCACAAAGGCTATCGCCCGAGCTCCTTACGCCAAGCCCTGGCTATTCTGCGGCGATTGATGGCGGCCGGGCACCAGGTGGATGTGGGTATCGCCCAGGTGGATACCGAAAACTTCCGGAAATATGGGCTCACCCCTGCTACGGCGCTGAATGCCTGCACCAATCTGCACGCCGGCGCTGCCATTCTGCAGGCCGCCTGGGACACGACACGGCCTGAATATCCCGGCAACCCGCAACGCGCACTCTTCCATGCCTTTGAAATCTATAACTCGGGCGCGCCTATCGGCGACCGCAGCTATGCGAATCACATCCTGGCTGCGGCAGGCATACCCGTTTATATCCAGAACGGCGGCGCCATGCGCTATCACGCCGTGCAGGCCTCCGCATTTGCCCTGCCCGTTCAGACGATCTGGGATCCTGCGGCGCAGAAGCCTGGCGATGGGTTCATGCAGTGGACGGTGGCCCAGCTAGTTTATCCCCCGAAGCGAGCGGTATCCGCCACAAAAAAAGCCGCCTTGACTGCCAGCGGCCCCGTGCGTCTCCATATCAACCCATAGCGGTCAACGGATCAGATTCAGGAATTCCTCCGGCAAGGCACTGACGGCGGCCAGTGCATCGGCTACCGCCTCATCTGAAACCACTTCGTCGCCGCCACCTTGAGTAGCGGCAGACTTACGGCCGGCGTCTATCTCCTCGATCAGATCATCCGGCATCGCGGCCTGCGGGAATTCGTCACTGGGTGCCTCCACCACTCCGCCATGCGGCCCAAAGATTTTCACATAATCTTTGCCGTGGCAGAGCACGTCTGTTTCCGTGGGGGCGGGGAACTCTGCGCGTTTCGCAAACAACGGGTCATTGAAATACAGCATCTGTTGCCCATACACCGGCGCAAATCCCGCCTTCAGAATCAGCATGTCACCGGCCTCCACGATAAGCTCACCGTCCTTCCTGGGGCCGCGCAGACGCATAACCTCATCTGACGTCAGCAGCGCACGCGATTGATACGTCAAGGACGTGCTGGACCCTTGCGCTTGCGGCAGCACCGACCCCTGGTATGTCTGGTTGTTGTTTTCCATGGTCAAGGTGCGGGTACCCAGCATCTTGGATACCCATTCGGCGGTATCGATGTTGTTGGGGGCGTAAATGACGCGAACGCCGCAATTTTCGATGATGGTGGTACCACCGGCCTTGCCGTAGCCGTGGGTTTCGTCCTCCAGCTGCGATTTGCTCTGGGCGATCAGCATCAGCTTGACATTGTAGCCGGCCAGGAACCCGATTCCATCCTTGAACGCATCGAGCTTGCCCAGGGACGGGAACTCATCAAGCAACAGCAACAACCGATGTTTGCCGATGCAGGAAATCCTGTTGCCCTTTTGCGCAAGGCGGTTTTCCGCCGTGAACCGGCTGGCGATTTGGTTGAGGATCAGGCGAATCAGCGGCTTCAGGCGATTTTTGTCTTCCGGAGAAGTCACCAGGTACAAGGATACCGGGTCGTCGGCGTCCTGCAGGTCGACGATGCGGAAATCGCTGTATTCAGTCCAGCCGGCGACAATAGGATCGCGATAAAGACTCAAGAAACTATTCATCGTACTGATTACGCCGGATTTTTCATTGTCCGCCTTATTGAGCATTTCTCTGGCCGACTGCGCAATAACGGGGTGCACCCTGGTGCTGTTGCCACGCTGGTCTTTCCACTGAAACTTTCCCGCAGGATCATGTTCGATCCGCATCATCCGTTCAAAAGCGACGTCCACATTACTCAACTCCGGGTCATTCAGGTAAGCGGACACACCGCGCATGGTTTTATCCGGCTGGGTGTACAGCACATGCAGAATCACGGAAACCAGTAGCGCAAACCCGGTCTTCTGCCAGTGGTCATTCAGGCCCTTGCCGTCCGGGTCGACGATCATGGTGGCGATGTTCATCACGTCCTTGACCTCGAACTTGGTGCCGACCCGGATCTCCTCCAGCGGATTGAAATGGCAATTTTGCGCCTCGTTCCGGTTAATTCCGTCGTCGTTCTCGGTGGCGAAACCCGGATTGAACTTGAACACCTTGTTGCCGATCTTGCGGCGGTATCCAGAGGTCAGGGCATAGTTCTCGCCCTTGATGTCGTGGACGACCACGCTGTCTTTCCAACCGCCGAGCAATGTGGGCAGCACCAAACCCACGCCCTTTCCGGATCGCGTCGGCGCGAAGGCGATAATGTGGATGGTATCCGTGTCCTGCAGATAATAGAGCACCTTCCCTTCTTTATATCCCCCCACATAGCAAATCCGATCGCTCTTCTTTTTGGTGTCCGGAAGGAGGCTCATCCGCTCGACTTCTTTCCGGGTCGCCCAATGCGCGCTGCCGTGTATGTCATTTTTAAGGATTTGTTCACGGGCCTTCCCCGCCTTCTTGCTACCGATCCAGTAGCCAGCGCCGGCGAAAGCGGCCGTAATGCCCGCGGACACCCAGAAGGCTTCGGAAATCAGCGGGTATTTCGTGTAGTATTCGAGGAACGGCTTGAAGAAGGGGATCAGGCTGTAAGCCTGGAAGCCACCGACAAACGTCATGGGTTTATACAGCGGCATGAAGTCGTGGGCAGTAGAGCCCAGGATATGCGCACCTACCGTGCCGCCGACCAGGTTCCCGATAATGCCACCGAAGATGGCACCGGTGATGGCGTCATGGGTCGCAAAGCGGGCTTTGCGCTGGGTCTGGTAGTCAAACAGATTCTGGTCTGGCCGGTGCGCCTGATTCTTCTTTGCCATAAAAATACCCTCTGACGATGGTTGTCATGAGGGTATAGCCCGGCGCCATGAGAGATAGGCTTGAATCCACTACTGGCGGAGGCCTATTGCGCCAGAATCAACCGCAAAGCTTCCAGCACCGCATCACCGGACAATTCCATATCGGCCCTGCCCGCCTTTTCCAGCAAACCTGCTGCGATCTCCTGCGGTACCCGAACGACAATCAGCGGTGCGTAGCCGTCGGCGGCACTGGATGCCGTAGCCGCATCGCGAATGGGCGTATTTTCTCGGGCGCTGGTCCCCTCAAAGGTCGCTGTCCCTCTGGTTTCCGTCCCCGCATTGACTGCTGGACTGGTGACTTGTTGGGCCATTTCCCCAGCTCGGCGCGCCGCGAACGCCGCCTCCTGTAGTTCTTGGGCATCGCCCATCCTTTCAAAAGTGCCTTCGGCATCACCAGAATCAGGAAAGAACATAGGGCGTCCTGCGGCAGCCTTACCATAATCCTCCTGCGTGGGATCTTGGCGAGGGCCGTCCTCAACGGATTCCTCTGAATGGGTCACCGAAGGCATGGTATAAGCCACCGCAAGACTCATCCCCGCACGAACACGAGTGGCGATGCCCCGCTCCTCCGGTTTCTCGCTTTGCACGAAGTCCCTGACTTTGCGCAAATCCTCCAGCGATAATCCACGGTCCTGCAACTCCAGCTTGACCTCTATCTCGTAACGGTCCTCTTCTTCCACCAGCAGATTGCGCGTCAGTGTCTCACCCGCCTGAACCCGTGCGGACACCCGATCGATAACCACGCATTTATTGGCATCACGAGACCATGCCAGCATGCGAGCCATTTCATTGCTGCCGATCTCATCCATGGATACACCCAGCCGTTCGGCCATGGCCTGCGCTTCCGGATTCGCCCGGGCCAACAGGTTCTTGACCCAGGTCGCCGAGCGGCCAAGGCGTCTCGCGAGCGCTTCCTTGCTCAGCTTGGTGTCATCCAGCAACCGTTGCAACGCATTGCCAATATCTTCCGGACTCATGTCAGAGCGTGCCAGATTTTCCACGAGCTGCATCTCAAGCTTATCCGAGTCGCTCGCCGGCTCCAGGATGTGGACCGGAATGCGCTCCAGGTCATACCCCCTGCGCCTGCAAGGTTCACCTCGATTCCTGGCCAGCTTGGAGGCGCGCCACCGGCGCTCGCCGGTGACTATCTGGTACTTCCCTTCGCCCAGCGGCTTGACCGATATCGGTTGCAATACGCCGTGCTGCAGAATGCTCTCCGCCATCAATGCCAAGTTCTCATCGATCGCACCACCTTCGGTAAATTTACGCGGCTGGTCCGGATCAGGCTGGATGTCATCCAGCGGCACAAAAAGTGCGGTCACCGCCTGTGCGGCCTGATTTTCCTTCCGCTGCTTTTTTGACGTTTCGCCGACGCCCTGGACGGCAGCTCCCAAGGCGTCTTCCAAACTGGCCATAATCGATTTTTTCACGCCACTTCCTCCCCGGCATAGTCACTATCAGCTTCCGAAGCTTCCTGTATCAGGCGTTCACAGGCAGCCCGCCATACGTCTGCCGCCGGATCTTTGGGCGCATATTCCCAGATCGACTTGCCATTACGTAATGCGTGCTTCACGACTTCCCGGTCCGTCAGCACTTCTGGGAGCAGTAATTCGCCCAGCTTGGGCCGTAGCCCTTCGATGATGGCCTTTTGTGTGCCGGACACGACCTTGTGCAGATTAACCAGAGCGCGCAATTTCATGGATTGGCGTCTTTTTTTGAGGTCCTGCCAGCCCATGATCATGCTGACCAGACCCTGTGTGCCCAGCGCATCCGCGGTGAACGGCGCTACCTGCAGGTCCGACATCATCAATGGAACCACCTGACGTACACCGGGCGCCGGCGGCGCATCCAAAATAACACAATCGAAACCGTAATTTTCCAGGCGTTTTAGCGCTACGATGCCATCCTGCACGTCATCATCCACCGCGTCAATTTCGTCAGATGATTTTAGTAGCTGAAAGCCAAACAGGCTCTCCGTAAAAACCGGTTCACGATCTTCGTACCACAAATCCAGCGCCGTGTTCTCTTTGGTGCGATGGGCATTCTGGTCCCCCGTCGCCAAAAATGACGCAGATCCTTGTTGGTCCAGATCCACCAGCAAGGTTTTGAGACCTGCGGCATGCGCCGCCGCAGCAATGTGCAGGGCAATGGTGGTCTTCCCCACGCCGCCCTTTTGATTGGCTACCGTAATCGTTTTCATGTGGAATGCTCTCCCTGCTTGCGCAAAATCTCTTCCCTGCGACGGCGTTCCTGGACGGGTGGATACTTGTACCACGTCCACCAGTACAAAAGGGTATAGCTCAAGGATGAAAGGGATACGTTTTCCTTGATGGCCAGACGTTCCAATTCGGTCGCCAACTCTGCGGGAATGCGGATGTTCACTTGCATCCAGCCGGTCGCCTGTTTTTCGCCAATGGCTTCCGACATGGTTTGCGTGAGGCCTTTGGTAGGCCGCCACGGAAGACCATACTCCCATGGCCTTTCCTGCAGGAACTGCGTGGCCATGTCCTTGTACATCTGCTTGAGGGAAATGCCCAAGGCAAAGCCCAGCGCCTTGCTGTACAGATGCATTTTGACCGGTGCGCGCGTCGGAATCTCCGCATACTGCTGCTTGCTACGCTTGTCCGTGAAGATTCTCATCCCCTGCTCCGTTATTGCTATAGCAGTAACTTAGACGCTGACATACTCGTTGTCAATGGCACAATGGTGTTAGGAGTGCTATCGACTTCTGAAGTTGTTTCCGCGCCTAACCAGGCAGCACGCAAGGGCCGAGGAACACCTCTAGTGCGGACATCAAATTTCCAACCCGCCGACCCCGAGCGCCCTAGAAATAATCCTTTGTGGGCGAATTTCTGTGACTTTAGAAGATTGCTTGACCAGTATTTCCATGTCCTTCTTCGAAAGTGTTTCC
>Ga0315298_1001730_pt1 | contig 39016 bp, 31 predicted proteins | sample WHS_1_MG_FD_203077 | JGI IMG/M metagenome (GOLD analysis project Ga0315298, IMG submission 203077) | Extremophilic microbial mat communities from Washburn Hot Springs, YNP, Wyoming, USA - WHS_1_MG | ecosystem: Environmental > Aquatic > Thermal springs > Hot (42-90C) | place: USA: Wyoming... | reverse complement strand
CCAAATTCGGGGTCAGCCCTTGAAATTTGACATTTTACCTCTTCGCACAGATTTTTCGCGCCTTGCCAGCTTGCTGCTTAGCCGTTCCACCCGCCGCCTCAACTCCGCATCCTCCGCCATCCGTTGACGCAGGCGCTGGATTTGATGCGAAACCGCCGCCCCAGTTCCCATCCCGAGCATCCCCGCCACCTCCCGCTCTCTCATCCCAGCCTCCCGCATCAACAACAGCGCTGCCACCGCCCGAGCCACACACCCGTAGGCGCGCCGCCGCAGGCTTTCCCTGTCCACTCCGAACTCCCGCGACACGCTCTCGAGCACCGCTCCCACCGGTACCGCCGTAACCACACGGCGAAATGACACATCCTCCGACCGCCTGAACAACTTGACCTGTTGCTCGTACCGCTCCCGAACCTGCGCCTGAAATTCCTCGTCCCCAATCCCCCAACGCGATCCATGCACCAGCAAGACCATTTCCTCATCGGTTTCAGCAACCCCAGACTCGACAAATTGCCGGTATGCCTTTCGCCGCTCTCCGGCTCGAACGCCCATTTGCGCCAATATCGGCCCCTCTTCCACAAAGGACCACTGCTCCGACAGACCCGCGTATCCCCGAAAACTGCTCCACCGATAGCCCCGCAAGTAGCGCACTTTGTCCTTCAATGGCAACTGTTTCACTCCGCTCACAAACACCGGGTTGAGATGGATGTACCTGCTCAGCCTCAGCAAGTAGGCGTCCCCTGCCACAAGTTCGGCCCCGAACCGGCCTTGCATCAGATGTCCGGACCGCCGATGACGGCGATTGTAATACACCGAATACGCCGTCTGCAGTTGGTGCATGAATTCGCTCAAATTCGCCTTCGGCGTTTCGCACAACAGGTGAACGTGGTTGGTCATCAGAGCGAACAGGTACAGGCGCACCCCGAACGTGTCCACCGCCTCCCCCAGTCGCTCGAGAAAACGCTCCCGATCTGCATCGTCGTCAAACAACCGTCGCCGCCCGATGCCGCGGATGGTGACGTGGTAGATTGCGCCTTTGAACAACACGCGGAGCTTTCTTGCCATAACGCCGCACAGACTAACCGTTCCCGACCGCAAAATCAACAAGATTGTCAAATATCAAGGGCTGACCCCAAAAGTACCTATTGCCTTGGTTTCAGGAATGCCGCTGTGTCGCGCCGCGCTGAAAGGGGCGACTTCGTCGCAATTGGCTTGATCGATCGCCTGATTTGATGCGATCAAATGAGCGTTTCCAAATTATGGCAGAATCAACACATGCGGACGTACGCCCTATAAGAAACAGCAATCGACCAACACCAACTCTCGAAACAGCCGGCGCAATCGTGTCCAACAAGTTCAGTCGCCGCCAAATGCTCAAGACTAGTCGGTGTTCGGGAACATCTGCACGCCGGAAATCAGCAGTTTCTGGTGGGCGAATTCATCGGGACATGGCGTGCATGGGACGCAATTCGCGCCCTCGATTACTTGATGACCCGGAAGGAAGTTGCCAGCGGCACATCGGTGTGACCGGCAATTCGGGCGGCGGGACAATGACGACGTGGCTTTGCGGACTCGACACACACTGGACAATGGCCGCGCCCAGTTGTTTTGTCACCACCTTCCGGCGGAACCTCGAGAACGAATTGCCGGCAGACACCGAACAATGCCCGCCGCGAGCCATTGCTCTCGGCCTTGATCACGAAGACTTCATAGCCGGAATGGCGCCCAAGCCCGTCATTCAAGCGCTCGTTTACCGGCTTGGCCGGGAACCGCTGGCGGCGCGTCCCTCCGGCAAACCATCACGTGCAGTGTTATATGTTGCTCATCATTCGAGTGACTCTGAGCTGCGCACCCAGCCGCTGGTGCTGCAATTGTTCTCCGAGGAACCCGAAGCGGCGTTTTACACATGCGATGTGGCGGAATCGGAACTGTATTCCTGGCCGTTATCGTGTTTTGTGCCGGGCGTGCTGAGCCGATTCGATCTTCCGGATTGCTACTTTCACCTGAAGTTGAAAAACCTGCGACAGATTGATCCGAGTCATGCATAAGAAAACAGTTAACCCAATAGGTGCGCCGGCGCCTGTGGGCCCTTACAGCCATGCTGTGCGCGTCGGCGACATGTTGTTTTGTTCAGGGCAAATCCCGATCGACCCTGCGACTGGCCAGCTTGTGGCCGGCGACATACGCGTCCAAACAGAGCGTGTGCTGGAAAACATCCGCACAATACTTGAAGCTGAGCAGCTCGGTTTCGAGTCGGTTGTTAAAACCACCGTGTTTTTGGCGGACATGGCCGATTTCGCGGGAATGAACGAGGTGTACGCGCGGTATTTCACACGCGATTTCCCCGCAAGATCAACAATTGCGGTCGCTGCTCTGCCCCGCGGGGCCAGAGTCGAAATCGAGGTGGTCGCCCACTACGCTCAGCGCGGCACAGCCGCAACCGAATGATCGCGGCGAGATAAATGCGTTCGTTGCAAGTGCGGCGCTCTGTCGCGCCACGGTGAGCGGGGTGACTTCGTCGCCCGGGGGGAGATGAGGTTTGGATCAGCTCCAGAACAGTTCTTTTGATCTTCCGGGTTTCGACGCTCTGCAGTACGCTCGAGTTCATGAATCCGGTGGCATTGATCACGGGAGCGTCGCGGGGGATCGGACGTGGCATTGCGATCGAGCTGGCCAAAATCGGTTATGACCTTGTCATCAACTACGCGCGGGCTTCCGAAGCAGCCGAGAAAACGGCTGCGGATTGCATCGCCGAAGGAAAAGCATCGGGCAAAACAATCCAGGCGCTGACCTGCGGGGCGGATATCAGTCTTGCCGGGGACCGGCAACGACTGGTTGATTTTGCGCGGCGACATTTTCCGCGACTGGACCTTCTTGTGAACAACGCGGGCGTCGCTCCCACGGTGCGCGCAGATATCCTTGAAACCAGCGAAGAGAGTTTCGATCGCCTGATGGGGATCAACGTGAAAGGGCCGTATTTTTTGACGCAACAAATCGCGCGCTGGATGATCGAACTTACGCAACGACCGCCGCCCGGGCCCGAGTATCGCCCGAAAATCGTTACTGTATCGTCAATTTCGGCTTATACTGCTTCGACAAATCGGGGCGACTACTGTGTAAGCAAGGCAGCGTTGTCAATGCTGACACCGCTTTTCGCGATCCGTCTGGCGCCCTACGGCATCAACGTCTATGAGATCAGACCCGGCATAATCGCCACTGACATGACCTCGGGAGTGAAAGAGAAGTATGACAGACTGATCGCAGACGGGCTCACTCCGATCAAGCGCTGGGGAATGCCCCGGGACGTGGGTTGTGCCGTTGCAGCGATCGCGCAGAATCTCCTTCCTTTCAGTACCGGCGAGGTGATCAACGTTGATGGCGGATTTCATCTGCGGTGGTTGTGAGTTTCCCGCGTCCAGCCCGGGGGTCTCTCAGCGCGGCGCAGCCGCAACCGAATGATCTGGGCGAGGTAAAGTCGTTCGTTCCAAGCTGGGCGCTCTGTCGCGCCGCGCTGAAAGGGGCGACTTCGTCGCCAAATGGGGAAATGCGAGCGGGATCAGTGGTCGAAAAGTTCGAAGGCAAAAGTCTCGAAGCACGCGCTGATCTGCAATTTCCGCGCAGATTACCCAGTATTATACTCGACTCCAAAGGCCGCACTCTGGTGGCAAATTGAGCAAACTCGCAGTCTGAAAATCTTCGCAAAAATGATCGATTTCTTAATATAGTAATCCAGCCCGGCGGCGCAGAGATTTCTGATCAACGGGCGAATGCACCGCGTCTTTGCGCGTCAGGGAACTTTGGTTCCGGCTACGCCGGGCTGGGAAATATGCGGGCTAGGGAAGCTGCGCTTGACGTCCGGGTGGTTGTTCCTAGATTGTGTCCTCTTAAATGCGATTCGGGAGCTGCAACTTGGTTCTGTTCCTGACGGCGGTCGAGCTGCTTGTGTCTCTTTCTGCGACTGCGTTGGAGAGCCGTGGTGGCCAGGATTTGTGGATCGGGCCGCTCTACACGGAGTTTTCTCTCACGCTCGGCGAAGGAGAACGACGTGAGGCGGTCGGCCCATTCTGGTACAGCGAGGAAGTCAGGGAACAAAACCTTGAAGGTCTCGGCACTACCGGTCTTGGACGCGGTTCGGTTGCCGAAACAACGATGGCGTTGCCGCCATTGTTTTCGGTCCAGGAACGCCCACAAACAGAGGGGTTATCGTGGGATTTTGTTTATCCGATAATCACGTACGACAGGTTCGGCCAGGAACGTTATTTTCAGGCGCTGCAACTGCTGAGCTTTTCGGCAGGCCATGAAGCAACCGGAACAAGCTGGGAAAAGTTCTCGTTGTTCCCGCTTTATTTTCAAAGGCGCGCTTCGGACCCGGCGCTCAACTACACGGCGGTTTGGCCGATTTACGGCCACGTCGAGAAACGGTTTTTCCGGGACGAAGTTGACTGGATTCTGTGGCCTGCATATGTCCGAACCCGTAAGAAGGACATTGTCACCGAGAACTTTCTGGTGCCGATATTTCACGTTCGACAAGGACCGGGGCTGAGTGGCTGGCAGTTCTGGCCGCTGATCGGGAAAGAAAGCCAGGCGGTTATCGTACAAACAAACACATTCGATCTGGTCGAAACCAAGCCGGGTCACGAATCCCTTTTCGTTTTGTGGCCGATCTTTTTCCACAATGACGCGATGCTTGGCACGACGAATCCTGTCCGCCAGCGGGTACTGTTGCCATTCTTCAGCCACCAGCTTTCCCGGGCAAAGGACATCAGGACATATCTTTGGCCGATTGGACTTACACTGACCGACGACAGGAGCCAGCAGTACAGTCAAACAGACATCGCTTGGCCTTTGATAAGCTTCGGGCGCGGACCCGAAAGGCAACTTGACCGTGTGTTTCCCCTGTTCAGCAGGGACCACCGCGAAACGCGGGATTCACTCTCGATTCTTTGGCCGGTGTATCAACAACGCAGCAGCAGCAGCGAAACCCTCAAGCGCGATGCGGTTCGGTTGTTGCTCGGCGTCTATTGCGACGAAACACTGCAGAATCTTCAGGCCGGCAAAACCGCGGCGCGTACTGATTTGTGGCCGCTGTTCATAACCCGGCGCGACATGGAAGGCCGTGAACGTTTTCAGATTCTTGCCCTGCTCGAGCCTTTTCTTCCCCACAACGACGGCGTGAGACGAAACTATTCGCCTCTCTGGTCGATCTGGCGTTCCGAGAGCGACAAACAGGCAGGCAAACAAAGCTGTTCTTTTCTGTGGAATCTTTACCGTTGCGAAAGGACACCGACGACGCGAAGATTCTCGCTGATGTTTGGCCTTGTGCAACACGGCACAAGCCCTGAAGGCTCATGGTGGCGATGGCTGCATCTGTTTGGCGGCAAGCCCGAGAAAAAGTCGCAACCCGGTGAAACGAAGCGCTCATCCGCCTTGCAGCGCGGGACGATCACCGTTGGACAGGCGGTGAAACCCTCGAACGCACGGCGCGAAAGCGGTGAGGCGTGCCGCGTTTCGGCGAATTTGGTTGCAGCGAATGCCGCGGAATGCCCACGTCCGTTTTGAGTAATTAGGGGAATCGGTGGCACATGTTTGAGAACATCGGACAAATACTGATTTTGATCTGGCGCACATTTCAGGCGCTGCCGCTTGTAGTGCGCCACAAGAAAAAGGTGCTTGAACAATTGTTCGAGATTGGCAACGCGAGTTTGCTGATGGCGTGTGTGTTGTCACTCTTCATCGGCGGTGTTTTGGCGCTTCAGACCGGTGTGGCTTTGGCTGAGCGGGGGCTTTCGAGTTTTGTTGGACAGATTGTCGGTTTGTCGATGTGCAAGGAACTGGGGCCGGTGATGATGGCGGTGTTTATATCCGGCAGGATTGGTTCCGCAATGGCAGCGGAGATAGGATCGATGGCCGTATATCAGGAAATCGACGCTTTGAAGACGCTCAACATCAATCCCGTGCATTATCTTGTGCTGCCGCGGCTTGTGGCGATAAGCATCGCACTGCCGATCCTGGTGGTTTTTTCGAATCTGGTCGGATGGTTTGGCGGGGCGGTTGTGAGCGTTTACAACTACAAAGTGGCGATCAGCTACGCGGCGTATTTCAACAGTTTGCGTTCCGGAGTTGACTTCGTTGATGTTGCCAACGGCCTCATCAAAAGCCTCGTTTTTGCCGTCATTATCGGCGCCGTATCGTGTCATCAAGGACTTCGGACCGTTGGCGGGCCGCGTGGAATAGGACGCTCCGTAACAAAGGCGGTTGTGAATTCGATCGTGTTGATCCTGATATTGGACTATTTTCTGACCAGACTGCTCATGCATTTGGACCGATGAACCCGACCCAACGCCACGGCGTGGGCATCAAGGTCCGCGGCCTGCGCAAAAGCTACGACGGACAACTTGTGCTGCGCGACATTTCATTCGAGGTCGCGCCGGGCGAGATTTTTGTCATCATGGGACCCAGCGGCAGTGGAAAATCGGTCCTACTGAAACACCTGATCGGCCTTGAAAAACCAGACGCCGGTGAAATCCTGATCGACAATGAACCGATCAGTTCTCCCGGCTTGATGGACAGGCACAGAATTGCGATGGTGTTTCAATCGAGCGCATTGTTGAATTCGCTGACTGTCGGCGAGAACGTCGGGTTGTATCTGACCGAACACAGGTTGAAACCGCCTGCTGAGATCGAAAAAATAGTGGCCGAAAAGCTTGAGCTCGTCGGGCTTGCAGGCGCTCAAGACAAACTGCCGAGCGAGCTGTCGGGCGGAATGAAAAAACGCGCCGCCCTGGCACGAGCCCTCGTGGTCGAGCCGGAGCTCCTGCTTTACGATGAGCCCACGAGCGAGCTTGATCCGCTCATGGCGGTGACAGTCGCCGAAGAAATCCTCAAGCTCAACCGGCGGATGTCGGTCACTTCGGTTGTGGTGACGCACGACCGCGACCTTGCGTTTGGGATCGCAGATCGGATCGCTCTGATTCACGATGGGACCATAGACTCGATTGGGACACCCGAGGAGGTCCGCAGAACTGCAAACCCTTTGTTCCAGCGTTTTCTTGCCGCTGATTTCAACTTGAAACAGTTATCGGACAAAACATGAGAAGCTCACTTGAAACCCGTCTGGGAGTGTTTTTCGCCCTTGCAATAATCGCCAGTGCCATAGTGCTCGAGTTGGCCGGCAGCTTCGATTTCTTCAGGCGCGGCCTTATCTTGAAAGCCAGGTTCCCAAGCATCCAGGAACTCAAGGTGGGCGATCCTGTCAAAATGGCCGGCAAGGAAATAGGCCGGGTTGAAGACATCCGGTTCGCAGACGACCGGTTGTTGGTAACAATGAAAATAGTGGACCGCACTGCGATTGTTCGAACCGACAGTCGCGCAACCATAAAGTTCTCGGGGCTGCTGGGCCAAAACTATGTTGCGATTGACTTTGGGACACCGGCAGGCCGCCCCATTGAAACCAACGACCAGGAAATCCAAACCTACGAACAGGCCGACTTTGGCACATTGATTTCCAAACTCGACAATGTCGCCACCGACCTCAAGAAAATCACCGCCAATTTCGCCGACCTCCACCTGGACGAGATGATCGCGCCTTTCACCGATTTCCTCACAGAAAGCCGACCGCGCATCATGGGAATCCTCACCAACGCCCAGGCCGTCTCGGAGCAAATAGCCTCCGGCAAAGGCACCGTCGGAAAGCTCATTTACGACGATTCACTTTACAACACCGCGCTCGGCACCGTAACCAACATCGACAATACAGCATCCGAATTGAAAGCCACAGTCGCCGAAGCACGCGCTGTCGTCGCAGACATTCAGGCCGGCAAAGGAACAATCGGCAGACTGGCCAAAGAAGACCAGCTCTATCGCGAACTCACTGATGCCTCAACAAACCTCAAAGAAATACTCCAGAAGGTCAATCGCGGTCAGGGTTCTGTGGGCAAACTCGTCAACGACGAAAGTCTCATCAACAATGCCAAGCTTACATTGCAGAAATTGGACAAAGCCACCGAAGGACTCGAAGACCAGGGACCATTGACCGTCATTTCGATCCTCGCCAACCCGTTGTTTTGATCCGGCTAAGACGAGTGAACCGGTACATCTTGCTCCATCAGCGCGGAAGCTTGAAAACAGGCGAAGGCCATGGATTGTCCGCGCGCTGAATGCCAACGGCGAACCGCGTCGTTCCTTCGACATGCGAGCGCGTCGCCTGTTCGATCAATTGGACAACGAGGAGCTCGACTTCTTGCAGGGCTTGATCAAGCAACCTGTATCCTCATTGCCAAACTGAAACGCAATATGAGACGCGGCGTTTTCATACTTGCGGGTTTTGGCTATGTGATGTTTCTCGTCGCCGGGTTGGACACAGGCTCAGGTGTCTATCGCACACCGGGATATGGTTTTGCAGCCTTGGCTTTTGCTGTTGTTGGTGCAGCGCTTCCTGCGAAGAGGCAAACAATTTCGTGTCTGGCACTCTATTTCATTGGCCCGGCCCGCGAAAAGCTCCGCCCGCCCAAGTAACGTGCCTTTCCCCTTACTCGGGCGCACGGATGTGCATCAACAGAGCACCGCTCTGACGCACGTGCCAAACTGCGAGCCTGGCACAATATCGCTATGCATCTTCGGAACTGCGATGTGGCCGGGTTATGCGGGCCTCATGCGCCCGGCGGCACTACAAGAACCGGCACAGGCGCCTGACGCAACACCAGTTTGGTTGTCCGCCCGAGCAAAGGACGGCCTGTGCTGCGTGAGTTTTCCGCCCCAAGCACAGCGAGGTCGGCCTTGGTTTCGTTTATGAGGGATAAAATCTGTTCTGCCGCATGTCCGACCCGTGTGACTGATTCGACAATGCAACGCGATGCGTGGACCTGCCCGAGCCATTCGTGGAGCACGGCTTCGGAGTTGCGGAGGTTGTCTGCGGCATCTCCTCGAACCACGCACACGGGGACCACCTTCGCTTCAAAACGCTCGGCGATCGAGACACTCACACGCAGCACTGCACGTGAAGTTTCGCTGAAATCCACGGGGGCAATGATCGTCCGCAGCCGCAGCGGTGACTCGGGATTCGCTACGTCAATGAATTCGTGCTGCTTTTGCCTTACAACAAACACCGGCACTTCCGAGTGAGTGGCGATATTCTCGGCCACAGACCCCAGCCAGAGCCGCGTGGCACCGCCGCGGCCGTGCGTGCCCAGCACGACCAAATTTGCGCCTTCGCTGCTTGTGGTTTCCAGAATTGCATCGACGGGGTGCTGATCCACGACCTTGTATGTAGTTGGGAGTGAATCAACCAATGGCCCCAGCGCAGATCGCGAGTATTGGCGCAAGAAATCTTCGGCTCCAGCTCGAGCCGAATCCAATTGTTTCCTCAGGGTTTCGATTTGATCCGGGGTGAAATAAGCGGGTAGCTCGAAACGCTGGGCGTGAAGGACGATCAATTTTGCGCCGTAAAGTTTCGCGCCAATCCCGGCGTACTTCAGGGCCAATCGTGACTCTTCGCTGAAATCCACGGCGCACAGCACTGTGGAAGGATTGTATGCTTTCTCTTCAGCCATGCGTAATCCTCGGTAATCTGGTTTTTATTTTCGGCCATGCACTGGCACCACAGTCACTGAGACTCGGTGCGGCGTTTCGGTTACAGAACAATAACCCGGAAATCTCGCCGTATCGAGAGCATGGGTGTGTCTGGCGGGGTGGGCGGTGAGAGCCCGGTTGGCTCAGCGCAGCGCGACAGAGTGCCAAGGATGGAACGAACGCACTTATCCCGCCCGGATCATTTGGTTGCGGATGCGCCGCGCCGAGCTCAACGTGCACCGACGCGCGCCGGTGAAGGCGGAATTCAAAGCTCGCACACAAACGGTCGCAGCTACAGTTCGGAAAAGAGAGAACGCCGGTCGCCGGATCATATTTATGGCCTGACAATCCCTTCACAGGATCGTATCTTCATTCGCCAGCAGTGAAAAAGGGAACACAAGCATTTGCGAAAGTCGAAGATTTGATCGCCGACATACGAAAGGGGCGGATGGTTGTCATTGTTGATGACGCCGAACGCGAAAACGAAGGCGATCTGATCATGGCCGCCCAACACGTGACCCCGCAGGCTGTGAATTTCATGGCCAAGTACGGGCGCGGGCTCATTTGCGTCCCCACCACAGAAGAACGCCTCCGACAACTTGGCATCGAAAGCATGGTCGCCGAGAACCGGGAAACCTTCAAAACCGACTTCCAGGTCAGCGTTGATGCGGCAAACGGCATCACCACGGGCATAAGCGCAGCAGACCGCGCAAGGACAATCCAGGTGATGGCGGATCCGAGGGCAAGTCGGACTGATCTTGTTCAACCGGGGCACGTGTTCCCGTTACGATGCAAACCCGGCGGGGTGCTTCAGCGGGCCGGGCACACGGAAGCTGCCGTTGACCTTGCGGTGCTGGCGGGGTGCAGGCCGATCGCCGTGATTTGTGAGATCATGAACGACGACGGGACGATGGCGCGGCTGCCACAATTGCGGCGGTTTGCTCAAAAACACAGGCTCAAGCTCGGGTCGATTCAGGACCTGATCGAGTACCGTCGGCAGCGAACGCGGCTTGTGGAACGGGTTGAGACGGTCAAACTGCCGACCGAGTTTGGCGATTTTGAACTGCATCTTTATCGGAGCCAGCTTGATGGACAACATCACATTGCGCTCGTGTGCGGGGACGTGTCGGGCAACGATCCCGTTCTGGTACGCGTTCACAGCGAGTGTCTCACAGGCGACGTTTTTCATTCTCTGCGGTGTGATTGCGGTCCTCAACTGCGGCAGGCGATGCGTCAAATCTCGCAGGCCGGGCGCGGGGTGATCGTTTACATGAAGCAGGAAGGACGCGGCATCGGCCTTGGTCCGAAAATCCGCGCTTACAAACTTCAGGAGCGCGGGCTCGACACCGTTGAGGCCAACCTCAAACTTGGCTATCCGATGGACCTGCGTGAATACGGGATTGGCGCTCAAATCCTTGCGGATCTCGGCCTGCGCAAAATCAGGCTGTTAACCAATAACCCAAAGAAAATCATCGGCCTTGAAGGCTACGGCCTGGAAGTGGTCGAACAGGTCCCAATTCGCATCCCGCCAAACCCGCATAACGCGAGGTACTTGAAGACAAAACGGGATCGGATGGGCCATCTTTTCTGACAGGCGTCATGCTTCAGAAAACAAAGTCAGTTTCTGCCAGGACCAGCGGCGGGCGATTCGCGATTGTGGCGTCGCGATACAATGCCCGCTACGTCAATTCGATGGTGCGCGCTGCCGCTGCTGAACTCCGGAGTGCCGGCGCATCCCAGATAAGAGTCATACGCGTGCCCGGTGCATTTGAGATACCCGTCGTGGCGGCGCGGCTCGCACGCAAGGCAAAACCCGGCTGGGACGCCGTGATTTGCCTTGGCGTGATTATTCGGGGTGAAACTGCCCATGCCGATCTGATTGGGCGCGGGGTCACAGATGCACTCGTCCGGCTTCAAGTGGAAACCGGTGTGCCGATGATTCACGAGGTCCTGCTGCTCGAGAACCGTGACCAGGCGAAAGTCCGTTGTCTTGATCCAGCGCATAATCGCGGGCGCGAGGCCGCGGCTGCAGCGTTGCAAATGAGGGAAGTGATCGAATCCATCTGAGCTGTTTTCTCGGAATATTCTGGCAGCCGTTGCAGCAAGGCGCGATGGGTTAATCGGATCGCGGGAACAAGAAGACATTACGTGGCGAAACGTACACCGGCCACTCGGTGTTGCGGGCTCGGATTTCGACGGGATTTGCGTCCAGTGCCTTGATAGTGATTCCTCCGGGGAGCTCGAGCACATACTGCTCGACTTCGCCAAGGTAGGTGGTCTGAGCCACTTTGGCTCTGAACTGGTTGACCTGTGAAACGCCGAAGTGCACCGCTTCAGGGCGAAATCCGACCCACACAGACTGCCGGTCATTGAAACCGTCAGCGTCATGAACCTCGAACTGTCCTGAATCGGTGATGACAAAGCATGATCCTTCTGCGTTGACGTTGATCGTGCCCGGCAGCCAATTGCACTCGCCAATGAAATCAGCAACAAATCTGGTCGCTGGCCTTGAATAGACAGCTCGCGGGTCGCCAACCTGTTCCACCACCCCCGAACGCATCACCGCAATGCGATCGGCCATCGAGAGCGACTCTTTCTGGTCGTGGGTCACGTAAAGTGTGGTGATATGGGTCTGGTCGTGAATGCGGCGGATTTCCTCGCGCAACTCGAGTCTCAGCCGCGCATCGAGATTCGAAAGCGGTTCGTCCAGAAGCAACACGTCCGGGCGTATCACCAGCGCACGCGCCAGTGCGACACGCTGCTGTTGGCCACCTGAAAGCTCCGAAGGACGGCGGTCGGCCACTGATTCAAGCCGCACGGCTTGCAATGCTTCATTAACCAGGCGATCGCGTTCGTCGCGTTTTAACCCGCGGACTTCGAGTCCATATGCGACGTTTTCCGCAACTGTCATGTGTGGCCAGAGCGCATAATTCTGGAAGACCATGCCGGTGTTCCGTTTATGCGGGGGAACACCGTTCAGGCATCGGTCCCCAAACCACACCTCACCCGCATCGGGTCGAGTGAACCCCGCCACAATGCGCAGCAGCGTCGTTTTCCCGCACCCGGACGGGCCCAGCAAAAAGAAAAGCTCCCGATCCGCAACATCCAGGGAAACGCAATCGAGCGCCTTGATATTGCCAAACCGCTTGCTGATTCCACGGAGCGATATCCGCATCGGGTCTAGTTTGAAGATTCCTCACCGCCGCGTGCAAGCGCCATTACAATGCGCCGGTACCTGTCCGTCGCCTCGCGCTGCCACTCGAGCCGGAGCTGGTTCCGGTATTTCGCCTCTTTCCATCTGCCTCGAGCGAGCGCGAGCGCTTCCGATTCACTGATTGGCACGCGGCCAAGCTGGACGCGCATCGGCGAACCAACCGGTTCGTGCATGAGCAGTCGCCATGCACGGCGCAACTCGGGCAAGGGATCGACAAGCAACGACCCGGCAAGCGATGCAACCACCTCGCGCCGTTCGCGCGCTACTTCCGGGTTGTATTTGAACGAAGAGCGTTTTTCGAAAGGCGACTGCTCGATGTGGCTCGCGCCTCGATACCTTTCATAGAAGTCCGGCCGCACACACATGCGGTCAATCGAATACCGCACCGGACCTCCGGGATAGCCCCGCGGAAGGAACCACAGTTTCTGGCCGGCTTCACTCATCACGAATTCAACGAACCGCCTTGCGAGAAGCGGGTGCGGCGCACCTCGCAACATGCACAACCCGTCAGTGCTGATCGCAGTGAAATCTTCGGGAAGAACGAAAGTCAGGTTCGTTCTGCCGGCGGCGGCTATCTGGGTGAACGCGTAAAAATCAATCGCAAAACCGTACACGGTCTCGCCCAGTGTTACGTCCTTGGCAGTGGTCGATGAGAGCCGATCGAACTTCCGCGCGTTTGCTGCTATCTCGGTCAACACCTGCCATCCGCGTCCCCACCCGTACGCCTGGAGAAAAGCTTCAAACATATTGTTCATTGTGCCGCTGTTGCGCGGGTCGCCTATCCCAACCCAGCCAAACAGCCGCGGCTGGGCCAGACCTTCCCACCTGCGCACGCGCGGAAGGCCAAGCCTGTCCTGCAATCGAAGGTTTTGAAGAATGCCAAAGCTGGACAGCGCCGCGCCGTACCAGTGATAATTTGGATCGTAGATTTCAACGCCGTTTGCCTGCTGGGGGATGGCAACCAAAACCTCATCAGGAAGGCGGCACGGCATTGTCAAACCCCTGCCCGTCAGAACAAGCAAAGGTTCAGGCCCGCCCCCAAAAAAGCAATCAATGCCGATCCCTTCCGGTTTTGCCGAGAATTCTGACAGAACAAACTTCAGAGCGTCTGCAGTGCCACCTACATCGCGCCATTCGACGTCCGCTGCTTCACCGAATTGCTCCTGATGCCAGCGAGCAAAACCAGCGCCGAATTCGAACTTGATCGAGGCGTTGTGCGGCGATATTACCACCACCCTGCCCGCGCTCTGCACCGCGCGACCCGACGGCAAACCAATGCTCTCCGAGCTGCTCTGTCGCGCCGCAACACCCGGGCCGACCGCGCCCCCCACGCGATGTGAAGAAGCTCTAATCCCCATCTGAACCGTCTGAAGCAAAATGTTTTCGCCGACAGGACCATCTCCAGTCGCCGAAATGACTTCCCATCTCAGAGTTTGAGCAAACAACAGCCCGACCAAAAAAACTCTGATCCTGAACAAAAACACAGTTTTCCCGGTCTCAGCGGTCGTCCAGACTGCGGGCGATCATTATGAGCCGAAGCAACTCGAGCACAGCGGTCACCAGTGCCGCGACATACGTGAGCGCCGCAGCGTTCAGGACGTCCTGCACCGCTCCAACTTCACGCCCGCTTATCACCCCGGCCCTGACAAGGTGCTCCCGGGCGCGCCGACTGGCGTCGTACTCGACCGGCAGAGTTACCAGTTGAAACAAGGTCACGACCGCATAAGCGCCAATTGCCAGGGGCAGTATCTTTGCAAACAGGCCAATACTGAGAAAACCGATCGCCGTCAGCACAAACCCGACCCCGAGGATCAGGAATGCGGCTTTGCTGGCGAAGTTCGTGGCCGGCACAAGCATCATGCGAATCTGCAGCGGCGCATAGGCGGCTTTGTGCTGCAACGCGTGTCCGGCTTCATGTGCCGCCACACCCAACGCAGCGATTGATCGCCCCCGAAAGTTTGCCTCCGACAAAAACAGCGCTCGTTTCACCGGGTCATAATGATCAGTGAGTTCGCCCGGCACCATCGCCACGGGCACATCCTGTAAACCGGCGCTGTCCAGCAGCATGCGGGCAGCCTCGGCGCCTGAAAGGCCTGATTCTGCCGGTTGCCTGATGTAGCGACCGTAGGCCGAACTGAGCCTGATTTGTGCGTAGATGCCCAGCAAAAGACCGGGCACCATCAGCCACCAGAACGGGTCTATTAGCATCATTGCAATCATGGTTTCCAACACTTGCGGCCATCAATCCCGGATGATTTTTCAGGCCACATGCTCGCTCATGCCCGGTGTCGCCACAACGGCATCAGCGGGCCAATTGGGGGCCGCGTGGGAAAAGATGCCCCATTGTTGAAATAATGCAAGGCAAGGCAGGCGCACGCCAAATCCACGCACGACCGCTGGCCCGCATATTTCTGCCCAGCCCGGCGTAGCCGGAACCAAAGTTCCCTGACGCGCAAAGACGCGGTGCATTCGCCCGTTGATCAGAAATCTCTGCGCCGCCGGGCTGGGAAACATCTGCTTCGACCTCGTCCCCTGCCCCCCGGCTCACGCCTCCTCAAAAAAATACAGGCACTGCAAATACCGACTTCACAGTACCGTCATGAAAAGCCCAGTGATACGTATCACCGTAACTCCGTGTCTGTCCCCACATCCCGACCACCATGCGCCCTTTCGGCCACCCCATTGAACGTTGAGAGTTGAACGTTTCACGTTGAACGTTCCTGATCGGTATACCGGACACCGTGTCTGTCCCCATATCCGGGTGTCCCGCCAGCCTCGACCGTCCAACCGGCGCTTGGACAGGTCCGCCGGGTCAAAAGCCCGGTCGCCTCAACTCCGTGTCTGTCCCCATATCTGGGTGCCGCAGCCGGCTGGGACCACCCGACCGGTGCTTGGACAAGTCCGCCGGGTCAAGAGTCCAGTCGTCCAAATTCCGTGTATGTCCCCATATCCCGACCACCAAGCCCCTTTCGGTCACCCCGTTGAGAGTTGAGAGTTGAACGTTGGACGTTCAACGTTCCTGATCGGTACATCGGACATCGTGTCTGTCCCCATATTTGGTCCCGGACATCGTGCCTGTCCCCATATCTCGGCGCGCCAGCCGCCTTGGACCGCCCGACGGGCGCTTGGTCAGGTCCACTGGATAAAAAACCCGGCCGCCTCAACTCCGTGTCTGTCCCCATATCCCGCCCACCATGCGCCCTTTCGGTCACCCCGTTAAAAGTTGAGAGTTGAACGTTTCACGTTGAACGTTCCTGATCGGTATATCGGACATCGTGTCTGTCCCCACCTCTGGGTGCCAGGGCCGGCTTGGACCACCCAACCGGCGCTTGGACAGGTCCACCGGGCCAAGAGTCCAGTCGTCCAAATTCCGTGTCTGTCCCCATATCCCGGCCACCATGTGCCCTTTCGGTCACCCCGTTGAGAGTTGAGAGTTGAACGTTGGACGTTCAACGTTCCTGATCGGTACATCGGACATCGTGTCTGTCCCCATATTTGGTCCATACCGGACATCGTGCCTGTCCCTCTATTTACCCCGCCGGTCTCCAAACACCGTGTCTGTCCCCATATCCCGGCCACCATGCGCCCTTTCGGTCACCCCGTTAAAAGTTGAGAGTTTAACGTTTCACGTTGAACGTTCCTGATCGGTATATCGGACATCGTGTCTGTCCCCATATCTGGGCGCCACAGCCGGTCTCGACCACCCGCCCGACGCTTGGACAGGTCCAACGGGTCAAAAATCCGGTCGGCCGAATTCCGTGTCTGTCCCCATATTTGGTCCATACCGGACATCGTGCCTGTCCCTCTATTTACCCCGCCGGTCTCCAAACACCGTGTCTGTCCCCATATCCCGGCCACCATGCGCCCTTTCGGTCACCACCATTGGACGTTGAGAGTTGAACGTTTCACGTTGAACGTTCCTGATCGGTATATCGGACATCGTGTCTGTCCCCATATCTGCGTGCCGCACCCGGTCTCGACGACCCGACCGGCGCTTGGATAGGTCTAACGGGCCAAAAATCCGGTCGGCCGAATTCTGTGTCTGTCCCCATATTTGGTCCATACCGGACATCGTGTCTGTCCCTCTATTTGCCCCGCCGGCCCTAAAAGCCGTGTCTGTCCCCACATTCCGGCCACCATGCGCCCTTTCGATCCCCCCATTGAAAGTTGAGAGTTGAACGTTTCACGTTGAACGTTCCTGATCGGTATATCGGACATCGTGTCTGTCCCCATATCTGCGTGCCACAGCCGGTCTCGACGACCCGACCGGCGCTTGGACAGGTCCAAAGGGTCAAAAATCCGGTCGGCCGAATTCCGTGTCTGTCTCCATATTTGGTCCATACCGGACATCGTGCCTGTCCCTCTATTTGCCCCGCCGGCCCTAAAAGCCGTGTCTGTCCCCATATCCCGCCCACCATGCACCCTTTCGATCCCCCCATTGAAAGTTGAGAGTTGAACGTTTCACGTTGAACGTTCCTTATAGCTATATCGGACATCGTGTCTGTCCCCATATTTGGTCCATACCGGACATCGTGCCTGTCCCTCTATTTGCCCCGCCGGCCCTAAAAGCCGTGTCTGTCCCCACATCCCGGCCACCATGCGCCCTTTCGGTCACCCCGTTAAAAGTTGAGAGTTTAACGTTTCACGTTGAATGTTCCTGATCGGTATATCGGACATCGTGTCTGTCCCCATATCTGCGTGCCGCACCCGGTCTCGACGCCCCGACCGGCGCTTGGATAGGTCTAACGGGCCAAAAATCCGGTCGGCCGAATTCTGTGTCTGTCCCCATATTTGGTCCATACCGGACATCGTGCCTGTCCCTCTATGTACCCCGCCGGTCTCCAAACACCGTGTCTGTCCCCATATCCCGGCCACCATGCGCCCTTTCGGTCACCCCGTTAAAAGTTGAGAGTTTAACGTTTCACGTTGAACGTTCCTGATCGGTATATCGGACATCGTGTCTGTCCCCATATCTGGGCGCCACAGCCGGTCTCGACCACCCGCCCGACGCTTGGACAGGTCCAACGGGTCAAAAATCCGGTCGGCCGAATTCCGTGTCTGTCCCCATATTTGGTCCATACCGGACATCGTGCCTGTCCCTCTATTTACCCCGCCGGTCTCCAAACACCGTGTCTGTCCCCATATCCCGGCCACCATGCGCCCTTTCGGTCACCACCATTGGACGTTGAGAGTTGAACGTTTCACGTTGAACGTTCCTGATCGGTATATCGGACATCGTGTCTGTCCCCATATCTGGGTGCCGCCCGGCCCCGACCGCCCCGACCGGCGCTTGGACAGGTCCAACGGGTCAAAAATCCGGTCGGCCGAATTCTGTGTCTGTCCCCATATTTGGTCCCGAGCGGATTATCCAATGTCGAAGGCCGCTCTATTGTGACCACACTGCCTGCTGCCAGAGAGGCAGATACTGACAAACTGAGCAAACTTGCAGTCTGAAAATCTCAGCAAACATGATCGATTTGTCAGTATAACTATTCAGCGCGGCGCAGCTGGAACCAAGCGCTCGAGGTGTAACAATGGCGCTGGTTGCGGGAATGCCGCTGTGCCGCGCCACGCTGAGCGCCGGTTTCGGCGAGCCTGAGGCGGAACCTCGCCAAACGATTGTAGTTGCGAGCTGGTTGTGCTGTGGTAGTCGTATGGCCGGTTCTTTTGTTCTCCATGAAACGCGTGTTTCGAAATCTTTTCGCGATCGTTGCTGTCGTGCAAACGTCGCTATGTGCATCAGCGGGAGAGTCCAACAGCCCGGCAGCACTGCGGCCTCCGTGGCTTGACAGGCATTTGTCGCTCACGGATTGCCTGAATCTGGCTCTTTCAAACAACGGTGACGTCCTCAAAAGCCGCAAAGACCTCGAAGCCGCCCACGGCCTGAGCGTGCAAACGCGGGCGGTGGTGATCCCCAAGGTCCAGTTGAATGCCGAGTACGGAATCGTCGGCAGGGATGCAGTTGATCGGCTCGAGGTGCCTGCGCTCCCGATGCTGCCGGAAGGGCTGTCTATCGACCCGGGAGATCAACGGTGGGCTGCTGACATCCGTTTGGTCCAAACGATAAGCGAGGGCGGAAGATTGCGGTCTGCGGTTCGCACCTCGAAGCTGCTTCGGGAACGGGCAGTCGCTCAGCATAACGTTCTACTTGCCAATGTGATCACGGATGTCCGAACGGCGTTCTACGATGTTCTTCTCGCCGAGCAGGAGATAATTGTCAGCACCGCCGCGATAGCCCTCCTTGAAAAGGAATTGGAAGACAGTCGGCGTCGATTTGAAGCCGGCACGGTGCCGAGATTCAATGTTTTGCGTGCCGAAGTTGAACTGGCCAATGCCAGGCCTCAGCTCTCTCGCGCACGCAACAACCACCGAATTGCCAAAAACGTTCTCGTCAACCTGCTCGGATACAATGTGCCTCATGACCTGTTCGAGGACCTACCGCTGCACCTGGCCGGCACACTCGAAGTTGACAAACTCGATGTATCCCTGCCAGAAGCCCTGAAACAGGCGCTTGAATTACGTCCGGAACTTGAAGCGGCTCGAAAAGCCGAACTGCTGCGCCGCGAAGGGTTGGTTCAGGCGCGCGCAGGTGCTTACCCGCGGCTCGATGGCTACGTCGGATACGGCGCACGCAAGTCAATGTTTGCCGCCGAGCTTGACCGCGAGGTTCACGGCTGGGAAGCAGGCGTCCAGGTGACATGGAACATATTCGACGGCGCTCTCACCCGTGGCAAGGTTGCCGAAGCAAATGCTTTGCTCGAGCAGGCCCAGTTGGACCAACAGGACCTCGCCAGAAAGATCGAACTGGAAGTTCGCTCTGCGTGCTCAACCCTCACCGAGGCATGGGAAGTACTGCAATCTCAGCAGAAAGTGATCGAACAAGCCGAAGAATCGCTTCGCCTTGCCAGAGCCCGAGCCGAGGCAGGCACGGGAACGCAACTCGATGTTCTCAGCGCGCAGACCGCGCTGACGCAGGCACGTACCACGACAATCCGCGCAAAGCGGGATTATGCGGTTGCGTGTGCCCGGCTCGAGCGCGCAATCGGCGCTGCCAATCCGGATCGAATAACCGGCAAGGGCGCCGAGAACCAGACCAAATAGGGCGGAGCGATCAATCGCTTCCCAGCGGAAGGGTCAACTCAAAACAGGTCCAGCCTGACCGGCTCTCGAGGAGTTTGACGTCGCCTCCGTGCGCAACTGCAATCTCTCGCGCCAAACTCAGTCCAAGGCCGCTTCCCGCCCGTTGTCCGGCACGACTTGAATCGGCTCGGAAAAATCGGTCAAAGACCTTTGGCTGGTCGGTCGGCGCAATCCCGGGCCCGGTATTGCCCACGAGCAATCGGACAAGGCCGTTCTCCACCTTCAAGTTTACGGAGATTTTTCCACCCGGTTCGTTGTATTTCACCGCATTATCGATGAGATTGAGGACTGCTGTCCGGAGCAAACCACGGTCTGCATTTGCGATCGCATGCGGTTCGATTTGTGTTTCGAGTTCGAGCTGGGCCGCCTCGGACAGAGCCTGGGCATCCTCGATCATGCCCTTCAATTCTTCACTCAAATCGACGCGCTCCGGCGAAATCGGAATGTGGCCGGCGTCGGCCTGTGCAAGGAGCAGGAGACCGCGGATGGTGGTTTTGAGCCTTTGTGTTTCCTCGAGGAGATTGCTGAGCAATTGCTGGTGGGGTGGGCCGGGGGCGGTGTTTTGGAGAGCGTTTTCCAACTCACCCTGCATTATTGCAAGGGGCGTCTTGAGTTCGTGCGAGACGTCTGCGCTGAACCGTATTGCCTGCTGAAAGCTCGCCTGTAGCCTGTCCATCATCCGATTCAATATTTGAATCAGGCGATCTATCTCGGGTGCGTCTTTGGCGGGTGGTATCCGCTGATCAAGGCCCCGCGCGGTTATCCGTTCTGCGGTCTCGGCGATGTTTTTCAACGGGCGCAAAGCGCTGCCGGCAACCAGCCATCCGCCGAAACCGATGAGAAACAGAGCGACCGGGAGAGCGCCGAAAAACACGTTTCTCATGCTGTTGAGTTCGGCGCGCATCGCGGTGTAGTCCAACCCCACAACCAGCGTAGTGTCTCTTGTGCCGAACATGCCCAGCCGCCATTCAGTGTCCCCGGCCTTGACGGTCTGGAACCGAGGAATCTTCGTGAACACAGGGGGTGGACCGCCACGCCCCGGTCCGAATCCACGACCGGGTCCGCCCCGGCCTCTTCCCTTGCCGGGCGGCCCAAGAGCCGGAGAAGCGTCATTCGTCGAAGCAGAACCGGCCACTGGATCGCTCAGCGCGCAATCGAGCTTTGCCGGATCGATTTCAGATGGCCATGTCGGAGAAACGTACAGCACCGTCCCGGCAACGTCTTTAACAAGCAGAATTATCCGCTTCTGCTGTGTTTCGCCGAAGACAACTCCGATCGCCTCGTCGAGGCGTTGGTAGTTGCCCCGGTTGCCCAGCCATCCGGGCCGCCGCGAAGCCAGAACACGAAGCTCGGCATCGACGCTTTGTTCCTTTTGTCGGTACGCGAAGTAAAGCAGCGTCAGGCCAAACGAGGCGAGCACGGTTCCCGAAACAATAACAGAAACCAAAGCGATTTTGACCCGGAACGGAATTGCTCTCATTCGGATGCCTTGATGCGGTACCCGACACCGCGGATTGTTTCGATGAGCTTTGCGTCGGCGTCCCGGTCAACTTTTGCACGCACCCGCTGAACGTAAACGTCAACGATGTTCGTGCCGGGATCGAAGTTGTAGCCCCAAACGCGTTCCAGAAGCTGAACGCGCGTCAATACCCGCCCCGGCGCTCGCATGAGACACTCGAGCAGCGCAAATTCCCGCGGCGTAAGTTCAATCAATCTGCCGCCACGGCGAACTTCGCGTGTCAGCAGGTCCATTGCGAGATCGCCGACGACCAAAACGCTCTGGCTGGCGCCGGTCGATCGCCTTGTCACAGCGTGAATGCGTGCAATGAGTTCTTCGATGAAAAACGGTTTCGTGAGGTAATCATCAGCGCCAAGATTCAGTCCTTCCACACGCTCGTTCGGTTCGGTTCGAGCTGTCAAGAGAATGATCGGCAACGGGATTTTGCGGTCGCGTATGTTTCTGAGAATGCTCAGGCCGTCCCGCCCGGGCAGCATTATGTCCAAGACCATGACATCATAAGGCCGCGTTACGGCCAATTCGTAGCCTTCATCCCCATTGTGGCATACGTCAACAGCAAAGCCTGCAGCTTCGAGGCCCTTCCGGATGAACGACGCTATTTTCTTTTCGTCTTCTACGACCAGTACTCTCACGGTCAAATCCAATAGTGCCCGAGACCGCATCAAAAACCAAGGCCGCATCCTTGCAAAAGAACACAATCGAACAATCACAGAGTCTGCGGTCGATGGTCAAACTCTGTGACGTCGTGGCGCGGAACCCGCTTCTTTGTGTTCGGATCAGGCGACACAGCGCGCGCCCTGCCTTTACAATTCCTTGAGGCGGATGTTCTTGAACTGAACTTTCATGGGCGGCCCGGGATGCATTTGAAGTGCAATGATCCCCTTTGCAGCCGCCTGATTCGATCGGTCGGTGACCTGGCACATCAGCACGCCGTTCAGGTACAACGCAATGTCGCTGCCGCGGCACACGATCCGGTACGTGTTCCAGTCGCCCTGCTTGAAGTGCTTCAGCAGCTCGGCTGCGTCACCGATCCGTTCAACCGTCTTTGTCCCATCTGCGGCGAACACTACTTTTTCGCCCCGACCGGCAACCAGACCGCGGCTGTGATGATAAATGAAACCGATCAACTCGCCATTCCCGGTCATGTCAGCTTGATAGCCAAACGTGTCCCAGTCGGGACGTTCCTCGGACCTGATTTGAATACCTGAATTGCCTTCGAGGCTGAGTTTGAAATCGATCAGCAATTCGAAGTCGGATGGTTGCCCGCCGCGCCAGATGATGTAGTTGGGTGCTTTGCATGGTTTGTCTGGCGTGCTCTCGGCTGTCAGAGCGCCATCCTCGACTTTCCACCAGCCGGGTTTCCCGTCCCAACCAGAAAGGTCCTTGCCGTTGAAAATCGGCTTGAAGCCCTCTTCACGCTCTGCGGTTTCGGCACGTGTCAGCGCCTGCTGAGCGCGTTCGGCGAGTTTTTTGTTGTTGGTTTTGACCAATTTCATTGCGGCAGCGACCTTGGCTGGATGGCTTATGACGATCTGTTCGGCGATCGAGACCGCAGCGTCGGCGGCCTCTTCGTTCAGGCCCTCGGCAGCCAGGTATTGGATCACCACCTCGAGCGAGTCCGTAGTGTGAATATTGGCGAGCGCAGCCAGTGCAAGCCGTTTTTCCTCCTGCCGTTCCAGCGAGGCCATGATCTGTTTCAATTGCGAGACTTTCCGTGCATCGGTGGCGTCTTGAGCGGGGATCAACCGAAGCTGTGCCCGCAGGGCGAGTATCTTGAACTTAGGGTCTTCGGAAGTCTTTGCGATTTGCTCAAGGTCGGGCAGAACTTCCGCCGTTGGCCAGTCGCACAGCACACGAATCGCCGTTTCTCGTACTGCGGCGTCGGATTCCTGCGCAGCCGCGCGGATTGCAGCAAGCGCTTTCGAGTCGCCGACAGTGCCGAGGACGCGCAGCAGCGCAAGTTTCGGTTCGCCCTGTGCCCTTGCCAGACCGCTCAACAGCGAATTCGCACAGCTTGTCCGGTCAGATTGTCTGGCACAAATCGCGGCCAGAGCGGTTTCGGCGGCAGCAACGGCCCGGGTTTGCACCAGAGCACCGATAACCGAAGGAACGTCGTTTTCATCGGCCAGTTCGCCCAACGCCTGGAAACCGGCGCCCGCGACATCGGTGTCAGCTTCGACGGCGATCTTGATCAGTGCCGGTATGGCTGCTTTCGTGCGGCGCTGAGCAACGGCGTCGATGGCCGAAAGACGTAACTTCGTGTTTTTCTCTTCAAGGAGAGCCAGCATTGCTTCGTCGGCCTCTTTGGTTGGGAAACCTGTGAGCCCGGCCATGGCCGCATTCGACACGTCGGGTGCCGGGTCCCTGACCAGATCGACCAACACAGGAACGGAAGCCGGTGCGCCGAGTTGAACGAGGCTGCGAATTGCCGCCACGCGCACGTTTGCGGGGCCATCCTTTGCCAACGGTACCAACGCTGCACTCGCGGTCGCATCGCCCCGATTGCCGAGCGCATGGAGCAGCAGAATCTGCACGGCCGGTTTTGCCCGCCCAAGTTCCGTGACCAGCACTTTGGTCACTTCGTGTCCGGGTATCTCAGCCAGCATTTTTATCGCATTGGCTGCTGAAACATAAGATTCGGTTCTCAGTGTTTCGATGAGCAACGGGACAGTTTCGGCCCCGCGGCACTTCACAAGGCCACGCAAAGCTGCCACGCGCATCTGATGCGGCAGATCGGGCAAATTCCGAATCTTTTCGTAGATTCTGGCAGCTTCGCCGGCTGACATTGATTCCGCGCATCTGAACAATCCTTCCATGATGGCCGATTTGTTGGCGTTTGAACCTTGCGTGAGAGCTCTCTCGAGCACGGGCGCGGAAACAGCTCCAATGCTGCCCAATGCACGCGCCGCCGCATCAGCCACAGCCGGGTCCGGATCGGTCAAAAATCCGCTCAATGGCTGCACGGCTTCGGCATCTTTCCTGACGCCAAGACTGTGCATGACACCCATCAGCAGCCGCCCCTTGACCTTGCCGAGTGAATCCCGTAGCGCGGCATTTGCTGATGGATCGGGTATTTGTTCGAGCGCGTGCCGGGCCATTTGCGACAACGACTCGTCAGCAAGCAGTCGAGCAAGTGTCGGCACAGATTTGCCGGTTCCCACGCGCGCCAGTTCGCGGCATGCCTCGGCTTTTTCTCTCAACGAAGCATCTGATCCGAGAACGGCAAGGGCTTTTTCCTCCTGCGCGAACGCGTTGAACGTCAGAAGCAAGAATGCAATCAGAAGTTTTTTCATGGTATGTTCGACGTGGTTGACGGCTCAGAATGTGTAGGGCGGACGCATTGCGCGTGACCGCATCCGGTTGGCTTCGGGGTCGCCGATGAACTCTGCTTTCCGCAGATCGAATTTCAGACTGCGCTTCAACTGTTCGCAAATGTCCGCTGCAAGGCAAATTATCATTGACCTGTACATCACCTCTGGGTTGGCGACGGTGGGCCTCCGTGATCTGACGCAATCGAGGAAATCGCGCACGTGGTTCAAGGGCCGCTGCGTTCGAGCGACGTACTCGGCGAGCACTTTCCTGTATTCACGCAACAGGGACGGCGACGAAACGTCCGGTCGCGAATAACCGTCAGCGGCGGCGGCCCAGCCTTCCGGGCCGTCGAATCGTTCCCCACACGCACCATGCCAGTATTCGCACGGTTCCCACACCGAGCCCGGCACACGAAACAGCACGAGCTTCACGCCGTTTGAAAGATGCGTCACCATGGTTGCGTCGGGCCCGGCGTATTCGAACTCGATCGTGTCAACGCCGGACATGTCAAGCCCGGCGAGGGCCTGTGCGACCGTGTGCGCCCCCCACATTGCAACGTCGGTGGCGAAATCGTAGAAGTGATACCAGCCGCCGCCGTTCACGTAGGCGCTGTTGTAAGGACGCCACGGGCATGGACCAAGCCAGCAGTCCCAGTCAACTTCGCTTTTTGTTGGTTCCGGCTCGGCTGGCAACCAGTCGTGGCGCATTCCATCTCGCCAGCGAACATCGGCATAGACCGTGTGCACCTTGCCAAGCCGGCCTGTGCGTGCCATTTCAATCGCAAAGACATGGTTGGCTTCGCTGAGGCGTTGTGCGCCGGTCTGATAAACGCGACCGTATCTGCGTGCGGTTTCAACGACCATCTGGCCCTCGGCCATGGTAAGGCAGGCCGGTTTTTCACAATAAACATCCTTGCCGGCGCGCATTGCCAGCACCGAAGCGAGTGCATGCCAGCGATCGCCGGTCGCAATCAACACCGCGTCCACGTCGGTTCGTTCCGACAGAAACTGGCGCAAGTCGGAATAAGCAACGCAGTCGGTGTTGCCATATTTCTTGTCCACAACATTCTTTGCGGCCTCGCGTCGGCCCTTGACGGGGTCGCAGACTGCGACCCACTGCACATCCGGTTCTGTCAATATCCAGCCCAAATCGTATGAACCCCGTCCGCCCATGCCGATACCACCCATGACGATTCGCTCGCTGGGCGCGACCGATCCGCCCCGTCCGAGGGCGGATGACGGGATGATGCAGGGCAGGCCGACTGCGCCGGCCGCAATTGCTGTTCGTTGAAGGAAATCACGCCGCGTGAGTGTCATTCTGTTTGCGCCGTTCATAAGATTCGCCTGTGCTCTCGGTCGTTGGTCTCGTCAGCTCATCGACATTCTGTTTTGGCTGCGCAGACAACAAGTGTAAGGTCAGTTTGCCAAGACATTCCGCCGCTGTCTCTAAAAAACGACGCAAAACAAAGTGCCAGGCTCGATGTACTGTTTGTTCTTGATCGGCGCCGGGGTTTCCCATAGATGTTCGGCCATCTGTTACCATGAGTGAAACTGCTGATTCCACCTCCGCCTCCCAACGGTTGATGTCCCTTGACGCCCTGCGCGGGTTCGACATGTTCTGGATCATAGGGGCGGAATCGCTTGTTTGGGCGTTAAACCGGATGAGTCCTTCCAAGCCTGTCCAGTTCCTTGCCCGGCAGCTCGAACATGTCGAGTGGGAAGGGTTCAGGTTTTACGATTTGATTTTTCCATTGTTTGTGTTCATGGCGGGGGTGTCGCTGGTTTTTTCGCTGAATCGGATAATTGCGCAAGCTGGTCGCCGAGCAGCGGTGAAGCGGGTGATCCGCCGCGGCGTGGTGCTGTTTGTCCTTGGGATCATCTACTACGGCGGTCTGAGCAGTCCGTGGCCGGATATTCGGCTGATGGGCGTCTTGAATCGGATTGGGTTGGCGTACATGTTAGCCGGGCTTTTGTATTGTTTCCTGAAACCGCGTGGGCTGGCGGTCGCCGCTACCGCAATCCTGCTGGGTTACTGGGCAGCGCTTGCGTTGATTCCTGTGCGCGACATTCGGCTCGACAAGGAGCATTTGGCGATGCTTGCGGAACGGTCGGGCGACTCGAAGGGTGCAGCGCTGCTAAGAGAGCCTGGGAATCCGTCGGCGATCAAGGACAGTGCGGCCTGGGCAACGGCGGTGAAGTTGTTCAATGCCACAACGAACCGCGTAACCGGCAAATTCGAGAAAGGGCTGAATTTGGCGAATCATTTCGACTTCATGTATCTCCCGGGACGAAAATACGACGTTTTCTTTGATCCGGAGGGAATATTGAGCACGTTGCCGGCAGTGGTGACATGCCTGTTGGGAGTGTTTGCCGGGCTTTTGCTGAACGATTCCACGGTGAGCCAGTCGCGGAAAGTGACGTTGCTGATTGTCTGTGGTGTTGGCGCGGTGGTGTTAGGGTGGTTGTGGAATCCTCTGTTTCCCGTGATCAAGAAAATCTGGACGTCATCTTATGTGTTGGTCGCCGGAGGGTACAGCGCGGTTTTGCTTGGTGTTTTCTATCTTGTCGTGGACGTGTTGAAGGTGCAGTGGTGGTGCCAGCCGTTCGTCTGGATCGGGATGAACTCGATCACCGTATATCTGGCGAGCAATTTCCTTGGGGGGTTCAGGAAACTGGCTGCGCGGCTGGCCGGAGGAGATGTTCAAATGTACCTCAACGAGCACGTGTTGAAGGGGACAGGGGACATGCTCGTGAGCATTGTAGGGCTGCTGTTGATGTTTTGGTTTGTGAACTTCCTCTACCGCAAGAAGATTTTCCTGCGCGTTTAAACCAAGATCAGCCGGGGACTCTTACCGGATTGAATGCATGTGGCTGTCCGAGGTGGTGGGTGAGATTTCCCGTCCCGCATATTTCCCAGCCCGGCGGAGCCGGAACCAAAGTTCCCTGACGCGCAAAGACGTGGTGCTTCCCCCCCGCCGTTGATCAGAAAGCTCTGCGCCGCCGGGCTGGATAACTATATTGAGAAATCGATCGTTTTTGCGAAGATTTTCAGGCTGCGAGTTTGCTCAGTTTGTCACCAGAGCGCGGCCTTTGGAGTATAATATTGTAAATATTGTATGATCTGCGCGGATACTGCAGATCAGCAGATCCTTCGTGACCTCTGCCTTCGAATTGTTCGGCCGCTGATCCGACTTGCATCTCTCCCCCCGTTGGGCGACGAAGTCGCCCCTTTCAGCGCGGCGCGACGGAGCGCCAAGCTTGGAACGAGCGCATTTATCTCGCCACGATCATTCGGTTGCGGCTGCGCCGCGCTGAGAAATATCCGCTTCGACTTCGTCCCCTGCCCCCTCGGCTCACGCCTCCTGGATAAAACACAGACACTGCAGATAGCGACGTCACAGTACCGACGGGCAAAACCCAGTGATAGGCGTCGCCGTAACTCCGTGTCTGTCCCCATATCGCGCCCACGATGCGCCCTTTCGGTCGCCCCGTTGAAAGTTGAGAGTTGAGCGTTGGACGTTCAACGTTCCTGATCGGTGTATGGGGCATCGTGCCTGTCCCTCTATTTGCACCGCCGGTCCCCAAATTCCGTGTCTGTCCCCATAGTTGGTCCCGCGCAGATTATCCAACATAATACTCCGAAGACCGCACTGTGGTCACCGCACTGCTCGCAGTCTGAAAATCTTCGCAAATATGATCGATTGCTCAATATATAAGTATTCAGCGCGGCGCGGTGGAGCGCCAAACATGCAACCAGTGCCCCTCTCGCCACGATTATTTGGTTGTGGCTGTGCTGCGGTGAGTTTCTGCCGGGCATGGGACGGCCTTTCCCCCCCACTTGCAGTCGCTGGGCGCACTTTACCCTTGGCCTTGTGCCAGTTTGGTATAGAGCGGGTCTTTGGCTCTTGCCGTCGCTGCTCAGTGACAGGAGGGCCAACGGATTAACGTTATCGAAACCGGTCTAACATCGGGGGTCAGGCCCAAATAAAGGGGACAGACACGAAGTTTCCACCCCCAACCGGTCAACTTTCGGGCGCGGGGTGTGTGTCATGGAAATGGGACATAAGTTCGGGTGTCGGGTGGACGCGGTCGGGGACGGCCGCGCTCCCGGCACGGCAGATTCCTCAAAAGTGTCAGGCTCGGTGTGCAATCAGGCCTTACAGTCTTGTGTTGAGAGCAGTCACACGAAACAACCTCCGCGTTGGCACAACGGCGGAACTCCGGCTTGACAGTTCCAGGGTTGGCATGGATAAAGACGGGGGGTATGGTTTAGAACGCTGGTCTTGGGCTTGGAGAACCCCAATCGGCTTGTCGCAGTGCCGCAACAGGGGGGACACAACCCGGTTCTGGCGGTTGCTGTGTGGCAATAGCGTCTTCTGACTCAGGTTTGGCAAGCTAAATGCGTGCAATACAAACATGAACATTCTTTTTTTGCGGCGGAACATGCCAGGGCTGGCGCTGGTTTTCTCCTGTGTGGCGGTTTTCTGCTTGCACAGCTCGGCAGTTGGGCAAGGCAGTCCTGACATCGTTTGGAGGAAAGGCGCCCATTCCGACGGTGTAACGGCTGTTGCGGTTTCACCGGACAGCAAGCTCATTGCATCCTCGAGCTTTGATAACACGGTGAAGCTTTGGTCGCTTCCAACGGGCAATCTCGTGCGCAGTCTTTCCCATCCGGAAGACGTCGAGAGCGTGGCGTTTTCACCCGACGGAAGCATGATAGCCGCCGGAGACGACAACAATGAGGTGCGGATTTGGCGGACCAGCGACGGTGAATTGCTCGCGACGCTCAAGGGACACACCGATTGGGTTCGTGGAGTGGCATTCTCACCGGACGGGAAATACCTTGCCAGCGGCAGCGACGATTCCACGGTGATTCTGTGGCAGGTAGCCGGTTGGGTTCCCCTGCATAAGATAACGGCTCATGATGACGTGGTTTCCAGGGTCGCGTTTTCTCCAAACGGCGCTTATCTGGCTTCGGGCAGTTGGGATGGAACCGTCAAGGTTTGGAATGTTCCGGCAGGGACGTTGGCGCGCACACTGAAGCACCCGGACGACGTTGAATGTGTGGCGTTCTCGCCCGATGGCGGTTTGTTGGCTGCTGGTGATGACAACAAAGAGGTCAGGTTATGGGACGTTGCCACCGGCGCGCTGGTTAGAACCCTGGCAGGGCACGAGGATTGGGTGTTGTCAGTTGCGTTCAGTCCGGATGGGCAGAGGGTCGCCGCCGGCGGAGGCGATTTCGATGAAAAAATCATTATGTGGCGTGTTGCAGACGGCGAGATTCTTGGAACGATCACCGGGCACCAAGGCGGTATCCCCGGCCTTGCTTTTTCACAGGACGGCAAATGGCTCTTGTCCGGGTCCGGTGACAAGAGTGTCAAGCTCTGGGAAGTGCCTGACGATCTTTCCGCGGTGGGGCATCAGGACACGGTTTCAGAAGTGGCATTTTCGCCGGACGGCAGTATGGCGGCTTCGGCGGGCTGGGATGACGTTGTGATTTTGTGGGATGTCGCCAGCGGCAGGATGATTCGCAGTTTCAGGCATTCAAACGACGTCGAGTGCGTCGCGTTCTCGCCCGATGGCACCCTGCTAGCTGCCGGCGACGACGACAACGAAGTCAGGCTGTGGCGCGTCTCAGACGGCACCATGATGCGGATTCTCAAGGGACACACGGATTGGGTCGAGTCGGTGGCTTTCTCGCCAGACGGGGCTTTGCTGGCTTCGGCAAGCGATGACAAGACCTTGAAGCTGTGGCAGGTCTCGAACGGCAATCTGGTGCGGACTTTGAGTGGGCACTCGGGTTCTGTTTACGCGGTCGCTTTCAACAGGAACGGTTCACTTCTCGCCTCGGGAAGCGAAGACACCACGATCAAGCTGTGGAATACCTCAGATGGCTCGCTCGCGAGGACACTCACCGGCCACGCAGGTGCTGTTGCCGGTGTCGCATTTGCACCGGACGGATCCGTTTTGGCGTCGTGCAGCGATGACCGGACGATCCGGCTGTGGAACCCTGCGACCGGCGCCGCGATCCGGACTTTGCCCGGACATGGGGACGTGGTCGAGTCGGTGTCTTTTTCACCCGACGGCACGCTGTTGGTTTCCGCCAGTGACGATGGGACGGTCCGGGTCTGGCGTGTTTCGGACGGTGCAGCGGTTGTCACTCTCGAAGGACACACCGATTACGTGCGGTCTGCGGTCTTTTCACCCAACGGCAGCCGCATCATTTCGGGAAGCGATGACTACACGGTGCGGCTTTGGCGGCCTGATGGGACGCTTCTTGCCACATGGGCGTCCGGCAGCGGCTTGCGGCCTCTGGAAATCTTCGGGCACACGGGTTGGTGCGAGGGCCTTGCCTTTTCGCCGGACAACAGAGTTGTGGCCTCATGCAGCGATGACGGCACGATCAAACTCTGGGAAAGTGCGACCGGCACTCTCGAGTGGACTCTTGTTGGTCATGGCCAGAACGTGTTCTCGATCGCGTACTCACCGGACGGAAAGGTGTTGGCTTCGAGCGGAGGCAACGGCACAGTGCGAATCTGGGACCCTGAAACGGGCGAGCCCATCAAGGTCCTTGCAGAGCATTCCGGTTACGTTTTCGCAACCGCTTTTTCCGCAGACGGGTCGTTGCTCGCTTCGGCTGGAACGGACAAAACGGTTTGTTTGTGGCGGCGAAGTGATTGGGGTCTGGTTCGCAAAATTACGGGGCTTCCGGGCGCGGTGTTTTCACTGGCGTTTTCAAGGGATGGGACTCTTCTTGCTTCCGGGGGCCAGGACGCTCAGGTCCGGCTCTGGAAAGTCGGGGATGGGACTGAGCTTAGGTCATGGGCGGCGCATCGGACGGAGGTGACCGCGCTGGCCTTTGCGCCAACCAGTGGCAAACTATTGTCTGCGGGCGACGACGGATTGATAAAGGAGTGGAATACTGCCGATGGTAGCCTGTCGCACTCGATAACGGGTCACGTGGCAACGGTCAGAAGCATTGCTGTATCGCCCGATGGCAGCGTGTTGCTCTCGTGCGGTGATGATAACACAGTGCGTCTTTGGTCAACTGCGTCATGGGACGTTGTGGCGATGTTCGACAAGGAAACATCGGGTTCGACCAGGGCAGTGTTTTCGGCTGATGGACGGTTCTTTGCGTATGGCGGCGAAAACGGTGGGTTTGCTGTTGCCCGCAACCCGGTGCAACCGCCTCAGGTGGTCCGTGTTGATCGCGTAACAATGATTGCGCCGGGACGCATCGAGATGACCGTTTTCTGTCCAGGTGGAGACAGGTTCACTGTTGAGATTTCAGATGATCTTACGGTTTGGCGGACGTTTGGAACCTACGCAAGGACAGGTGATACAACGCTGGTGCAAGACGCACCAGGCAACATTCAGAAACGCTTCTATCGAGTCCGCCAACCTTGAATCGAATAGTATTCAGCGCGGTGCGGCGGCGTGCCAAGCTTGGAACGAACGCATTTATCTCGCCGCGATCCTTCGGCTGCGGCTGCGCCGCGCTGAGTTTCTACCGGGCATGGGGTTGGGCTTTCAGCTCTAACCTTCACTCGCTGGACGCACTTTGCCCCGGGTGTTACCCATGGCCGGTATGGGGGACTAAAGGCGCGGCTGCAAACCGCGGCGGCTGGTAGTGCACGCTTTGGCTCGCCGCACGCCGTGCTCGAATGTGTCAAACACCATTCGATTGGTGCGACGGGCATCGGACCGCCAACGGCGCGCCTGACACAGGGGTGTGGCAACGCCCCACGATAAGGCGCCACGCATCACATTCCAAAATCAAACGGCTGGAGGCTGGGCTTTTCAATCGGGCTTTGGTGTGGCAGACTTGCGGTGTGAATACTACAGCGCGACCCACCCGTCTTTTGGCAAGACTCATCTGTTGCGAGGAAGACTGTTCCAATCCGGGAGCAAACGGTCCCTTGGCGGCCCCGGTAACAGCACAGGCTCAGTGCACAGGGAGCGGCTCTCTTTTGTCAGGCAAGTCAAGTCTGTGCACCGGCAATTCGTGCCGAAGCCGGGTCGCACACACGCTGTTGGCGGTAGCAGCTTCGGCTCTGTTTGCAGTGGCCAACGCGGCCTCGGTTGCGCCGGTAAATCTGAATTGCGAGTACCTGGAGAACCCGATTGGGATTGACGCTGCCAAGCCCCGGTTGAGCTGGGTTTTGGTTCCCACACAACCGACAGCCAGGGGTCAGCGCCAGACGGGGTACAGGATTCTGGTCGCGAGCAGTCCTGAGATTCTGCGTCGTGACAAAGGGGATGTTTGGGACTCGGGCATGGTCGAGTCCGACAATTCGCAGCATGTGGTCTATGAGGGCAAGCGGCTCAGATCAAATCAGGAATGCTACTGGAAAGTCCGCGTGCGTGACGAACGCCGAACGCTCAGCCCGTGGAGCAAACCGGCGCGTTGGACAACCGGCATACTCGATGCTTCGGACTGGTCGGCAAAGTGGATAGGCACCGGGCAATCGTTTGTTCGAAAGCAAGGTTGGCCGCCGCCGGACAATACAATGCCTGACCCGTGGTTACGGCGTGTCTTCGTGCTGGATGCAGTCCCCAAACGCGCAATCATTCATGTGGCCTCCGTGGGATATCATGAACTCTACGTTAACGGGAAGCGCGTGGGTGACGGCGTGCTGGCGCCATGCACAACGGATCACACAAAACGCGCGCGTTATGTGACTTATGAAATTGCGGAGTTGCTCCGCCGTGGGACAAATGTGATCGGCCTCTGGCTGGGCACCTCGTGGTCGATTTTTCCACCTTACCAAACGACCGACAAACCTGCTGCACCCATCGTGCTTGCGCAGGCCGACATTGAATTCGGCAATGGCAGGTCAACTCGGATTATCACCGACGATCAGTGGAAATGGCATCCGAGCCCAAACACACTGATTGGCGTGTGGGATTTCACCAACTTCGGCGGCGAACGATACGACGCCGGTCGCGAGATTCCAAACTGGTGCGAGGTAACGCTCGACGATTCGTCGTGGCAACCGGTGACCGTCTTCAGTCCAACGCTGATTCTCTCCGCGCAGAATGTTGAGCCGAACCGGCCCGTCCGTGAGCTGCGGCCTGTCAAACTTGAAGAACCCGGGCCGGGCATCTATCGCGTCGATTTCGGGAAGAACTTTGCCGGCTGGATCGAGGCTAAAATCGAAGGACAGCCCGGTGACGTGATCGAGTTCAAGTGGTCCGAGCGCAAAGAGGAGCCGATGACCCATCGCCTGCACAGTTATTACGTTGTTGGTCCGTCCGGCAAAGGCGTGTTCAAGAACCGATTCAACTACGGGGCTGGGCGATGGGTCCAGATCGAAGGGTTGCGCCAAAAACCAAAACTCGAAGATTTCAAGGCGTGGTTGATCAGGACCGATTACGCCCCGGTGACGCAGTTCGAATGTTCGAACCCATGGCTCAACCGGGTTCATGACGCCACCGTCTGGACCTTTGAGAACCTCAGCCTCGGCGGGTATGTGGTGGACTGTCCCCAGCGCGAACGGATGGGTTATGGCGGCGACGCGCACGCGACAACCGAGACAGCGCTCGACCATTTTGCCCTCGGCGCATTCTACACCAAATGGGCCCAGGATTGGCGCGACGTGCAAGGCAAAGAAGCCGCATGGGGCATAGGTCGCAAAGAAGGCGAGGCAGGATCAGGCAAGAAGATCGAGCCCGGCAACCTGCCGTACACCGCGCCGACCTATTGGGGCGGTGGCGGACCGGGGTGGAGCGGGTATTGTGTCACGTTGCCATGGGAGATATTCCGGCGATATGGCGACCACAGAATCCTCGAGCAAAGCCTCCCAACCATCGAAAAATGGTTGGCGTTCCTTGAAACCAAGGCAAAAAACAATCTGCTGAGGCGTTGGGGCGGTGAATGGGATTTTCTTGGCGACTGGTTGTGGCCCGGCGCAGAAGGCGTGAACGGCGACACGCGCGAGACGTTGTTCTTCAACAATTGTTACTGGGTTTACAACCTTCAGACAGCATCGCGAATTGCCGCTGCTTTGGGACGAACTGATCTGGCCGAGAAATACCGCAACCGCGCTGCCGAAGTGCGTTCGGCGATCCACCGCGAGTTCTATGTCCCCGAGGAGCATTCGTATGTGAACGGGTACCAGGCGTATCTGGCAATCGCTCTGTTGACCGGTGTGCCGCCGGAAGAACTTCGGCCGGCAGTTATGGACCGGCTCGAAAAGGAGATTCTGGTCAACCGCAAAGGCCATTTTTGGGGTGGAATTACCGGCGGGTCGTTTATTGTGAAATGCTTGATCGAGCAAGGGCGCCCGGACCTGATGTACGAGATGGTGACCAAGGAGGATTATCCAGGCTGGATTCACATGCTGCGGAACGGCGCGACGACACTTTGGGAGGATTGGGAGGGCAAACTGTCGCTGTGCCACAGTTCGTACCTCCATGTTGGCGCATGGTTTGTCGAGGGACTCGCGGGCATACGCCCGGGCACTGACGGTCAGGGTTACAAAGACTTCATTATTCGCCCCGGTATTTGGAGTACGACGCCTTTGGAGTGGGTCAAATGCAGGTTCGTGTCGCCGTACGGTCCAATCGAGAGCGACTGGCGCCGGAACACGGACGGCGATGTGGAACTGCACGTCGTGGTGCCGCCAAACACGAAAGCAACTCTCTTCCTGCCGACCACAAGGGCTGAGTCGGTGAGAGAACGTGGCCGGCCTATTACGGCCGCGAGTGAAATTGGTCTTTTGCCGGTATCGGGCAACTGTCTGCCAGTGCGGCTTGGGCCAGGTCGATATTCATTTCAGGTTTCCGGGAATTAGGGTGCTTGACCTCCTGACCGGTTCCTTGAACGGTTAGCCCGGAAATCTCACGGGAATGAAATTTGGGGTGTCTTGGTCGGGTGAGGCGTGAGATTTCCGGGCTAAATGCCGGTCTCTTTTCATTCATGGCCTGTTTTTCCAAGTGCATAGGTGTGCGGATGGCTTTTTGGTCGGCCTAAAGGCCGGAGTGCCAACCGCGACGGCATAGTTGCTTGGCACCAAATCTCCCCCACCCTCCGTACCGCCCAAGGACCTAAGCCGCCCACTGTCAAGCCCGGAGATATCGTGTCTGTCCCCATGCCGCGTCTCTTGGTGTCTATATCGTGTCTGTCCCCAAATTCCTGGTGGTCGAAGGTCACGGGCGTTAGGACGGCGGGGCGGCTGTCGCTCAGTTCACACGTTCGGCGCTAGCGATGATGCGATGTGGGGACAGACACGATATACATCAGCGCGGCGCGTGCGATGTGGGGACAGACACGATATACATCAGCGCGGCGCGGCGGAGCGCCAAGCTTGCAACGAAGGCATTTATCGCGCCGCGGTCATTGGTTTGCGGCTGCGCCGCGCCACGCTGAGCAACATGAAGAAAGACCCGAAAAACTCTCGATGCTTTCCCTGGCCCTTGTTACCAAACTGATGGCATGAGAGCAGCGGAACGGAGCTTTGGCTTTGGCCATACCTCTTTGTCCCAATACTACTGTTCGGTGTGAGTATCGCGCATCCGTTATAGCTTATGAGTGTGAAACGAAAAATGCGCGATGGGAAGGACTCTAACCTTCGTTCAGTAATGGCCGGTACAATACGTAGCACTCTGCCCGAGCGCTTCACCCATACGAGCATCCGCATGCGATCCCGCACGGCAGTTACGGTGCTGGGAGTTCTGACTCTTACGGTAGGCGCAATCGCGTTCTTCCTTTCGCAGTATGTTCCCGGCGGGGCGTTTGGTGTGCCCGGCGGCATCCGTACACGACTGTACGCCAACTTGGCGCGCAGCGCCGGCGTTCTCGGCTTCCGGGAGGTGGAGAGTTGGGCGGCTGCACGTGCGGACTGTGCCTGGCGATCCGGTCTCGAAGAGCATGTCGTCCGCGGAGATGTTGTCAGGCTTTTCCTTCGCAGCGCGGAAGGTTCGATCAAAGAGGACGACTTCCTGCCTTTGTTACGGGCAGACAATCCCACCCATCCCAGTATTTTTGCGGTCGCCCGATTAGCTGCTTACGAGTATGCGGCCGCTGCGTCCGAAGCCCCCTCGCATGTCGCGTACTTGCGCAAGGGTTATCAGGATCAATTCGAGTCGTTCTGCAGGAAGATCGGCGTCCGCGTCGTCCCCGAGCCAGCGCCCAAGAGCGCGCAGCCGTATTTGCGCGAGCACGTGATGAAAGGAGGCACTTATGTGGAGGCACCTTTGGATACCATCCTGTTCGACCTCACTGACCAATGCGCGCCTGGAATTGGGCTCGTGTTCATCGTGCACGAGGTTGCGCTCGCATCGACCCCGATCACGATTGAAGAGCAAATAGAGGGACAGGTACGATACTTGGCCCGGGCGGCCGGATTTTTGACCCATCGGAACTGAACCAGCGGCCGGTCGGCCGGTCCAATCGGGCTGAGACGCCCAGATATGGGGACAGACACGCAATTTACAGGCCGGCCATGGCACCCAGATATGGGGACAGGCACGATGTCCGGTATACCGATCAGGAACGTTCAACGTGCAACGTTCAACTCTCAACTTTTAACGGGGTGACCGAAAGGGCGCATGGTGGGCGGAATATGGGGACAGACACGGTATTTTGGGGGCCGGAGCAAATAGAGGGACAGGCACGATGTCCGGTCCACCGATCAGGAGCGTTCAAAGTGCAACGTTCAACTCTCAGCTTTCAACTGGGTGACCGAAAAGGCGCATGGTGGGCCGAATATGGGGACAGACACAGAGTTTCGCCGCCCGGACCCTTGACCCGCCGGACCTGTCAAAGTGCCGGGCGAGCAGTCGGGGCTGGCTGCGGCGCCCAGGGCGGGATATGGGGACAGACACAGGATTTCTTTTGGTAGCAGATATGGGGACAGACACGGTATTTTTTGGGGCCGGAGCAAATAGAGGGACAGGCACGATGTCCGATATACCGACCAGGAACGTTCAACGTGCAACGTTCAACTCTCAACTTTCAACGGGGTGGCCGAAAGGGCGCATGGTGGGCGGAATATGGGGACAGACACAGGATTTCTTTTGGTAGCAGATATGGGGACAGACACGGTATTTTGGGAGCCAGAGCAAATAGAGGGACAGGCACGATGTCCGACCGACCAGGAACGTTCAATGTGCAACGTTAAACTCTGAGCTTTCAACGGGGTGACCGAAAGGGCGCATGGCGGGCGGGATATGGGGACAGACACGGAGTTTTGCCGGCCGGCAGTGCAAATAGAGGGACAGGCACGATATTTGGCCCGGGCGTCCGGATTTTCGACACATCGGAACTGACTCAGCGACCGGTCGGCCGGTCCAATCGGGCTGCGGCACCCAGACATGGGGACAGACACGCAATTTGGACGACCGGACTCTTGACCCGCTTTGACCCGACCAAGCGCGGGGCGGACGGTCCAGGCCGGCTGCTGCGTCCAGATATGGGGACAGACACGATGTCTGTCCGATGTGCCGATCAGGAACGTTCAACGTGAAACGTTCAACTCTCAACTTTTAACGGGGTGACCGAAAGGGCGCATGGTGCCCGGGATATGGGGACAGACACGGAATTTGGGCGGGCGGACTCTTGACCCGGCGGACCTGTCCAAGCGCCGGTTGGGTGCTCCAAGCCGGCCTTGGCACCCAGAGATGGGGACAGACACGATGTCCGATATACCGATCAGGAACGTTCAACGTGAAACGTTCAACTCTCAACTTTTAACGGGGTGACCGAAAGGGGCTTGGTGGTCGGGATATGGGGACAGACACGGAATTTGGACGACTGGACTCTTGACCCGGCGGACCTGTTCAAGCGCCGGTTGGGTGGTCCCAGCCGGCCCTGGCACCCAGAGATGGGGACAGACACGGTGTCCGATGTGCCGAACAGGAACGTTCAACGTGAAACGTTCAACTCTCAACTTTTAACGGGATGACCGAAAGGGCGCATGGTGCCCGGGATATGGGGACAGACACGATGTCCGATATGCCGAACAGGAACGTCCAACGTGAAACGTTCAACGCTCAACTTTCAACTGGGTGACCGAAAGGGCGCATGGTGCCCGGGATATGGGGACAGACACGATGTCCGATATGCCGAACAGGAACGTTCAACGTGAAACGTTCAACTCTCAACTTTCAATGGGGTGACCGAAAGGGCGCATGGTGGCCGGGATCCGGGTAGAGCCGGCAGTTTCCCACCGGCTCCCCCACAGACCCGTGCGAGCGGTTTTCCCGCACACGGTTCCTCCAGTCACCGATTCCACCGCCCCGTTATCCGACCTCGTTCCGTGTACA